>Ga0209426_1000085_pt1 | contig 159822 bp, 142 predicted proteins | sample Deesub1362B_J571_FD_187697 | JGI IMG/M metagenome (GOLD analysis project Ga0209426, IMG submission 187697) | Deep oceanic, basalt-hosted subsurface ecosystem from Juan de Fuca Ridge flank, Pacific Ocean, CORK Borehole 1362B_J2.571 (SPAdes)... ...
TCTATCATGCGCGCCATCCGCGAGGCCGGGCAGGCGGGTGCGAGCCTGGTGTGTGGCGGTCAGCAACGGCGCTTCAACGGCTCGGACAACTTCATCGAGCCGACGATCTTCACCGGCGTGAGTGCCGACATGGCGTTGTTTCGCGAAGAGGTGTTCGGCCCTGTGCTGGCGGTGGTGCCGTTCGATGATGAAGACGCGGCGGTGCGCCTGGCCAACGACAGTGTGTACGGGCTGGCGGCGTCGCTGTGGACCGATGATCTGCATCGCGCACACCGCGTGGCGCGAAGGCTGCGGGCGGGCACGGTATCGGTCAATACCGTCGATGCGCTGGACGTGACCGTGCCGTTCGGCGGCGGCAGGCAATCGGGCTTCGGCCGCGACCTGTCGCTGCACTCGTTCGACAAATACACCCAGTTGAAAACCACCTGGTTTCAGTTGCGCTGAGACCGCGTAGACCCTATCGCTGGCAAGCCAGCTCCCACAGGTTTTGTGGTGTCCACCCATTCCGGGTACACCAACGATTACTGTGGGAGCTGGCTTGCCAGCGATGGCATTCTCCCAGGCAGTGAAAATTCCTGGCTTGCACCGACCGTGAGCATCCCCGCCAACCCCGCGCTTTTGCGGTGCACGCTAAGCAGTTTTTTCATCATTTGCTGCCAACAATTTCCTGATTTTCCTCAGCCCGCACATGGGCCACCATCGATCTTGCCAGCCCGGTGGTTCACGCCAGCGTCCAGCAGAGACCGCAGTGTGGATTCACATCATTGGTGCTGGCCGTACTGCCCATGACAAAACTAAATCAACAGCGTCGGGAGTGCTCCATGATCAAGTCCTTGTGTCTCCGTCTCACCCATCCACTGGCGATCACCGCCCTGGCGGCCACGGTCGCGACCGGCGCGCAGGCCGGCACCTTGTCCATCGGCCATACCACCTGGGTGGGTTATGGCACGCTGTATCTGGCTCAGGACCTGGGCTACTTCAAGGAAAACGGCCTGACCGTCGAATTGCCGGTGGTCGAAGAAGCTTCGATGTACATGGCCGCACAGGCTTCCGGACAACTCTCCGGTTCGGCCTCGACCATCGACGAAGTGCTCAAGTACCGGCCGCAGTTCTGCTTCAAAGCCGTGGCGGCGCTGGATGACAGCCATGGTGGCGACGGCGTGCTGGTGGGCAAGGACGTGAAGTCGTTGCAGGAACTCAAGGGCCAGGCCGTGGCCGTCAACGAAGGTTCGACCTCGCAGTTCTGGCTCTCCTATCTGCTGAAAAAGAACGGCATGAAAATGAGCGACATCACCGTGCAGAACATGACTGCCGACGATGCTGCCACCGCGTTCATTGCCGGTCGCGTGCCGGCCGCCGTGACTTGGGAACCGCACCTGTCGATGGTGCGCGACAAGCAGCAGGGCAAAGTGCTGATCGACAGCAGCAGCACGCCCGGGGTGATTGTCGATGTCGTGGCGCTCAACTGCACGGTGATCGAGAAGCAGCCCGAAGACGTCAAGGCGCTGGTCGCCGGTCTCTACAAAGCGGTGCAATACACCAAGGACCATCCACAGCAAGCCTACGAAATCATGGCCAAGGGCGTCGGCGGTTATCTGTCCGATCCGAAGGAACTGGCTGCTGCAGCGCAAGGCGTGCGTTTCTACGATCAGGCCATGAGCGAGAAGCTGCTGGGCAAACCGGGCGCGCCGGGTGACAGCGCACCGCTGATTAAACTGGCCAACGAAACCGCCAGCGAATTGCAGGGCAAGCCCTATAACGTCAGTAACGACGATCTGGTGGATAACCGTTTCGTCAGCCCGCTCTAGGAGACTGGTCATGTTCAAGCGCAATTCATGGCTGAGTCGCTGCATCACACCGAAGACCGGCTTGCCGGTGCCGGTGGTATGGAGCGCCAGTGGTCTGGCCTGGGTGTTGCTGGTCGGGCTGTGGGCCGGGCTGTCCTACGGCGGCATCGTCCCGGGGATGTTTCTGCCGACGCCCGGCGCGGTGGTTGAAGCCGCCGTGCGCCTGAGCCGCGACGGCACCCTTGGCACCCATGTGTGGGCCAGTGTCGAAGTGGTGATGGTCGGGTTCATCGTCTCGTCGCTGGTGGCGGTGCCGCTGGGGTTGCTGATGGGCAGCTTTCGCATCGTCCAGGCGTTTCTCGAACCGCTGGTCAACTTCATCCGTTACCTGCCGGTGACCTCGTTCGTGCCACTGTTCATCCTGTGGATTGGCATCGGTCTGGAACAGCGGGTATCGGTGATCATCTTCGGCGTGTTCTTCCAGCAACTGGTGATGATCGCGGATGTGTCCAAGGGCATCTCCAAGGACCTGATCAACGCCTCTTACACGCTCGGTTCCAACCGCCGCGACGCGGTGCTGCATGTGATCGCCCCGGCCTCGGTGCCCGGCGTGCTCGACACCTTGCGCGTGACCATGGGCTGGGCCTGGACCTATCTGGTGGTGGCCGAACTGGTCGCTGCGTCGAGCGGCCTCGGTTACCTGAGCCTGAAAGCCATGCGCGGTTTTCAGGTCGACGTGATTTTCCTCGCCATCGCGATCATCGGCCTGCTGGGGCTGGTCACCGATCAACTGTTCCGCTTTCTCCGCCTGAGGGTTGCCGCATGGGCTCAGTAACTGCCGCCAATCATCGCTTTACCGAATCGCGCGCTGCGGCGCCGCAAGCCGCCCCGCGCCTGCAAGTGGACAAGGTCAGCCTGCGCTACAAAAAGCCTGATGGCGGTACGTTCACGGCGCTGGAACAGGTGTCGTTCGAGGTGCCGGATCAGCAGTTCGCGGTGCTGGTCGGGCCGTCAGGTTGCGGCAAATCGAGCCTGTTGTACCTGACCGCCGGCCTCGCCGAGCCAACCTCAGGCGAGATCTACGTCGGCGGCCAGCAAGTGCAGGGCCCCGGTGCCGATCGCGGCATGGTGTTCCAGAGCTACACACTGTTTCCGTGGCTGACGGTGCGGCAGAACGTCGAGTTCGGCCTCAAGCGGCGCGGCATGCCGGCGGCGCGGCGTAAGGAAATTGTCGATTACTACGTCAACGAAGTCGGGCTTGCCGGGTTTGCTGACAATTACGCCAAGCAACTCTCGGGCGGGATGATGCAGCGTGTGGCGATTGCCCGGGCGCTGGCCAACGACCCGCAGATTCTGCTGATGGACGAACCGTTCGGCGCCCTCGACAGCCAGACCCGTTTGCAGATGCAGCAGTTATTGTTGCGGGTCTGGGGCAACAGCAAGAAGACTGTGTTGTTCGTCACCCACGATATCGACGAGGCGATCCTGCTGGGCGACCGGGTCTATGTCATGGGCGCCAAACCGGGGCGAATCAAGCAGATCCTCGACGTGCCGATCGAGCGTCCGCGCTCACTGGACATGGTAATGGAGCGCTCGTTTATCGACATGAAACGGGAGATTTTCGGGTTGTTGCATGACGACCTGGAAGAAGTTCATTGATCGCATGAGTCCCCTGTAGGAGCTGCCGCAGGCTGCGATCTTTTGATCTTATCCTTAAAAAAGTCAAAAGATCGCAGCCTTCGGCAGCTCCTACAGCGGTAATTGGTGATCAGGGAGCAGCGGGCAGCAGAAACCGCGCAATCACCGGCAGATGATCGGAAATGCGCAAGGTATCGTCCTGGCGCACGCTCGCTTCGACCCGTTTGATTTTCGGGCTGTAGAACAGGTAGTCGACGGTGCGATCCGGACCGTTGAGGCCGGGGTCGTTGGGGTAGTGGGTCAGCCAGTGGGCGCGGTCGACGCCGCTAGCCTCGTTGTTGGTCGGGATCATCGGGTACTTGTCCCATAACAGGTGCAGGGCGCTGTCGATGGAATAAGGCGTGCGCTGCTCGGCGGGCAGGCGTTGATACTGGCCCAGCGGCAACAGGTTGAAGTCACCGCCGATCAGCCACGCCAGGCCCTGGCTCTCATACTTGTCGAGCACCTTGGCCACCGCCGTCACTTGCGCCTGCAAGGTGTCGTCGGGTTGGCTGGCGCGATCCAGATGGGTGTTGAATACCGTCAGTTGCCCGCCGTCACTCAGCGGCAGCTTGGTGGCGAGCAACGCATCCTTGGGTGCGAACTGTCGAGCGATGATATTCGCCGGCGGCACCGGTAATTGCAGGCGTTCGGCGTGTTCGATGCGGTAGCGGCTGAGGGTCGCCAATTGCCGGCCAACGCTGCCGAAAATATGCGGGTCGGGAACGAAATCGGCCTTCCAGTCGAACGCGTGAGCGCTGCACGGGTAGAGGTCGGTGACCCGCTCCTGCAGCAACTTGAGCTGGTTCTGGTAATCACTGGCCTTGGCGCCGTCATCCAGTTCCTGCAGCAGCACCACGTCGGGCTGCTCGTCCCGGATCACCCGCGCCACCTCGTCGAGGCTGAAGGCCATGTCTTCCGGGGTTGGCGCTTCGTCGGTGCCTTGGGCGAGGTCGTTCCAGAACACGTAGCGCTTGCCCGCCAGGTACTGCACGTTCCAGCTCATGACTTTCAGTGCCTGCCCGGGCACCAGTGTCGGTGGGGTGCCGGTGCAGGTGACCGGCAAGGTTTCGCGCGCGCCGGGGCGCCAGGTCAGGCTGTAGATCAGCCCGCCGATCAGGGCGATGGCGAGCACAATCAACAATAGGGTGTAGCGCAGCAGACGGGGCATGGCTCGGCTTATCGCGTTACAAAAGTGCTTGCGAGCATACCCGACCGCAGACGCTTGGCCCAAGTCTCCTGAAGTCAGACTGCTCCGCTACGTTTGTCAGGCAATTCGCTGATCAGCATGAACAGGCGGAACAACACCACGCTGGTGAACAGCTGCAGAAAGCTGTGCGCACTGTCGATCAATACCGCGATCAGCGGATTCTGCGGGTCGGGGTACGCCGCCAGGGTCGCGCCCTTGAGCAGCCACAACGGCCCCATCACACACAGAATGCACAGCAGGATCCGCCAGAAATGCCCACGGGTCAGACGCAGGCTTTCCTTCATCGCCTGCAACGGCCCCATACCGCGCAACACCAGCAGGTACTCACCAAATGCGAGCATGACCATCAGCATCAAGCCTGGCAGGAAATACAACGACAGCCCCAGCAGAATCAGCAAGGTATTGAGCGCCGTGAGCAGGGCGAAACGCGGCCACAGGCGCGCGGACATCGCCAGCAGATCGAGATTGCGCGGAGCTTCGCCGCGGGTGCGGGCGTCGAGGAACAGGATCAGCGCGGCGGTGTACAGCGGATACACCAGCAGACCGACCACCACGCTGGCGGCGGAGAAACTGTCCGGGTCGGTGACGTGATCCACCACTTGCTGCAGCGCCGCCTCGAAGATCACCAGTGGCAGGCACAGCTGCACGATGCTGCCCAGGTGGCGTTTGAAAAAATACAGAGAGTCGCGCAGTACATCGAAGGCATTCATCAGTCGGTATCGCAGGTGGAAAACAGTGGCTCACTTTAACCGATGATGCGTGGGCCGACACAAACGTAAACATTCGGTAAAGGTCGTTGAAACATCCTGTCACTGCCTCCATTACAGAGGTGCGCCATGTCCGCAGTGGGCACGGGCAACGTTATCCCCGGCAATCTACGAGGTCGCCATGAACAGCGAAGAGCAAACCCTGATCGATGGACTGTTTTCCCGGCTGCAACAGGCCGAAACGGAGGCAGCCCCGCGCGACGCCCAGGCCGAGGCGCGGATCAAGGAACACCTGAGCCGCCAGCCGGCGGCAGGTTATTTCATGACCCAGGCGATTCTGGTGCAAGAGGCGGCCATCAAGCGCCTCGACGAACAGAACAAGCAACTGACCCAACAAGTCCAGCAGTTGCAGGCTGAACTGCAAGCGGCCAAGTCCCAGAGTGCGGCCCCGGCGCCAAGCGGCGGTGGCGGTTTCCTGTCGAGCATCTTCGGCGGCAGCAGCTCGCGTCCGGCGCCGACCCAGAGCGCTCCGGCCTCCACCGGCGGCTGGCGTGAACCGGCACCGCAGCAGAACTACTCTGCGCCAGCGCCACAACAGAACTATGCCGCACCACCGCCCAATTACGCGCAGCAAGCCGCCCCGGCTGCGGGCAGCAGCTTCCTCGGCGGCGCCCTGAAAACCGCCGCTGGCGTGGCCGGTGGCGTGATGCTGGCGCAGGGCATCAGCAGCCTGTTCCATCACAACCAGCAGCCTGAAGAAATCGTTGAAGTGATCAAGGAAGAACCGGCGCAGGTGGCCGACCAGAGCGGCAACGACTGGGGCAATGACCAGCGTGTCGCCGATAACGGTTTCTCCGGCAATGACCAGGGCGGGTTTACCGACACGGACTACAGCGATGACAGCTCGTCGTTTTTCGATGACGACGATTCGTTCGTCTGAGTAATAAGCCGCCAGTATCAAACCTGTGGTGAGGGGATTTATCCCCGATGGAGTGCGCAGCAGTCCCATTTTCGGGGCCGCTGCGCTGCCCATCGGGGATAAATCCCCTCGCCACAGTCCACCATCCGTCTGGAGTGGTGAGTCGATTATTCGCGCCACCTTCCTGTGGGCTGGCATACTGAGCGCCTTTTTCGGGCCTGGCGCCTGATCCCGCTTCGTGCGCTATGCGCTCACAGGAATCCCGGTGAAAAAAATCGCAGTGTTCGCCGACGTGCAGAACCTCTACTACACCGTGCGTCAGGCCTATGGTTGCCATTTCAACTACGCCGCGCTGTGGGCGGATGTGAGCAAGCACGGGCAGATCGTCGAGGCCTATGCTTACGCCATCGATCGCGGCGACAGCAAGCAGCAGCAGTTCCAGCAGATCCTGCGCAACCTCGGCTTCACCGTGAAACTCAAACCCTACATCCAGCGCAGCGACGGCTCGGCCAAGGGCGACTGGGACGTGGGCATCACCCTCGACATCATGGACGCCGCCGACCACGTCGACGAAATCGTCCTGGCCTCCGGTGACGGTGACTTCGACATGCTGCTCGAACGCATCATCAGCAAGCACGGCGTACAGGCAGTCGCCTACGGCGTGCCCGGGTTGACCGCCAACTCGCTGATCCGCGCCGCCAGCCGTTACGTGCCGATCGAAGGCGCGTTGTTGCTGAAGAATTAAGCTGAAAAATTGATTTGAACGGAGTTGAACCCGGTTTGGAACGCATTGCAGTCATCGACTTTGAAACCACCGGCCTGTCGCCGAACAGCAGCTGCCGCGCCACGGAAATCGCCGTGGTCATGCTGGAAAACGGCCGTATCGTCGAGCGTTACCAGAGCCTGATGAATGCCGGTGTGCGCGTCCCTGCGTTCATCGAGCAACTGACCGGCATCAGCAACGCCATGCTGCGTAGCGCGCCTGCGGCGGAGCGGGTGATGGAAGAGGTCAACGAATTCGTCGGCTGCACGCCGCTGGTGGCGCACAACGCTTCGTTCGACCAGAAATTCTGGGACTTTGAACTGGGACGGATCAAACGCACCCGTCTGCAGAACTTCGCCTGTTCACTGCTGCTGGCCCGGCGCCTGATGCCCGCGGCACCCAATCACAAGCTCGGTACGCTCACCGCATTTGCGCGCCTGCCGCACACCGGCCAGGCGCACCGGGCCATGGCGGATGCGGAGATGGCGGCCAACCTGATGGCGCATCTGGCGGATGAACTGCGCAGCAAGCACGGCGTACGTGAGCTGAACCATGACTTGCTGTGCAAATTGCAGAAAGTCCCGGCGGCCAAAGTCAGCGAACACCTGCAGCGCTACCGCTGATCCCCAGCCCGACACAGAACCCTGTAGGAGCTGCCGAAGGCTGCGATCTTTTGACTTTGATTTTCAGAAGCAAGATCAAAAGATCGCAGCCTTCGGCAGCTCCTACAGTGGATTTGTGGTTGGCCCGAACTATTTGCCGTTGGCTTCTATATGGCTCAGCGGCACGCGCTTCTCGATTGCGCTGGACAACACAATCGAGGTCTTGCTGAAGCCAAACTTCGCCACGTGATTGATCAGCTCCTCCAGTTCGGTCATCGAGCCCACCGCGCCCTTCATCATCACGCATGGATCGCCGGTCACACGGAAGCACTCGGTCAGTTGCGGGATTTTCACCAGTTCATCGTAGACCTTCTGGCTGCCGTTCTGGTGCAGGCGCAACTCGATCATGCACTGGATCGGCAAACCGATTTTCGACAGGTCGATGTTCGCCTGGTACCCGGTGATCACGCCGGACGCCTCAAGCTTGGCCACCCGTTCGGCCACTGCCGGGGCGGACAGGTTCACCTTGCGCGCCAGATCGGCGTAAGACGCGCGACCGTTTTCCAACAGGGCGCTGAGCAGCATGCGGTCGTATTTGTCCAAGGCCGGACTCCTGAAAATGCCAGACTTTCGAAATCACGGCTTATCCCGTCGATCTCCGTTGTTTCAAAAGTGTACCGGCGCGATAAACAGGTTTTGTAACTTATTTTTGCTCGCGGGCCTTTCTAGAATAATCCTCACCCTGCCTTTGACTGTCGAGCTGCCCATGCCTGCCTTGCGCCGTTTTTCCTTGCCGTTGATCGCCGCGTTTTTCGCGCTGTATGTAATTTGGGGATCGACCTATCTGGTGATCCGCCTCGGCGTCGAATACTGGCCGCCGCTGATGCTCGGCGGGGTGCGCTTCGTGATTGCCGGCAGCCTGATGTACGCCTTCCTGCGCTGGCGTGGCGCGCCGGCGCCGACCTGGGTGCAGTGGAAAGCGGCGGGGATCATCGGGATTCTGTTGCTCAGCTTCGGTAACGGCGCGGTCAGTGTCGCCGAGCACACGGGTGTGGCGTCCGGCGTGGCGGCACTGGCAGTGGCGACCGTGCCGTTGTTTACGTTGTTGTGCGGCTATTTCTGGGGCGCGCGCAATACGCGGCTGGAGTGGGCCGGGGTGGCGCTGGGAATTATCGGCATCGCCATGCTCAACATGGGCTCCAATCTGCAATCGAGCCCGCTGGGCGCGGCGTTGCTGATTTTCGCGGCGGCGACCTGGGCCTTCGGCTCGGTGTGGAGCAAACACCTGCCGCTGCCACAAGGGGCGATGGCCAGTGCCGTGGAAATGCTGGTGGGCGGCGTGGTCCTGCTGATCGGCAGCGCGGTCAGCGGCGAACACCTGAAAGCCCTGCCACCGGTGGAAGGCTGGCTGGCCCTGGGGTATCTGATCTTCTTCGGCTCGATCATCGCCTTCAATTCCTACATGTACCTGCTCAAACACGTGCGTCCGGCGGCGGCCACCAGCTATGCCTACGTCAATCCGGCGGTGGCGGTGTTGCTGGGGATCGTGTTTGTCGGCGAGACCATCGGTATGGAAGAAGCGCTGGCGATGCTGGTGATCATCAGTGCCGTGGTGCTGATCGGTCTGCCGCAATGGCGGCGGCCGGCGCAGCCGCTGGTCGTGGAGCCGCCGAAGACCGCCGTTCCAGCAGAACCGCGTGTGAATTAGGGTAAACTGCGCGCCATTGCACCCTTGTTTTGCGCAACCGCGCTGATTTTTCCTACGGTACTCCCATGACTTTCGCCACCCTTGGCCTGATCGAACCCTTGCTGCGCTCCCTTGAGAAGCTCGGCTACCAGACCCCGACGCCAGTCCAGGCGCAAGCCATTCCGGCCGTGCTGGCCGGTCGCGACCTGATGGCTGCGGCCCAGACCGGTACCGGCAAGACTGCCGGTTTCGCCTTGCCGCTGCTGCAGTTGCTGGCCATGGAAGGGCCGAAAGTCACCGCCAACTCGGTGCGTGCGCTGATTCTGGTGCCGACCCGCGAACTGGCCGAGCAGGTGCACGAATCGGTGCGCCAGTACGCGGAAAACCTGCCGTTGCGCACTTATGCGGTGTACGGCGGCGTGAGCATCAACCCGCAGATGATGAAACTGCGCGGCGGCGTCGACCTGCTGGTGGCGACTCCGGGCCGTCTGCTCGACCTGTTCCGCCAGAACGCGTTGAAATTCAATCAGCTGCAAACCCTGGTACTCGACGAAGCCGATCGCATGCTCGACCTCGGCTTTTCCGAAGAGCTGGCGAACATCTATCGCGCGCTGCCGAAGAAGCGTCAGACGCTGCTGTTCTCCGCGACCTTCTCCGATGACATTCGCCTGCTGGCCGGGCAGATGCTCAACGATCCGCTGACCATCGAAGTCAGCCCGCGCAACGTGGCGGCCAACACCGTCAAACAGTGGGTGGTGACGGTGGACAAGAAGCGCAAGCCGGAACTGTTCGTGCACCTGATGCGCAAGAACAAGTGGAAGCAGGTGCTGGTGTTTGCCAAGACCCGCAACGGCGTGGACGCGTTGGTGGAAAAACTCCAGGGCCTTGGTGTGAACGCCGACGGTATCCACGGCGACAAACCGCAGGCGACCCGTCAGCGTGCACTGGATCGTTTCAAACTCAGTGAAGTGCAGATTCTGGTGGCGACCGACGTCGCGGCTCGGGGGCTGGATATCGAAGATTTGCCGCTGGTGGTCAACTTCGACCTGCCGATCGTGGCCGAGGATTACATTCATCGCATCGGTCGTACCGGCCGTGCCGGTGCAACGGGCGAGGCGATCTCGCTGGTGTGTGCCGATGAAGTGAACATGCTCTCGGCCATCGAGATGCTCACCCGTCAGACCTTGAAGCGCCAGAACGAGCCGGACTTCGAACCTGAGCACCGTGTGCCGGAGACCGATGCCAGCGGTCAGGTGATCAAGAAGCCGAAGAAGCCGAAAAAACCGAAGACCTCCGGCGGTGGTGGCGGCAAGCGCAATCTGGGCAAGTGGGTCGACAGTGGCGAAACTCAGGCACCTGAGCCGTCGATCAAGCCTGTGCGTAAAGTGCCGGTGTTCAATACCGGGCCGCGCAAGCGCAAACCTTGATGTGACGCGGCGTCTGTGAGGACGCCTTCGCTCGTCAATTGGGAATGCATTTCCCTGTAGGAGCTGCGGTACGCTGCGATCTTTTGATCTTGTTTTTAACGGTAAAAAGATCGCAGCCTCGTTTCACTCGGCAGCTCCTACAGGGATTTGTGCTGAAGCCACTCGAGCAAGCCGAACCCCGCCGCCCGACCGCTGGCAAAACACCCGGTCAGCAGATAGCCGCCCGTCGGCGCTTCCCAATCCAGCATCTCCCCCGCGCAAAACACTCCCGGCAAGGTCTTGAGCATCAAGCGCTCATCCAGCGCCTCGAACGTCACGCCACCGGCACTGCTGATCGCTTCGTCCAGCGGACGGGTTTTCACCAGGGTCAACGGCAACGCCTTGATCGCCCGCGCCAGCAGCGCCGGATCGGCAAAGGTCGCCGCGTCACTCAGCTCGCGCAACAACGCCGCTTTCACCCCATCAATCCCGACCTGACTGTGCAGATGCTTGGCCATCGAGCGCGAGCCGCGCGGTTTGCCCAACGCTGCCTGTAATTTATCCACAGGCCGGCCGGGCAACAGATCGATGTGCACCGTGGCTGAACCCTGCGCGTTGATCGCCTCGCGAATCGGTGCCGACAGCGCATAGATCAGGCTGCCTTCAACCCCGGTCGCGGTGATCACGCATTCGCCCAAGCGTGGGATATCGTCGTTCAAACCGATGGCGACATTTTTCAGCGGTGCTCCGGCGAATTTGCTGACAAGCAATTCGCTCCAGCCCTGCACCTCGAAGCCGCAATTGCTCGGCTGCAACGGCGCCAGTCCTACACCTTTTTGCTCCAGGGGCAGCATCCACGCGCCATCCGAACCCAGCCGCGACCAACTGCCACCGCCGAGGGCGAGCAGGGTGGCGTCGGGTTTGACGGTGATTTCGCCGTCGGGGCTGCTGATGCGCAGTGCGCCATGTTCATCCCAGCCGAGCCAGCGATGGCGGGTGTGGACAACCACGCCGCTGTCGCGCAGACGCTTGAGCCAGGCGCGCAACAGTGGTGCGGCTTTCATGTCGGTGGGGAACACCCGGCCGGAGCTGCCGATAAAGGTCTCGATGCCCAGCTCATGAATCCAGCGGCACAACGCGTCGGCGTCGAAGCCGCGCAGCAACGGCGCGATCTGCGGTGCGCGTTCGGCGTAGCGCGCGAGGAACGCCGGGTAAGGTTCGGAATGGGTGATGTTCATGCCGCCGACCCCGGCCAGCAGGAACTTGCGCCCCACCGAGGGCATGCCGTCGTACAGGTCGACACGCACACCGGCCTGGCTCAGCACTTCGGCGGCCATCAGGCCGGCGGGGCCACCGCCGATGATGACGACGTGAGCGGGGAGGGGGGCGGAGGTCTGGGTCATGGCGTGCGCTGCGGTATGGCGGGATAAGGCGCGCATTCTAACAGCCGGGATCCGTGTAGGAGCTGCCGCAGGCTGCGATCTTTTGATCTTGGCCCTTAGAAAACAAAGATCAAAAGATCGCAGCCTGCGGCAGCTCCTACAGGGGGATCGACGGTGAATCTGGTGGCCTGGTCAAAAAACAATCATCGCGCTGTACGCCATGCTCGCTGTGGGCTGTAGTCCCTTTCGCTCAGGTTATCCACAGGCCATTCCACAGCCATTGTGGGTAACGCAGCACAGCTCAGTGACAACCGTGTGACGTCCAGACCCGTTGCGCGCTGTGATGCAGGATGCCGTGGCGGCGGGCGAGGGCGTGGCGATCCTTGCTGTAGCCACCGCCGATCACGCCAACCACCGGGATGTCGCGGCCCAGGCAATGGCGCATCACGCTTTCATCGCGGGCGGCGACGCCTTCGTCTGTCAGTTGCAGATAACCGAGGGCGTCGTCCTTGTGCACATCGACCCCGGCGTCGTACAGCACCAGGTCCGGTTGATACAGCGGCAGCAGGTAGTTGAGCGTGTCATCCACCACCTTCAGGTAGTCGCCATCGCCCATGCCTTTGGGCAGCGGAATGTCCCAATCGCTTTCGGCCTTGCGGGCAGGAAAATTCTTTTCACAGTGCAGGGAAACGGTGATCGCCTCCGGCGTGTCGTGGAGGATGCGTGCGGTGCCATCACCCTGATGCACGTCGCAATCAAAAATCAGCACCCGGTTCACCCGGCCGCTTTGCAGCAGGTAATGGCTGATGATCGCCAGGTCATTGAAAATGCAGAAGCCGGCCGGGTAATCGTAGTGGGCGTGATGGGTGCCGCCGGCGAGGTGACAGGCCAGACCATGCTCCAGGGCTTTCTCTGCCGCCAGAATCGAACCGCCGACCGCCCGCACCGTACGCCGCGCCAGCGCTTCGTTCCAGGGCAAGCCAAGGCGCCGCTGGTCTTCGCGGGACAACTCGCCGCTCATGTAGCGTTCGATATAGCGACGGTCATGGGCCAGAGCGAGGATGTCGTTGGGGCAGATCTCCGGGCGCAGCAGGTCGGCGTCGCGGGTCAGGCCGCTGTCGACCAGGTGGTCGCGCAGCAAACGGAACTTGTCCATCGGAAAGCGGTGATCCGCCGGAAACTCGGGACTGTAGTCTTCGTGGTAGATCAACGGCAGTGGCATGGCGACTTCATGTAGGAACGATGGAAAGAGTGAACGATCCTACCAGCGATGTAGACTTGCGGCATGGAAACGGAGGGGCATGATGGAGCCGATACTGCAACTGGAAAGTGCGCGATTGCTGATGCGCCAATGGCAGGACGAGGATTTGCCGGCATTTGCGGCGATGTGTGCCGATCCGCAGGTCATGCGTTACTTTCCACAGCCCTTGAGCCGCCTGGAAAGTGCTTCGCTCATTGGTCGGGTGCGCGGCCATTTTGCCGAACACGGCTTCGGATTATGGGCGCTGGAGCGCAAGGACAGCGGCGAGTTCATCGGTTTCACCGGTCTGGGTGTGGTCGGTTTCGATGCCCCGTTCACGCCAGCGGTGGAAATCGGCTGGCGCCTGGCCCGCGAGCATTGGGGGCTGGGCTATGCCAGCGAAGCGGCATGGACCGCTCTGCGTTGCGGCTTTGACCGGTTGTCGCTGAAGGAAATCGTGTCCTTCACCGCCCAGAGCAATCTGCCCTCGGAGAAAGTCATGCAAGCGATTGGCATGCAGCACGATCCGGCCGATGATTTCGATCACCCCAAAATTGCCGTCGATCACCCGTTACGCCGGCATGTGTTGTACCGGATTACCAGGGAGCAATGGCTGCAAACCCTGCATGGCTAAGCCGACACGGACGTTTACAATGGCGCGACAATGGCTCGCGCCAGAACCTGAATGGGCCGCCGCAGCCAAGACTGCGCGGCATAGCGTTGTGTGAGGAGAGTCTGAATGAGCCAAGTGTTGGAAGATCTGGTCGACCTGCTGACCCTGGAGCCGATCGAGGAAAACCTGTTCCGTGGCCGTAGCCAGGACCTGGGTTTCCGTCAGTTGTTCGGTGGGCAGGTGCTCGGCCAGTCGCTGTCGGCGGCCAGTCAGACGGTTGAAGAGGCGCGCCATGTGCATTCGATGCACGGTTATTTCCTGCGCCCGGGCGACGCCAAATTGCCAGTCGTGTACTCGGTGGATCGCGTGCGTGATGGCGGCAGCTTCAGCACCCGGCGGGTCACCGCGATCCAGAAGGGCCACCCGATTTTTACCTGCAGCGCGTCGTTTCAGTACGACGAAGCAGGCTTCGAGCACCAGAGCCAGATGCCGGTGGTGGTCGGTCCGGAAAACCTGCCGTCGGAGCTGGAACTGACCCAGCAACGCGCGCACCTGATTCCCGAGCACATGCGCGAAAAATTGCTCTGCCCGAAACCGATCGAAGTGCGCCCGGTCACTGAAAAAGACCCGTACAACCCGCAGCCGGCCGATCCGGTGAAATACGTGTGGTTCCGTGCTGATGGCGCGCTGGCGGATATTCCGGCGCTGCACAAATACCTGCTGGCCTACGCTTCGGACTTCGGTCTGCTGACCACTTCGATGTTGCCTCACGGCAAGTCGGTCTGGCAGAAAGACATGCAGGTCGCCAGCCTCGATCACGCGCTGTGGTTCCACAATGATCTGCGCGCCGATGACTGGTTGCTCTATGCGATGGACAGCCCGTGGGCCGGCAATTCCCGTGGGTTCTCCCGTGGCAGCGTGTACAATCGCGCCGGGCAACTGGTGGCGTCGGTGACCCAGGAAGGCCTGATTCGTCACCGCAAGGACTGGGCATGAGCCTGAGCGATGTGAAGCACTGGGTGTTCGACATGGACGGCACCCTGACGGTCGCCGTGCATGACTTTGCGGCGATCCGCGTGGCGCTGGCGATTCCGCCCGAGGATGACATTCTCACCCACCTCGCGGCGCTGCCGGCCGACGAAGCGGCGGCGAAACATGCCTGGCTGCTGGAGCATGAGCGCGATCTGGCGTTGGGTTCGAAACCGGCTGCCGGTGCGGTGGAGCTGGTGCGCGATCTGCACGGGCGTGGCTATCGCCTGGGCATCCTGACGCGCAACGCGCGGGAGCTGGCGCATGTGACGCTCGAAGCGATTGGCCTGGCCGACTGTTTCGCTGTGGAAGATGTGCTGGGCCGCGATGAAGCACCGCCCAAGCCACATCCCGGCGGGTTGCTGAAACTGGCCGAGGCCTGGAAGGTGCCGGCGCGCGAGATGGTGATGGTCGGGGATTACCGCTTTGATCTGGATTGCGGGCGAGCGGCCGGGGCGCGGACGGTGCTGGTGAATCTGCCGGACAACCCGTGGCCGGAGCTGACGGACTGGCATGCGCAGGATTGTGTCGAGTTGCGGCGTATGCTTCTGGCCTGAGTTCTTTAGCGCCTGAAAGGGCCCCATCGCGGGCAAGCCCGCTCCCACATTTGAAATGCATTCCCCTGTGGGAGCGGGCTTGCCCGCGATGAGGCCTGAGCGGCCACTGCAAAATCATTGATCAAACAGCGCTTTCTGCCCCTCCGGCGACGTCAACATCCCATCGCCGTTATGCCCGACCCCGGGCACTTCAACCAGCCGCTGATTCACCCCTTCCGGGTGCCGGCGCAGCAGGTAGCCGAAAAACAGTTTGCCGCGTTCCAGTCGATACGCACCCTGGGCTTCGGCGGCGCAGCTTTTGTCCAGCGCCGGATGCCGCGGGTCGGTGTCCTGCTGACCGAGCAGATAAATCACCTCGCGCTTGATGTAACGGCTTTCAAGCTGCAATGGCGATTGCCCACCGGCGTACACCGGCATGTCGCTCAGACCGTACTTCCAGCGATTAAACCCAAGGCACTGTGCGTGATCGAAGGCCACCGGCCGCTGTTCGTTGAAATACGCGTACGACGACGGATTGGCCACCACATAGCGCAGGCGAATGCCGTTGGCCTTCAGCGCCGGTTGGTCCTTGGCCAGCAGGGCATAACGCTGCACCACTTGGCCGCCACCGGAATGGCCGAAAATCACAATCTGTTTCACATCCGGAAACTGCTTGCGGTCGCTGACCCGGGCGACGATTTCATCCAGCGCGGCGTAGGAACTCAGCGGATTCGGCCCTGTGGATAACCCGCCGCCCATCCACTCGTTGCCTTTCCAGCGCAGCAACGTGTTGGGCAGCGAGTACAGGGCGACGTCGCTTTCATTGAGAAACTGCGGCGCGATCACCAGCGTGTGCGCGGTTTGTCCGGCTAGTTCGGTGGCGTGTTCGGCACTCTTGCGGTAGGTCTCGGCATTGCGCAGACGGCCGTGAATGACGATCAGCACCCGCTCGATTTTTTCCGGTGCGGGGCTGATGCCCACGGCCATTTCGCCGGCCTTCAACTGCAGACGCCCGGAGCTGATGGCATCGACGCCCGCCGCGTGCGCGCTGCCGCCGATGATCAGTAACGCCAAAAGCCATTTTCGCATTTACAGGTTTTTCGCCGCGAAGGTATCGCACTGGCCGACCTGGCCCTGGGCGAATCCGGTTTTGAACCAGCGCACCCTTTGCGCCGACGTACCATGGGTAAACGAGTCCGGCACCACTCGGCCCTGACCCTGTTGTTGCAGGCGATCATCACCGATGGCGTTGGCCGCGTTCAAGGCCTCTTCGACGTCACCCGGTTCCAGCCAGTTCAGGCGCTGCTGCGCATGGTAGGCCCAGACGCCGGCCAGGCAGTCAGCCTGCAATTCCTGACGCACCAGCAAACCGCCATCGCCCTCCATCTGCCGCCCCTGTTGCCGGGCTGCCTGAATTTTCGCCGAGACGCCTAGCAGCGTCTGCACATGGTGGCCGACCTCGTGCGCGATCACGTAGGCCTGGGCGAAGTCGCCGGCAGCCTTGAAGCGCTGGGCCATTTCCTGGAAGAACGCCATGTCCAGATAGACTTTCTGATCCGCCGGGCAATAGAACGGGCCGGTCGCCGAGGTCGCCAGACCGCAGGCGGAATTCACCCGGTTGCTGAACAGCACCAACGTCGGGTCCTTATATTGGCGGCCGGCCTGCTGGAAAATCGCGCCCCAGGTGTCTTCGGTATCGCCGAGGATCGAACGCACGAATTCGGCCTGCTGGTCGTTGGCCGGTGGCGCCTGACGGGTTTGCGTCGAAGCCGGTGCCGATTGTTCGGTCATTTGCCCGGTGAGCTGACCGAGGATCTGCAGCGGGTCCTGGCCGGTGATCCAGCCGATGCCGACGATCAGCAGGATCGCCCCGAGGCTCAGGCCTTTGCCGCCACCGAACCGCATGCCACCACCGCCGCCGCTATCATCGCCACGGGCATCGACGACGTTGTCACTGCGTCGGCCTTTTTTCCATAGCATGTGGGAATCCTCTATCTGTACGTGGTGATGAGTGTTGCTGGTGTGTGAGTGTGGCGCCAGTCCGGTCGTCCGTCCATTGGCGCACACGCGAGCAGGCCCGGCCTCGGGTGACGAGGACGGGCCTGTTATTGACGAGCGTGTGCGCGACTAATTCAATCCGTTGGCGGATTTCTCCTTCCGCACTGTGCGTCAGCGATCGAAGGCGTCCCACACCGGGGCGAAGTCCGGGCTGACCTGACGCTGATTTTTCGGCAGTGCGGCGATCAGTGCGCGGTCTTCAGCGTCCAGTTCAACCTGCAGCGAAGCCAGGTTCGCCAGTTGATTGGCGCGGCTGCTGGCCTTGGGAATCGCCGCGACGTTGGGCTGATCGAGCAGCCATTTCAATGCGATCTGAGTCGGCAGCACACGGTGTTTTTTCGCGATCTGCTGAATCTGCGCGATGTCCGAGACCTTGTTGCGCGCCAATGGCGTGTAGGCCGTCAGTGCCAGATCGTGTTGGCGGGCATAGTCGAGCAAGGCGTTTTGTCCGAGGAGGACGTGGTACTCGACCTGGATCGCGGACAGAGGGATGGCGTATTCCTCGACGACTTTACGCAGCAGCGGCAGCGGAAAATTCGCCACGCCGATGTGGCGAGCCAGACCTTGCTCCTTGAAGGATGCGAGGGTTTCAAGCGTGCGCGGCAAGTCCCAGTCAGTGCTCGGCCAGTGGATCATGAACAGGTCGACGTACTCGCTGCGCAAAGCCTTGAGGCTTCGTTCCATCGAGTGGCGCATGGCGTCGGGTTGCAACTGGTCCCACCAGACCTTGGTGGTGACATGAATCTGCTCGCGGGGTGTCGATGTGTTCGCCAACGCTTGTCCGACCGCGTCTTCGTTGTTGTAGGCCGCTGCCGTGTCGATGTGCCGGTAGCCGAGTTCCAGTGCTTGCTCGACGGCACGAGTGCATTCGTCGCCGAGCATCGGCCAGGTGCCGAGGCCGAGTTTCGGCATGTTCAAACCCTGGGCGTTAACGATGTGCTGCATGGTCGATCTCCTGTTCGAAAGCAGTGATACCGGCGATATGGCGGGCGGCGATGTAGCCGAACGTCAGCGCCGGGCCGAGGTTGATCCCGCCCGCCGGATAGTGCCCGCCCATGATGCTGGCCATGTCGCCACCGGCGGCGTAGAGCCCGGCGATGGGCTGGGCATGGGCGTCGAGCACTTGTGCCTGCGGGTTGACCTTGAGCCCGGCAAAGGTGCCGAAGCAGCCCGGTTGCACTTTCACGGCATAAAAAGGGCCGGCCTCTATTGGGGCAACGCAGGGGTTGGGAAGGTTCGCCGGATCGCCCTGTTTGCGGTTGTAGGGCGTTGCGCCGCGACCGAACAGCGGGTCTTCGCCAAGGCGCGCATGCGAGTTGTAGTGATCAACAGTGCGGCGCAACCCGCCGGGATCGATACCGCAGGCGCTGGCCAATTCTTCAAGGGTGTTGCCGGTTTTCAGATAGCCGCTGCGGATAAATCCTGACAGCGGAACGGGAAATGGCCGCGACATGCCCAGGCCATAACGCCGTTGAAAGGCGCGGCTGCAGATCAGCCACGAGGCGACTTCCTCGCCTTCCGGGGTGGCGGCAACCATGGCGCTGACGTAGTCGAAGTAACCATTGGCTTCATTGACGAAACGCTGGCCGTTGCGCAGTACACCGATGATTCCCGGTTTGCCGCGCTCGATGATGTGCGGGAAATGGCCGATGCTGCCGTCGGCATGGGGTACTTGCGAGACCGGCGCCCAGGCCACGGGCGACGCCAGGTCGGTGTTGACCGTGGCACCGACGCTTTCGCCCAGACGCAGGCCATCGCCGTTGACTGCCAGCGGTGGCAGTGCCCAGTGTTCATGACCTGTGGGCGTACGCGGAAACAGGGCCTTGCGCCGCTCGATGTCATTGGCGAAACCGCCGGCGGCCAGCACCACGGCTTTGTGTGCATGGACGCGGATCGGGCCTCTTGCGCTGTTGATCACGGCGCCGCAAACCCTTGCTTCATTGCGCAGCAGTTCGCTCACCGGGGCCGACTCCCATAACAGGACGCCAAGGTCCTCGGCGGATTTCGCCAGCCTTGCGACCAGCGCCACCCCGTTGACCAGTTGCATGGCCCGGCCGTGTACCGCCAGATCCAGCATGTGTCGGGTAAAACGACGGGTTACATGCCAAGCCGCTTTCAGCGAACGGGTCAGATTGAGGAACGCCGAAAGGTCGGCGCCGGCCATGATCGGCATGCCCATGAAGGACGTTTCGCGCATCGTTGTACGCAGGCGCTTGAGCAGGCGTCCGACTTGGCGTCCGTCGTAAGGCGCCGCGATGACCGAGCGCCCGCCCGTGCCAGCGCCCGGCGTATCGCCATGGATGTCGGCGATGGCGTTGCCGTCGGCAAATTGCAAAGCGGTGTGCTGTTCGAAAAACGCGACCATCTGTGGTCCGGCAGTGAGGAAGGCGTCGACCATGGACGGGTCGTAATGCTCGCCGAGTTCGTGGCGCAGGTACGTGCGCGGTTGCTCGATGTCTTCGACGATGCCGGCACGTCGCGCCAGTGGATTGCACGGTACCCACGCCCAGCCGCCGGACCACGCCGTGGCACCACCGAACAGCGGATCCTTTTCAACCACGATGACTTTCAGACCGTGCCAGGCGGCAGTGACCGCTGTGGATAAACCGGCAGCGCCGGAGCCGACGACCAGCACGTCGCAGTCGATTTCGGGAAGTTCGGCAGGCATCAAGCAAAGCTCCGCAACTGGATTTTATTGGAATTGGATTCCAGAAATTAGCGAATGAAGCGCGTCTGCCACAAGACCTGTTTCCGTAAAGTGGGCGGTTATCGCACTGCCGGTTCCGGATTTCCCTTTGTCTCGGATGTCTTTTAGAATCGGCGAAATTTCATTTGGATCTTCCCATGGCCGGCAGTCAGATCGAACGGGTTTTCAGTGTGCTGGAAAGCCTCACCAGTGAGCCGCGCGGGCTGCCGATGCAGACCCTGGCCGAGCAGCTCGACATCCCGAAAAGCGCCACTCACCGTATGCTCGCCGAGCTGATTCGGCTGGGTTACGTACGGCAGAATGCAGACACTCTGCGCTATCACTTGTCGACCAAACTGGTGGCGATGGGGTTTCAGTATCTGGCGAGCAGCGGTGCCGACATCGTGCAACCGGTGCTGGATCGACTGGCGCAGGAAACCGGTGAGCTGGTGCGTCTGGGAGTGATCGATGGCGAGCGCCAGACCTGGATCGCCAAGGCGCAGGGCGCCCGGACGGGCCTGCGTTATGACCCGGACATGGGCCGCGACGCGCCGTTGTTCTACACCGCCTCCGGGCACGCGTGGCTGGCCTGCATGAGCGACGCCGAAGCCTTGTCGCTGGTCGAGCGCCAGGGCGCGGAAGTGCCAGTGGGCATTGGGCCGAATGCGCCGCGCTCCAATATCGAATTGCTGGAGCGCCTGCGGCTGGCGCGGGAGCAGGGTTATGCCTGCGTCGAGGAAAGTTCGGCGGTGGGCACTTCGGCGATTGCCGCGGTGGTCAAGCACCCCGTTGACGGCCGGGTGATCGGCGTACTGAGCATCGCCGGGCCAAGCGCGCGGATGCCTGGCGCACGGCTGCATGAACTGGCGCCGTTGCTGATGAAGTTCACCGAGGAGTTGTCGGCGGCGAGCCTGGCGTCTGAATTGTTTGTCTGACCCGCGCCGATCTTTGTAGGAGCTGCCGCAGGCTGCGATCTTTTGACTTTGTTTTTCAGATCAAGAGCAAAAGATCGCAGCCGGCGGCAGCTCCTACAGGTTGAGCGTCGTGTACGAAATTGTGCGGTGTTCGCACGGATTTTCCATTAGTGGGTGTTTGATTCTGGAACGCAGTTCTAGATTGTTACTGGAGTGACATTTCCGACAACAATCACAAGAGGATCGCGCCTTGACTCCGCCCCTTCGTATCGCCCTGATCGGCGCCGGCAACATGGGCCAACAGCATTACCAGCACTTGCAAACCCTCGATGAAGCCCGGTTGTGTGCAGTGGCCGATCCCGGCCCGCAGGCTCCCGCGCTGGCGGCGCAGTGGGGCGTGGCGTATTTCGCCGATCATCGGCAGATGCTGGAGCAGGTGCGGCCCGATGCGGTGATTGTGGCCAACCCGAATAATCAGCACGTCAGCACGGCGCTGGATTGCCTCGCCGCCGGCGTGCCGGTGCTGTTGGAGAAACCGGTGGGCGTGAACAGGGATGAGGTGCGCAAACTGGTGGCGGCGGTCAAACGCAGCGGCGTGCCGGTGCTGGTCGGCCATCATCGGCGGCACAATCCGTTGATCGTGCGTGCCCACCAATTGCTGCGCAGCGGCGCGCTCGGGCGGCTGACCATGGTTACTGCGCTGTTCCAGTTACGCAAACCCGACCGCTATTTCGAGGTCCCGTGGCGCCGTGAGCCGGGCGCGGGCCTGTTGCTGACCAACCTGATTCACGACCTCGATCTGCTGCGTCACCTGTGCGGGGAGGTGCAGTCGGTGCAGGCCGTCACGGACAACGCGGTGCGGGGTTTTGCCAACGAAGACAGCGTCGCGGTGTTACTGCAATTTGCCGGCGGTGCACTGGGGACGCTGAGCGGTTCCGATGCGGTCGCCGCGCCGTGGAGCTGGGAGCTGAATTCCGCAGAGAACCCGGTTTACCCGCGTCAGGCCGATCAGCCGTGTTATTTGCTGGCGGGCACTGCCGGAGCGTTAAGCATTCCGCAACTCAAGCGTTGGCATTACCCTGCCGATCAGGTCGATGCCGGCTGGCACGAACCGCTGATCGCGCTGCAAGAACAGTGTGAGGGCGGGGACGCGTTGCGTTTGCAGCTGCAACATTTTGTGCAGGTCGCGCGGCGTGAAGTCGAACCCTTGGTCAGTGCCGCCGATGCCGCGCGAACCCTGGCGCTGGTCGAGGCGATTCGTGAAGCGGCGGCCAGCGGCCGTGCCTGTTCTCCGGCAGCGGTCGAGGCTTGAACATGGACGAACGAATCCTGTCTCTGGCCAGTCTCACCGTACTCGAATTGTCGCCACCGCAAATGATCGAGGTCGCGGTGCGTGCCGGTTACAGCCATGTCGGCCTGCGCCTGGAACCGGCGACGCCGGAGGAGTATCACTTTCCGCTGGTGGCCGATGGTGATCTGCGGCGGCAGACATTGAGGCGTTTGCGCGACACTGGCATCGCGGTGCTCGACGTGGAAATCCTGCGCCTGAAACCGCACACCGTGGTCGCCGATTTCGAGAAGCTGCTGGCCGTCGGCGCGGAGTTTGGCGCCAGTGAATTACTCGTCGCCGGCAATGATCCTGACGAGCAACGGCTCACCGACAACTTTGCCGCGCTGTGTGATCTGGCGGCGCCTTACGGTTTGCACCCGCATCTGGAGTTCATGCCCTGGACCGATGCGTGCAACCTCGAACAGGCGTTGCGCATCGTCGCCAATGCCGATCGGGAAAATGCCGCGGTGCTGGTCGATGCCTTTCATTTCGATCGCTCCGGCTCACGGCTGGAGGATCTGGCCAGCGTCGCACCGGCGCGCCTGCGTTATGCGCAATTGTGCGATGTGGCGGGGCCGAGACCGGCGGACATGGCCGAGATCTTGCGTCAGGCGCGCAACGAGCGGCGGTTTCCCGGCGAGGGCGATTGCGACCTGCACGGTTTGTTGCGCAGTCTGCCAGCTAATATTCCATTGAGCCTGGAGATCCCCACGGTAAAACTGCTGGAGCAGGGCGTCAGCGGATTGCAACGAGCGCAGAGGGCGCTCGACAGGACGCGGGAATTGTTGGCGCAGTTGTAAGTCAGTGTGGGTGGCGGGGCGCCAGCGTCCTCGCCACTGTTTATTTTTCCTTCAGAGATATCCAATGACCGTCAGCACCCCGCTCTCCGGTGTCAACCAACCCTTCAAGGGGATTTTGCTGATTGTCGTGGCGACTTTTCTGTTCTCCAGCCACGATGCGCTGTCGAAATACCTCTCGGGTTTCTACCCGATCGTCATGGTGGTATGGGCGCGTTATCTGGTGCACACCTTGCTGATGGCGGGGATCTTCCTGCCGCAATCGGGGCTGCGCGTGCTGCGCACCAAACGGCCGTTGTGGCAGTTGGCGCGGGCGCTGTGTCTGCTCGGCACCAGTCTCTTTTTCACCACGGCGCTGTTGTACATCCCGCTGGCCGAGGCCACGGCGGTCAACTTTCTTGCGCCAGTGCTGGTGACGGCATTGTCGGTGCCGTTGCTCAAGGAACGGGTAACGCGCGGGCAATGGATTGCGGTGATCTGCGGATTCATCGGCGTGCTGATCATCGTTCACCCGGGCGGTGAACTGTTCACTCCGGCGGTGCTGCTGCCGTTCTGCTCGGCGTTGTTTTTCTGCTTCTATCAACTGCTGACGCGCAAGCTCAGTGAGGTCGATAGCCCGACCACCAGCAACTTCTTTGCCGGTCTGTGCAACACGTTGGTGATGAGTGCGCTGGTGCCGTTCTTCTGGCAGGTGCCGACGTTGACGCACGCCGCACTGATGCTGGCGCTGGGCAGTTGCGGGATGACCGCGCACCTGTTTCTGACCCAGGCGTTTCGGCACGCCGCGCCGGCATTGCTGGCGCCGTTCGGTTACTGTCAGATCGTGTTTGCCGGGCTGTTGGGCTGGGTGGTGTTCAATCACACGCCGAGCCTGTTGACGGTGATCGGCATTGTGGTGATCTGTTGCAGCGGCCTGGCGGCGGCGTGGCAGCAGAGCCGTAGGTGAGACAGAGACATAAACCCTGTGGGAGCGAGCTTGCTCGCGAAGGCGTCGTTTCAGTCGGCATCTTCAGTGACTGACTGGGCGCTTTCGCGAGCAAGCCCGCTCCCACAGGGGGACGTGGTACGGGCCAGTTATTCGGTGACGTCAGGAATCTTGCGCGGTGCCATGAAGTACATCCAGGTCAGCGCAATGAAGTACATCGCCGGGATCAGCGTGAACAGCACCGTGTAGTTGTTGTTGGTGACGGTCAGGATGTGGCCGACGATCTGGGTCATGAACATCCCGCCAATCGCTGCGCACATGCCGCCGAAACCGAACACCGTGCTCATCATGTGCTTGGGCGTGTAGTCCATCACCAGGCTCCAGATGTTCGCGGTCCAGGCCTGATGCGCGCCGATCGCCAGGGAGATTGCCGCGACGGCGACCCACAGGTTGCTCGAGCCGGCCGCCATGATCACACCGATGATGCAGCAGGCGAACAGGAACATCGACAGCAGTCGCGCCTTGATCGAGTTCATGCCGCGACCGATCAGGAACGAAGACAGAATGCCGCCACCGACGCTGCCGAAGTCGGCCGTCACGTAGATGATGATCAGCGGAATACCCATCTGGGTGACGTTGATGCCCAGGTTGTATTGCTGATTGAGAAACGGCGGCAACCAATACAGGTAGAACCAGAACACCGGCGCCGTCAGCGAATAGGCGAGGGCGAACGCCCAGGTGCCGCGCATGCGCAGGATGCGTGAGAACGGGACGCGGGCCTGTTCCGGTTCGACTTCTTTCTGGATGTATTCCAGCTCCGACTGTTTGACGCTCGGATGGTCTTCCGGGTTGAAGTATTTCAAGCCCCAGAACAGCAGCCAGATCCCGCCCAATGCCGACATGCAGAGGAACGCCGCCTGCCAGCCCCAGACGTGGAGAATCAGCGGCAGCAGCATCGGCGTGAACATCGCGCCGACGTTGGTCCCGGCGTTGAAGATGCCGGTGGCCACCGCGCGTTCGCCGGCCGGGAACCACAGGCGCGTGGTTTTCACGCAGGCCGGGTAATTGGCCGCTTCGGTCAGGCCGAGGATAAACCGGCAGACCATGAAGCCGACGGCCGACGTCGCCAGACCGTGGGCACCGGTGGCCAGGCTCCAGAGCAGCACCGCGCAGAAGAACACGCGCTTCACGCCGACCCGGTCGATCAGGCGTCCCTGCAGGACGAAGCCGATCGCGTAGCCGACCTGAAACCAGAAGTTGATGTTGGCGTAATCCATCGCCGTCCAGCTCATTTCCTTGGCAAGAATGGGCTGCATGACGCCGAGGGCGGCGCGGTCGATGTAGTTCAGGGTCGTGGCGAAAAACACCAGCGCCAGCATGCCCCAACGGGTCTTGCCGGCGGCCATGGCGCCGCGGATCTTGTCGCCGATGCCACCCGTGGCAGTGCTCATGGCCGGAGCCATGCGGGAAGTCTGTGAAGGAATCATTGTTCCACCCGTTTTTGAATTTGTTATGTGGTGTTGTTTGCACGCACTGCGACCGAAGGTTCATATCCGGACTCAATGTGGAGTCGATGGTGGGCAGTGGACGAAAAATCGTCAATTCGTCGAAACGCCATAGTGTTCGATAATCGCACGCAAAACTAACCGGCTGGTACACTTTAAATTGCTGCTGAAGACGATGCAGCCAATAATTTCCTCACGATAAAAAACGTACCTCTGCAGGCGCTGCCGAAGGCCGCGATCTTTGTTTGTGAAGATCAAAAGATCGCAGCCTTCGGCAGCTCCTACAGAGGCGCGTGACAAGACGATCCCCATCGGGAGTAGAAACATGCAGCGTTCAATTGCCACCGTTTCCCTGAGCGGCACCCTGCCGGAAAAGCTCGAAGCCATTGCCGCCGCCGGGTTCGACGGGGTCGAGATTTTCGAGAACGATCTTCTGTATTACGACGGCAGCCCGCGGGAAATCAGGCAGATGTGCGCTGACCTAGGCATTGCGATCACGCTGTTCCAGCCGTTTCGCGACTTCGAGGGTTGCCGGCGTGATCGGCTGGCGCGCAATCTGGAGCGGGCCGAGCGCAAGTTCGATTTAATGCAGGAACTGGGCACCGATCTGGTGCTGGTCTGCAGCAACGCCTCGGCAGACAGCGTCGGCGATCAACAGATTCTGGTCGATGACCTGCGCCTGCTGGCCGAGCGGGCCGGCGCGCGCGGGTTGCGCATCGGCTATGAAGCGCTGGCCTGGGGCCGGCACGTCAATACGTATCAACAGGTCTGGGACATCGTCCGTCAGGCCGATCATCCGGCGCTTGGCGTGCTGCTCGACAGCTTTCACACCTTGTCATTGAAAGGCGATCCAAGCGCGATCGCCGACATTCCCGGCGACAAGATCTTCTTCGTACAAATGGCCGACGCGCCGATCCTCGCCATGGATGTGCTGGAGTGGAGCCGGCATTTCCGCTGCTTCCCGGGGCAGGGTGAGTTCGATCTGCCCGGCTTCCTCGCACCGATCATCCAGAGCGGTTACACCGGCCCGTTGTCGCTGGAAATTTTCAACGACGGCTTCCGTGCCGCGCCACCACGAGCGAATGCCGCCGATGGTCTGCGTTCGCTGCTGTACCTGGAAGAGAAGACCCGTCAGCGGCTGGAGCAGCAACCGACGCCGGTGGCCAACCGCGAAATCCTCTTCGAAACGCCACCGGCCAGCGAGTACAACGGCATTGAGTTTCTGGAGTTCGCTGTCGACGAAAGCCTCGGCGCCAAACTGAGCAACTGGCTAGAGCGCCTGGGCTTCGTCAAGGCCGGGCAGCATCGCTCCAAGAGCGTGAGCCTGCTGCGTCAGGGCGATATCAACCTGATCCTCAACGCCGAACCGTATTCGTTCGGCCACAGTTTCTTTGAGGCGCACGGCCCGTCGCTGTGCGCCACCGCCGTGCGGGTCAAGGACAGCGCCAGCGCCCTGGCCCGCGCCGTCGCCTATAAGGGCCAGCCCTATCGCGGTCTGGTCGGCCCCAACGAACTGGAACTGGCCGCGGTGCGCGCGCCGGACGGCAGCCTGATTTATCTGGTGGATGAAGCGGCGGATGTCTATGGCACCGACTTCAATCTGCTGCCGAACGCTCAGGCCCGTGGCGGCCTCAAGCGCATCGATCACATGGCGATGGCACTGCCGGCCGACAGCCTCGACAGTTGGGTGCTGTTCTACAAGAGCCTGCTGGATTTCGAGGCCGACGATGAGGTGGTGCTGCCCGATCCGTACGGGCTGGTGAAGAGCCGCGCGTTGCGCAGCCGCGACAGTTCGATCCGCTTGCCGCTGAATATCTCGGAGAACCGCAATACCGCGATCTCCCATGCGCTGTCGAGTTATCGCGGCTCGGGTGTGCATCACATCGCCTTCGATTGTGACGACATCTTCGCTGAAGTCAGCCGCGCCAAAGAGGCGGGGGTGCCGTTGCTGGATATTCCGCTCAACTATTACGACGACCTCGCTGCGCGCTTCGATTTCGACGATGAATTCCTCAGCGAGCTGGCGTACTACAACGTGCTCTACGACCGCGATGCCCAGGGCGGTGAGCTGTTCCACGTTTATACCGAGCCGTTCGAGGGACGCTTCTTCTTCGAGATCATCCAGCGTAAAAACGGCTATGCCGGTTATGGTGCGGCGAACGTCGCGGTACGTCTGGCGGCGATGGCCAAATCACGCAGCGGCGCGGTGCGCCAGGCGAAGTTGTAGGAAATTCGTAAACGCGGGATTAAACACGGGCCGCGTGGCTTCCTTCACTGTGCAGCGCGGCCCATAATCGCCCACCTGTGCAGTGATGGCCGTGAGCCCGCAATGACAATGACTTCAGAACTCCCCGCCGCTCCCGTCGAATCCGGCATCGAGCCGCGCAAGAGTCGCAAGAACAACCCGGAAAAGACCCGCGAGAACATCCTGCAGGAGGCGATCGTCGAGTTCGTCCAGCAGGGTTTGTCCGGTGCCCGCGTTGACGCGATCGCCGAGCGTATCCATACCTCCAAACGCATGATCTATTACTACTTCGGCAGTAAGGAGCAGTTGTACGTCGAGGTGCTGGAGAAGCTTTACGGCGATATCCGCAGCACCGAAAACCGCCTGCACCTGGCCGAGTTGCCGCCGGTGGTGGCGATCCGCCGACTGGTGGAATTTACCTTTGATCACCACGACCGTAACGTCGATTTCGTGCGCATCGTCTGCATCGAAAACATCCACAACGCCGAATTCGTGAAGCGTTCCGATGCGATCAAGGCGATGAACAATACGATCCTCGATTCGCTGGGCGAGATTTTGCGCCGCGGTGCTGAAGAAGGGGTGTTCCGCGCCGGGCTCGACGCGCTGGATGTGCACTTGCTGATCAGCTCGTTCTGCTTCTACCGCGTCTCGAACCGCCACACGTTCGGTGAGATCTTTCAGATCGACCTGCCGGACGAAAGCATCAAGCAGCGTCATCGCGAGATGATCTGCGAGTCGGTGTTGCGCTACTTGCAGCCCTGACAAGCAAAAGATCGCAGCCTTCGGCAGCTCCTACACAAGGCCCTGTAGGAGCTGCCGAAGGCTGCGATCTTTTGATCTTTTAAACGTTCATGCTTTGAAAATGCGCCAGCATGCGCTGTGCATCCGGCACCACGCCGCTGAACAGCTCAAACGCCTTCACCGCTTGAAACACCGCCATGTTGCCGCCGTCCAGCGTGCGGCAGCCCAAGGCGCGGGCGTTGCGCAGCAGTTCGGTTTCCAGCGGGAAGTACACGATCTCCGCGACCCACAATTGCTTGCGCAGCAACTCCACCGGCACGGGCATGCCCGGCAGTTTGGCCATGCCCATCGGCGTGGTGTTCACCAGACCATCGGCCTGATTCAGCGTACTCGGCAGATCGCGCCCGGCCACCGCGCGACCTGAGCCGAAATGCTGGTTGAGGTTGTTCGCCAGACTCTCGGCGCGCTCGCGGTCGACGTCGAAAATACTCAGTTGCTGCACGCCTTCGCTCAACAGCGCATGGGCCACCGCCGCGCCTGCGCCACCGGCACCCATCTGCACGACACGCTCACGGGCGACATCTTGCAAGCCGCGACGAAAACCTTCGGCAAAACCCAGGCAATCGGTGTTGTGGCCGATGCGTTTGCCGTCCTTGAGCACCACGGTGTTGACCGCGCCGATGCCGCGGGCTTCCGGCGACAGTTCGTCGAGCAGCGGGATGATCGCCTGCTTGCACGGGAAGGTGATGTTCAGGCCGGTGTAGTTCATTCGCTCGGCGGCTTGCAGCAAGTCGGGCAGGGCATTGCTGTCGAGTTGCAACTGATCGAGGTCGATCAGCCGATACAGATAGCGCAAGCCTTGGGCATCGCCTTCGTGTTCATGCAGGGCTGGCGTGCGCGAGGCTTGAATGCCCGCACCGATCAGGCCAGCCAGTATTACCGGTTTACGGGTCATGCTGCGCGCCCCTTCAGTCGCTGACTGAAATGCTCCAGAGCCAGGCGATAGCCATGGCTGCCGAAGCCGCACATCACCGCCGTGGCGATGGCCGAGACGAACGAGTGATGGCGGAACGGCTCGCGGGCATGCACGTTGGACAGGTGCACTTCGATCACTGGCAACTCACTGGCGACCAAGGCGTCGCGGATCGCCACCGAGGTGTGCGTCCAGGCTGCCGGGTTGATCACGATCCCGGCGCAACGGCCGCGTGCCGCGTGAATCCAGTCGAGCAGTTCGCCTTCGTGATTGGTCTGGCGAAACTCCACGGCCAGGCCGAATTCTTCGGCGGCGCGCCCGCACAGGGCAGAGATATCGGCCAGGGTTTCGTGACCGTAGGTTGCCGGTTCACGGGTGCCGAGCAGGTTCAGGTTCGGGCCGTTGAGCACCAGAACGATAGGGGGCATGGGGCAAACTCCACTTATTGTTTTTGGCTTGGGCTGAGGGTTTCAGCCTGTGGAGGTAAAATGTACCAGATGGTTACCTTGGTCAATTGAACGGCGTTGCCCTTGGCGCTTAGTGTTCGTTAATCGCACAAAACAAAAGATCGCAGCCTGCGACAGCTCCTACAGGAGGGTTGCATTCCAGAGGTAGGAGCTGCCGCAGGCTGCGATCTTTTGTGGCGTCCACAAAAAAGCCGTCAATCACGACGGCTTTCTCGCATCTGGCATTGGCCATCAACGCCGGGTCAGCAACACCCCGGACTCCATGTGATGCGTCCACGGGAACTGATCGAACATCGCGCAGCGGCTGATGCGGTGCGTGTCGTGCAGTTGGGCGATGTTGGCCGCCAGGGTTTCCGGGTTGCAGGAGATGTACAGGATGTTGTCAAAGCGCCGGGTCAGCTCGCAGGTGTCCGGGTCCATGCCGGCGCGCGGCGGGTCGACGAATACGCTGCCGAACTCGTAGCTCTTCAGGTCGATGCCCTGCAGGCGACGGAACGGGCGCACTTCGTTGAGTGCTTCGGTCAGCTCTTCGGCGGACAGCCGCACCAGCGTGACGTTATCCACAGCGTTTTCGCTGAGGTTGCTCAGTGCGGCGTTGACCGAGGTCTTGCTGATCTCGGTGGCCAGCACGTTGCGCACGCGGGTGGCGAGCGGCAGGGTGAAGTTGCCGTTGCCGCAATACAGCTCCAGCAGATCGTCAGGACGATCGCCCAGTGCTTCGTAGGCCCAGTTGAGCATCTTCTGGTTCACCGTGCCGTTGGGCTGGGTGAACGCGCCTTCCGGCTGACGGTAGCTGAAGGTGCGACCGCCGACGTCGAGTTTCTCCACCACGTAATCGTGGCCGATCACTTCGCGCTTGCCCTTGGAGCGCCCGATGACGCTGACGTTGAGATCAGCCGCCAACTTCGACGCGGCCGCATGCCAGTGCTCGTCCAGCGGACGGTGATAGCACAGGGTAATCATCGCGTCGCCGGCCAGAGTGGTCAGGAATTCCACCTGGAACAGCTTGTGGCTCAGCGCCGCGCTGGCCTGCCACGCGGCCTTGAGCTGCGGCATCAACTGGTTGATGCGCAGGCTGGCAATCGGGAACTCTTCGATCAGGATCGGCGTGCGTTTGTCGTCCTGGGAGAACATCGCGTAGTGCCGTTCGCCGGCCTCGCGCCACAGGCGAAATTCTGCGCGCAGGCGGAAGTTCTGCAGCGGCGAGTCGAACACGGTTGGCTCTGGCGCATCGAACGGGGCCAGCAGGTCACGCAAACGCGTGACCTTGTCTTCGAGCTGAGTGGCGTAGGCCTGGGAATCGAATGTCATGCGTTGAACCAACCCAACTTGATCACGAACAGAATCGACAGAATCACCAGCGCCGGGTTCAGCTCACGGGCGCGCCCCGACAGCAGTTTGATCACGGTCCAGGCGATGAAACCGAAGGCGATGCCGTTGGCGATCGAGTAAGTGAACGGCATCGCCAACGCGGTGACCACGACCGGTGCGGCAACGGTGATGTCTTCCCAGTCTATTTCCGCCAGGCCCGAGGTCATCAGCACGGCGACGAACAGCAGCGCCGGTGCGGTGGCGAACGCCGGAACGCTGGCCGCCAGTGGCGAGAAGAACAGCGCCAACAGGAACAGGATCGCCACAACGATCGCTGTCAGACCGGTACGGCCGCCGGCACTCACGCCCGCAGCGGATTCGATGTAGCTGGTGGTGGTCGAAGTACCCAGCAGCGAACCGGCCATCGCCGCGGTGCTGTCGGCGATCAGTGCACGACCCATTTTCGGCATGTGGCCGTCCTTGCCCATCAGGCCGGCGCGCTTGGCGACGCCGATCAGGGTGCCGGAGTTGTCGAACAGGTCGACGAACAGGAAGGCGAAGATCACGCTGACCAGACCGATGTCCAGGGCGCCCTTGATGTCCAGTTGCATGAAGGTCGGGGCCAGCGAAGGTGGCATCGAGGTCACGCCGCCGAACGGGGTGAAGCCCATGGCGATGGAAATGATGGTCACCGCCAGAATGCCGATCAGCACCGCGCCGCGCACTTTCAGTGCTTCGAGAGCGACGATCAGGGCGAAGCCGAGGGTGGCGAGGATCGGGGCCGGGGCTTTCAGGTCACCGAGGCCGACCATGGTCGCCGGGTTGCTGACCACGATACCGGCGTTATGCAGGGCGATCAGCGCCAGGAACAGGCCAATACCGGCGGCAATGGCCGAGCGCAGCGGTAGCGGGATGCTGTTGATGATCCATTCGCGGATGCGGAAGATCGACAGCAGGAAGAAGCACACCGCCGAGATGAACACCGCGCCCAGCGCCACTTGCCAGGTGTGGCCCATGTGCAGCACCACGGTGTAAGTGAAGAACGCATTCAGGCCCATGCCCGGGGCGAGGGCGATCGGGTAGTTGGCGATCAGGCCCATGATGGTCGAGCCGATGGCGGCTGCCAGACAGGTGGCGACGAACACCGCGCCCTTGTCCATGCCGGTCTCGCCGAGGATGCTCGGGTTGACGAACAGAATGTAGGCCATGGCCAGGAAAGTCGTGACGCCCGCCAGAATCTCGGTCCGCACGTTGGTGTTGTGTGCCTTGAGTTGAAACAGCCTTTCCAGCATGTCTGCTCCCCGTGGCGCGCGTGGCGCCGTGAATGTATCGACCTCAACAGCAAAGCACAGACCGTCGCAAGCGCCTGGGAATTTGTGGTGGGCCGGAAAAAGCCGCGCATCATACCAGCAGCGTGAGGAATATGGCGGTTGTTGGTGCCGAACGTCGTCGAAGTTTTGTAGCAGGGTTATCTGCGCCATACTGCGCGCTGAATTTTTCGGGGAAACGCGATCACATGGGCAAGCGCTGGATGCAGGCTTTCGGGTTAATGGCAGGGCTGATGACCGGGTCGACGGCGGTGCTGGCAGCCTCGGCGCCACCGTTGACTGAGGTGAAGGTGATCAAGGTCCAGTCGCCGGCCTGTGGCCTGGAAGACATTGGCGATAACCAGCCGCAAACCCAATGTAATCACAGCGGGACGAGTATCAAGGTGTATGTCCTGGAAATCGGCTATGGCCAGAACCAGCCACACGCCACGCTGGACGGTTTTGAAGTGAATGGCACCCGCGCCCCGGTGTGCGCTTTCGATACCGGCAATCTGACCGAATGCACCCCCGGCAGCAAAACGGTCGGCTCGCTGTATACCTTCGATCTGGCGGGCAAGCAGGAAGGCACGTTCAGCTTCAGCAACACCTCGATCAACGCGCCACGCAACACGATGTCGACCCAGCTTTACATCAAGTAACGGCTGTCAGCAAACAGGCAGGGCAAAGCTGACTACGCTTTAAAGATCACTCAGCGGATAGCGCCCATGACCTTTAGAGCCCTGATTACCCTCGCCGAGGGCATCGATGATCTGCACAGCGTGACCCTGATCGACGTGCTGCGCCGCGCCGGCATTGAAGTGGTGGCGGCCAGCATCGAAGGCCGGCGCATGCTGACCTGCGCACGCGGTACGCGCCTGACGGCGGACGGCATGCTGGTCGATGTACTGGCGCAGACGTTTGACCTGATCGTCCTGCCCGGCGGGGTTGTCGGTTCTCAACATTTGGCGGCGCATCAGCCGCTGCAACAATTGCTCAAGGACCAGGCCAGCGCCGGACGCCTGTTCGCCGCCATCGCCGAAGCCCCGGCCATCGCCCTGCAAGCCGCTGGCGTATTACGCCAGCGACGCATGACCTGCCTGCCAAGTGTCAGTCACCAGTTGTCGGGCTGTACGTTTGTTGATCAACCGGTGGTGGTCGACGGCAATTGCATCACCGCCCAGGGCTCCGGCGCCGCACTGGCGTTTGCCCTGACGCTGGTCGAGCAACTTGGTGGCAAGGCGTTGCGGGCGAAAGTGGCGGGGGAGATGTTGGTGTGACGATCCTCAGACCTTCACCTCTTCCGCCGGCACATGCATCCGGTCGCGTTTGGCCAGGGTCGGGAACAGTTTGATCCACGTCCCGGTGACCACCAGCGTGCCGATCCCGCCCATCACCACGGCTGGGACGGTGCCGAACCAGTGTGCGGTGAGGCCGGATTCGAATTCGCCCAGCTGATTCGAGGCGCCGATGAACAGGCCGTTCACCGCGCTGACCCGGCCGCGCATTTCGTCCGGGGTTTCCAGTTGCACGAAGGAGGCGCGGATCACCATGCTGATCATGTCCGCCGCGCCGAGCACCACCAGCACCGCCAGTGAGAACCAGAACGAGGTCGACAGGCCGAAGGCGATGGTCGCCACGCCGAAGACGCCGACGGCGGTGAACATCACGCGCCCGACATTGCGCTCGACGGCGAATCGCGCCAGAAACAGCGACATCCCCAGCGCGCCGACCGCCGGCGCCGAACGCAGCAGGCCCAGGCCCCACGGCCCGGTGAGCAGAATGTCCTTGGCGAACACCGGCAGCAGCGCGGTGGCGCCGCCCAGCAGCACGGCGAACAGGTCCAGTGAGATCGCTCCGAGAATGTCCGGACGGCTGCGAATGAAACGGATGCCCGCCAGCAACGAGTCGAGCGTGGCTTTGCCTTTGTTCAATGGCGTCTGTCGCGCGGGCAGGTTGAGCATCAAGGTGCAGGCGATGACGTAAAGCAACACCGTTGGGCCGTAGACCCAGACACTGCCAAACGCGTAAAGCAAGCCACCGAGGGCGGGGGCGACGATGGTGGCTGACTGTTGAGCCGATTGCGCTGCGGCGACCGCGCGTGGAAACAGGGCGCTGGGCACGATACTTGGCAGCAGCGCCTGGGTGGTCGGCAGCTCGAAGGAGCGCGCGCCGCCGAGCAGGAAGGCGAGGACGAAGATCATTTCCCGGGTCACGTGATCGGTCGCACTGCCGATGGCCAGCGCCAGGGCAATCAACGCCTGCAACGACTGACAGATCGCCGCGACCCGGCGCCGGTCATAGCGGTCGGCGACGTGACCGGTGTGCAGCATGAACAGCACCCGTGGCGCGAATTCCACCAGACCGACCAGACCCAGGTCGAGCACGTTGCCGGTCAACTGATACAGATTCCAGCCGATCGCCACCGTGAGCATCTGAAAGCCACTGGCGGTGAAGATCCGGGCGAACCAGAACGCGAGAAACGGACGATGGTGACGTAACAGCAGGGGCTCTTGGCTGGGCATCTGAAGGCAGGTCTGGCACGGGGCGGAACGGTGAGGTTATCACCAGTCTGTAACAGGAAGTTGCCATGACGAAAAATTTAGTTAGCCAGACATCTATCTCCGGACTGGATGCCGATCCCCCTGTGGCGAGGGGATTCATCCCCGATCGACTGCGTAGCAGTCGTAAAAACTGCCGACACGACCAAAAGGCAGTGTGTATTGGAGGGGGGGCTGCTTCGCCGCCCATCGGGGATGAATCCCCTCCCTACAGGTCGTGCCGCTCTGGGACATGTATTTCAGAGCGTTGCCCAGGCGCTGAGGCAACTTGTCACGCGGCAAACGACCACGCCGTTCTTCCTCGGAAATGGGACTACTCTTTTAACGTTGCTTGATCCAGATCAAGACCCTCCCGGGCCATGGTCTGGTGGCCCGACGGCCAGACTCCCTGCGTTGCGATGGTTATTAAAAAAGAACGAATCAGAATTCGCCGCACTCAATATCCGTGGGGGCAGTAGGTGCAGGGGCCACAAGCCCCATCGCCGGTATTACCTGACAGAGGAAGACTTATGTTCGGTTTAGAGGCGCTCGATCTCGCCCGAATTCAGTTCGCATTCACCATCTCGTTCCACATCCTGTTCCCGGCCATCACCATTGGTCTGGCGAGCTACCTGGCGGTGCTCGAAGGGCTGTGGTTGAAAACCCATAACGATACTTACCGAGACCTGTACCACTTCTGGTCGAAGATCTTTGCCGTCAACTTCGGCATGGGTGTGGTCTCTGGTCTGGTCATGGCCTACCAGTTTGGTACCAACTGGAGCCGTTTCTCGGACTTCGCCGGTTCCGTCACCGGACCGTTGCTGACCTATGAGGTGCTCACGGCGTTCTTCCTTGAGGCTGGTTTCCTCGGGGTGATGCTGTTCGGCTGGAACAAGGTCGGACGAAAACTGCACTTTTTCTCCACGGTGATGGTGGCGATCGGCACGCTGATTTCGACGTTCTGGATTCTCGCGTCCAACAGCTGGATGCAGACGCCGCAAGGCTTCGAGATTGTCAACGGTCAAGTGATCCCGACCAACTGGCTGGCCATCGTGTTCAACCCGTCGTTCCCGTATCGCCTGATGCACATGGCGACGGCAGCGTTCGTCGCCACGGCGTTCTTCGTCGGCTCGTCGGCGGCCTGGCACTTGCTGCGCGGCAGGGACAACCCGGCGATCCGCACCATGCTGTCGATGGCGATGTGGATGGCACTGATCGTCGCGCCGATCCAGGCGGTGATCGGCGATTTCCACGGCCTCAACACCCTTGAGCACCAGCCGGCGAAAATCGCCGCGATCGAAGGCCATTGGGAGAATAAAGGCAACGAAGCGACCCCGTTGATCCTGTTCGGCTGGCCGGACATGAAAGAAGAGAAAACCAAATTCGCCGTGGAGATCCCGTACCTCGGCAGCCTGATTCTGACTCACTCGCTGGACAAGCAGGTGCCGGCGCTCAAGGAGTTCCCGCCTGAAGACCGGCCGAACTCGACCATCGTGTTCTGGTCGTTCCGGGTCATGGTCGGCCTCGGTTTCCTGATGATCTTTACCGGTCTGTGGAGCCTGTGGCTGCGCAAGCGCGACACGCTCTACACCTCGCGCCCGTTCCTGTATCTGGCGTTGTGGATGGGGCCGTCCGGCCTGATCGCGATCCTCGCCGGCTGGTTCACCACCGAGATCGGTCGCCAGCCGTGGGTGGTCTACGGGCTGATGCGCACGGCGGATGCTTCGTCCAATCACAGCTTCATGCAGATGAGCATCACCCTGATCATGTTCGTCGTGGTGTATTTCGCGCTGTTCGGTGCGGGGCTCGGCTACATGATGCGTCTGGTGCGCAAAGGGCCGAAAACCGACGAAGGCAAGGAAACCAACGAAGGTGGTCCTGGCCAGAAACGCACACCGGCGCGGCCGTTGTCCGCCGCCGATGACGAAGGCGCCGACGCTGACTCGCCGCGCAGCCTGGAAAAGGAGATTTGACTCATGGGTATTGATCTTCCGCTGATCTGGGCCGTGATCATCATCTTCGGCATCATGATGTACGTGGTCATGGACGGTTTCGACCTGGGGATCGGGATTCTCTTCCCGTTCATCCCGGGCAAGACCGACCGTGACGTGATGATGAACACCGTCGCCCCGGTGTGGGACGGCAATGAAACCTGGCTGGTACTGGGGGGCGCGGCATTGTTTGGCGCGTTCCCGCTGGCCTATTCGGTGGTGCTGTCGGCGCTGTACCTGCCGCTGATCTTCATGCTGATCGGCCTGATTTTCCGCGGCGTGGCGTTCGAGTTCCGCTTCAAGGCCAAGGACGACAAACGTCACCTGTGGGACAAGGCGTTCATCGGCGGCTCGGTGGCGGCGACGTTCTTTCAGGGCGTGGCACTCGGGGCATTCATCGACGGTTTGCCGGTGGTCAATCGGCAATACGCCGGCGGTTCACTGGACTGGCTGACACCGTTCACCCTGTTCTGCGGCGCCGCGCTGGTGGTGGCCTATGCCTTGCTCGGTTGTACCTGGTTGATCATGAAGACCGAAGGCAAGTTGCAGGAGCAGATGCACAACCTGGCGCGGCCGCTGGCGTTCGTGCTGCTCGCCGTGATCGGTATCGTCAGCCTGTGGACGCCGCTGGCGCATCCGGAAATTGCCACTCGCTGGTTCAGCATGCCGAATCTGTTCTGGTTCATGCCGGTGCCGATTCTGGTGCTGGTCACCTTGTACGGGCTGATCCGCGCGGTGGCACGCAACGCCAACTACATGCCGTTCCTGCTGACCCTGGTGCTGATTTTCCTCGGTTACAGCGGTCTGGGCATCAGCCTGTGGCCGAACATCGTGCCGCCGTCGATCTCGATCTGGGACGCCGCCGCACCGCCGCAAAGCCAGGGCTTCATGCTGGTCGGTACGCTGTTCATCATCCCGTTCATCCTGGGTTATACCTTCTGGAGCTACTACGTGTTCCGCGGCAAGGTTACCCATGAAGACGGTTACCACTAGACTGCCGCCCCGCACACCTGTGGGAGCGAGCCTGCTCGCGATGGCGTCCCTGGCGACGTCATCGCCTGATGGAGGAGCGATGCAATGAACGGCAAACATTCCCTGCACGAGATTGAAGAAGCCGAAAAAAAGCCGCTGTGGCAGCGGCTCGGCTGGTTGGCCCTGATCTGGATCGGTAGCGTCGGCGCGCTGTTCATTGCCGCCAGTCTGATGCGCCTGTTCATGAGCGCGGCCGGCCTGACCACACACTGAGACATCCCGTCCCGTTGCCCTTGGGCACGGTTTTATGACCCTCTGTACCGCGGAGGGTTTTTTTTGCCTGATGGTTTACTTGCGGGCTTTGAGAATCACGAATTTCGGCGTGGCCGCCACTTGCTCAACGCCACGGAACAGCCGCGCCAGCTTGCTGTGATAACCCAGGTGCCGGTTGCCGACGATGTACAACGCACCGCCCACCACCAGTGCGTCGCGGGCCTGCTGGAACATGCGCCAGGCGAGGAAATCGCCGACCACTTGCTGTTGATGGAACGGCGGATTGCACAGCACCACGTCCAGCGATTGCGGCTCCTGCCCGGCCAGACCATCGCCGGCGCGCACGATCACTTCGCGTTCGCCGAGCGCGGCGCGCCAGTTCTCCGCAGCCGATTGCACGGCCATGAACGATTCGTCGACCAGCGTGTAGTGTGCGTCAGGGTTGCGCAGCGCGCTGGCGATGGCCAGTACGCCGTTGCCGCAGCCAAGGTCGGCGACCCGGGCGCTGCCGAGGTTTTTGGGCAGGTGCGGGAGAAAGGCCCGGGTGCCGATGTCCAGGCCCTCACGGCAGAACACGTTGGCGTGGTTGAGCAATTCGATGGCCGGCTCGTCGAGCTGGTAGCGCGACGGGTAGGGCGAGGTCGCCGGGGCCTTGGCCTCGGGAGTCGCGATCAGCAGGCGAGCCTTTTTTACTGCCAGTGACGCGTGTACCGGGCCAATGTAACGCTCCAGCAGATCACCGGCGGCGCGCGGCAAGTGTTTGACCATGGCCGCTGCCACCACTTCGGCGCCGGGGGCCAGTTGCCCTTGCAGACGGATCAGTTGCTCTTCCAGCAGTGCGAGCGTCTTGGGGACGCGGATCAACACCCTGTCGAACGGCCCGACCAACGGCTCACTCGCCGCAATCCCTCGCACGGCATCAAATGCCAGGCCGTTGCGTACCAGGTTCTTTTCCAGCCCCTGGAACGCGAGAAACGAATCGCCGCTGCTGCTGACCTGAACCTTGCCCGCCAGACTCGCTGCCAAGGCCCCGAAGCTGTCATTGAGTACCAATACCCGAGTGTCTGCCGCCGGTTGTTGCGCGGCCAGATGATTGAGCAGGTACTCGTCAGCCGCATCGAAGGCTTGCAGCGGTTCATTCTGCTGCTCGGGCTGGCGGATCAGGTCGAGTTGGGCGAAGGGCGTGTCGAGCAAAGGCATGGGGCGGGGACTCTGATTAATCAACGGGTGGCCCGCTGCCTTGGGCATAGCGCGGCGGAACCGTCCGAGTGGACTGCGGCGTGCAGTGCACGTCATCACTCAGGAAGGTCGCAAATGGTACGTTTTTTCCCGGCCGATTGCCCGCGGGATTTAGTGTTAACTGGCGCTGAGCAGGCCCAATTGCTGGGCGGCAGAGACCGCTGAGATTTTGTTGCAAACGTCGAGTTTCAGGATGATGTTCTGCACGTGATAGTTCACCGTTCGCTCGCTCAGGCAGAGGATCCTGGCGATCTCATAGGCTGTCTTGCCAACGGCCGACAGCTTCAATACTTCCAGCTCCCGCGGCGACAGATGGGGTCGGGCTGGTTTTTCCGGTGGTTTGGGCAGGTTTCTGGCAAACAGATTACTAAGATGACTGGTCGCGTAAAACATGTAGCCAAAATGCTCGTACAACTCGAGTGGGCTTAGCGGACCATTTTTTCTGCACAGACTAAGTGTGCTGCACAACCCGGTGGCGTCATGGTGGAACGACTGCGACCAGCCGTGCCGCAAACCGTATTTCTGTTGAGCGCTCCACAATGCTGGCGTCTGCGAGAACAACGCTTCGCTCCAGACAATGGGCTGCATGGATTGGCTGCAATGCGTAACTATCGGGTCGATTTTGCTGTAGCTTTCCTGTTCATAAAGTTTGTTCCACTGCGTGGGGTAGTTGTTGATTTGCAAGGCTTTAAAGTCGGCGTTCCGATTATTTGATGTCAAAGAGATGGCACAAAAGTTGAAGCCTATGTTTTGAGCGAATCTCAGCAGGATCGGATAAGCAGTCTCTATTTCTCTCGCGAAAGTCAGTTGCTTTAATTGCGACTCCTTCCACATTTCCATCACAAACGCTCCGTGAAATCGTTTTTACGCGCTGGGCTGTTTGGATCCAATGAATCCATCACGCAACCGAGTTTAGGACATGTCCTACAGTTGGCGTTGAACTTTTTTGCTCTTTGCAGAGAAGTTTGATTGCAAGAATGTTATTAGCCCGGAGTAGAGCGTTGTATTCAATGTGTCATTCAATTTCAGATTGAAATCTGAAAATTTCTCCATTGGTGTATCTGAGTTTGTGTCTCATTGGGTTCGCTAGCTAAATGAAAAGACATTACAAAAACAGTGGTGTTTACAGTGTCAGTTTGCGCGAAACTGTCTGGGTTCTTTACAGTGGAGTGGCCCATGACTGTCAGTGCAGAAAAGTTTACTGCCCAGACCTTGCTCGACGTGCAGCCCTTGACCCCCAGCCTGTTCACGTTGCGCACTACGCGCGATACAGGTTTCAGGTTCCGCGCAGGACAATTCGCTCGCCTGGGCGTGACCAAGGCGGATGGCAGCACGGTGTGGCGTGCCTACTCGATGGTTTCTTCACCCTTCGACGACTTTCTCGAGTTCTTCTCTATCGTGGTGCCGGGTGGCGAATTCACCAGCGAACTGAGCCGGTTACAGGTCGGCGATACCGTGCTGGTGGAGCGCCAGGCCTTTGGTTACCTGACGCTGGATCGTTTTGTCGACGGCCGGGATCTGTGGTTGTTATCCACAGGGACCGGCGTGGCACCGTTTCTGTCGATCCTGCAGGACTTCGAAGTGTGGGAGCGTTTCGAGCGAATTATTCTGGTGTACAGCGTGCGCGAGGCAAGGGAGCTGGCCTATCAATCATTGATCGCTGAGCTTTCCACACGTGATTACCTGGCAGAGCATGCCCATAAATTACGGTTCATCCCCACGGTTACCCGCGAACAAGGGCCTGGCGCCTTGCACGGTCGCATCACCACGTTGATCGAAAGCGGCGAACTGGAACGTGAAGCCGGCGTGAAACTGACCCCTGAGCACTCGCGTGTCATGCTGTGCGGCAATCCGCAGATGATCGATGACACCCGGGCGTTGCTGAAGAAACGCCACATGAGCCTGAGCCTGACGCGGCGGCCCGGTCAGGTGGCGGTGGAAAATTACTGGTAAAAAAACGGCGCCATCAGGCGCCGTTTTCATTCATGAAACCGTCAAGGCCGATTGTTCTGCGCCTTGAGCAGATCGCGGATCTCGCCGAGCAACTCTTCTTCCTTGGTTGGAACCGGCGGCAGGGAAGGGGCTACGGCTTCTTCGCGTTTCAGGCGGTTGATGGCTTTGACACCCATGAAAATCGCAAAGGCGACGATCACGAAGTCCAGAACGCTCTGGATGAATTTGCCGTAAGCCAGTACCACGGCAGGGGCGTTGCCCTCGGCGGCTTTCAACGTGATGGCCAGATCACTGAAGTCCACCCCACCGATCAACAGGCCGATTGGCGGCATGATCACGTCGCCGACAAACGATGAAACGATTTTGCCGAAGGCTGCACCGATGATGATACCGACGGCCATGTCGACCACATTGCCTTTGACCGCGAAGGCCTTGAACTCACTTAGCACGCCCATAGGTTATTTCCTTGTTACAGATGAGTTTGGTGTACGCAGTGTAAATCAGCAAAACGCGTCCTGCGCGAAACACCTTCTTACAATGCCCGTTTTTATCGACACATGAATCAACGATTAGTTTGCAAAGTGCCACTAATCGCGCGCGAAATACGCCGTAAATCGCTGATCGCAAAGCCATTTTTTTCAATCGTCGAGTTACGAACTTTCTATTTATGTTCACCGCCATAGCCCTCTAGCCTCTGGTTTGCGCACCTGGATGCGCCCAAAAAAACCAGAGGAACCTGATATGAATTCCACTCTTGGACTGGGGGCTTTTCCCCATCGCCGTACTTTCGGCGTGCTGGCCGCCAGCTTGCTGACCTTCTCCGTGCACGCTGCACCCCTGACCCGGGATAACGGGGCAGCGGTCGGCGACAACCAGAATTCGCAGACCGCCGGTGCCACCGGCCCGGTGTTGCTGCAGGATGTGCAACTGATCCAGAAGCTCCAGCGTTTTGACCGTGAGCGCATTCCCGAGCGCGTGGTGCATGCCCGCGGCACCGGGGCTCACGGGACCTTCACCGTGACTAACGACCTCAGCGATTTGAGCAAGGCCAAAGTATTCGCCGCCGGCCAGGTCACACCGGTGTTCGTGCGTTTCTCCGCTGTGGTGCATGGCAACCACTCTCCGGAAACCCTGCGTGATCCACGGGGTTTTGCCACCAAGTTCTACACCGCCGATGGCAACTGGGATCTGGTGGGCAACAACTTCCCGACGTTCTTCATTCGCGACGCGATCAAGTTCCCGGACATGGTTCATGCCTTCAAACCCGATCCACGTACCAACCTGGACGATGACTCGCGTCGTTTCGACTTTTTCTCCCACGTGCCGGAAGCGACCCGCACGCTGACCGAGTTGTATTCCAATTCGGGTACTCCGGCCAGTTATCGCGAGATGGACGGTAATGGCGTGCATGCCTACAAGTTGGTGAACGCCAAGGGCGAAGTGCACTACGTGAAGTTTCACTGGAAAAGTTTGCAGGGCATCAAAAACCTGACACCTGAACAAGTCGAGAAAGTTCAGGGCAAGGATTACAGTCATATGACTAATGATCTGGTCAGCCATATTAACAAGGGTGATTTCCCGAAATGGGACTTGTACATCCAAGTGCTAAATCCGCAAGATTTGTCCAAGTTTGATTTCGATCCATTGGACGCTACCAAGATCTGGCCAAATATTCCTGAGCGAAAAGTTGGACAAATGGTGTTGAACCGTAATCCGGCCAATGTGTTCCAGGAAACCGAACAAGTTGCGATGGCGCCGGCCAATGTTGTGCCGGGTATCGAACCTTCGGAAGATCGTTTGTTGCAGGGGCGGGTGTTTTCTTATGCCGATACGCAAATGTATCGCTTAGGTGCCAATGCCCTGCAACTGCCGATCAATGCGCCGAAAGTTGCGGTCAACAATGGCAATCAGGACGGTGCGCTGAACTTCGGTGCTACGCAGTCTGGCGTGAACTATCAGCCAAGTCGCCTGCAACCGCGTGAAGAGCCGCAAAGCGCGCGTTACAGCCAGCTGGCGCTGTCCGGCAGCACCCAGCAGGCGAAGATTCAGCGCGAGCAGAACTTCAAGCAGGCCGGTGATCTGTATCGCTCGTTCAGCCAGCAGGAGCGTCAGGACCTGATCGCCAGTTTCGGCGGCTCGCTGGCGACCACCGATGACGAGAGCAAGCACATCATCCTGTCCTTCCTTTATAAGGCTGACCCGGAATACGGCACCGGCGTGACCAAAGTGGCCAAGGGTGATCTGAGCCGGGTCAAGGCGCTGGCAGCGAAACTGGTCGACTGATCTCGACGCCATGCAACGCGGGGCCTGATGCAGGCCCCGTTCTGCCCAGGAGAGCATTTATGCGTCCCTTCCTTTTACTGTTGCTCGGTTGCTTGTCGTTGACTGCGGTGGCCGAACAGAACCCCGAGGCGATCAAGGCCCAGTTGCAGGATTACTACTTCGATGCCGCCCGGCGTGGTGATGTGCCGATGCTCGAGACCTTCATCGAGTCCGGTTATTCCCTCGATACCCGCGACAGCAAGGGCTACACCGCACTGATTCTGGCGGCGTACCACGGCCAGGGGGCGGCAGTTGAACAATTGCTGGCGGCGGGGGCTGATGCCTGTGCACAGGATCAACGCGGCAATACGGCGCTGATGGGCGCGATCTTCAAGGGCGAGATGCAGATCGCCCGGCGACTGATGGCCACCGATTGCAGCCCCGATCAACGCAACGGCGCCGGCCAGACTGCGGCGATGTACGCCGGGTTGTTCAAGCGCATCGAACTGCTCGACGCGCTCAAGGCCAAGGGCGCCGACCTCAATGCCGAGGATCCGCTGGGCAATAGCGCCGCGCGTCTGGCCAACGGCGAAATCCGCACCGCCGTGCCGCGCTGAGCGGTGGCTGCGTTATCATCGCGGTTTTTGCCGGGGGATCCAGATGGCCAAGGCCAAGCGCATGTACGGCTGCACCGAATGCGGCGCAACCTTTCCCAAATGGGCGGGCCAGTGCGGCGAGTGCGGCGCCTGGAACACCCTGACCGAAACCATGATCGAGAGCGGCGGCGCCACGGCGCCCACGGGGCGTACCGGCTGGGCCGGGCAGCAGGCGCAGATCAAGACCCTGGCCGAAGTCAGCATCGAAGAGATTCCGCGTTTCTCTACCGCGTCCGGTGAGCTGGACCGGGTCCTGGGTGGCGGTCTGGTCGACGGCTCGGTGGTATTGATCGGCGGTGACCCGGGCATCGGCAAGTCGACGATCCTGTTGCAGACACTGTGCAATCTCGCCAAGAGCATGCCGGCGCTGTACGTCACCGGCGAAGAATCCCAGCAACAAGTGGCCATGCGTGCCCGTCGTCTCGGACTGCCGCAGGATCAACTGCGGGTGATGACCGAAACCTGCATCGAAACCATCATCGCCACCGCCCGCCAGGAAAAGCCCAAGGTGATGGTGATCGACTCGATTCAGACCATTTTCACCGAACAGCTGCAATCTGCTCCGGGTGGCGTATCTCAAGTGCGTGAGAGTGCGGCGTTGCTGGTGCGGTATGCCAAGCAGAGCGGCACGGCGATTTTTCTCGTCGGCCACGTCACCAAGGAAGGCGCGCTCGCCGGCCCGCGAGTTCTGGAGCATATGGTCGACACCGTGCTGTATTTCGAAGGCGAATCGGACGGGCGTTTGCGTTTGCTGCGGGCGGTGAAAAACCGTTTCGGCGCGGTCAACGAACTCGGCGTCTTCGGCATGACCGACAAGGGCCTGAAAGAAGTCTCCAACCCGTCGGCGATTTTTCTCACCCGTGCCCAGGAGGAAGTCCCGGGCAGCGTAGTCATGGCCACGTGGGAAGGCACCCGGCCGATGCTGGTGGAAGTCCAGGCGCTGGTGGATGACAGCCATCTGGCCAACCCGCGTCGGGTTACGCTGGGTCTGGACCAGAACCGTTTGGCGATGTTGCTGGCGGTATTGCACCGCCACGGCGGCATTCCGACTCACGATCAGGACGTGTTCCTCAACGTGGTCGGCGGGGTGAAGGTGCTGGAAACCGCGTCCGACCTGGCCTTGATGGCGGCGGTGATGTCGAGCCTGCGCAACCGGCCGTTGCCGCATGATCTGTTGGTGTTTGGCGAAGTCGGTTTGTCTGGCGAGGTGCGCCCGGTGCCGAGCGGTCAGGAGCGCTTGAAGGAAGCGGCCAAGCATGGCTTCAAACGCGCGATTGTGCCCAAAGGCAATGCGCCGAAAGAGGCGCCGGCGGGGCTGCAGATCATTGCCGTGACCCGCCTCGAACAGGCGCTCGACGCATTGTTCGAATAATCTTTCAGATACGCCACATACCCTGTGGGAGCGGGCTTGCCCGCGAAAGCGGTGCGTCAGTCGAAATCAATGTCGACTGACACGGCCTCTTCGCGGGCAAGCCCGCTCCCACAGGGATTTGTAGTGGTTTCTAGATTTCGATCAGTGCGCCCAGTTCGCGTTCAAGCTCGGCTTCGTCAGCCAGGTTGAGCTCGATCAACCGCCGCAAGCGTTGGATCGATTCCAGGCTGATATGCCGGCAGACAAACCCCAGTTGCCCGTGATCCTCATGGGCCAGATGCACATCCATCTGGATATCCACATCATCGCTCAGATGAATGTCGACGAAGAAATCCTGTTCCTTGTCCCCCAGCCAAGGTTCCGGCCGCTCGATCAGCAGCCCCTTGAGGGACAGATCGATCAATTTCACCGGCCAGATGAACTGGCCTTGACTCAGCTCGGTTCTGGCATCGAACGCAATACGTTTGAAGCGACGGCGATTGGCTGGGTGTTCGCTCATGGCGCAATCCTCGGAAGCGTTCGCTGACTATAGACCCGACCGGCGGGTGACTGCCAATCGACAAGGCGTCTAGACCAACGTCGGGGTATGGCCTTTGGCGCCGTAAGCGCTAAACTCGGGGTGGCTGTCTTTCTTGTCCACCCTGGCTGGAATAATAAAATGAAAAATAATAATAGCCTGCTACGCCACTTACCCTGGCTAGTGCTGGCAATCGTAGGAGCGTGCGCCCTGGGCGTAGTGGCATTGCGCCGAGGAGAGGCGATCAACGCCTTGTGGATCGTGGTCGCGGCGGTGGCCATTTATCTGGTTGCGTACCGTTACTACAGCCTGTTCATCGCCAACAAGGTGATGCAACTGGATCCGCGTCGGGCCACCCCCGCCGTGCTCAACAACGACGGTCTGGACTACGTGCCGACCAACAAACACATTCTTTTCGGTCACCACTTCGCCGCGATCGCCGGCGCAGGACCTCTGGTCGGCCCGGTATTGGCGGCGCAGATGGGCTACCTGCCCGGCACGTTGTGGCTGATTGCCGGGGTGGTACTGGCGGGCGCGGTGCAGGACTTCATGGTCCTGTTCATGTCGACCCGGCGCAACGGCCGTTCCCTGGGCGACATGGTCCGTGAAGAAATGGGCCGCATCCCCGGCACCATCGCCCTGTTCGGCTGCTTCCTGATCATGATCATCATCCTTGCGGTGCTGGCGCTAATCGTGGTCAAGGCCTTGGCCGAGAGCCCGTGGGGCATCTTTACCGTGATGGCGACCATCCCGATCGCGATGTTCATGGGCATCTACATGCGCTACATCCGCCCGGGTCGCATCGGCGAAATCTCGGTCATCGGCGTGTTGCTGCTGCTCGGTTCGATCTGGCTCGGTGGGCAGATTGCCGCTGATCCGGTGTGGGCCAAGGCTTTCAGTTTCACCGGTGTGCAAATCACATGGATGCTGATCGGTTATGGCTTTGTCGCCGCCGTGTTGCCGGTGTGGCTGATTCTCGCGCCACGCGACTACCTGTCGACGTTCCTCAAGATCGGCACCATCATCGCTCTGGCGATCGGTATTCTGGTGACCATGCCCGAGCTGAAAATGCCGGCGCTGACCCAGTTCGTCGACGGCACCGGCCCGGTGTGGAAGGGCGGTCTGTTCCCGTTCCTGTTCATCACCATCGCGTGCGGTGCAGTATCCGGTTTCCACGCACTGATCTCGTCGGGCACCACGCCGAAGCTGCTGGATAACGAAACCAACGCCCGTTACATCGGTTACGGCGGCATGCTGATGGAATCGTTTGTGGCGATCATGGCGATGGTTGCCGCTTCGGTGATCGAGCCGGGCGTGTACTTCGCGATGAACAGCCCGGCCGCCGTGGTCGGCGGTGACGTGGTGGCCGTGGCAACCGCAGTCAGCAACTGGGGCTTTGCAATTACCCCGGAAGCCCTGCAAGCCGTGGCCCATGACATCGGCGAAACCACCATCCTGGCCCGTGCCGGCGGTGCGCCGACCCTGGCGGTCGGTATCGCGCAGATCCTGCACAGTGTGCTGCCGGGTGAGAACACCATGGCGTTCTGGTACCACTTCGCGATCCTGTTCGAAGCACTGTTCATCCTGACCGCTGTGGACGCCGGCACCCGTGCCGGGCGCTTCATGCTGCAGGATCTGCTCGGCTCCTTCGTGCCAGCGCTGAAACGTACCGAATCCTGGACCGCCAACCTGATCGCCACCGCCGGCTGTGTGGCGATGTGGGGCTGGTTGCTGTATCAGGGCGTGATCGATCCACTGGGCGGCATCAACACCCTGTGGCCGCTGTTCGGTATCTCCAACCAGATGCTGGCGGGTATCGCGCTGATGCTCGGCACCGTGGTCCTGATCAAGATGAAGCGCCAGCGCTACATCTGGGTCACCCTGTTGCCGGCCACTTGGCTGTTGATCTGCACCACCACCGCAGGCTTCATCAAGCTGTTCGACGCCAACCCGGCGATCGGCTTCCTGTCGCTGGCCAAGAAATACAGCGATGCGCTGGCCAATGGTCAGGTGCTGGCACCGGCAAAAAGCGTCGAGCAGATGCAGCACGTGATCTTCAACGCCTACACCAACGCAACGCTCACCGCGCTGTTCCTGTTCGTGGTCTTCAGCATCCTGTTCTATGCGCTCAAGGTCGGCATTGCCGCTTGGGGCAAAAAAGAGCGTACGGATAAAGAATCACCATTCCAGGCCCTGCCGGACGCGTAATCAGAGGATTGCACCATGTTCAATGACCTGAGTCGCCTCGGTAAATACCTCGGTCAGGCCGCGCGCCTGATGGTCGGCATGCCCGACTACGACACCTACGTCGAGCATATGCAAACCAAACACCCGGACAAACCGGTGATGAGCTACGAGATGTTCTTTCGCGAGCGTCAGGAAGCGCGTTACGGTGGCAAGGGTGGGCCGAAGTGCTGTTGAGCTGACAGCCTGCGGCTGATGCAATCCCCCCTGTGGGAGCGAGCCTGCTCGCGAATACGGAGTGTCAGTTGATGAATGATTTGACTGACACACCGCTTTCGCGAGCAGGCTCGCTCCCACATTTGTTTTTGTGTGTTCATTCATTTTATGAAGGGGATCTGTTTTGTCTTCTCCCATACCCGTAACGGTACTCAGCGGTTTCCTCGGTGCCGGCAAGACCACCTTGCTGCGCCATCTGCTGAAAGCCGAGCACGGTCTGAAAATCGCCGTGATCGAGAACGAATTCAGCGACGCCGGCATCGACACCCAGTTGCTCGGCGATGAACCGGTGCAAGTCATGACCCTGGCCAACGGCTGCGTCTGCTGCACCATTCACACTGATCTGACCAAGGCCCTGTACCTGCTGCTCGAACGCCTGGACAGCGGCGAAATCGCCTTCGACCGGCTGGTGATCGAATGCACCGGGCTGGCCGATCCAGCGCCTGTGGCGCAAACCTTTTTCATCGACGAAGAATTGCGTGAGCGCTATCTGCTCGACGGCATCATCACATTGGTCGACGCCGCCCACGCCGACCTGCACTTGACCCAGACCATTGCCCAGGCGCAGATCGGTTTTGCCGACCGCTTGCTGGTCAGCAAGACTGATCTGGTGGATGAGCCGACGTTCAATGCACTGAGCGAACGCCTGACGCGGATCAACCGCCGTGCGCCGATCCGCGTGGTCGAGCACGGCAACATCGATCTGGCGCAACTGCTTGATGTGCGGGGTTTCAACCTCAATGCCGATCTGGGTGGCGGGGTCAGTCTGCGTCCGGTGAGCAAGGCGCCTTCCATCGATCGCATCTCCAGCCTGGTACTGCGCACGGACCAGCCGCTGGATATCGATCGGCTCAGCGAATTCATGAATGAGTTGCTGGAAGAGCACGGCAAGCAATTGCTGCGTTACAAAGGAGTGTTGAACATCGCTGGCGAGGATCGCCGGCTGGTGTTTCAGGGCGTACTGAAACTCTACGGTTTCGACTGGGACACCGAGTGGGCCGAGGGTGAGGCGCGGGAAAGCGTGATCGTGTTTATTGCCGATGATTTGCCGGAAGAGAAGATCCGGGCGGGGTTTGCCAAAATGGCTTCTGCCTGATGGTTCTTCGGTGTCAGGGCTGACGCCATCGCGGGCAAGCCCGCTCCCACAGGTTTACAGGTGTACACATGATTTGTGAACGACAATAACCCTGTGGGAGCGGGCTTGCCCGCGATGGCGATTCAACCGACAACGCAATGCTTGACGGTTGGCTCCAGCAGCGTCTGCTCCAGATCATCCAAATGCCGGTTTATCAGTAGACTGGCCTTGACCCCATCTCCACATTCAACCGCCTCAAGCAGCGCCAAATGCTCCTGCCATGCGCAACAACTATGCGTCTGGTGCTGACACCGCGCAATCGCCAGCGACGTCAACGGCACCAGGCTGCCAAGGAAATGCGCCAACGGTGCATTCCCCGCCATCTGTGCCAACTGCAGATGAAACTCTCCGGACAAACGAATTGCCGCCGCACGCCGCTCCTGAACCACGGCCAGGCGTTCGCGTTCGACCAGCGTGCGCAAGCGTTTCAAACCCTCCGCTGACGCATTCTGACAAGCCAGACGCACCAGCGTCGCTTCGGTCAGGCGCCGAGCGTGCAGGGTTTGTCGGGTCTGTTCTGCATCCGGTGCGGCGACCCGCGGCCGATGATTGGCACGCAGCACAATCACCTGCTCATGGGACAACTGCGTCAGTACCCGGCGTACATCGGCGCGGCTGACGCCAAACATCTGCTTGAGGCTGTCTTCGGTGAAACGGCTGGCCGGGTCGATTCGCCGGTCCAGAATCGCCTCGAACAGCCGCGGGTACAGAGCATCTGCCGGCGCTCGCAGGCGGGAGAAGGGCAGAGGTGCCGACATCTGACGAGTGTGCGGCGACGTGGCAAGACTGTTCATGGCCGGTCTCCAGTGTGAAGCATTCAGTGGCTGAGGTTGTCTTCCGGGATATTCAGTTCGATGCCCATCCGCTGGCCTTCGCGCAGGATGTGCCGACGCATTTCGGCGCTGGCCTGAGCACTGTTCTTGCTGCGGATCGCGCGCACCACCGCTTCGTTTTCTTCCAGGCGCTCGGCCAGATGCTCGGGCGAATTGCGCAGCACTTCGGCGCTTTGCTTGAGGGCATTGCTGGTCTGTTGCACCACGCTCTGGAAAATCGGGTTCGAGGTCAGGGTGAACAGCTCTTCGTGGAAGGCGATGTAGGCGCTGACGCCGGCTTCGCTGTCGCCCGCGTCAAGGGCTTCGCGCATGTCCATCAAGGTCAGGCGCAACTGCCCGACCTCTTTGCTGCTGATCGACTGCGCGACCAGGCCGACAATGAACGGCTCAAGGGTGTAGCGCAGTTGCAGCACGTCTTCGAGGCTGGCGCCGGCGACCGCGCTGTCGTGGCTCTGGCTGTCACTGAGCTGGGCGTCGAGCACTACCACGCCTTTGCCCGGCATCGAACGGACCAGGCCCAGGGTCTCCAGAACGATCACCGCTTCGCGCAGGCTCGGACGGCTGATGCCCAGTTGTTCGGCCAGTTCGCGCTGGCCCGGCAGCATGTCGCCGGAGCGCCACTGACCACGGGCGAGGGCGGCGCGCAGTTTTTCTACGACTGAGTTGACGACGGTTGATGTGGTGATCACTTGTCTAGCTCCGTAAGCCCATAGGGGATGCCGCAAACAAGATCAAAAGATCGCAGCCTGCGGCAGCTCCTGCGGGGTTGAAAATCAGAACTCTTGCTGGTGCGCCGGAGTTCCGGTTTTACGCGGTTGAAAGGTGTAGCCCTGCTGACCGCTGAGTACTTTGTTTGCGCGCTGTACGTCGATGTCCTTTTCCCAGCGGGCGATGGCCACGGTGGCGACACAGTTGCCGATCAGGTTGGTCAGCGCCCGGCCGATGCCCATGAACCAGTCCACCGCCAGCACCAGCACCAGCCCGACCACCGGAATCGCCGGGATCGCTGTCAGTGTTGCCGCCAGAATCACCAGCGCCGAACCGGGAATGCCGTGGGCGCCCTTGGAGGTGATCAGCGACACCAGCAGAATCGTCAGCAGGTCGGTCATCGCCAATGGCGTGCCGGTGGCGTTGGCGATGAACACAATGGCCAGCGTCAGGTAGATCGAAAAACCGTCGAGGTTGAACGAGTAGCCGGTGGGAATCACCAGCCCGACGGTCGAGCTGCCGATGCCCAGGTGTTCGAGTTTGCGCATGATCTGCGGCAGCACGGCATCGGAGGAGGCGGTGCCCATGACGATCAGCAGCTCTTCACGCAGATATTTGAGCAATGGCCACAGGCGCAGGCCCGAGGCGCGCATCACCACACCGAGGATCACGCTGACGAACGCGACGCAGGTCAGGTAGAACAAACCGACCAGACTGCCCAGGTGCTGCAGCGAATCGAGGCCGTACTTGCTGGTGGTGAAGGCGATGGCGCCGAACACGCCGATGGGTGCCAGACGCACGATCATGCCCATGATCCGGAAGATCACATGGCTCAGTTCGTTGATCAGTCGCGAGATCCCCGAGGCCGCTTCACCCACCAGATTCAGTGCGCTGCCGAACAACACCGAGAACAGCAGCACTTGCAGGATGTTGTTGTCGGCAAAGGCGCCGAGCACCGAGGTCGGGATCAGGTCCATCAGGAACTGCGTGGTGGTGTGCATGTGCTGGCCGCGTTCGGCGATGTCGCCCATGTCAGCGGCGGACAACTGCTCCAGATGGATATTCGCGCCGCTGCCGATCCCGGTGCTGAACGCGAACACCAGACCGATCACCAACGCGATGGTGGTCAGTACTTCAAAGTAGATCACTGATTTGAGGCCGATACGCCCGACCTTCTTCAGATCCCCTGCGCCGCTGATGCCGCTGACCACCACGCAGAACACGATCAGGCCGATCAGCATCTTGATCAGTTTGATGAAGCCGTCGCCCAAGGGTTTGAGCTGAGCGGAATATTCGGGAAGGGTCAGTCCGCAGATGATGCCGAGCACCAGTCCGAGAACCACTTGGAGGAAGATTGAACGCGAGCACCATCTGAGCATGGGAGGAATCCTGGTCGGTGTCCTGGCTGCCGTGTGCGGAGCACATCAGATTCAGGACTTAATTATTGTGGTCTTACCGGTATGTCCAGTGCAGGCGCAGTCTACGCGCGGGATTTCCTGAAATACAAGGGGCAGGGCGGAAATTGGCATGACCGGTCTGACCAGTGGTGCCCTGCCCGATAATCCCGTGGATCCCGCGCGCGAAAAACCAGCCCGGCGCTGTTGCGCCGGGCTGGTTTGTACTGACGCTGGCGGATTTCAATCTGCTCAGTAAGGCGCGTTGCGCTTCAGGATATTGAGCTTGAAGTCGAGAACACCGGCGCTGCGGTTCGAGTTGGTGCGGACGAACGTGCCGACTCTGGGATCATGTTTGTTACGACTTTGCCCGGCGCACAACAGCGCGCCGCCTCGGGTCTGGATTCTGACAGTGGGCGTATCCGTGTCGATCTGATCCAGCGTGATGATATTGCCCTTGGCATTGAGCAGGTTGAATGTGGTCTGGTCCCCATCTTCGGTTGCATAAGAGTTCAGGAAGTCTTTTTCTTCACGGCTGATGGTTCTGTAGTAGTACTCGCCCGGCGTAAAGATATAAATAGTGTAGTAGTCATCAAGGCAGCGGAAGTAAAGGGTCAGTGCGTCCGGTGCAACATCTGGCTTGAGAAAGAGATAGTTTGAAACATCCAGGTGGTGGGAAAACGTAAAGGCTTCATAATCGGGACGTGGAGTCGTGACCTTTCTGCCATACGTCAACTTGGGAAAGTGTGGATAGCCATAGCGAGTGCTCAATGTTGCAATAAAGGATTTTTCCTGATTGGTGCTCATGGTATTACTCGATCTTTTGAATGCTGATAACTAAACAGCCGGGCTGTTCAGTGGCGTAAGTGTTGAATGCTGAAATGTTGATGTCAGATTTCGTCGGGATCACTGAGAAACGATGCATTGCGCTCGATGATTTTCAGTGTGAACGGCAGGCCTGTGTTATCCGTCTCGGCCATATAAATGTAGGGTGCGCCTCGTCGACGCAACGCTGTGATCTGGCCGGCGTTACGTGCCTTGAGTCGCACTCGCTGACGATCACCGCCCATATCCTGCAGGGTGATGATCCGGTTATCGTGGCTCAGCAAGTTGAAAGAGGTGGTATCGCTGCCCGCCGGCAGAAAAGCCCCTAACACCCCGGCGCGATCCTTGCTCAGGCAATATCCTGTGTGCGTGGCGTGATCGCGTATGTAAAGGTGGTAATAGTCATCAGTACAGCGGAAATAAATGTTCATGGGTTGTACGTTTGTTACTTCCCTTTGGAAGCGGCAACCCAATAGGTGGGCATCATCGATTAATCTGGGAGTACCGGTGTAAAAACCGCCGGAAAATGATTTGTCGGTGCGCAAGGCCGGCTCTTCATAAAGCGCTCCCAGGATATTCAGGTGGTGCTGGTCCAGCATTAATGTTGCGATAAATGACTTTTGCCTGTTCGTTGTCATGAACTCTTCCTTGAGTTTTTGATGGGTGTTTCTTCGTTTTGTGTGGATTTTTAGTTGCTGTTGCGCGTTCTGTTTTTAACACTAACAGCTAGGTTTTGTTGATGTCCTGTTTTTCTTTGAAGTTGTTGTTTCAAGTTTTAAGTGAGGCGGCAGCGACTTTCACGCAGACGAAAAAAAACCGGCCAATCACTTGGCCGGTTTTTCATGCTGCAGGTTTAACGTCGCATCAAGCGCCGTATACCGGCAGTTTCTTGCAGATGGCTTTGACTTTCTCACGAACGGCATCGATCACCGCTTCGTTGTTCAGGTCAGCCAGGATGTCGCAGATCCAGCCGGCCAGCTCTTTGCACTCTGCCTCTTTGAAGCCACGGGTGGTCACAGCCGGAGTACCGAAGCGCAGGCCGGAGGTGACGAACGGCGATCGTGGGTCGTTTGGCACGGAGTTCTTGTTCACGGTGATGAACGCTTTGCCCAGCGCGGCGTCGGCGTCTTTACCGGAGATGTCCTGCTTGATCAGCGACAGCAGGAACAGGTGGTTCTTGGTACCGCCGGAAACCACGTCGAAACCGCGCGCGATGAACACTTCGGCCATGGCCTGGGCGTTCTTCACCACTTGTTCCTGGTAAGCCTTGAACTCAGGCTGCAGTGCTTCCTTGAAGCAGATCGCCTTGGCGGCGATCACGTGTTCCAGCGGGCCACCCTGGGCGCCCGGGAATACTGCGGAGTTCAGCTTCTTCTCGATGTCGGCGTTGGCGCGCGCCAGGATCAGACCGCCACGTGGACCGCGCAGGGTCTTGTGCGTGGTGGTGGTGACCACGTCAGCGAAAGGCACCGGGTTCGGGTAGACGCCAGCGGCGACCAGACCGGCCACGTGAGCCATGTCGACGAACAGGTAGGCACCGACTTTGTCCGCGATGGCGCGGAAGCGTGGGAAGTCGAGAATCTGCGAGTAGGCAGAGAAACCGGCCACGATCATTTTCGGCTTGTGTTCAACGGCCAGACGCTCGACTTCGTCGTAGTCGATCAGGCCATTGGCGTCGATGCCGTACTGCACGGCGTTGTACAGCTTGCCGGAGGAGGACACGCTGGCGCCGTGGGTCAGGTGACCACCGTGGGCCAGGCTCATGCCCAGAATGGTGTCGCCACCTTGCAGCAGGGCCAGGTAAACAGCGGCGTTGGCTTGCGAGCCGGCGTGCGGCTGAACGTTGGCGTAATCGGCGCCGAACAGCTCTTTGGCGCGGTCGATGGCCAGTTGTTCAACGACGTCAACGTACTCGCAGCCACCGTAGTAGCGCTTGCCCGGATAGCCTTCGGCGTATTTGTTGGTCAGAACCGAGCCTTGAGCTTCCATCACCGCAGGGCTGGTGTAGTTTTCCGAAGCGATCAGCTCAATGTGCTCTTCCTGGCGCTGAGCTTCTTGCTCCATGGCGGCAAAGAGATCGGCGTCGTACTTGGCAATAGTCAAATCACGGCTGAACATGGCGGTCCTCAAGGATCGGGGGGCAGAAAAGGGGGGCATTCTAACCCAATGGGTTTTGGATGGCATATGAAACGACATCATGTCGCAGACAAGTGGCGTTCATGACAGATGTGCGGTGCTTTTGCCGGCCTGAAAAGATCGCAGCCTTCGGCAGCTCCTACAGTAATCGGGGCTGATTGCGAATACTGTGACCGACATCAATCCCTGTAGGAGCTGCCGAAGGCTGCGATCTTTTCTTCAGTCAAACATGAACAGCGCATCATTGCTGAACTGCGCTTCAAACCGGCTCGCCGGCATCGGTCGGCCGAACAGATAGCCCTGCACTTCATCGCAACCGTGCTCGCGCAGGAAGTCCAGTTGCTCATGGGTTTCCACGCCCTCGGCGATCACCGCCAGATTGAGGCTGTGGGCCATTGCGATGATCGCACGGGCGATCTGCGCATCCTGTTCGCCGGACGGCAGGCCGTCGACGAAAGTGCGGTCGATCTTCAGCACGTCGATCGGGAACTGCTTGAGGTAGTTCAGCGATGAATAACCGGTGCCGAAATCGTCGACCGCGATACTCAGGCCAAGGTTTTTCAGCCCGGCGAGAATCTGCATCGCCTCGCTGACTTCGCGCATCAGGATACTTTCGGTCAGCTCCAGTTCCAGGCACGCCGGTGGCAGCCCGGTTTCCCGCAGGATGGTGGCGATGCGTGTACCGAGCTGGCCATCGGAGAACTGCCGCGCCGAGATGTTCACCGAGACTTTCGGCACGCGCACGCGGTTCTGATGCCAGGTCTTGAGCTGGCGGCAGGCTTCGCTGATCACCCAGTCGCCAACGTCGACCACCAGACCGAGCTCTTCCAGCACCGGAATGAAATCTCCCGGCGGCACCAGCCCGCGACGCGGATGACGCCAGCGCAGCAGCGCCTCGGCGCCGGTCAGGCGTTTGCCGTCGCCACTGAATTGCGGCTGGTAATACAGGACGAATTCGTTCTGTTCCAGCGCATGGCGCAGGTCGCTTTCCAGCTCAAGACGCTCCAGCGCACTGGCGTTCATGTCGGCCTGATAGAACTGGAAGTTGTTCTTGCCACGCTCCTTGGCGTGGTACATCGCGGTGTCGGCGTTCTTCATCAACTGGCTGAGTTCGTTGCCGTCCTGCGGACTCAAAGCAATGCCGATACTGGCGGTGACGAAGAACTCGCGGCCTTCCAGCACGAACGGGCGCACCAGACTGGCGAGAATCTGCTCGGCCACATGAATCGCCCGGTTCAGCGCCATTTCGCGGCTGGAGCGGTGTTGCAGGAGCAGGGTGAACTCGTCGCCGCCCATGCGCGCCACGGTGTCGTCTTCGTCGACGCAGGCCAGCAGGCGCGTGGCCATGTCTTTCAACATGCGGTCGCCGGCGGCGTGGCCGAGGGAGTCGTTGATCGGTTTGAAGCGGTCGAGGTCGAGGAACATCAACACCACCCACGACTTCTGCCGCTCGGCCGATTGCAGCGCGGTGTGCAGGCGATCCTGGAACAGCGTGCGGTTCGGCAGGTGGGTCAGGGCGTCGTAGTAGGCCAGGCGATGAATGCGTTGTTCGCTGGCCTTGCGCTCGCTGATGTCGCTGAAGAAACACACGTAACTGGCGAGGTCGCCTTCATCGTCGAGTACCGCCGTGATGCCGACCCATGCCGGGTAATGCTCGCCGTTACGCCGCTTGAGCCAGACTTCGCCTTCCCAGGTGCTGTGCTGATGCAGTTGCTTGAGCACGTAACGCAGGTGCGCGTCCTGTTGCTCGTCGACGGTGAGCATGTTCGGCAACTGGTCGAGCACTTCCGACACCGCGTAACCGCTGACCCGGCTGAAGGCTTCGTTGGCCTGCACGATATAGCCGGCGGGGTCGGTGATCAGGATCGCCGAAGTCGAGTGCTCGAATACCGTGGCCGCCATACGCAGGTCTTTTTCGGCGCGGCGTTGCTGACTGATATCGCGACCGACACCGAGCACGCCTTCGAAGGCACCGTGTTCGTCCCACACCAGCACCAAGCGCAGCTCGATCGGGATCTTGCGACCGTCGGCACGCAGGCAGTCGAACAGGAACATCTGCGTCTGCACCTGGCTTCGCAGCTGTGCGAGTTGCTCAGGCTTGTCGAGCGCTTTGCTGACCCGGTCCATCAGGGAATAGATGCCGCTCAGTTGTTGCGGGTTGGCGATGGTCGATTGCCAGCCGTTCTGGAAAATCCACTCGGCGTCGTAACCCAGCACCGCCTGCACCGACGGGCTGACGTAGTTCAACGACAGCTTGCTGTCGGTGGAGAAAATCACGTCGCTGATGCTTTCGGCGAGCATGCGGTAGCGCTGCTCGCTGTCACGCAGCGATTCACTGGCCTCGATCTGCTCGGTGATGTCCTTGGCCACGCCGATGATCCGCGTGACCTGATCGTGTTTGTCACGGGCCAGCGCTTGCTCACGAATGTCGAAGCGCCGCCACTTGCCGTCACGATGGCGGAAGCGCAGCTGACATTGCAGCAACTGACTGTAACCGGCGTGCCGCTGCATCTGCCGTGAGCGGTGGTAATAGTCGGCGTCTTCCGGGTGCAGGAGGATTTCCCAGAAGTACTCGCCCATCTGGTGCAGCTCGGAGCGGTTGTAACCGAGGGTCTGGCCGAGGTGATGGTTGCTGAAGATCATCCGCTGGCTGATCACGTCCTGCACATACAGATGATCCGGCACCGTGCGCACCACGTCCGACCAGAAGCCTTCGCGCTCCAGCAGCGACAGTTCGATCAGCTTGCGGCTGGTGATGTCGTTGATGCTGAGGATCACCGCTTTATAGTCGTGCAGCTCCTCAGGCAGGCGCAGAACCATCCACAGGTGCTGATCGCGACCGTTGATGTCTGGCAGTCTGATTTCCAGTTCCAGTTGTTTCTGTTGCTGCAGAACCGCGTCGAGCACCTGGTTGCCGATGGCGCACTGGCTGTGCGGCTGGCCGTCGATCAGCAGTTGCCAGGCGTGCTCGCAGGAATGGACATTGAGCAGTTGCAGCGCGACCTGATTGACCTCGGTGACGCGCAGTTCTTGCAGCAGTTGCTGGCGCTGGGCCGGTTGGTCGAGCCAGGCCTTGAGCTGGTCGCTGGTCTGGATCTGCGCCTTGTCGAACACTTGCTTGAGGCCGGACAGATCGAGCACGCACAGCGCAACACCGGTGCCTTCGAAGATGTCCTGATAACGCCGGCGGCCTTCATGCAACTGGCGCTGGCGGCGACGCATGTTCAGCAGCGCGATCACCGGCAACATCGAGAACGCCAGGCCCAGCAGGCATTTGCCGATAAACGCTGGCAGCAGTTCTTCGAGCACCCGCTGACGGTCGAACAGCCCGCGCAACTGCCAGTCGCTGCTGCTCAGCGGTACGGTTAATACAGTGTTGGCCAGGTCGTCGGGGCTCAGCACGCCGGGCCTGGCTGAAGACAGCGCTTCGTCGCGGCTGATGATCTGGTGGTTGAGGCGGTTTTCAACCAGCCACAACGGGCGGATGCCGGTTTCACCCTGCTGGGTCAGCGAGTCGAAGAAGGTCGGGGTCAGGCGCAACACCCAGTAGCCGCGCGTGCTGCCGCTGGCCTGATGCAATAACAGATGCACCACCGAGCCGTCGTCGGCGTTGCTGAAGTAATGCGCCTGGGCGCGGCTGCGGCGCACCAGTTCAGCGAGGTAATCGGCGTCGTGGCTGTCGCTGGCGCTGTCGTTGAGGATTTTCCCGGACGGGCTGAGCAGGGCCAGGCTGCGCACGTCCGGCAGCGATTGCTGGAGCTTGCGCAGCAGCGCCTGCTGTTCGTCGGACGACTGCGGCTGTTCGACGATCGGTAGCAGGTTGAGGGCGATTTGCGCATTCAGCGACATGTTCAGGCTGACCTGCGAGGCGAGGTCGGCGGTGTAGTCGATGGTGTACTGGCGCTGGTTTTTCTGGGTCTCGCGCAATTGGTCGAGCAACTGCCAGAACAGCAATGCCAGCAGCAAAAGTACCAGCGTCGCCAAGGCACCCTTCAATGTTCCGCGCAGGGGCGAGCCGGTCCCCGGATTGGACGCGCTCACAGAAGCTGGCGGGGTAACGTTGGACAAGCTGAAATCCTGCGGTTTGGCTGGACTGGCGCGACGTGCACTATAAGCCGGACGCCCGAAGGGCGGCTAGCATGCCTTGAGTTGTGGCGAAGTGCCAGCCCCACTCGGCTGGACTGCCTTCCGTCATTCAGGTAGCTTTGCCGGTTACGCGGGAGCGTTCCAGCTCCTAGACTCAGACTTTTTCAGCGCGCACGCATTGATGACCATCAAGTGAACGACGCGCATCGGTCTGGCCGGGCATCGCCTGCGCTCCAATCATTCATCTGTCACTGACCCAAGGTTCTCCATGGCTCAATACGTCTTCACCATGCATCGGCTGGGCAAAGTTGTTCCGCCGAAGCGGGAAATCCTGAAAAACATTTCGCTGTCGTTCTTCCCCGGCGCCAAGATCGGCGTACTCGGCCTCAACGGTTCGGGTAAGTCCACGCTGCTGAAAATCATGGCCGGCGTCGACACCGAGTTCGAGGGCGAAGCCCGTCCGATGCCGGACCTGAACATCGGTTATCTGCCGCAAGAACCACAACTTGATCCGACCAAGACCGTGCGTGAAGTGGTCGAGGAAGCGGTCAGCGTGATCAAGGACGCGCAAGCGCGTCTGGACGAGGTCTACGCTGCTTACGCCGATCCGGATGCCGATTTCGACAAACTGGCTGCCGAACAGGCCAAGCTCGAAGCGATCCTGCAGGCCAGCGATGGTCACAACCTGGAGCGTCAACTGGAAGTCGCCGCCGATGCGCTGCGTCTGCCGGCTTGGGACGCCAAGGTCGAACACCTGTCCGGTGGTGAAAAACGTCGCGTGGCCCTGTGCCGCCTGCTGCTGTCCGCTCCGGACATGCTGCTGCTCGACGAACCGACCAACCACCTGGACGCTGACTCCGTGGCGTGGCTGGAGCACTTCCTGCACGACTTCCCGGGCACCGTGGTCGCGATCACGCACGACCGTTACTTCCTCGACAACGTCGCCGGCTGGATTCTGGAACTCGACCGCGGCGCGGGCATTCCTTACGAGGGCAACTACTCGGGTTGGCTGGAAGCCAAGTCCGATCGTCTGGCCCAGGAATCCAAGCAGCAGTCGGCTCACGAAAAAGCCATGAAGGAAGAACTGGAGTGGGTGCGCAAAGGCGCCAAGGCCCGCCAGTCGAAATCCAAGGCTCGTCTGGCACGCTTTGAAGAAATGCAATCGCAGGAATTCCAGAAGCGTTCGGAAACCAACGAGATCTACATCCCGGCCGGTCCACGTCTGGGCGACAAGGTCATTGAATTCAAGAACGTCACCAAGGGCTACGGCGATCGCGTCCTGATCGACAACCTGTCGTTCTCCATGCCGAAGGGCGCTATTGTCGGCGTGATCGGTGGTAACGGTGCCGGTAAATCGACCCTGTTCCGCATGCTGATGGGCAAGGAAACGCCGGATTCGGGCAGCATCGAAGTCGGTGAAACCGTGCAACTGGCCTGTGTTGACCAGAGCCGTGAAGACCTCGACGGCAGCAAGACGGTGTTCCAGCAGATCTCCGATGGTTCCGACCAGATCCGCATCGGCAACTACGAGATCCCGTCGCGCACCTACGTCGGTCGCTTCAACTTCAAGGGCGGCGATCAGCAGAAGTTCGTCAAGGACCTGTCCGGTGGTGAGCGCGGTCGTCTGCACCTGGCGCTGACCCTGAAGGAGGGCGGCAACGTCCTGCTGCTCGACGAACCGTCCAACGACCTCGACGTCGAAACCCTGCGTTCCCTGGAAGAAGCCCTGCTGGACTTCCCGGGCGCCGCCATTGTGATCTCTCACGATCGCTGGTTCCTGGACCGCGTCGCGACCCACATCCTGGCGTACGAAGACGACTCGCAAGCGGTGTTCTTCGAAGGCAACTACACCGAGTACGAAGCCGACCGCAAAAAGCGTCTTGGCGAAGCGGCGGCCCAGCCACACCGGGTCCGCCACAAGAAACTGGCCTGATTCGGGTTGGTTGGATGAAAAAGCGGAGCCTTCGGGCTCCGTTTTTTTTTGCCTGGGTTTCTTCAGCAATACCGGGTGCTTTCATCGCTGGCAAGCCAGCTCCCACAGGTTTTTTGTTGTACCTGGAATGTGTGGACGCCGCGAAAACTGTGGGAGCTGGCTTGCCAGCGATAGCGGTGTAACTGTTGGTGCATCACTTCAATCTGATCTCCCCATTCAGGTGCAAAATCAGATCAAAAAACCGCCTGATTTATATCCTGTGCACCATTTAATTTCATAACTGCGACATTTTGCGCTGTTCCTGTGCGCAATTCGTTTGTTACAGTCCGGCTCAATCGCTTCCAACGACAATAAATTTGCCGAGACTTTTCCCATGATCGAATCCGTCGAATCCTTCCTCGCCCGCCTGAAAAAACGCGACCCGGATCAACCTGAATTCCACCAGGCCGTCGAAGAAGTCCTGCGCAGTCTGTGGCCGTTTCTCGAAGCCAATCCGCACTACCTGACCTCGGGGATTCTGGAACGTATCTGCGAGCCGGAGCGGGCGATTGTGTTCCGCGTGTCGTGGGTCGACGATCAGGGCAAGGTCCAGGTCAATCGCGGTTTCCGCATCCAGATGAACAGCGCCATCGGCCCGTACAAGGGCGGCTTGCGTTTCCATCCTTCGGTGAATCTGGGCGTGCTGAAGTTTCTCGCCTTCGAGCAAACCTTCAAGAACTCTCTGACCTCATTGCCCATGGGCGGCGGCAAGGGCGGTTCGGATTTCGATCCGAAGGGCAAGAGCGACGCTGAAGTGATGCGTTTTTGTCAGGCGTTCATGAGCGAGCTGTACCGCCACATCGGCGCGGACGTCGATGTGCCGGCTGGCGACATCGGTGTCGGGGCGCGGGAGATCGGCTTCCTGTTCGGCCAGTACAAACGCCTGAGCAACCAGTTCACCAGCGTGTTGACCGGCAAAGGCATGACCTACGGCGGCAGTCTGATTCGCCCGGAAGCCACCGGTTTCGGTTGCGTGTACTTCGCCGAAGAAATGCTCAAGCGCCGCGGACAGACCGTCGAAGGCAAACGCGTGGCGATCTCCGGTTCCGGCAATGTCGCCCAGTACGCGGCGCGCAAGGTCATGGACCTGGGCGGCAAGGTGATTTCCCTGTCCGACTCCGAAGGCACGTTGTATTGCGAATCGGGCCTGAGCGAAGAACAGTGGCTGGCGCTGCTGGAACTGAAAAACGTCAAACGCGGACGCATCAGCGAACTGGCCGCGGCGTTCGGTCTGGAGTTCCGCGCCGGGCAGTTGCCGTGGTCGCTGCCGTGCGACATCGCGTTGCCGTGCGCCACGCAGAACGAACTCGACGCCAACGCCGCGCGCACACTGCTACGCAACGGCTGCGTGTGCGTCGCCGAGGGCGCAAACATGCCGACCACGCTGGAGGCTGTGGATATCTTTATCGAGGCCGGCATTCTGTTCGCCCCGGGCAAGGCGTCGAACGCCGGTGGGGTCGCGGTCAGCGGGCTGGAAATGTCGCAAAACGCCATGCGCCTGCTGTGGACCGCAGGCGAGGTGGACAGCAAGTTGCACGCGATCATGCAGTCGATCCACCACGCTTGCGTGCATTACGGCGAAGAGGACGGGCGGATCAACTACGTCAAAGGCGCGAACATCGCCGGCTTCGTCAAAGTCGCCGATGCGATGTTGGCCCAAGGCGTGGTTTAAGCCGGTTCGATGCGAATCACTTCAATCACCTGATCGCCAGCGGGGCGCTGCCACAGCACCTCGTCATTGAGGCGGGCGCCGAGCAGCGCCCGGCCCAGCGGCGAGCCCCAGTTGATCAGGCCCTGACTGGCGTCGGCCTGATCTTCGCCGACCAGTTGCACCCGACTTTCGGTGTCGTGCTCGTCGGCAAAGGTCACCCAACTGCCAATCTGCACTTTTTCGGTAGAGGTCGCGGGGGCAGCGACCTGCGCGCTGGTGAGGCGTTGGTTGAAGTAGCGCAAATCTCTTTCGAGATCAGCCTGGCGCTGCTTGTCGGCCTGTTCGCCCTTGGCCGATTGTTCAGCGTGCAGGGCTTGCAGCTCGGTGACTTTGGCCTGCAGCTGCGCCAGCCCCTGCGGTGTGACGTAATTGGGCTGCGCGCTGACCTGCCGTTCGACGGGCTGGTCGGCTTGCGCAGCGGCATTGTCTTCGTTGACGAAAGCGCGGCTCATGGTGTCCTCCTGTGATAGGAATTGGGCCATGGTCGCCGGCATTTGGTTTCACTGGATGTCTGGAAACGACCTATTGCGAGCGATAAGCCCGTCCGGCGTCCTGATCCTTCTGTTGCTGCCAGGCGCGCTCGCGCTCGTCCCAGTGTTCGTTGCGATACTCTTCGCGATCCTTGTTCTCGAGCATCGCCTGACACTGGCGAAAGCCGTCGGTCCAGCCTTCGGCGTATTGCTTGTCTTTGAGGTAGCGCGGCACGTTCTTGCGAAACTCGCCACTGATCGAGCCGGCGGCTTGCCGGCCACTGACGCAACCGTCATCGAAACCGTCGGCGAAGGCCGGTGGATAACCTTTGGCGATCAAGTCTTCATGGGTGGTCTGGCAACCCCCGAGCAACAGCAAAACACCCAACAGTCCCGCACACCGCCACATCGCACTCTCCCGCGCCGATTCTCGGCTGATAGGGAAAGTCTAGAAGGTGATTCGTTGATGGGGTGTGAAAGGAAGATCAAAAGATCGCAGCCTGCGGCAGCTCCTACAGGAAAAATGCATTCCCACTGTAGGAGCTGCCGCAGGCTGCGATCTTTTAATAGTGATACCACTTCACTTCGAGCATCACTTCGTTTTCCGGCGTCGCCACATGACTGAACTCACGCTGCGCACTCAGGCGCAAACCGAGGTTGCGCGACAATTCCCACTGCTGGTTCAGGCTCAGGCTACGGCGCACTTCACCATTGAAGAAGTAATCGCCCTTGGCTTCCAGGCTGAGATTGCCCAGCGGGTTTTTCCACAACACGCCGGTATTGAAACCGCCGGCCGGGGAGACGAATTCGGCGAAGTCATTGTTGTGTTCAACGCGCACGGTGCCGAGAGCAAAACCCAATACGTCATCACCGAGCGCCCAAGTGCCGCCGCCGCCACCGTTGACGTGGCTGACCAGCGTCTCGTCATCATGCTTGCCCGGTACGCGCTCGAGGCCGCCAGTGACTTGCCACGACAGCGGCTGCAGCAACTCATTGCGCGGGGTCAGCGAACGAATGGTCGCCAGATCCAGTTGCTGGAATTGCCATTGGTTACCTTCGTACTGGCGCAGCTTCATCTGCAGGATTTCGATCTGCGCGCCGAGGGGGAAGCTTTCGGCGTTGTCGTTGAGATCGTGATAGGCCATGCGCAAACCGTACTCGCCGAACGCACGGTCGCCCCGGGTGCCGATGCCGGCCTGCCAGGTGCGCGATTCGTGGCCGTCTTCGGGCAGGCCCGGTTGGGGGACCTGCAGCTCCGGCGCCGGGTTCTTGTTGATCGCCCGCAGCAGTTCGAAGCTGCGCTGTGCGCGTTGCGGATCACGTTCCTGACCGTTGGCGCGGTAGCGTTCCAGACGATACGCAGCATCGATGATCAGCGCCTGCCGATCCCGGGGCAGGGCTTTGAAGGTCGGCTCCTGCAAGACCTGTTGATCGGCGCTGACGTTCAGCACCCATTGCTGTTCGTCACTGCTCAACGGCTGGGCACGGCTGAGCAGTTCACGTTCGCGGGACGGGCGGTATTCGATACTTTCCACCAGTCCGGCTTCCTTCACGGCTTTGACCGTGTCGGTAGGGATGGCGGTCAGCGGGAATTGCTCGGTCAGGCGCAGGCTTGGACGCGCCACCTGCAGCAGTTCGAGCAGGCGATAGGAGCAGTTTTCGTCGAAGAAGAAATAGTCGAACTGGATCTGCTTCAGCTCCCACACATGTTCGACCATGCGTGCGGTTTCTGCTTGCGTCAGGTTCAGCCGGTATTCCCACAGGTCGCGGTTTTCCAGGCTGCGGTACTCGGAGAGTTTTTCCTGATACGGCACCAGCGCGAACAGCCCCGGGTAGCCGCCCATCAAACCTTTCCAGGCGTAGAGGATGCTGTTGTCGGAGCCTTCGATGTAGGCGCCGAAGTTGATCGCGTAACTCAACAGCGAAGTCTTGTCGGCCTGCACATCGGCCTGATCGATGCGCAGCAGGGTGTGGCCGAACATCGACGACGGACTGTTGAGGTACGCCGCAGGAAAGATCATCACCGCGCTGTGCGGCGAGACGTCCTTGAACCATTTCTTGAATTCGGCGCAATCGGGGGCGGGCAGATCGCTGAGATTGAGCTGGGCTTTCAGCCAGCGGGTGCGGGCCGGATAGACGCACTGCGCGTGCTGCTCGCCGAGACTGGCCGGGGCATACAGCGCTTGCACGGTGGCGGCCAACTCATGGTCGGGGTGTTCGTTGCCATCAGGCGCGAGAAAGAATTTCCTGTCGCTGACATAGCTGCGCCAGCCGCCGAGCTTGGCGGTTTCGTAATGACCGAGGGAAATCCAGAAGCGGTCGTTGGCCAGTTGCTGCAAACGTTGAGGGTCGATGTGAGGCGCGGCGGACAGCGGGGCGCAGACACAGAGCGCCAGCCAGGCAAGGCGTTTGAGCATAAGTGGCAACTTAAGTCGAAAAGAAAAACAAAGACCCCGAGCATTAATGCCGACCAGTCAAACCCGCACCAACCCTGTGGCGAGGGAGCTTGCTCCCGCTGGGGCGCGCAGCGGCCCCGCTTATAAAAAAACCGGGAGCGCTGCACGCTCCAGCGGGAGCAAGCTCCCTCGCCACAGGGTTCAGCGCATGTCACAACTGATCTGCATCGCGCAAAGAAGGGTGGGCCATAAAAAACAAAACCCGCTTCCCGAAAGAAGCGGGTGGGGTCGAGCTTAAGCCTGAGTGGCGTACTTGGCCAGACGTGGGTCTGATTTCAGTACAGCCAGGGTGTTGGTATGCACGTCTTCGGCGGTCACGTCAGCCTTGCTGAAGATCTGCTGGAAGTGCTCGTGAGTGACAGCGGCGAAATGCGCACGGTCTTCCGGCGCCACGCCCAGTACCACAGCGTAAGTCGTCAGCGCTTCGCCGTTGCCTTTAGCCATGTCTTCGGACAGCTCGTTCATCATGCCATTCATGGCGAACCAGGATTTACCGCCGTAGGTCAGCGACGCGTTGGTCGAGCAACCGTTGGTGCCGGAAGTCATACCGAACGTAGCGTTACCGGAGGTGCCGTTGGTGGTGGATGCCAGGAAGTGGGCCGGGGTGCCACGCTGACCTTCGAACAGCATGTTGCCCCAACCGCAATCCGGACCGCCTGGCGCCTGAGCCATGGCGTTGATGGAAACAGCGGTGAAGAGAGTACCGAGAAGAATCCGTTTCATAGCTTTGTTCTCTTTGTGTGCATACCAATGGACAGGGTTCTGACACCTGACGGTGCCAGTGGGCCAGTATTCGTTCCAGCCGCGCAGTTTGGAGTTTAGGCACGTTCCTGGGGTTCCGTGAGTTTTTACAAAAGATTTGGCGATAACCCCGATTTGCCGGGGGGCGGGGCAGGGTCACCCGGTTGTCTATGCTTTGTCGCATGGCGCGCCTTGCCAGTGGGGCACGCGCAGCGCCAGAATGCCGCTATCTGCCCCGCCTGATTGTTAAGGAAGCCCGATGCCTGATCCTGTTGCTGCCAGCTTGCGTCTAGCGCCCGAAGCGCTGACCCGTCCGTTTTCCGCTGAACAGTTCAGCTTCACTACCACCAATGATCTGGAGCCCTTTCGCGGTGTGCTTGGCCAGGAACGTGCGGTCGAAGCCTTGCAGTTCGGTGTGGCCATGCCCCGCCCCGGTTACAACGTCTTTGTCATGGGCGAACCGGGCACCGGTCGCTTCTCGTTCGTCAAACGCTACCTGAAGGCCGAAGGCAAGCGCCTGCAGACCCCGGCGGACTGGGTCTACGTCAACAACTTCGATGAGCCGCGCGAACCCCGCGCGCTGGAGCTGCCATCGGGCACGGCGAGCGCATTCATCGGCGACATCAACGGCTTGATCGACAACCTGCTGGCGACGTTCCCGGCGGTGTTCGAACACCCGTCCTACCAGCAAAAGAAAAGCGCCATCGACCGCGCCTTCAACCAGCGCTACGACAAGGCGCTGGACGTCATCGAACGTCTGGCCCTGGAAAAAGACGTCGCCCTGTACCGCGACAGCAGCAACATCGCTTTCACCCCGATGCTCGAAGGCAAGGCGCTGGATGAAGCCGAGTTTTCGCAATTGCCGGAAGCCGAGCGCGAGCGTTTCCACGAGGATATTTCCGGTCTCGAAGAACGGCTGAATGAAGAGCTCGCGAGCCTGCCGCAGTGGAAGCGCGAGTCGAACAATCAGCTGCGTCAGCTCAACGAAGAAACCATCACCCTGGCCTTGCAGCCGTTGCTGTCGCCGCTGTCGGAAAAGTATGCGGAGAACGCCGCGGTCTGCGGTTACCTGCAAGCGATGCAGGTGTATCTGCTGAAAACCGTGGTCGAGCAACTGGTCGACGACAGCAAGACCGACGCCGTGGCGCGCAAGCTGCTGGAAGAGCAATACGCGCCGAGCCTGGTGGTCGGTCATCCGCACAGTGGCGGTGCGCCGGTGGTGTTCGAGCCGCATCCGACCTACGAAAACCTGTTCGGCCGCATTGAATACACCACCGATCAAGGGGCGCTTTACACCACTTATCGCCAGTTGCGCCCGGGCGCATTGCATCGCGCCAATGGCGGCTTCCTGATTCTTGAAGCGGAAAAAATGCTCAGTGAGCCGTTCGTGTGGGACGCACTCAAGCGCGCCCTGCAATCGCGCAAATTGAAGATGGAATCGCCGCTGGGCGAGATGGGCCGTTTCGCCACTGTGACCCTGAATCCGCAGCACATTCCGTTGCAGGTCAAAGTGGTGATCATCGGTGCGCGGCAGTTGTATTACACGCTGCAGGACCTGGATCCGGACTTCCAGGAGATGTTCCGCGTGCTGGTCGACTTCGACGAAGACATCCCGATGGTCGACGAAAGCCTGGAGCAGTTCGCCCAGTTGCTGAAAACCCGCACTTCGGAAGAAGGCATGGCGCCGCTGACCGCCGATGCGGTGGCGCGTCTGGCGACCTACAGCGCACGCCTGGCCGAGCATCAGGGGCGTTTGTCAGCGCGTATCGGCGACCTGTTCCAACTGGTCAGCGAGGCGGATTTCATTCGCCATCTGGCTGGTGATGATATGACCGACGCCGGGCACATCGAACGAGCCCTGAAAGCCAAAGCCACTCGCACTGGCCGCGTATCGGCGCGGATTCTCGACGACATGCTCGCCGGGATCATCCTGATCGACACCGACGGCGCCGCGGTCGGCAAGTGCAACGGGCTGACCGTGCTGGAAGTCGGCGATTCGGCGTTCGGTGTACCGGCGCGGATTTCCGCCACGGTGTACCCGGGCGGCAGCGGCATCGTCGACATCGAGCGCGAGGTTAATCTCGGTCAGCCGATCCACTCCAAGGGCGTGATGATCCTCACCGGGTATCTGGGCAGCCGTTACGCCCAGGAATTCCCGCTGGCGATTTCCGCGAGCATTGCGCTCGAGCAATCCTACGGTTACGTCGATGGCGACAGTGCGTCGCTGGGCGAGGCTTGCACGTTGATTTCGGCGTTGTCGAAAACCCCGCTCAAGCAGTGCTTCGCGATCACCGGCTCGATCAACCAGTTCGGCGAAGTGCAGGCGGTCGGTGGCGTCAACGAGAAGATCGAAGGCTTCTTCCGTCTCTGTGAAGCGCGTGGGCTGACCGGCGAGCAGGGCGCGATCATTCCGCAGGCCAACGTCGCCACGCTGATGCTCGACGAGAAGGTGCTGGCGGCCGTGCGCGCCGGGCAGTTCCATGTGTACGCGGTGCGTCAGGCTGACGAGGCTTTGAGCCTGTTGGTCGGCGAGCCGGCCGGTGAGCCGAATGCCGAAGGCGAATTTCCTGAGGGCAGCGTCAACGCACGCGTGGTTGAACGTCTGCGGGTGATTGCCGAGATGATCAGCGAAGAGGATCTGAAGGACGCGGAGAAGGAGTTGGCGCAAGAGGCGTTGGCAGAGGCCAAACCCGCCTGAGCCTTCATGCAGTAAATCTGTGGGAGCGAGCCTGCTCGCGAAAGCGCTGTATCAGACGACGAATAAGTTGCCTGACAGTCCGCATTCGCGAGCGGGCTCGCTCCCACAGTGTTTTTCCAGATTGATTTTTGCGCTGATCTTCGGGAAAAGTGCCACTACTCTGGCGTCAGAATTCACACAATGACCATTCGGCGCCTTCTGGTTCTATCCGGCTTGCGCGGCGGACTTTTCTTCTATTCTCAGCTCAAGGACATCGACAGTATCACTGGATCGAAACAGCCTTCGCGTGAAGGCTGAATACAGGTTTTACCGAGGGTCGCCGCCATGTCGCGCAACCTCTGCCTCACCCGTCAATGCCTGGGTCTTGTGACCCGTATCGAATGCGCCATTAAACCCCTGGCCGGCGATAACGGCATGTGGACCTTGCTCTTCGCTGCCGGCATGGCCGGCGAACAACCCTCCGCCATCAAGGCCCAGGGCCCGTTTCACGGGCCGGTCGCCGCCGAGTCGATTCTCGACACCATTGTGGAAAGCCTGACGATGCACGGCTACGAACTGGCCAACGATCCGCAGATCTGGAGCCTGCACCTGCAGGCACAGCTGCGCCAGATCAACGGTGGCCGTGGACGTCCGGTCGGCGTGTTCGACCATTAGGCGCAATCACCGCGCCGTGTCGGGCAACGGCGCCTTGTCGAGCTTGACCTCAAACCCGTATTGCACGGTATTGAGTTCAGTTCGTTGATAGGTCTCCACCTGCGTTGGACGGCCATAGAAGTAATGCACGCCGAACAGCGCCGGGCCTTGCGCACTCGCGTCGTGGCTGACCGAGAGAATCTGTTTCAGGTAGTTGCCGCTGTCGTCCTTGACGAAGAAACGCCAGGCGTTGGCCGGGAACCGTTTCAGGTCCACCACCAGTGTATTGTTCTTGATCTCCAGGCCTTTGGGCAGGGCCTTGGTGTCGTAGGTTTTCTTGTCGACGCTCGCCAGAAACAGCGGCATCGAACCCACAGCAATTGCCGGAGTTTCCGGGAACAGGTTCAAATCGTAAGTGATGGTCGCTTGCAGCGGATCGACCTGATAGGCCTCGGCTGGCAGTTCGATCGGCTCGTCGAGTTTGCCGCTGCGTTTCTCGGTGAAGAACGTCACCGGGCTTTCTCCCGGGCTGAAATCATCGCCGAGCAATTCATCGTTGAAGGTACGCCGGTGGGAGAACTCGATGCGTGCGGCGCTCGGCTCCTCCACGGACTGATGGATGCGGATGCCGGCCTTCAACGCTTCCTCGGTCAGGCTCGCGCCCTTGAGCCAGTTCGGCGCCAGGTCGTCATAGACCACTACGTTCGGGTCCAGCGGCTGGATGGTTTTGTCCGTGGTGTGCTGGCTGAAGGTGCGCACCGGCAGATCCAGCGCCTTGCGGGTCACGGTCGCCGATGAGAAATCCAGCACGCTGACTTCGAGGGTGTCGATGGGGCCATTGAAGTAGACCTTGTTATAGCGGCGCGGATGTTGCTGCTCGAAGGCCTGCTGTTCCTCCTCAAGCTGTTTTTCCAGCGCCTCGCTCCAGGTTTTCTGCTGTTGCAGATGTGCCAGTTGTTTCTCGTAGAAAGCCACCTGTGCCGGGCTCTCATTGATAGAGCCGGCGCGCACCAGGTATTGCCCGTTGGTGTCGCGGGCCTGAACGATCAACGGATTGAGCTGCACACCTTCGACCTCTGGGGCCAATGGCAGGCTGTTGCTGAATTCGACTTCAGCGTAGTTTTTTGCAAGCTTCAGCAGGGTGACGCTGAGGTTGTCATCGGTGCGGGTCTGGCCGACGTCCTTCTGGCTCAGGTTGAAGCTGAACAGGCGGCGCGGGGTGATGACTTCGACGTTGCCCTGCAGGCTCACTGGCTGCGGCTGAGTCTTCTTGTCGACGTTCAGGCCTTCGATGAACGGGTAGGTCACCGTCAGATCATCGGGGTTGTTGATGTTGGAGCTGGACGGGCTCAACTGAATCCCGGGATCGGTTTCCGACCATTCCGGCTGATAGGTGATCACGCGCTTGTTGCTCAGGGTCACCGACTGCCATTCCACGCCATGCGGAAACAGAAAACCACCGGGAATGTTCAGGTTGAACGGGAACACCGGTTGCAGGTCGGTGAGGTAGTCGGAGCTGGCGTCCTTGTGCAGCACAAACAGTCCGTTGATGAATGTATCGACCAGCGCCTGCGGTGAAGGGTAGTGCTTGAGGATGCCGAGGGTGTCTTCGCCGTAGACGGTTTTCAGGGGTGTGCTGTCGAGCTTGAGTTGCGCGCGTTCGAGCAACAGCAGCGAACCGCCGAGTTCGGTCACGGCATCCTTGAGCTTCGGATCGGTGATGGCGTCCAGTGAATGTTCGAAGGTTGCCGTCTTCGCGTCGAGGCTGGCCGAGGGTTTTTTCTCTTCGCCGGGAGAGCAGCCGCCCAGCAGCAGAGCGAGGCAAATCCCGGCAGTTTTCAACGGCAATCGCACATGCATTTCCAGTCGTCCTGTCCACTTTCGCTAGGCGGTCAATGGTTTGGACAGTAGCAGAAAAAAAATCATACACACACGCAGGTTGCGCTGATTGGAGGGGCGGGCCGGGCCGTTTCTGGCTGTCACGGTCGGCTGGTATACTCGCCGCCGATTTCAATCCTTATTGTGTGAGAGTCAATGGAACGCTTTATCGAAAATGCAATGTACGCCACGCGCTGGCTGCTGGCGCCGATCTATATCGGGCTGTCCCTCGGGCTGCTGGCGCTGGCATTGAAATTCTTCCAGGAAGTGTTTCATGTCATTCCCAACGTGTTCTCCATGGCCGAATCGGATCTGATCCTGGTGCTGCTGTCGCTGATCGACATGGCGCTGGTGGGCGGCTTGCTGGTGATGGTGATGATTTCCGGCTACGAGAACTTTGTGTCCGAGCTGAACATCGATGAAGGCAAAGAGAAGCTCAGTTGGCTGGGCACCATGGACTCCTCGTCGCTGAAGATGAAAGTGGCGGCGTCGATCGTGGCGATTTCCTCGATCCACCTGCTGCGGATCTTCATGGACGCCAAGAACGTCGATCCCGAGCACCTGATGTGGTACGTGATCATCCACATGACCTTCGTGATCTCGGCGTTTGCGATGGGCTATCTGGACAAGCTCACCAAGCACTGATCATTGATTGCTCGCTGCAAATGCATCGCCCGTCTGTTGCGAAACAGACGGGCGGTGTCGTTTGTGGCTTGTGCTTTGGTGCGCGCGGGCATATCCCTGTAAAGGTCCTGGCTCGCCATCGCACGAGGTGCTTTCATGAACCTGCAAGAGTTGAATGCGTTTGCCATCGCCAGAAAGGTCGATGAGCTGAACCTGATCTCCATGGAGGGCGGGATTTATCTGCTCGAAGCGCGGATGCATGGCGCCGCGTATCCGTTGAGTGATCTCAAGGGCGAGATGCTGCAGCTGCGTTCGGTGGAGCACGCGCGGGATTTGCTGCATAACTTTCCGGTGCTGCCGTTCAACCTCGTACATACCTCGGTGCACGACGAAATGTGCGGCCTGGGCGGCAGCGTCGATGAAAGCCTGAAAGTGCCGCTGGCGTGGCGCTCGGCCCTGTAGGCGTTGCGCGCCATCGCTGGGCATCTGTGCTAGTCTGCTCGCCCTTTTAGGTTCCGGGCGCGCCGGGACGCGCTGTGCACGCACGGCAAGTCTTGCGGCCGTCCGCACAGCGGAGCAGTGTCATGTCCGAAGTAAATCTGTCCACCGACGAAACCCGCGTCAGCTACGGCATTGGCCGTCAGCTGGGCGACCAGCTGCGCGACAACCCGCCACCGGGTGTCAGCCTGGACGCCATCCTGGCCGGTCTGACCGACGCATTCGCCGGCAAGCCAAGCCGTGTCGATCAGGAAGCCATGTCCGCCAGCTTCAAGGTGATCCGCGAGATCATGCAAGCCGAAGCCGCCGCCAAAGCTGAAGCGGCTGCTGGCGAAGGTCGTGCGTTCCTGGCTGAAAACGCCAAGAAAGACGGCATCACCACCCTGGCTTCCGGTCTGCAATTCGAAGTGCTGACCCAGGGCGAAGGCGCCAAGCCATCCCGTGAAGACACCGTGCGTACTCACTACCACGGCATGCTGATCGACGGCACCGTGTTCGACAGCTCCTACGATCGTGGCCAGCCAGCAGAGTTTCCGGTGGGCGGCGTGATCGCCGGCTGGACCGAAGCCCTGCAACTGATGAACGCTGGCAGCAAATGGCGCCTGTACGTGCCGAGCGAACTGGCTTACGGCGCTCAAGGCGTTGGCAGCATCCCGCCGCACAGCGTTCTGGTATTCGACGTCGAGCTGCTGGACGTTCTGTAATGCCTGGCCTGTCCCGGTGACAGGTCAATAATGTGGGAGCGGGCTTGCTCGCGAAGGCGTCCTTTCAGGCAATCATCCGTGCCTGACACACCGCTTTCGCCAGCAGGCTGGCTCCCACAGTTTTTTCCGCGCTACTCATATTTCGATCTTGTGATGCAGCTCATGGGTCGGGCGCAACGCCCGGGCATAGCAGAACAGGAACAGATTGCGCACCAGCTCCTTGAGCACCAGCGGCTCGCTGGAATTCAGGCTGCTGACGTCCAGGTCGCCCTGATCCTGCAGCTCATGCAGGGCTTCTTCTTCCAGAACCGCACAGACTTCGCCGGTTTCCCGATGCAGGATCCTGAGGTACGGGTGTGGGCGATCCAGCCAGGCATCGATCAAATAAGTCATGGGTCTCATCTCCTTGAAAGGTTTCAATGAGAATAATTCTTATTCGTCAAATAGCAAGTGCCTATTGGCGGAATGCGATTTTTTCCGGGTAAAGATTGCGTAAGGTCAAACCGGCTGGCGTCTGGCTATTACGCGAGTATGCGGGCGCAAAGCGGGAGAGGGCGGAGCTCCATCCCACGGCGGGCGCGGGATGGATGACAAGCGGATCAGACCTTTCTGACGAACTCGGACTTGAGTTTCATCGGGCCAATGCCGTCGATCTTGCAGTCGATGTCGTGGTCGCCATCGCACAGGCGGATGTTCTTGACCTTGGTGCCGACCTTGACCACCAGCGAGGTGCCCTTGACCTTCAGGTCCTTGATCACGGTGATGGTGTCGCCGTCCTGCAGGACGTTGCCGACCGAATCTTTCTTCACGGCATCATCGGACGCCACTTCGGTTTCGCCGTCGGCCGACCACTCGTGGGCGCACTCAGGGCAGATCAGCTGGGCACCGTCTTCGTAGGTGTATTCGGAATTGCATTTCGGGCAGGGTGGCAACGTGCTCACTAAGGCTCCTTGGGATGTGGATCGCTAAAAGTCGCACATTGTATAAGGTTTTAGCCTTTGATGGAGCCAAAAGCAGAAGATCGCAGCCTTCGGCAGCGCCTACAGGTGATTGATGTAGGAGCTGCCGAAGGCTGCGATCTTTTGATCTGCCTGACGAATTCAGTGCGTGCGGGCGACCGCAAACTCGCTCAGCTCTACCAGTGCATCGCGGTATTCGCTGGCCGGCAGCGCGTCGAGGCACTTGATCGCACGGGCCACGTAGTCACGGGCCAGTTGCGCGGTGTACTCCAGCGAACCCGAGGCTTCCACGGCGATGCGGATGCTTTCGAGGTCTTCGATTCCGCCTTTCTGGATCGCCTGGCGTACCAGGGCAGCCTGTTCTGGCGTGCCTTCGCGCATGGTAAAGATCAGCGGCAGGGTTGGTTTGCCCTCGGCCAGATCGTCACCGACGTTCTTGCCCAGGGTCTCGGCGTCGCCCTTGTAGTCCAGCAAGTCGTCGACCAGTTGGAACGCCACGCCGAGGTGATCGCCGAAGGTGCGCAGGGCTTCGCTCTGCTCGGCGGTGGCACCGGCCAGTGCGGCAGCGCTGTGGGTCGAGGCTTCGAAGAGCATCGCGGTCTTGCCGCGGATGACTTCCATGTAGGTTTCTTCGGTGGTGCTGGCGTCGCGCACCTTGGACAGTTGCAGCACTTCGCCTTCGGCGATGATGCGCGTGGCCTGGGACAGGATCTTCATCACCGGCATCGAGCCCAGTTCGACCATCATTTCGAACGAGCGCGAGTACAGGAAATCGCCGACCAGCACGCTCGGAGCGTTGCCCCACATGGCGTTGGCGGTCGAGCGGCCACGGCGCATGCCGGACATGTCGACCACGTCGTCATGCAGCAGGGTCGCGGTGTGCAGGAATTCGATGGTGGCGGCCAGCAGGCGCAGGTCGTCGCCTTCGCGACCCAGGGCCTTGCCGCACAGCAGCACCAATAAAGGACGCAGGCGTTTGCCGCCGGCCGAGGTGATGTAATCGCCGATTTTCGATACCAGCGGCACTCGGGAAGTCAGCTGCTTCTTGATGATGCCGTCGACGGCGCTAAAATCGTCCGCCACCGCGCGGTAGAAAGCTTGGGGTTGCATCAGCGACAGTTGCTCCAGAAGGGTTGCGCGGCATGCTAGGACCCCCACCGGGGCCTGTCAAGGCGCGATGGACGGCCTCTTGCGTGAGTCTCGATGCTTGCGTACAATCGCGCACCCTGAACTTCCTGGGCAGCACCTGCCTTACGCAATTGCACTTGGGCCGTTCCAGCCCCATGCAGCCATGCCAGCCAATACCTCTTCTTATAAAGAGCTGGGTGAGCAGGATTATCGGAGAAATACCATGTACGCAGTAATCGTTACCGGCGGTAAGCAATACAAGGTCGCTGAAGGTGAATACCTGAAGATCGAAAAACTGGAAGTCGCTACTGGCGAATCCGTGACTTTTGACCGCGTTCTGCTGGTCGCCAATGGCGACGACGTGAACATCGGCGCACCTGTTGTTGCTGGCGCAACCGTCAAGGCTGAAGTGATCTCCCAAGGTCGTCACGATAAAGTCCGCATCATCAAGTTCCGTCGCCGTAAGCACCACATGAAGCGTATGGGCCACCGCCAGTGGTTCACCGAGATCAAAATCACCGGTATTCAGGCTTAATTACAGCCTAATTCCTCACTAGGAGAATTGAACTCATGGCACACAAAAAAGCTGGTGGTAGTACCCGTAACGGTCGCGACTCAGAAGCCAAACGCCTTGGCGTGAAGATGTATGGCGGCCAGGTCATCAAGGCCGGCAACATCATCGTGCGTCAGCGCGGCACCCAATTCCACGCTGGCTACGGCGTTGGCATGGGTAAAGATCACACCCTGTTCGCGAAAATCGAAGGCGTGATCAAGTTTGAAGTAAAAGGCGCCTTCGGTCGTCGTTACGTGAGCGTTGTCGCGGCTTAATCGCGAGATCGCTGGAAGAGCCCTGTCTTGCGACGGGGCTTTTTCGTTTGTGGGGTGAGTCTCTTGCAAAACTGTTTGTATGGGCTGTCGGCGTGCGATGCAGGTCGTGTTTTGGGGTCGCTGCGCTCATTTTTGCAAGAGTCTTATGTCTTGATTGTTTTTCGGCTCGTCCGTATGGCGAGAGGCGTTGAGTTATGAAGTTTGTAGACGAAGTATCGATCCGCGTAAAAGCTGGCGACGGCGGCAATGGCTGCATGAGTTTCCGTCGGGAAAAATTCATTGAAAACGGCGGCCCGAACGGTGGTGACGGCGGTGATGGCGGTTCCATCTACATGATGGCCGACGAAAACCTCAACACCCTGGTCGACTACCGTTACACCCGGCACTTCGATGCCGAGCGTGGCTCCAACGGCGGCAGCACCGATTGCACCGGCAAGAAGGGTGAGGACCTGATCCTGCGCGTGCCGGTCGGTACCACCGTGATCGACTCGGCCACCCAGGAAGTGATTGGCGACCTGACCAAGGCCGGCCAGAAACTGATGGTGGTGCAGGGCGGTTGGCACGGTCTGGGTAACACCCGTTTCAAATCCAGTACCAACCGTGCGCCGCGCCAGACCACGCCGGGCAAGCCGGGTGAGCAGCGCGACCTGAAACTGGAAATGAAAGTGCTGGCCGACGTGGGTCTGCTGGGCTTGCCGAATGCCGGTAAAAGTACCTTTATCCGTTCGGTGTCGGCGGCCAAGCCGAAAGTTGCCGACTACCCGTTCACCACGCTGGTGCCGAACCTGGGTGTGGTCAGCGTCGACCGCTGGAAAAGCTTTGTCATTGCCGACATTCCGGGGCTGATCGAAGGCGCTTCCGACGGTGCCGGTCTGGGCATTCGCTTCCTCAAGCACCTGGCGCGTACGCGTCTGTTGCTGCACCTCGTCGACATGGCGCCGCTGGATGACAGCAGTGCACCGGACGCGGCTGAAGTGATCGTCAATGAACTGGTCAAATTCAGTCCTTCGCTGGCTGAGCGTGATCGCTGGCTGGTGCTGAACAAATGCGACCAGATCCTTGAGGAAGAGCACGAAGAGCGCGTCAAGGAAATCGTTGATCGCCTGCAGTGGGAAGGTCCGGTCTACGTGATCTCGGCCATCGCCAAAGAAGGCACTGAGCGTCTGACGCGCGACATCATGCGTTACCTGGAAGACCGTGCCGATCGTCTGGCTAACGACCCGGCGTACAAGGAAGAGCTGGCCGATCTCGATCAGCGTATCGAAGACGAAGCCCGTGCACAGTTGCAGGCACTGGACGACAAGCGTGCCCTGCGCCGCAGCGGCGTGAAGTCGGTCCACGACATCGGCGACGATGACTGGGACGAAGAAGATGTGGATGATGAAGACGGTCCGGAAATCATTTACGTGCGCGACTGATTCGTTGCAGTAAACTTAAGCGCCGCTCAATCGAGCGGCGTTTTAGTATCTGGAAATCGCAAGTCACAAATAACGACATGGGCGGCGCTGGGTCGCGCTGCCCTCAAGCTAAGGTTGAAGATGATGCGGAGCAAGGTGACAGGTGCGCAGCGTTGGGTCGTGAAGATCGGCAGCGCTTTGCTGACAGCTGATGGCAAAGGGCTGGATCGCGCGGCAATGAGTGTCTGGGTCGAGCAGATGGTGGCCTTGCATGAGGCGGGTGTCGAGCTGGTGCTGGTGTCTTCCGGTGCTGTGGCTGCCGGCATGAGCCGTCTCGGATGGACCGCGCGACCCAGTGCGATGCACGAGCTCCAGGCTGCCGCGGCAATCGGTCAGATGGGTCTGGTGCAGGCCTGGGAATCGAGCTTTGCCGAGCATGGTCGGCACACGGCGCAGATTCTCCTGACCCATGACGACCTGTCCGACCGCAAGCGTTACCTGAATGCCCGCAGCACCCTGCGTGCGCTGGTCGAGCTGAAGGTCATTCCGGTGATCAACGAAAACGACACCGTGGTCACCGACGAAATCCGTTTCGGCGACAACGACACGCTGGCGGCGCTGGTGGCCAATCTGGTTGAGGCGGATCTGCTGGTAATCCTCACCGATCGCGACGGCATGTTCGATGCCGATCCGCGCAACAACCCTGATGCGCAACTGATTTACGAAGCGCGTGCCGATGATCCGACCCTGGATGCGGTGGCGGGCGGCACCGGCGGCGCGCTGGGGCGTGGCGGCATGCAGACCAAATTGCGTGCGGCGCGTCTGGCGGCGCGTTCCGGGGCGCATACCATCATCGTCGGCGGGCGTCTGGAGCGAGTGCTTGATCGTTTGAAGGCGGGTGAGCGCATCGGCACGCTGCTGTCGCCTGAGCGCGGCATGCTGGCAGCGCGCAAGCAATGGCTGGCGGGGCATCTGCAGACTCGCGGCACGCTGGTGCTGGACGAAGGTGCGGTGTCGGCATTGTCGCAGGGCCACAAGAGCCTGTTGCCGGTCGGGGTGAAGATGGTCCAGGGCAGTTTTCGCCGGGGCGAAATGGTGGTCTGCGTGGCGCCTGATGGTCGCGAGATTGCCCGTGGCCTGGCCAACTACAGTGCGCTTGAGGCGCAAAAAATCATCGGTCAGTCGTCGGATGCGATTGTCGGCGTGCTGGGCTACATGGCTGAGCCGGAACTGGTTCACCGTGACAACCTGATTCTGGTCTGAGGGAAATTACGCATGCGCATGGCAAAAGGATTGTTGGGGTTGTTGATGGCGTTGCCATTACTGGCTTCGGCGGAGGAAATCGGTCAGGTGTCGACGGTATTCAAGTTCGTCGGCCCGAATGACCGAATCGTAGTCGAGGCCTTCGATGATCCGAAAGTCGATGGAGTGACCTGCTACCTGTCTCGCGCCAAGACGGGTGGGGTGAAGGGTGGTCTGGGGCTGGCCGAGGACCGCGCCGAGGCGTCGATTGCCTGCCGTCAGGTTGGCCCGATCAAGTTCAAGGGCGAGCTGAAGGATGGCGACGAGGTGTTCAAGGAGCGCACGTCGCTGGTGTTCAAGACCATGCAGGTGGTGCGTTTCCTCGACAAGAAGCGCAACACGCTGGTGTACCTGGTCTACAGCGATCGCGTGATCGAAGGGAGTCCGCAGAATGCGGTAACCGCAATTCCGATCGTGCCGTGGGTGCCGGTGCAGCAGTAACAGCGCAAAACCAATTGCAGGGGTGAGCTTGCTCGCTCCTGCATTTTTTTTGCTCTGCGTTTATCAAATCACGGGCAATAAAAAACCGACCCTAGGGTCGGTTTTTTAATGACTACGTCGATTAGGCAGCTTCTTTCAGTGCCTTGACGTGGCCATTCAGACGGCTCTTATGACGAGCAGCCTTGTTCTTGTGGATGATGCCTTTATCGGCCATACGGTCGATAACTGGCACAGCCAGAACGTATGCAGCTTGAGCTTTTTCAGCGTCTTTTGCGTCGATGGCTTTAACTACATTCTTGATGTAGGTACGAACCATGGAACGCAGGCTGGCGTTGTGGCTGCGACGCTTCTCAGCCTGTTTTGCACGTTTTTTGGCGGAAGGTGAGTTGGCCACCGTCGAGCTCCTCGAAAGACTTTTTAGGAAATAGCAAACAAAATAGGCCGCGAATCATGCCGATGAAGAGAAGTCTTGTCAAGGGCGCTTGAAACGTTCCGCTAAGTGGTAGGTATAAAGAGGCGGGATATTTATTTCCGGCGCTTGACCTGTAAACTCGCGAGCTTTGGCTCTGTGCTGTTGCGGCGCGGAGTATCGCACAAGTGGGCGCATTGTTCGCCTGCTGTTTATCGACAGGCACTAATTTCCTCAATGAATCTGCTCAAATCGTTGGCCGCTGTCAGCTCTATCACGATGCTTTCCCGGATTCTGGGGTTCGTCCGTGACACGCTCATCGCTCGCACCTTCGGCGCCGGAATGGCGACGGACGCCTTTTTCATTGCCTTCAAATTGCCCAACCTGTTGCGACGAATCTTTGCCGAGGGGGCGTTCTCGCAGGCTTTCGTACCGATTCTGGCCGAATACAAAAGCCAAAAGGGCGAAGAGGCGACTCGCACCTTTATCGCTTACGTTTCCGGCCTGCTGACCCTGGTGCTGGCGCTGGTTACCGCGCTGGGGATGATCGCTGCACCGTGGGTAATCTGGGCCACGGCTCCCGGTTTTACCGACACGCCGGAAAAATTCCAGCTCACCTCTGATCTGTTGCGGGTGACGTTCCCTTATATATTGCTGATCTCCCTGTCATCGCTGGCCGGGGCGATTCTCAATACCTGGAACCGTTTTTCGGTGCCGGCCTTCGTGCCGACCTTGCTTAACGTCAGCATGATCGTGTTCTCGCTGTTCCTGACGCCCTATTTCGATCCGCCGGTGATGGCCCTCGGCTGGGCGGTACTGGTCGGTGGTCTGGCGCAGTTGCTCTATCAACTGCCGCACCTGAAAAAGATCGGCATGCTGGTGCTGCCACGCCTGAACCTGCGTGATACCGGCGTCTGGCGAGTGATGAAACAGATGTTGCCGGCGATTATTGGCGTCTCGGTGAGTCAGATTTCGCTGATCATCAACACCATTTTCGCTTCGTTCCTGGTGGCCGGGTCGGTGTCGTGGATGTATTACGCTGACCGTTTGATGGAGCTGCCGTCCGGCGTGCTCGGAGTGGCGCTGGGCACGATTCTGCTGCCGACATTGGCCAAGACCTATGCGAGCAAGGATCGCCACGAGTATTCGCGGATCCTCGACTGGGGCCTGCGCCTGTGCTTTGTGCTGGTGCTGCCGTGTGCATTGGCGCTGGGGATTCTCGCCGAACCGCTGACCGTTTCCCTGTTCCAGTACGGGCAATTCAGCGCGTTCGATGCGTCCATGACCCAGCGTGCGCTGATTGCCTATTCTGTCGGTCTGCTCGGAATTATCGTGATCAAAGTGCTGGCGCCGGGCTTTTATGCGCAACAGAACATCCGCACCCCGGTGAAAATCGCAATCTTCACGCTGGTGTGCACGCAGTTGTTCAATCTGGTGTTGATCGGCCCGCTGGCACACGCCGGTCTGGCGCTGGCGATCAGTGCCGGAGCCTGCCTCAATGCCGGGTTGCTGTTCTATCAACTGCGCAAGCAAAAGATGTATCAGCCGCAACCGGGCTGGTACACGTTCGGTTTCAAGCTGGTGGTAGCGGTGGCGGTGATGTCGGCAGTTCTGTTGCTGGGCATGCATTTCATGCCGGCCTGGGATCAGGGGCACATGCTGGAGCGCTTCCTGCGTCTGGGGGCGCTGGTGGTTGCCGGTGTGGTGGCGTATTTCGGTATGTTGCTGCTGCTCGGTTTCCGCCTGCGTGACTTCAATCGCAAGGCTTTGAGCTGAGGTTTCAGCCTTTAAATACGGGCGCGGGCCGGCAGTTTTGTCGGCTCGAGCACTTTGCGTTACGGTGTTGCCTGTCGTCGACCGTCGGGTGTGGTTATAATCGACCACTTTATGAGCAAGAAGCGCGTTATGCAGCTGGTTCGAGGCCTCCACAACTTGCGCCCCCAGCATCGGGGCTGCGTCGCCACTATTGGCAACTTTGACGGTGTTCACCGTGGTCACCAGGCTATCCTGGCCCGGCTGCGTGAGCGTGCGCTTGAGTTGGGCGTACCCAGCTGCGTGGTGATTTTCGAGCCGCAGCCCCGGGAGTTCTTTGCCCCGGAGACCGCGCCGGCACGTCTGGCCCGCTTGCGCGACAAGTTGCAATTGCTGGCTGCCGAAGGTGTCGACCGGGTGTTGTGCCTGGCATTCAACCAGCGCCTGAGCAAGCTCAGCGCCAGTGAATTCGTCGATACCATCCTGGTGGACGGTCTCGGCGTGCAGCATCTGGAAGTCGGCGACGATTTCCGCTTTGGTTGCGACCGCCTCGGCGATTTCGATTTCCTGCTGCAGGCTGGCCAGGTCCACGGTTTTACCGTGGAAGCCGCGCAAACCGTCGAGCTGGATGGCATTCGCGTCAGCAGCACCCAGGTGCGCAATGCGTTGGCAGCCGCCGATTTTGCCTTGGCCGAACGCTTGCTCGGCCGTCCGTACCGGATTGCCGGTCGCGTGCTGCATGGTCAGAAACTGGCCCGGCAACTGGGTACGCCCACTGCCAACATTCAACTCAAGCGTCGTCGCGTGCCGTTCACCGGGGTTTACCTGGTGGATGTGGACATCGACGGCAAGACCTGGCCAGGCGTCGCCAACATCGGCGTGCGGCCCACGGTCCAAGGTGACGGCAAAGCCCACCTTGAAGTTCATCTACTGGATTTTGCCGGCGATCTGTATGACCGGCGTCTGACGGTGGTTTTCCACCAAAAGCTGCGTGAAGAGCAGCGTTTCGCCTCCCTGGAGGCACTGAAAACGGCGATCAACGCGGATGTCGCCGCCGCCCGTGCACTAGCCGCACCTAGCGCCCATCGCTAATGAAGAGCCTTAAATGACCGACTATAAAGCCACGCTAAACCTTCCGGACACCGCCTTCCCAATGAAGGCCGGCCTGCCACAGCGCGAACCGCAGATTCTGCAGCGCTGGGACAGTATTGGCCTGTACGGAAAGTTGCGCGAGATTGGCAAGGATCGTCCGAAGTTCGTCCTGCACGACGGCCCTCCGTACGCCAACGGCACGATCCACATCGGTCACGCACTGAACAAGATTCTCAAGGACATGATCATCCGCTCGAAAACCCTGTCGGGTTTCGACGCGCCGTATGTTCCGGGTTGGGACTGCCATGGCCTGCCGATCGAGCACAAGGTTGAAGTGACCCACGGCAAGAACCTGGGCGCGGACAAGACCCGCGAGCTGTGCCGTGCCTACGCCACCGAGCAGATCGAAGGGCAGAAGACCGAGTTCATCCGTCTCGGCGTCCTCGGCGATTTCGCCAACCCGTACAAGACCATGGACTTCAAGAACGAGGCCGGTGAAATCCGCGCCCTCGCCGAAATCGTCAAGGGCGGTTTCGTGTTCAAGGGCCTCAAGCCGGTGAACTGGTGCTTCGATTGCGGTTCGGCACTGGCCGAAGCCGAAGTCGAGTACGAGAAGAAGAAGTCCTCGACCATCGACGTGGCGTTCCCGATTGCCGATGAAGCCAAACTGGCCGCCGCGTTCGGTCTGCCGTCGCTGGGCAAGCCTGCTTCGATCGTGATCTGGACCACCACCCCGTGGACCATCCCGGCCAACCAGGCACTGAACGTTCATCCTGAGTTCAACTACGCGCTGGTGGATATCGGCGACAAGCTGCTGGTCCTGGCTGAAGAGCTGGTTGAATCCTGCCTGACCCGTTACGGCGTTGAAGGCACCGTACTGGCCACCGCGCCGGGTTCGGCGCTGGAACTGATCAACTTCCGCCACCCGTTCTACGACCGCCTGTCGCCGGTGTACCTGGCCGACTACGTCGAACTGGGCGCCGGCACCGGTGTGGTTCACTCCGCTCCGGCCTACGGTGTGGACGACTTCGTGACCTGCAAGAAATACGGCATGGTCAACGATGACATCCTCAACCCGGTGCAAAGCAACGGCGTGTACGTGCCGTCGCTGGAATTCTTCGGCGGCCAGTTCATCTGGAAGGCCACCCCGGCCATCGTCGACAAACTGACCGAAGTCGGTGCGCTGATGCACACCACCGTCATCGAACACAGCTACATGCACTGCTGGCGCCACAAGACCCCGCTGATCTACCGCGCCACCGCGCAGTGGTTCATCGGCATGGACAAAGAGCCTGTGTCCGGTGACACCCTGCGTCAGCGCTCGCTCAAAGCCATTGAAGACACCAAATTCGTGCCGGCCTGGGGCCAGGCGCGCCTGCACTCGATGATCGCCAACCGTCCGGACTGGTGCATCTCCCGCCAGCGCAACTGGGGTGTGCCGATCCCGTTCTTCCTGAACAAGGAAAGCGGCGAATTGCACCCGCGTACCGTGGAGCTGATGGAAGAAGTCGCCAAGCGCGTTGAAGTCGAAGGCATCGAAGCCTGGTTCAAACTCGACGCTGCCGAACTGCTGGGCGATGAAGCGCCGCAATACGACAAGATCAGCGACACCCTCGACGTCTGGTTCGACTCGGGCACCACCCACTGGCACGTCCTGCGCGGTTCGCACCCGATGGGCCACGAGACTGGCCCGCGTGCCGACCTGTACCTGGAAGGTTCCGACCAGCACCGCGGCTGGTTCCACTCGTCGCTGCTGACCGGTTGCGCCATCGACAACCACGCGCCGTACCGCGAACTGCTGACCCACGGCTTCACCGTCGATGAGTCCGGGCGCAAGATGTCCAAATCGCTCGGCAACGTGATCGCGCCGCAGAAAGTCAACGACACCCTGGGCGCCGACATCATGCGTCTGTGGGTCGCGTCGACCGACTATTCCGGCGAAATGGCGGTGTCCGAACAGATCCTGCAGCGCAGCGCGGACGCTTATCGTCGTATCCGTAACACCGCGCGCTTCCTGCTTTCCAACCTGACCGGTTTCAACCCGGCCACCGACCTGCTGCCGGCTGAAGACATGCTGGCGCTGGATCGCTGGGCGGTGGATCGCACGCTGCTGCTGCAACGCGAATTGCAAGAACACTACGGCGAATACCGTTTCTGGAACGTTTACTCGAAGATCCACAACTTCTGCGTGCAGGAACTGGGTGGCTTCTACCTCGACATCATCAAGGACCGCCAGTACACCACCGGCGCCGACAGCAAGGCACGCCGCTCGTGCCAGACCGCGCTGTTCCACATCTCCGAAGCGCTGGTGCGCTGGATCGCGCCGATCCTCGCGTTCACCGCTGACGAGCTGTGGCAGTACCTGCCGGGCGAGCGCAACGAATCGGTGATGCTCAATACCTGGTACGAAGGTCTGACCGAGCTGCCGGAAGGCTTCGAGCTGGGTCGCGCCTACTGGGATCGCATCATGGAAGTGAAGGTGGCAGTCAACAAAGAGATGGAAATCCAGCGTGCGGCCAAAGCCGTCGGTGGCAACCTGCAAGCAGAAGTGACGCTGTTCGCCGAAGACGCGCTGAGCGCCGACCTGGCGAAGCTGAGCAACGAGCTGCGCTTTGTCCTGATCACCTCGACTGCCAGCGTGGCACCTTTCGTTCAGGCTCCTGCGGACGCGGTAGCCACCGAAGTCAGCGGCCTGAAACTGAAGATCGTCAAATCGGCCTTCCCGAAATGCGCCCGTTGCTGGCACTGCCGTGAAGACGTCGGTGTGAACCCGGAACATCCGGAAATCTGCGGCCGTTGCGTGGACAACATCGATGGCGCCGGCGAGGTTCGTCACTATGCCTAACGCCGTTGGCCGTTTCGGACGGTTGGGCTGGCTCTGGTTGAGCTTGCTGGTTCTGGTCATCGACCAGGCCAGCAAGTTCTACTTCGAAGGCAAGCTCGAAATGTTCCAGCAGATCGTGATCATTCCCGATTACTTCAGCTGGACCCTGGCCTACAACACCGGCGCGGCGTTCAGCTTCCTGGCTGACAGCTCCGGCTGGCAGCGCTGGCTGTTTGCCTTGATCGCGATCGTGGTCAGTGCGGTGCTGGTGGTCTGGCTCAAGCGTCTGGGCCGCAACGATACCTGGCTGGCCGTCGCTCTGGCGCTGGTGCTGGGCGGTGCGCTGGGCAATCTGTATGACCGCATTGCCCTGGGCCATGTGATCGACTTCATTCTGGTGCACTGGCAGAACCGCTGGTACTTCCCGGCGTTCAACTTTGCCGACAGCGCTATCACCGTGGGTGCGGTGATGCTGGCACTGGACATGTTCAAATCGAAGAAAACCGGAGAAGCCGTTCATGACTGAACAGGTATTGGCTGAGCAACGCATCGGCCAGAACACGGAAGTCACTTTGCACTTTGCATTGCGCCTGGAGAACGGCGACACGGTCGACAGCACATTCGACAAAGCCCCGGCGACCTTCAAGGTCGGCGATGGCAACCTGCTGCCGGGTTTCGAAGCGGCATTGTTCGGCTTCAAGGCCGGCGACAAGCGTACGCTGACCGTTGAGCCGGAAAACGCCTTCGGCCAGCCGAACCCGCAAAACGTACAGATCATCTCGCGTTCGCAGTTTGTCGACATGGAACTGTCGCCGGGTTTACTGGTGATCTTCAAGGATGCGGCCAATACTGAGCTGCCGGGTGTGGTGAAAGCGTTCGACGACGCGCAAGTGACCATCGACTTCAACCACCCGCTGTCAGGCAAGACGCTGACCTTTGACGTCGAGATCATCAACGTCAAAGCGATCTGAGTACACAGCAGAACCAGTGTGGGAATGGGCTTTTGTGGTGAGGGGATTTATCCCCGATGGGGTGCGAAGCGCCCCCGAATCCGATCACCGCGATCCAGAACCGGAACGCGTTGACTTGTTTTGACGATGGCTTCGCAATCGATCGGGGATAAATCCCCTCGCCACAACAGGCTCGCTCCCACAATGTTTTCAACCGTTTTCGCTATTTCTTGCGCGCAAGACACGAGGCACAGCATGCAAATCAAACTCGCCAACCCCCGTGGCTTCTGCGCCGGCGTGGACCGGGCGATCGAAATCGTCAATCGCGCCCTGGAAGTCTTCGGGCCACCGATCTATGTGCGTCATGAAGTGGTGCACAACAAGTTCGTGGTCGAAGACCTGCGCAACCGTGGCGCGATCTTCGTCGAAGAACTGGATCAAGTGCCGGACGACGTCATCGTGATCTTCAGTGCTCACGGTGTTTCCCAGGCCGTGCGCAATGAAGCTGCCGGCCGTGGCCTGAAAGTATTCGACGCCACGTGCCCGCTGGTGACCAAGGTGCACATCGAGGTCGCCAAATACAGTCGCGATGGTCGTGAGTGCATTCTGATCGGTCATGCCGGTCACCCGGAAGTCGAGGGCACCATGGGCCAGTACGACGCCAGCAATGGCGGCGCGATCTACCTCGTCGAAGACGAAAAAGACGTGGCCGAACTGCAAGTGCGTAACCCGGAAAAACTGGCATTCGTGACCCAGACCACTCTGTCGATGGACGACACCAGTCGCGTGATCGATGCCTTGCGCACACGTTTCCCGGCTATCGGTGGTCCGCGCAAGGACGACATCTGCTACGCCACGCAAAACCGCCAGGACGCGGTCAAGCAACTGGCTGACGATTGTGATGTGGTATTGGTGGTGGGCAGCCCGAACAGCTCCAACTCCAATCGCCTGCGTGAACTGGCCGAACGCATGGCCACGCCGGCCTACCTGATCGACGGCGCCGAAGACCTGCAGAAAAGCTGGTTCGATGGCGTTGAGCGCATCGGCATCACCGCCGGAGCCTCCGCGCCGGAAGTTCTGGTGCGCGGCGTTATCCAGCAGTTGCAGGCCTGGGGCGCGACGGGTGCCGATGAGCTGGCCGGCCGCGAAGAGAACATCACCTTCTCGATGCCGAAAGAGCTGCGCGTCCGCTCGATCTGACGTTCTTCGTCTTCAGGCACAGTGCCTGCTCAGCCTTTGCGCTGGTCAGGCGCACCCGACCGGTTGCCGCCAGCACCACCTGGAGTTGGCTGACCGGCTCGCGTGCCGAGCAGATATGTAGCGTCCCCGCCTGAAACGCCCGCCCGGGCATCAGCGGTTGTCCCAGACTGCTGAAACGCACATAACGACTTACCGCCCAATTGCCGACGATCGGTATTCGTCCGTCACTCGCCTGCTCCACCAGCAGCGGATTGCTGCTGTCCTGCGGCCCCTTGCCGTTGAGATCCAGAATGATCCGCCAGCCCTGACTCCAGTCGCCATTGATGCCATGGATTACCACACTCTGGTTGCGGGTGATGGCCAGGGTGCGGGCGTTGCGAATGCCCTCGAGCAGCGACCGCGCTGCCTGCTCGCGATGAGTCGACTCGGTGAAGGCGGCGAACGCCGGACTGACCAGTGACAGAACAATTGCGCCAATCGCCAGTCCCATAAGCAATTCGATCAGGCTGAAACCCTGTTGCGGCATGACGACTCCCTCCGTGGAGCATGAAGCCCGGCACGATCCTTTTCGCCGGGCAGGGCAAATCAACCGACGCAGGCCGGTTGAATGTTCTAGTTTGTAGAAGCAGGTATAGCCGACGGCAACGGAGGGCATCGATGGATCATCGTACAAAAGGTTTCACGCTGCCCGAGTTGTTGGCTGCGGTCGCCGTGATGGTGATCCTCATCACCCTGGCGGTGCCGGGTTTCACCCGCTCGATCCAGAGCAGCAAGGCCGATACGGAAATGGGCGACCTGCAGCGTGCCATCAACTTTGCGCGGCTGGAGGCGATTGATCGCGGCGTGACCACACGCTTGCGCCCGAGCGCCGGCGGCAGCGTGTGGACCGGCGAATTGTCGGTCTACGACGGTACTGGCACTGCGGCCAATGTATTGCGGGTTGTTCCAGCGATGAGCAGCGGCGCGACTCTGACGCTACCCTCAGGAGTGTCCGCACTGGATTTCAATAATCTGGGTGGCCTGGCGGCGCCGTCGACAGCGGTGGCCATCAGTTACGTGCTGGGAACGCAAAGCAGGACGCTGAACGTGTGTCTGAACGGACGAATTCAATCGGGTGGAAGTTGCGGATGAGGGCAGGGAGCACACAGGCACAGGAGGGCATGTCGCTGATCGAAGTGCTGGTCGCGTTGCTGATTCTGACGGTCGGGATATTGGGCGCAGCCGCCGTGCAGCTCAATGCGCTCAAATACACCGACAGTTCACGGATGACCAGTCAGGCCAGCTTTATCGCCTACGACATGATGGACCGCATCCGCGCCAACGCTGCCGCCGACTACACGGTGACGCCGCCGACCTCGGGCAATCTCGGCGTGGCCCGCGATCAGGATCTTTACGACTTCACCACCAACATCGTCAATTTCGGCGGGCCCACCGCCACGGGCACGATCACCCTCAATCAGCGGGTGTACACCATCACCATCAACTGGAATGACTCGCGGGCCGCGAATGCCACCGGTACCACACGCAGCTTCGTTCTGACCAGTCGCGCCACGGTCGACCCGGTGGCCACGCCATGAAGCATGATCAGCGAGGGTTCGGCCTGATCGAAATGCTCATCGCGTTGGCGCTTGGGCTGATCATCGTACTGGGGGTGGTGCAGACGTTCCTTGCAGCCAAAAACACTTACGTCAGCCAGAACACCGCCGCTGCGATGCAGGAAGACGCGCGTTTTGTCCTGAGCAAGATGATCCAGGAACTGCGCATGGTCGGCATGTTTGGCTGCCTGGGCACGATTACTGACGCGAGTTCGGCAGGGGATTTCTACGCGGCGCAGGTTACGCCGATCAACTGGGACAACAGCAACCTCAAGCTGACCCTGGTCACCGCCGATGTTGGCGGCAGTGGCGGCACACCGACCTGGACGGTGCTCTCCGATTGCCGCAACAGCGCCACGGCCTATACCGGGTTGCGGGCGGCGGCGAGCGGGCAGATCGCCTTTCCGATCCGCCGTTTGATCTACAGCTTCAGCAACAACCAGATTCTCATAGGCACCGGCAGCGGCACCCCGACCCAACAGGTGCTGGTGAATAACGTCAGTGCCTTTAATGTGATCTTCGGCCTGGCCGCGTCCGCCACTGACGTCGCGGCTTCCTCTTACAGCGCCAACCCCAGTGATCCGGCGCGTATCCGCAGTGTGCGCCTGAGCCTGACCCTCACCGACCCGAACAATCGGGTGGCCAATCAAACCTTCAACGTGGTTGCCGCATTGCGCAACCGCTTGCAGTGAGGGCCGGGCTGATGAAAGTTGCATTCAACCAGCGGCAAAACCAGCGCGGAATGGCGCTGCTGGTCAGTCTGGTGTTCCTGTTGCTGTTGACCTTGATCGGGCTGTCCTCGATGCAGAGCGCCAACCTGCAGGAGAAAATGGCCGGCAGCGTCAGCCTGCGCAATCAGTCGTTCCAGACCGCCGAGGCCGCGCTGCGTATCGGCGAGAGTGCGGTGCAACTCGACAGCTACTCGCTGGCGGTGTGTGCCAATACCACGCAGTGTGCGCCGCCAGCAGAGTCCTCGGTGGTCAGTGCGGCGGGGCTCAATTCGACTTCCGGCGTAACGTGGATCGCAGCCGGTAACGGCTTTTATGGTGTACAGAACATCGGTACCACTCTGACGGCGGTCAACGTGCCGAGCAACACGTCGGCGACCCTGTATCGGGTCACTGCGATCGGTATCGCTGGCACTTCGCGCAGTGTGGTGGAGAGTGTCTATGCGAAGTATTGAGCGCTGCCGGACACTGTTGACGGGCATGCTGCTGGGCTTGTATCTGGCGGCGCCGGCGTATGCGTTCACGCCGTCCGATTCGCCACTCTTGAGCGCAGCGGCGGTGCCGCCCAACGTAATGTTGCTGATCGACGATTCCGGCAGCATGAACAGCATCATTTACGCGGCAGGATTCGACCCGAACGTCACGCGCACCCCGGCCCGGCAGTGCAATGCGTTTCTTGGCCTGTGTTCGGCATTGAATGCGCCAGCGATTACCGGCGATCCGGTGTTTTTATCGAACCTGCCGACATCCGGCTGTTCCGGCGGCGCCTTCGCCTTTTACAACAACAGCATTGCACCGCTGTGCCTGAAACTGCCTGATCCGGTGGGCGGCGGCAATACGCGCTACACGGGGGATTACATTGCTTATGTGGTCAGTCTGGCGATCAACAACGGCACCCGCGACTTCACCACCGGGGCGATTCCCAACGACTACCGGATCAACGTCGCGCGCAACGTGTCCACCGCCCTGGTCACCAGCAACCGTAACTTGCGCATGGGCCTGTCGACCTTCAACCCGGTCACCAACAACAATCCCGGGAATGGTGGCTACATTGCCCGCGGCATCAGCGACCTGTCTCCGGTGTCCGGCAGCGTGACCCAGGCGCAGGCCGACACCAACTACAATGCGCTGATTTCCTCGATCAACGCTTTAGGTGCCGTGGCCAACACGCCGCTGGCGGAAACCTACTACGAAATCACCCGCTACATGCGCGGCATGGCGCCGTACTACAACAGCACGCCGACGACTTACACCAGTCCGATCCAGTACCGCTGCCAGAAAAACTACGGCGTGGTCATCACCGACGGTTTGCCGACCTACGACCGCACCTTCCCGAGCAATGATCCGTTGGGCGGCAGTCGTCTGCCGAACTGGGACGGCATCAACAATGACGGCAACAACCCCAATGGCGATAACGAGGGTGACACGCTGTATCTGGATGACATTGCCAAGTTTGCGTTCGACATCGACATGCGTTCGACGGGGACAGACGCTGCCGGCAAAAGCTGGAACGCGGTGGATTTTCCCAAGCAGAACATGAATACCTATACCGTCGGTTTTACCGCCGACAACGACATGCTCTCGGACGCTGCCAGCTACGGGCAGGGCCGCTATTACCAGGCGACCGACAGCACCGGTCTCAACACCGCATTGTCTTCGGCGTTGAGCGATATCACCTCCAAGGCCGGTTCCGGTGGCGCGGGAGTCACCAGCGGCACCACGCTGGCCAGTGGCACCAGTTATTTCCAGACCAGCTACGACCCCAAGGACTGGCGTGGCACGATCAAGTCATTCGGCTTCACTTCGGCGGGCGCGGTGAACACCTCGGCGGCCCTGTGGACCACCGATACCACCATTGTCCCGGGCGCGACCGCACCGACCTATCAATCGTGGAACACCAGCAGCAACGCCGCCGTGACGCTGGCCTACGGCAACTTTTCCGCGTCCCAACAGACGGCGCTCAGCCAGAGCCTGCCCACCGGCATCAGCGGCAGCGATCTGGTGGAGTGGAGCAAGGGCACCAACAAGACCGGGCTAAAGGTGCGCAGCGTATTGCTCGGCGACATCATCAACTCGCCACTGGTGCTGGCTTCGCCCAGTGATAAAACCGCCTCCGACCTGTCGGGCGACACCACTTACACCACGTACCTGACCACCAAGGCAGCGAACATGAATTCGAGTCTGGTGGTGAACGCCAACGACGGCTTCGTCAACGTGATCAACTCGGCCAACGGCACTCGACGTTATGCCTACATGCCGTCCAGCGTGTTGCCGTCCCTGCGGCTGATTGCCGATCCGGCGTACATCAATGGCGTCAGCCATAAATTTCTGGTGGACGGCCAGGTTGGTGTGTATGACGCGCAAATCAACAGCGCCTGGAAAACCCTGGCCATCGGCGGCACCGGTGCTGGCGGCAAGACTTTCTACGCGCTGCAACTGTTCGACGCGTCTGCGGGCAATGTGCTCAATGCCTTGTGGGAAGTCAGCGCACCCGCCACAGCGAACACAGCCAACGCATTTAATGATCTGGGTTATGCCTACGCGCGCCCGGAAGTGGCACGCTTGGCCGATGGTCGCTGGGCGGCGTTCATTGCCAATGGTTATGGCAGCAACTCCGGAGTGGCGGCTTTGTATGTGCTGGATGTGCGTGACGGTTCGTTGATCAAGAAGATCGTCATCGACAGCACCGAGACCACCAATGGTCTGTCGTCGGTCAAGCTCAAGGTCAATTCTTCGAACGTGGTGCAGGCCGCCTACGGCGGTGATTTGAAAGGGCGCCTGTGGAAATTCGATCTGAGCGCGACGTCGACCGACAGCTGGGGCGTGGCGTTTTCCGGCAAACCACTGTTCACCACGGCGGGCGGGGCGACTCAGCCGATCACCGCGCAGCCGCTGCTGGCGGACAATTCGCTGGGGGGCAAACAGATCTTCGTCGGCACCGGCAAATTCAACGAGACCGCCGACAAGACCAACAAGGATTTGCAGGCGTTCTACTCAGTGTGGGATGCCGACGGCGGTTCCGGACAGTTGACGGTCAGCAGCCTGCAGGCGCAGGCGGTGACAGGCGTGTTCTCCGGCAGCACCGGACAGTTCATCACCACCAGCCAGAACGACACGACCTATCCGGGGGAGAAGGGCTGGTATCTGCCTTTGGTGTACAACAATGTGCTGACCGGCGAGCGGGTGATCAATCAGGCCAGTCTGGTGCTCGGACGCATCGTGTTTACCACCGCCAGTGTCGACACCACGGACCCTTGTGCCAGTTTCGGTACCGGCAAACTGGTCGAACTCGATGCGTTCAGCGGTAAGATGCTCAACTACGCGGTGCTCGACACCAATTCCGATGGCGTGGTCGACAGCAACGACACGATTTCCAGTGGCGTGGTTTTCACCGGCGGGATTCCGACCCTGAACGCCATCGTCAACGGCGGGACTCGCAAGCTCGTCAACGATTCCAGTGGCACCGTGACCACGCTGGTGGAAAAATCCGGTGGCGGCAGCCGTCGTATCATGTGGCGACAAATACAGTAAGTGAGAGTTTGAGGCATGCGCAGATTCAACCGGGGCTTCACCCTGATCGAGATCATGATCGTGATTGCGATCATCGGGATCATCATCACCATCGCCGCACCGAGCTACACCGAGTACCTGAAAAAGGGCCGGCGCGCCGAAGTGGTGTCGCTGCTTTCGGAACAGGCGCAGATCCTCGAGCGCTTCTACACCAAAAACAACGTCTACACCGGCATCACCGGTCTGAGCACGGGCAATGATTTTTACACCATCACCCCGACGATCGCTGACCAGACCTTCCTGCTGACCGCCACCCGCAAGGCCGGTACGACCATGGCGAGCGACAAGTGCGGGGATTTCACCCTGACCAACACCGGCGTCAGAAGCATGAACAACGCTACCACCGGGCTGACCACCAAGGATTGCTGGGGCCGCTGAGGTAACTTCTTACGGGCGCCTCTTTGCGCCCGCTGTCTTCATTACGGTTGGATCAAACATGACCAGGCAACAGCAAGTGGTGATTGTCGGTGGCGGGGTGATTGGCCTGCTGACCGCCTACAACCTCGCCTCCGAAGTGCGCAGCGTGGTGCTGCTGGATCGCTCGAACGTCGGCCAGGAATCGTCCTGGGCCGGTGGCGGCATCGTTTCCCCGCTGTACCCGTGGCGCTACAGCCCTGCCGTCACCGCGCTGGCGCATTGGTCGCAGGATTTTTATCCACAGCTGGGCGAGCGGCTGTTTGCCGATACCGGGGTTGATCCCGAAGTGCACACCACCGGCCTGTACTGGCTGGATCTGGAAGATGAAACCGAAGCACTGGCCTGGGCTGAGCGGGAAGACCGTCCGCTGCGGGCTGTGGATATCTCGGCGGTGCACGACGCGGTGCCGGTGCTGGGTGGCGGGTTCGCCCGGGCGATCTACATGGCCGATGTGGCCAACGTGCGTAACCCACGGCTGGTGAAGTCGCTGAAAGCGGCGTTGCTGGCGCTGCCGAACGTGACGATTCACGAACAATGCGAAGTCAGCGGGTTTGTTCGCGAAGGCGAGCGAGTGATTGGCGTCGAGACGTCCAAGGGCCTGATCCGCGGCGAGCAGATCGTGCTGACGGCCGGGGCATGGAGCGGTGATCTGCTCAAGACATTGGATCTGACGCTGCCGGTGGAGCCGGTCAAGGGCCAGATGATTCTCTACAAGTGTGCAGCGGATTTCCTGCCGAGCATGGTGCTGGCCAAGGGACGTTATGCGATTCCACGTCGCGACGGGCACATTCTGATCGGCAGTACGCTGGAGCACGAAGGCTTCGACAAGACCCCGACCGAGGTCGCGCTGGAGAGCCTCAAGGCTTCGGCAGTCGAATTGCTGCCGGCGCTGGCGGAGGCCGAAGTGGTGGGGCATTGGGCCGGTTTGCGCCCGGGTTCGCCGGAGGGGATTCCGTATATCGGCCGGGTGCCAGGGTTTGACGGTTTGTGGCTGAACTGTGGGCATTACCGCAACGGCCTGGTGCTGGCGCCGGCGTCTTGTCAGTTGTTTGCCGATGTGATGCTCGGGCGTACGCCGATTATCGATCCGGCGCCGTATGCGCCTGAAGGTCGTATTTAAGGCAAAAGCAAAAGATCGCAGCCTGCGGCAGCTCCTGCATTGGAATGCATTTCCTGTAGGAGCTGCCGCAGGCTGCGATCTTTTAACGAATCAATCCAGACCGAGTTTCTTCAGCCGATAGCGCATCGAGCGAAATGACAGACTCAAGCGCTGCGCCGCTGCCGTGCGATTCCAGCGGGTTTCCTCCAGCGCCTGCAGGATCAGCTTGCGCTCGACGTTCTCCAGATAATCCTCAAGGTTGTCGATCCGGGTAAGATCGGCGATGCCGCCCTCAACCGCACAATTACCTTCGCTGAGCCGTAAGTCCGCCGCCTCGATCAACTGGTTTTCACACAGCGTGTGCGCCCGTTCGAGGACGTTTTCCAGCTCTCGCACATTCCCCGGGAAGCGGTAGCTCTTCAGCGCCTCAAGCGCCTGTGGATGCAGGCGGGCCGCCGCTCGACCGCTGCCTGCCGCCAGGCGCTGGAGCATGTGCGCAGCCAATACCTGGATGTCATCGCGCCGTTCGCGCAGGGACGGCACGCGCAGTTCGATCACGTTCAAGCGGTAATACAGGTCCTGGCGAAAGCGCCCGGCGGCGACCTCGGCCTCGAGATCCTTGTGGGTAGCACAGAGAATGCGCACATCGACCACCGCTTCCTGCTGGCCGCCGACACTGCGCACGGCTTTCTCTTGAATTGCCCGCAGCAGTTTGACCTGCATCGCCAGCGGCAGGTCCGCCACCTCGTCGAGAAACAGGGTGCCGCCGTGCGCGGCCTGGAACAGCCCGGGCTTGTCCTCGACCGCGCCGGTAAAGCTGCCCTTGCGATGGCCGAAAAACTCGCTTTCCATCAGCTCGGACGGAATCGCCCCGCAATTGACCGGCACAAACTGTTTGCTGGCGCGCGGTCCCTGTTCGTGGATCAGCCGTGCGACCAGTTCTTTGCCGCTGCCCGATTCTCCGCTGATGTAGACCGGCGCCTGACTGCGCGCCAGCTTGTCGATCTGTTTGCGCAGATCGCGCATGGGCAGCGAGTCGCCGAGCAGGCGTCGGTCTATCGACGTGCCGGCGCCGCCCACCGCCGGCATGCGCAACGCGGTACTGACCAGTTCACGCAAGCGCGTCAGATCAACTGGCTTGGTGAGGAAGTCGAAGGCGCCAGCCTTCAATGCGTTGATCGCGGTTTCCAGACTGCCATAGGCGGTGATCATCGCCACTGGCAGTTGTGGATGACGTTGCTGAATGTGCTGCACCAGGTCCAGCCCACTGCCGTCGGGCAGGCGCATGTCGGTCAGGCACAGGTCGAACGCATTGCGTTGTAACAGCGCCTGGGCTTCGCCGAGGTTGCGAGCACTGAAGGTGTCGAGTTTCATCCGTCCCAGGGTGATTTCCAGGAGTTCGCGGATATCCGGCTCGTCGTCGACGATGAGGATTTTTTGCCGTGGGCTCGTGTTCAACTTTGTTTCCGTCCGTGAGCAAAGGTGATGCGAAAGCAGCCGCCGCCTTGGCGTGGTTTGAAGTCTAGGCGCGCCTGGTTGCTTTCGCACAGCTCACGGGACAGATAAAGCCCAAGGCCGGTGCCCTGGCTGCTGGTGGTGAAGAAGGGTTCGAACAGATGCGGTTGTTGATCAAGCGGTACACCGGGGCCATTGTCCTGGACTTCAAGCACAGCCAGCTGGCTCTCGGGGTCGATGAACAGCGCCAGCCAGACCTCGGCCTGCTCGTGCAGCAGGGCGCTGTGGCGCCAGCCGTTACGTAACAGATTGTCGAGAATCTGCGTGAGCTGATCCGGATCCATCAACGTGATGAAGTCCCCGGAATTGATCCGCAAATGAATCGACTGCCGCTCGCTCGCCTGTTCGCGGCTCTCGGCAACGAAGTGCTCCAGCCATGGCTTGAGATCCAGGCGCTGAGGGGCGCTCTGCTGGCGGCGCGACAGTTGCAGGACGTTTTCGATGACTCGGTTCATGCGCTGGGAGTGGTCTTGAATGATCTGCGTCAGACGCCGATCCGCACCATCGAGTTCCTCGGACTCGCCCAGCAGCTGCGCGGCGTGACTGATGGCGCCCAGTGGATTGCGGATTTCATGGGAGATGCCGGCGGTCAGGCGCCCGAGCGCGGCGAGCTTGAGTTGCTGGGCCTGCTGCGCAACTTGCGCCAGATCTTCGAGGAACACCAGGGTTTGCTGGTTGGGGCTCTGATCGAGGGCGATGAAGTTCGGTTGCAGTTCCAGGCCATTGCCGGGAATCTTCAGGCTCTGCGGGCGCAGGGTCGGGTTGCTCAGCCACAGTTGCAGGCGCTCGACCAATGCTGGCGAATAGTCGCTGATCAAATGGCCTTCAAGATGCGACTGGGCCAGCAGGGTCTTCGCACTGTGGTTGGCCAGCTGTACCCGACGCTGCTCGTCGAGCACCAGGATGCCGGTGCGCATGCGTTGCAGAATCAGAGCGTTGAGGGCTTCAAGGCTGGTGACTTCGCTGGCGCGCTGTTCGGCGAGATTTTCGCTGACTTCCAGGCGCCGGATCAAACCCTGGACCAGCAGCGATGCGGCAAAGCACAAGGCGCCCAGGGTTCCGGCTTGCAGATAGTCATTGGCGCTCAGGGGATGGCTCAGGCTCAGCAGGAAGCTTGAGCCGACAATGCCAAGTGCGCCGATGGCGGCAATCAGCAGGCCAATGCGCCGGCGCAGCAAGGTGTTGCTGATCGCCACCGAGACAATCAGCAGGTTGCCGATCGCGCTGGCCACCCCGCCCGCCGCGTAGAACAAACCGCACAGCAGCAGCACATCCACCAGCGCCAGACTGAACAGCTGCGAGGGCCGCCGGGTATTTTCCAGAAACACCACCAGCAGGATGTTCAGCACCAGATACAACCAGCTGCCACTGCGCAGCAGATCGTCGTCGGCCGACGTCAGCAGGCGATTGTCCATATTGCTGGAGATCAGCAGCACCAGCGTGATGCCGACGCTCAAACGGTAAAGATGATAAAGGCGCAGCAGGCGCTGCGCCTGTTTACGGTCGGCGTTGGCGGCCTCAGCGATCACTGGCGCCCGGGCCTTGCTCAAGATGAGCCTGGCTGCAATACCATTGTTGCTGAAGGTTCAGCGCACGGTCGCGGGGCAGATGCACGCCGCAGTGGGCGCAGCGCACCATCGGTGCGGCGTCTTGCTCGCGGGGCGATTGAGCAGACGAGGCGGGCGCCTTGAATTTGCGCCACAGCCATACCGCGGCGAAAATCAGGACAATCCAGAACAGTAAACGAAGCATGATGGGCGGCTTTTCGGCTAATGATTCGGCAGTTTAGCCAAGGAGCCGGCAAGCGCACAGACTATTAACGCGCCGCCACAAAAAAGGGAGATCCGCAGATCTCCCTTTTTATGTACCCGATGTGATCAGTCGAACACGCCGAAGGTCATGTAGCTGAACCACGAACGATCTTCGTTGTTGCCTTCGGCTTCATGACGCTCTTCCTCGATCACGTCGCCGTTTTCGTCTTTAGGCTTGAGCTCGTTCGGGATCGCGTCTTTCGCGTCCTGGAACTGCTTCTGCACATCCTGGTTGGCGCGGGTTTCTCCCGGCGGCAGCGGTGGACGCGACTCGATCAGGCCAAGAGTGGCCTTGCTCAGCCACGAACGGTTGTCGGCTTCGGCAACCGAAGGCACGAACTGACCGTCCTGCAGGCTTGGGTGATTCGGGTAGTTGAGTTTCAGGGTTTCCAGACTGGTAGCAGCCAGTTCGTCCAGGTGCAGACGCTGGTAAGCCTCGGTCATCACCGCCAGGCCGTCGCCGACCGATGGGGTTTCCTGGAAGTTTTCCACTACATAACGGCCACGGTTGGCGGCGGCGACGTAGGCCTGACGGGTCAGGTAGTAGTCGGCTACGTGGATTTCGTAGGCGGCCAGCAGGTTGCGCAGGTAGATCATGCGCTGCTTGGCGTCCGGCGCGTAGCGGCTGTTCGGGTAGCGGCTGGTCAGTTGGGCGAACTCGTTGTACGAGTCGCGGGCAGCGCCCGGGTCACGCTTGGTCATGTCCAGCGGCAGGAAGCGCGCCAGCAGGCCGACGTCCTGGTCGAACGAGGTCAGCCCCTTGAGGTAATAGGCATAGTCCACGTTCGGGTGCTGTGGGTGCAAACGGATAAAACGTTCGGCGGCGGACTTGGCAGCTTCCGGCTCGGCGTTTTTATAGTTGGCATAAATCAGTTCAAGCTGTGCCTGATCCGCGTAGCGACCGAACGGATACCGCGACTCCAGAGCCTTCAGCTTGGCCGTGGCGCTGGTGTAGCTGTTGTTGTCCAGGTCGGTCTGAGCCTGCTGGTACAGCTCGGCTTCGCTCAGGTTTTCGTCGACGACTTCCTTCGATGAGCAAGCAGCGGTCAATGCGAGGATGGCGATCAGCAGCAGGTGTTTCACTTGCATGGCGGCTTGCGTCCCTATGACGGCCGCTGTCTTGGGCGGGGCCGTCCTGTTATGATGAGCGCCCCGTTGAAAAGCCTCGGGGCAAAAGACGCCGTATTTAACCACAAGCGCGCAGCCGAAACCAAAGGCTGTGCCGACGCCCAGTCAGAGCATGTCCGATAAAATTGAACTTCGCGCAGAGGTGCCGTCCGATTTGGGCGGCCAACGCCTCGATCAAGTCGCCGCCCAACTCTTCGCTGAGCACTCACGCTCGCGCCTTTCCGCCTGGATCAAAGAAGGTCGCCTGACTGTGGACGGGGCGGTCATCCGCCCGCGCGACATCGTGCATGGCGGTGCCGTCCTTGAGCTGACTGCCGAGCAGGAAGCCCAGGGCGAGTGGATCGCCCAGGACATCGAGCTCGACATCGTCTATGAAGACGACGACATCCTGGTGATCAACAAGCCTGCGGGCCTGGTGGTGCACCCGGCTGCCGGCCACGCTGATGGCACCTTGCTCAATGCCTTGCTGCACCACGTGCCGGACATCATCAATGTCCCGCGCGCCGGTATCGTGCATCGCCTGGACAAGGACACCACCGGTCTGATGGTGGTGGCCAAGACCATCCAGGCGCAGACCAAGCTTGTTGCCCAGCTGCAAAGCCGCAGTGTCAGCCGGATTTACGAGTGCATCGTGATCGGTGTGGTGACCGCCGGGGGCAAGATCAACGCGCCGATCGGTCGCCATGGTCAGCAGCGCCAGCGCATGGCCGTGATGGAAGGCGGCAAGCCGGCCGTCAGTCACTACCGCGTGCTGGAGCGTTTCCGGTCCCACACGCATGTACGGGTCAAGCTGGAAACCGGCCGGACCCACCAGATCCGTGTACACATGGCGCACATCAACTTCCCGTTGGTCGGCGACCCGGCGTACGGCGGGCGTTTCCGCATTCCGCCTGCTGCGAACCCGACCATGGTCGAGTCGCTCAAGCACTTCCCGCGTCAGGCGCTGCACGCGCGCTTCCTTGAGCTGGATCATCCGACCACCGGTGAGCGCATGAGCTGGGAATCGCCGCTGCCGGAAGATTTCGTCTGGCTGCTGACCTTGCTCAAGCAGGATCGCGAGGCCTTCGTCGGATGAACTGGCTGACGCCGGACTGGCCTGCGCCGGCCAGCGTCAGGGCCTGTGTCACCACCCGCGAGGGAGGTGTCAGCGAGGCGCCGTTCGACAGCCTCAATCTGGGCGATCATGTCGATGATCGCCCGGACGCAGTCGCCGAGAATCGTCGGCGTCTGACCGAACATTTCTCTATAAAGCCTGCCTGGTTGCAGCAAGTGCACGGCATTGTCGTGGCCCATGCTGATCCGGGCGTGGTGGCCACCGCCGATGCCAGTTGGACGGCAACTCCCGGGATTGCCTGCACGGCGATGACTGCCGATTGCCTGCCGGCATTGTTCTGCAACCGGGCCGGTACTCGCGTCGCGGCGGCCCATGCCGGTTGGCGCGGGTTGGCGGCGGGCGTACTGGAAGCCACCCTCGATCATCTCGACACCGCTGCGGCGGACGTGCTGGTCTGGCTCGGCCCGGCCATCGGCCCGAAAGCCTTTGAAGTCGGCCCGGAAGTACGCGAAGTCTTCGTCAAGCAACTGCCGGAAGCGGCAGCCGCCTTCGTGCCAAGCCACAATGCTGGCAAGTTCATGGCTGACATCTATCTGCTGGCGCGTCTGCGTCTGGCGGCCAAAGGTGTCACGGCGGTTTATGGTGGCGGTTTCTGCACGGTGACCGATCCGCGCTTCTTTTCTTACCGCCGTGCGTCGCGCACGGGGCGCTTTGCCTCCCTTGTCTGGCTCACCCGCTAAGCTTGTCTGATCTACATCAATCTCCCGACGCTTGAATCTCCCAGAATCGACCGCATCTACAGTGGTATCTGGCAGGTTTCTTTATTCAGGATGGTTTTTAGGTCCGACCTGCTCAAAAGGAAGGTGACCCCATGCGTATAGACCGTTTAACCAGCAAATTACAGTTGGCGTTGTCCGACGCCCAATCCTTGGCCGTTGGCCACGATCATCCGGCCATCGAGCCGGCGCACTTGATGCAAGCCATGCTTGAACAGCAGGGTGGTTCGATCAAACCTCTGCTCATGCAAGTGGGCTTCGACGTCAACAGCCTGCGCAAAGAGCTGACCAAAGAGCTCGATCAATTACCGAAAATCCAGAACCCGACCGGCGACGTCAACATGTCGCAGGATCTGGCGCGTCTGCTCAATCAGGCTGATCGTCTGGCCCAGCAGAAGGGCGACCAGTTCATTTCCAGCGAACTGGTGCTGCTCGCCGCGATGGACGAGAACAGCAAACTGGGCAAACTGCTGCTCGGCCAGGGCGTGAGCAAGAAAGCCCTGGAAAACGCGATCAACAACCTGCGCGGTGGTGAGGCGGTGAATGACGCCAACCATGAAGAGTCGCGTCAGGCACTGGACAAGTACACCGTCGACCTGACCAAGCGCGCCGAAGACGGCAAGCTCGATCCGGTGATCGGCCGTGACGACGAAATCCGCCGGACCATTCAGGTGCTGCAACGTCGCACCAAGAACAACCCGGTGCTGATCGGTGAGCCTGGTGTGGGTAAGACCGCGATTGCCGAAGGTCTGGCACAGCGCATCATCAACGGCGAAGTGCCGGACGGCCTCAAGGGCAAACGCCTGTTGTCGCTGGACATGGGCGCGCTGATTGCCGGTGCCAAGTATCGCGGTGAGTTCGAAGAACGCCTCAAAGCGCTGCTCAACGAACTGTCGAAGCAGGAAGGGCAGATCATTCTGTTCATCGACGAGCTTCACACCATGGTCGGCGCCGGTAAGGGCGAAGGCTCGATGGATGCCGGCAACATGCTCAAACCGGCACTGGCGCGCGGTGAGCTGCACTGCGTCGGCGCAACCACGCTCAACGAGTACCGCCAATATATAGAGAAGGATGCGGCCCTCGAACGGCGCTTCCAGAAAGTGCTGGTGGACGAGCCGAGCGAAGAAGACACCATCGCCATCCTGCGTGGCCTCAAGGAGCGTTATGAGGTTCACCATAAGGTGGCGATCACTGACGGTGCGATCATCGCGGCCGCCAAGCTCAGCCATCGCTACATCACTGATCGGCAGTTGCCGGACAAGGCCATCGACCTGATCGACGAGGCCGCCAGCCGCATCCGCATGGAGATCGATTCCAAGCCGGAAGTGCTCGATCGTCTGGAGCGTCGGTTGATTCAGCTCAAGGTTGAATCCCAGGCACTGAAGAAAGAAAGCGATGAAGCGGCGATGAAACGCCTGGAAAAACTCCAGGAAGAAATTGTCCGCCTCGAACGTGAGTACTCGGATCTGGAAGAAATCTGGAACTCGGAAAAAGCCGAGGTACAGGGTTCGGCGCAGATTCAGCAAAAGATCGAGCAATCGCGTCAGGAACTGGAAGCCGCGCGCCGTAAAGGCGACCTTAACCGCATGGCCGAATTGCAGTACGGGGTGATCCCGGATCTGGAACGCAGCCTGCAAATGGTCGACCAACACGGCAAGAGCGAAAACCAGTTGCTGCGCAGCAAGGTGACCGAAGAGGAAATCGCCGAAGTCGTTTCGAAGTGGACCGGTATTCCGGTGTCGAAAATGCTCGAAGGCGAGCGCGACAAGCTGATGAAGATGGAAAGCCTGTTGCACCAGCGCGTGATCGGTCAGGACGAAGCGGTGGTCGCGGTGGCCAACGCCGTACGGCGCTCGCGTGCCGGGCTGGCGGATCCGAATCGTCCGAGCGGTTCGTTCATGTTCCTCGGCCCGACCGGGGTCGGTAAAACCGAGCTGTGCAAGGCGCTGGCCGAATTCCTCTTCGACACGGAAGAGGCAATGGTGCGGATCGACATGTCCGAGTTCATGGAGAAACATTCCGTGGCGCGGCTGATCGGGGCGCCACCGGGCTATGTTGGCTATGAGGAGGGCGGTTACCTGACCGAAGCGGTACGCCGCAAGCCTTACTCGGTGATCCTGCTGGATGAGGTCGAGAAGGCGCACCCGGATGTGTTCAACATCCTGCTGCAAGTGCTGGAGGATGGACGCCTGACCGACAGCCACGGACGTACGGTGGATTTCCGTAATACCGTGATTGTCATGACCTCGAACCTCGGCTCGTCGCAGATCCAGGAACTGGTCGGTGACCGTGAGGCGCAGCGTGCAGCGGTGATGGACGCGCTGACCAGTCACTTCCGTCCCGAGTTCATCAACCGGGTCGACGAAGTGGTGATCTTCGAGCCATTGGCGCGGGATCAGATCGCGGGCATTACCGAGATCCAGCTGGGCCGTCTGCGCAGTCGTCTGGCCGAGCGCGAGCTAAAGCTGGAACTGAGCCCGGAAGCGATGGACAAGCTGATTGCCGTGGGTTACGACCCGGTGTATGGCGCACGTCCGCTCAAACGTGCAATCCAGCGCTGGATCGAAAACCCGTTGGCGCAGTTGATCCTGTCGGGGCATTTCCTGCCGGGCGACACGGCAACCGGCAAGGTCGTGAGCGACGAAATCGTTTTCGACTGAGCGGTAAAGCCAATGAAATAAGGAAGGCCTCGCTTTGCGAGGCCTTTTTTTCGTTAGGCTGTTGAACTCTAAGGAAAAGGCTTGTAAAGTGCGCCCCGCAGTCAGTCACCCGCAGCATCTCAGCTCACTGAGCTGAAATCTGAAATAAGTTGCAAATCATTAACTTGAAAGCGATTTAGGGGGTTGACAGAGGTGTTCTAGGTTGTAGAATAGCGCGCCTCAGACACACGAACGCAGCGATGCGAACGGCGTCTAGGAGCTGTAAGTTTCACCGTTGTAAATTGAAATATGTAGTTCCGTGATAGCTCAGTCGGTAGAGCAAATGACTGTTAATCATTGGGTCCCAGGTTCGAGTCCTGGTCACGGAGCCAATTTCAAACCGGGGTATAGCGCAGTCCGGTAGCGCGCCTGCTTTGGGAGCAGGATGTCAGGAGTTCGAATCCCCTTACCCCGACCATTTTTGGGTCGTTAGCTCAGTTGGTAGAGCAGTTGGCTTTTAACCAATTGGTCGTAGGTTCGAATCCCACACGACCCACCATTTTTGAAACCAGGTAACACTGGGATCGAATCTTAAGATCAGAGGCCAAAAGCGCTGATCGAAGAAGGCGATCTTTGAAAGGTCGCCTTTTTTTTACCGGGGTATAGCGCAGTCCGGTAGCGCGCCTGCTTTGGGAGCAGGATGTCAGGAGTTCGAATCCCCTTACCCCGACCATATTAAAAATCCTCGTATCGAAAGATACGGGGATTTTTTTTGTCCTCGCGCCAGACAATTCCTTTCAAGTCATCGTACAACTTGCCGATAGCCCGCTAACGAGAGGGGCTGCCACTGTTCGCCCCTTCAATCTGGCCAATACAAGAATAAGGGCGTTCGTCATGTTGCTTCGTCAGTTGAATATTGCTCCACGTGCCGCGCTGGGTTTTGCCCTGATCGCGGTCCTGGTGGCGTTGCTCGGCGTATTTGCCTTGGGGCAGATGTCGAGCATCCGTGACAGTGAGGTCGCGGTCGAGAGCCGCTGGCTGCCGAGCATTCGCGGCGGTGACGAAATTCGCGAGCTGATGTTGCGGATTCGTACGATTTCCCTGCGCATGGCCCTTGATCAGGATCCGCAGAACATCGCGACTTACCGCAGCCAGATGGATACCCGCGACAAGGAGCTGAGCGAGAAGATCGCCGCCTACGACAAACTGGTCACCACGGCGGAAGGCCAGCAGCTTTATGACCAGTTCAAAAAGACCTTCGCTGCCTATCGCACCGGCATCGCGCAATCCTTCACCTTGGCCGATCAAGGCCAGCGTGACGAACTGACCAAATTGTTGCTGGTTGATATGAAAACCGTGGTCGACGGCTCCGGCAAGCAGCTCAATGACCTGGCGGATCTGTTCGCCAAACAGGTTGCTGCGGAGAGCCAGAAATCCGCTGACCACTACCAGACCTCGCGCACCATCGTCAGCCTGTTCATAGCGCTGGCGGCGCTGGCCACGGTGGCGCTGGCGATGTTGCTCACCCGCAGCATCGTCCGTCCGCTGAGCAGCGCCGTCAGCGCTGCCGAAAGCGTGGCCCGGGGCAACCTGACCCGGCCGATCGAAACCCACGGTAACGATGAAGTCAGCCGATTGCTCAAGGCGCTCGCGACCATGCAGCAAAACCTGCGGGAAACGCTGCAAGGCATCAGCGGTTCGGCCACGCAACTGGCGAGCGCTGCTGATGAACTCAACGCGGTGACGCTCGACAGCACACACGGCTTGCAGCAGCAGAACAACGAAATCGAACAGGCAGCGACGGCGGTCAATGAAATGACCACAGCCGTTGAAGAAGTCGCTCGCAATGCCGTGTCGACATCCGATGCCACCCGCCAATCCAGTGAGTCGGCGCAACTGGGGCAGGCGCGGGTCAGTGATACCGCATCGGCCATCAATGCGCTGGCCAGCGACGTGCAGCACACTGGCGAGTTGGTGCAATCGCTGGCCAACCAGTCACAGGACATCGGCAAAGTGCTGGATGTGATCCGTGCCATTGCCGAGCAGACCAACCTGCTTGCGCTCAACGCCGCCATCGAGGCGGCCCGCGCAGGGGAAAGTGGGCGAGGTTTTGCGGTGGTCGCCGACGAAGTGCGGGCGCTGGCCTATCGCACCCAGCAATCGACGCAGGAGATCGAGCAGATGGTGCAGGGCATGCGCAGTGGTTCAAGCCTGGCGCTGGATTCGATGCAGGCCAGCGCTGCACGGGCCACGACCACACTGGCGTTGGCCGAGCGCGCCGGGGAGGCGCTGGAAACCATCACCGCTTCGGTGCATGAGATCCATGAGCGTAATCTGGTGATCGCCAGTGCCGCCGAAGAGCAGGCGCAAGTCGCGCGGGAAGTGGATCGTAATCTGGTGAACATTCGCGACCTGTCGGTCCGTTCGGCGACAGGTGCCGATCAGACCCGTGCGTCGAGCCAAGAACTGTCGCAACTGGCCAACGCGCTGCAAGGCATGGTGCGGCGCTTCCAACTCTGATGAGCGGTGATCGATTGCAGGAATGAGCCTGCTGATTTTGTGAGCTGCACAAAACAATGTGGGCGCGTGGCTTGCCCGCGATAGCGGCGGATCAGTCAACATCATCGCCGACTGACTGACCGCTATCGCTGGCAAGCCAGCTCCCACACGTTTTGGTTCTAGTGCAGCTTCAGGCGTGGCTCGGTACCGCGACCGATCTTGCTGCCCAGCATCAGCATCGCCGTGCGGAACGGTCCGTACAGCGCCATCTGGTGCATGCGGTACAGCGACACGTAGAACATCCGCGCCAGCCAGCCTTCGAGCATCACGCTGCCGGTCAGGTTGCCCATCAAGTTACCCACAGCGGAAAAACGCGACAGCGAGATCAGCGAGCCGTAGTCGGTGTACTTGTACTCCGGCAGGGTTTTGCCCTCGATACGCAGCTTCAGCGACTTGGCCAGCAACGATGCCTGTTGGTGTGCGGCTTGTGCACGCGGCGGCACGTTGCGATCCGAACCCGGCTGTGGGCAGGCGGCGCAGTCACCGAAGGCGAAAATGTTTTCGTCGCGGGTGGTCTGCAACGTCGGCAGCACTTGCAGCTGATTGATGCGGTTGGTTTCCAGACCGTCGATGTCTTTGAGGAAACCCGGTGCGCGGATCCCGGCGGCCCAGACTTTCAGGCTGGCCTTGATCACGTTGCCATCGGCGGTGATCAGGCTGTCGGCGGTCACTTCGCTGACCGCCGCATTGGTCATGACATTGACCCCGAGTTTCTCCAGGGTCTTGTGCACCGGGCCGCTGATGCGTTCCGGCAGGGCTGGCAGCACTCGCGGGCCGGCTTCGATCAGGGTGATGTGCATGTTCTCCGGTTTGATCCGGTCCAGACCATAAGCCGCCAGTTCATGCGCCGCGTTGTGCAGTTCTGCCGCCAGCTCGACACCCGTGGCGCCGGCACCGACGATGGCCACGCTGATCTGCTCGACCACATCGGTCTGTCCGGCGTGCGCACGCAGATAGTGGTTGAGCAGCTGCTGGTGGAAACGCTCGGCCTGTTTGCGGGTGTCGAGGAACAGGCAGTGCTGCGCCGCGCCCTGGGTGCCGAAATCGTTGGTGGTGCTGCCGACGCTGATCACCAGCGTGTCGTAAGGCACTTCACGCGCCGGTACCAGTTCCACGCCGTTCTCGTCGTAGGTGGCGGCCAGCTGGATTTTCTTCTGCGCCCGATCAAGCCCGCTCATGCGCCCCAGCTGGAACTCGAAGTGGTTCCATTTCGCCTGGGCAACATAGTTGAGTTCGTCTTCGGAAGAGTTCAGCGATCCGGCGGCCACTTCGTGCAGCAGGGGTTTCCAGATGTGCGTCAGGTTCGCGTCGACCAGCATCACGCTGGCCGTGCCGCGCTTGCCCAGAGTCTTACCCAGACGGGTAGCCAGCTCCAGACCGCCGGCGCCGCCGCCGACAATGACAATACGATGGGACATAGGGATAACTCGCAAGGTTTTTAAAGGAAATCGGTGCGGTTACCCGAGCGAGCGCCAGGCAGCTCATAGCGTCAGGTAACTGATAAGTCGGCTCAGCAAGCCCAGACCAATGGTCACTGCCAGCACCAGCACCAGGAGCATCCACGGCCGGAAAGGCCGGCGCTCGACACGGTGTTGGGACAACTGCAGGTACTCTTCGACATGCTTCTGGTCTTCGGGGTTCAGGCGGCTGGTCATAAAGGCCTCGTCAGGTAGACGTTGCTGAAGGTGGAGACGCTACAGCGGTTTTTATCCCGGGTTGAACGCAGCATAGCCTCTGGCCGGAACCGGTTCGACCGAAACACCGTCGTCGAGGCGGATGATCCCGCTTTGTAACACCCGGGCGGTAATTCCGCCATGCCCGCGCACCGCTTGAAAGGTGCCGGGGCCGAGGTGGTTTTGCAGGCGCGCGCAGGGCTGACACCAGCCAGTGGTCTCGAATATTGCCTGACCGATGCGAAAGCGCCGACCCTTGAGACTAAACAGATTGATACCGCTGATGACCAGATTGCGCCGCAGGTCTTCAGGCTTGACCGGATGATCCTCTGACCGGCCCATCAACGCGCTGATCACGGCCAGGTGTTCGAACTGGATCAACGTCACTTGCCGCGCGTTGCGCACCCCCGCGCGGGCGTGATCGCCAGTCAGTCCGGCCTCCAGTCGTGCTTCCACCGCGTCGAGTTCGATCATTGGCCCGCGAGACTCGGGGCGCACGCCGATCCAGCGCACGCGTCCGGTCTGCGGGACGTCGGCAATCAACTGCTGCAACGGCGTCACAGGCTGATTCCGACATCGAAGACGATGCTGCGACCGAGGTTGCTGCGCAGGAAATCCGGTGCATCAGGATGCGCGAACAGCACCCGGGCAAAAGTCGGCCCGACCAGCGACAGCGAGCGCCAGCCCTGACGCAGATACTCGGTGGGCGGTGGAAAGTGGCTGTTGAGGTCCAGCACTTCGCGCTTGAGACTGGCGAAGGCGATGATGTCCAGTTCGCCCAGATCCATGCCGCGTTCCTTGTAGTTGTGCGCTTTTTTGCGCAAGGTCGGCGCCAGCCGCAGCAAGAATTCATTGGCCGGGATCCGCCGTGGCTTGGCTTCACGGCGTACCAGTTGGCTGAGGGAAAATGCACTGCGGCGGCGTTGCAGTTCGTCGCGCCATTCGTCGTTGAGTCGGCGGCCTTCGTCGAGCACGAAAAACACTTCGAAATTGGCATCGCGAAACAGCACGTCCGGCGGCTCGCCAGCAGGGGCAAACTCATCGGCGCGGTAAGGAATGTTCAAGCCTTGCAGCAGGCGCTGGCAGACCCAACGCTCACGCTCCCATTTGCGGGCATTGGACAGGAACGCGTTGGCTTGCTCTGCCGCGATGGTCAGCAGGCGTAAATAATCTGAGTCATCCATAAGCCCAAGCTTAGCGTTCAATTGCGACAAGCTGAAAGCACCACGCGGCAATGTGTGTCAGTGGGCGGTTGCAACGGGCGGTGTAGACTGAGGAAAACCGTCCATTAATGCCAAATCGAGGGGATGAACGTGAAATTTTGCTGGCTGCTGGTGTTGGCTGTGATTCCGCTGTGGGCTCAGGCGCTTGAAATCGGTGAGCGGCTGGCGCCCTGGACGTTGCTGGATCAATACGATCAGCCGTTCACCCTCGATAACCGCACCACGACGCTGCTGGTGGCGCGCGACATGGACGGCGCCAGGCTGATCAAGCAGGCGTTGAAAGACCAGCCAAAAGGCTATCTGGAGGCGCGTCACGCCGTGTTCGTCGCTGACATCCAGCGCATGCCGGCGCTGATCGCGAAGATGTTCGCGGTTCCGGCCATGCGTGATTACAGCTATCGGGTCATGCTTGATCGTGAAGGCAGGGTGGCATCGCGTTATCCCGGCGCCGAAGGCTCGGTGCTGTGGCTGCAACTCAAGGACGGCCGACTGCTGGAACAGCATGAGTACATCGACGCGGCCTCACTGCACGAGGCACTGGAGAAGGCCCGTCCATGATCGGCGCCGAGCTGCTGTCACCGCAAAGCCTGACGGTCGGCTGGCTGATCTATCTGCCGGTGCTTATCTGGGCGATTTGTCGTGCGCCGTGGGTCGAGTTGTTCAGTGACAGTCGCCGTCAGCATCTGCTGTTTGGCACCGTGTTCGCCGTGTTTTTGCTGTGGATGGTGCGCAGGGATTTCGACACCGGGGTTTCTTATCACTTCATCGGCATGACCGCGGTGACACTTTTGTTGGACTGGCCGCTGGCGATTGTCGGCGGGCTGGTGGCGCAGATGGGGTTGGTGTTGCTCGGGCGTCAGGATCTGCTGGCGGTCGGGGTCAACGGTACGTTGCTGATCCTGTTGCCGGTGTTGATCACTGAGTGCGTGGCGATCATCGTCGAGCGTGCCCAGCCGCGAAATCCGTTCGTGTATATCTTCTGTTCCGGATTCTTTGCTGCGGCGTTGTCGGCCTTGTTGTGCCTGACGTTGAGCCTGGGCCTGCTGTGGTACGACGGCCTGTTTGCCATGCCGGAATGGCTGGAAGACTTCATCGGCTACCTGTGGCTGCTGATTTTCCCCGAAGCGTTCATCAACGGGATGGTGATCAGCGCGCTCGTGGTGTTCAGCCCCGAGTGGCTGGAAACCTTCAACCGCACCCGCTACCTTTCGGCGCCGTGGAAGGACGACGATCCCAAGTCTTGATCCACATCAAATCCGCTCCGCGCGCGGCATTTCATGCTCAATCAAATCCCTTCAGGAGCAGCGGCATGAGTGTTTACGAGTGGGCGAGGCAGGAAACGCGGCAGAGTCTGGAGATGGCGCTGGAGGTCGGCTTCGATCCGGGCCTGAGTTTGCGCGCCTTGCTCAGCGCGGTGGTGCAACAGAGCAAGACGGTGCGCAACGCCGAAGACCTGGCCGACGAATTGCGCTTTCTCGCGGAAAACCTCGACGACGATCAGGACTACGGCTTCATGCGGCCCTGATCGCGATCAGTGACGCGGGTCGAAATCACCGGAGAACATTTCGTCTTCGGCATCCGGGGCGACCGGAATCTTGTGTTCTTCGGACGCCCAGGCGCCGAGGTCGATCAGCTTGCAGCGATCGGAGCAGAACGGGCGGAATTTGTTCTCTGGGGTGAATTCCACGGGGGCGCCGCAGGTTGGGCAGTCAACGGTCGGGATTGGGCTCATGCTTGGCCTCCAGATAAAGTCAGGTAAAAGTGATGCAGACGCTCGACTTCGCTGTGCAGCCAGGCGAGGTCACGGTCGTTGACCACCACATCGTCGGCACGGCTCAGGCGGTCTTCGCGGCTCGACTGGGCCTTGAGGATCGCCTGGACCTGCTGTTCGCTGGTCTGGTCGCGCTGCAAGGTGCGGTCGATCTGCAATTGTTGCGGGGCGTCGATCACCAGGATGCGCCGGGTCATCGCGTATTGCCCGGATTCGATCAGCAGCGGTGACACCAGAATCGCATAAGGCGATTTTGCCAGCGCCAGATGGTGAGCGATTTCCTCGGCGATCAACGGATGCAGCAGGGCTTCGAGCCAGCGGCGTTCTTCCGGCACTTCAAAGATCAATTTGCGCAGGGCCGCACGGTCCAGCGTGCCATCGGCTTGCAGGACGCCGGGCCCGAAGTGTTCGGCAATCTTCGCCAGCGCCGGACGCCCCGGCTCGACCACCCAGCGCGCTGCGTGATCGGCGTCGACCACATGGATCCCGAGATCGATGAAGTGCTGGGCCGCGGCGCTTTTGCCGCTGCCGATGCCGCCGGTCAGGCCGAGAATCCAGGGTTTTTCCACAGGGGTATTCATTTCAAACCGACAAACTGCCAATAGAAGTCGGTTATTTGACCACCCCAGAGCAAGGCAATCCAGCCGGCAATTGCCAGATACGGGCCGAAGGGCATCGGCGTCGAGGTTTTCTGCTCACGCAGCCGCAGCAGAATCACCCCGACAATCGCCCCCACCAGCGACGACAGCAGAATCGTCAGCGGCAGAATCTGCCAGCCGCCCCAGGCCCCGAGCAGCGCCAGCAGCTTGAAATCGCCGTGGCCGATGCCATCCTTGCCGGTCAGCAGCTTAAACAGCCAGAACACCGACCACAGCGCCATGTAGCCGGCCACCGCGCCCCACAGCGCGGCGTGTAACGAGACGAACAGCCCGAAGCTGTTGACGATCAACCCCAGCCACAACAACGGCAACACCAGCACATCGGGCAGCAATTGATGTTCGGTGTCGATCAGGCTCATCGCCAGCAGGCCCCAGGTGAGAACGATCAACAAGCCGGCCGGCCAGCCGAAACCCAGGTGCCAGGCGACGAATGCCGAGAGCAGGCCGCAGGCCAGTTCGGTCAGGGGATAACGTTTGCTGATCGGGGCGGTACACGCCGAACAGCGTCCGCGCAGCAACAGGTAGCTGAGCAGCGGAATGTTTTCCCACGGCCGAATCCGGTGGCCGCAGTGCGGACACTGGGAGTGCGGCAGCATCAGGTTGTAGGTCGGCAGTGGCGTTTCGCTCGGCAGGCCGAGGACGTCCTGCGCCTGCTGGCGCCAATCGCGCTCGAGCATTTTCGGCAGACGCCAGACCAGCACGTTGAGGAAACTGCCCACCACCAGACCCAGCAGCAGAGCGGTGCACACAAAGGCCAGCGGATACAGACTGAAGAGTTGGTCGATAGGCATGTCAGATCGCTGAGCCGAGCTGGAAAATCGGCAGGTACATGGCCACGACCAGCCCGCCGACGATGACCCCGAGCACCACCATGATGAACGGCTCCATCAGGCTGGTGAGGTTGTCGACCATGTTATCCACTTCGTCCTCATAAAAACCGGCGACCTTGTCGAGCATGTCATCCAGCGCGCCCGATTCCTCACCGATGGCGGTCATCTGTACCGCCATGTTCGGGAACACCCCAGTGCTGCGCATCGAGAAATTCAGCTGCATACCGGTGGCGACGTCCTGGCGGATACGCAGCACTGCACGTTTGAACACCACGTTGCCGGTGGCGCCGGCCACCGAATCCAGTGCTTCCACCAGCGGTACGCCAGCGGCGAAGGTGGTCGACAAGGTGCGGGCGAATCGCGCCACCGCCGATTTGTACATCAGCGTGCCCACCAGCGGCAGCTTCAGCAGCCAGGTGTCTTTACGGTCGCGCAATGCCTGGGATGTCTTCAGCGCATGACGGATGCCGAACACCGCTGCAATCAGGGCGCCGAGCACCGCCCACCACCATTGCTGCATGAACTCGGAGATGCTGATCACCATCAGCGTGAAGGCCGGCAGTTCAGCGCCGAAACCGGAAAATACTGCCTGAAACTGCGGCACCACTTTCACCAGCAAAATCCCCGTGACCACCATCGCCACCAGCACCACGGCTGTGGGGTAGGTCATGGCTTTCTTGATCTTGGCCTTGAGCGCTTCGCTTTTTTCCTTATAGGTTGCGACTCGTTCGAGCAACGTATCGAGTGCACCGGATTGCTCGCCGGCATCCACCAGGTTGCAATACAGCTCATCGAAATACTGCGGCTTCTTGCGCAGGGCGGCGGCGAAGCTGTTGCCGGCTGCCACCTCTTGCTTCACTTCGTCCACCAGTTTGCGCATCGCCGGGTTGTCGAAGCCTTCGCCAATGATGTCGAACGACTGCAACAACGGCACGCCAGCCTTCATCATGGTTGCCATCTGCCGGGTGAACAGGGCGATGTCCTGGGCCTTGATGCGTTTGCCGAGGCTGAGCAAGGAGGTGGATTTCTTGCGCACCTTGCCCGGGTTGATGCCTTGTTTGCGCAGCTGGGCCTTGATCAGCGCAGGGTTCTGCCCGCTCAACTCGCCCGTGACCTTGCTGCCTTTGCGATCCGTGCCTTCCCAGGCGTAGATGCTGATTTTCGCTGCCTTGACCGCCATGTTCAGTCCTTGGTGACCCGGTTGATTTCTTCCAGGCTGGTGATGCCTTGCATGGCCTTGTGCAGGCCCGAGGTGCGCAGGTCGTCGAAGCCGTCGCGACGCATCTGGCTGTCGATTTCCAGCGAGTTGCCTTCGGCCATGATCAGCCGCTGCAGCTCGGAGGTGTTTTTCACCACTTCATAAATCCCCACGCGTCCCTTGTAGCCGCCGTTGCAGTGATCGCAACCGACCGGCTCGTAGATCGTGAAATTGCCGATCTGTTCCGGAGGGAAACCTTCCTTGATCAGCGTTTCGCGGGGGATTTCGATCGGTTTCTTGCAGTGGTTGCACAGCTTGCGCGCCAGGCGCTGGGCGATGATCAGGCTTACCGAGGTGGCGATGTTGAACCCGGGAATGCCCATGTTGTGCAGGCGGGTCAGGGTTTCGGCGGCACTGTTGGTGTGCAGCGTGGACAGCACCAGGTGGCCGGTCTGGGCGGCCTTGATCGCGATCTCGGCAGTTTCCAGGTCGCGGATTTCGCCGACCATGATCACGTCCGGGTCCTGCCGCAGAAACGAACGCAGGGCCTGGGCAAAATCCAGACCCTGTTTCGGATTGACGTTGACCTGGTTGATGCCTTCCATGTTGATTTCCACCGGGTCTTCGGCGGTGGAAATGTTGATGTCGACGGTATTGAGAATATTCAGGCCGGTATACAGCGACACGGTTTTCCCCGAACCGGTCGGCCCGGTCACCAGAATCATGCCCTGCGGCTGCTTGAGCGCCGCCATGTACAGGTCTTTCTGCGCCGGCTCGTAACCCAATGCATCGATGCCGATCTGTGCGCTCGACGGATCGAGGATCCGGATCACCACTTTTTCGCCCCACAGCGTCGGCAGGGTGTTGACCCGAAAGTCGATCGACTTGGTCTTCGACAGGCGCATTTTGATCCGCCCGTCCTGCGGTTTGCGGCGTTCCGAGATATCCAGGCTGGCCATGACCTTCAGGCGTGCGGCGATCCGCCCGGCCAGTTGAATCGGCGGTTTGGCCACCTCGCGCAGGATACCGTCGGTGCGCACCCGCACCCGGAAGTTTTTCTCGTAGGGTTCGAAGTGCAGGTCTGAGGAGCCACTCTTGATCGCGTCGAGCAGCATCTTGTGCACGAAGCGCACGACCGGCGCGTCATCGGCGTCGAGCCCGCCGATGGCGTCCTGGCGGCTGTCGTCGACGGACTCGACATCCATGCCGTCGAGATCGACGTCGGCCATGTCCTCCAGGCCGCTGGCGTGGGTGTCGAAGAACTTCTCGATGGCCTCGGTGAGCTTGTCGTCCTCCACCAGAATGGCTTCGGTGCTCAGCCCGGTGCTGAACTGAATGTCATTGATCGCCTGATGATTGCTCGGGTCGGAAATGCCCACGAACAGTTTGTTGCCACGGCGCCACAAGGGCAGGGCGTGGTGCTGCCTCACCAGTTTTTCACTGACCAGGCCTTTGGGCTGGGTTTCCTTGTCCAGGCAATTGAGGTCCATGAAGGCCATGCCGAAATGCTCGGAAGCGATCTCGGCCACCTGTGAGCTCTTCACCAGTTTGTTCTGCACCAGGTAGCTGACCAGCGACAACCGATTGCGCTGCGCCTGTTGCCAGGCCTGCTGAGCGCTTTTTTCCGTGAGCAGTTCGGCCTGTACCAACTGCTTGGCCAGACCGCTCAGAGCGATGTCATTCATGGGAATTCCGGAAGCTGACAGTTCATGACTTATAGCCTAGTCAAGTGACAGCGCCAAACACCCCCGGTGCAGGTGACAAAAAGTGTCAGATAGTGCGGTTACAGGTTGTAGGAAAGCGCGATATCGCGCGTTTATGCCCAGCGCACGGGGTCTGCAGGCGGTTGGCATGGCCTGTGCTGAGCTCTTTGCAGATCATGAGATTCCGACTCATGCATGGAGAGCCTGTCTATGAACAACCAAAAAGGTTTCACTCTGATCGAGCTGCTGATCGTGGTGGCGATCATCGGTATTCTGGCGACCATCGCCCTGCCGCAATACTCCAAATACCAGGCCCGTTCGAAAGTGACAGCAGGTCTGGCAGAAATCAGCGCGCTCAAAGTGCCGTTTGAAGACACCATCAATCAAGGTACGGATCCGACGCTGACACTGGTGGCGGGCGGCGCTTCCGCGACCACGTCGAACTGCACACTGGCGGCCTCCGGGACGGCCTCGACCGGTGCCGGCACCATCACTTGCACACTGGTGAACGCACCGGGTCCGGTATTGGGCAAGACAATCACGCTCACCCGTTCAGGCGCTGCAACGGGCAGCACCTCTGGCGTGTGGACCTGCGCAACCACCGTCAACGCTGACTACTCGCCAAAAGGTTGCACTGCCAGCGGCACTTGATGCGAGGGCCTGAATGGCAAATGCCCCGATCTTCGGGGCATTTTCATTTCCAGAGCAGTAAAAAAAGCTTCAATAATTTCAGCCATTTAGGAACTTTCCAAAAAACCGCAACTTGCATGTCGATATTCCACGCGTCATGCAAATTGCATGATTTCGAAAATTTATCTAATTCATAACTTATTGATTTATAACGATTTATTGTCTTTCGAAAAGTTGGCACAGCGTTCGCAATATACCCAGTAACCCTGCTGACAAGACAACCAGCAGACTTTCCAGAAAAACAGGAGTTACTCGTATGAAGAAGTTCGCTATCACTGCCGCTGCTGCTACCGCGCTGACCCTGACCATGGCTTCCGGTGCCTTTGCACAATCCACCCAGGCTACTCAGGCTCCAATGACTCTGGCTGCTGGTGAAATGACCAAGGCTAAAGAAGCTACTTCCGATACCTGGATCACTACCAAAGTCAAAAGCGACCTGGTAACCGAAAAAGGCATTCCTGGTACCGACATCAAAGTCGAAACCAACAAAGGTGTGGTTTCCCTGTCTTCTGACGTCGCTGTCACCGAAGCTCAGAAAACCACCGCTGTGAACATCACCAAGAAAATCAAAGGCGTCAAAGCGGTCTCCGCTGACGGCCTGAAAGCCGAGTAAGGCATGACTTCTCGCCTGGACCGGGAGAAGACGCGACAGACGGGCCGAGCAATACGTCTGCCGCAACTTTAGAGTTCATGCGAACGGTCACACGGATGTGACCATTACGGGCCCCGACACTTGTGTCGGGGCCTGTTCTATTTGCTAGAAGCAAAAGATCGCAGCCTCCGGCAGCGCCTACAGGGAATGCATTTCACTGTAGAAGCTGCCGGAGGCTGCGATCTTTTGATCTTTCAGTTACCGCGCTTGCTGTTGATCTGCCGCAGGCGATTGCCTTCAAAGCGCAGGTATTGATACATGCCGTTGCTCGGGCCGTAGGTCCATTCCTCGACCTGAAATTCTTCGCGGCGGTTGGCGCTGCGCTTGTAGCCGAGGACATCGCGGCTGACCGGTTCGCCACACTTCTGCAGCACTTCGCTGGCACGGTCGCCGAGACTGACCAGTTGGCTGCCACAACGTAGCGTGTCGGAGGCCAGCGCAGGGCTGGCGGCGAGCAGCAGCGTCAAAGCCACCCGCCATTTGCGGTTCATCATTCGGCGTCCAGATGCATTTGCGTCACGACCCGGCCATCGCTCTCGGCCTCGCCCAGATTGGCATCGATGAAGTACACCCGGTCGTCCGCCAATTGGCCTTTGTCGACCAGATAGTCCTTGATGCTGCTGGCGCGTTCCTGTCCCAACTGGCGCAGCAGGACATCGCTGGAACTCCAGAACTTGATCACGCCGTCACGCATTTTCGCCGTGCGTTCTTCCTTGCCCAGATCCTTCCATTCGGCCGGCGGCTGGGTTTTCAGACGCGTGCGGTAGATGCCTTCGAGCAACGGGCCTTTCTCGTTCTCCGGTACTTGCAGCAGGGAAGCCTGGGCCGGCACCTTGTCGCCACGGCGCTGGAGCATCTTGTAGTAGTTGTACTGGTATTCGCGTTCCAGACGCTGTTCGGCCAGCAGCGGACCGTCGCTGCTTTGCGCGGCGGTACCTTCGATCTCCAGGCGCAGGGCCGGACGTTCCTTGAGCGCCTGGGACAGTTTATCCAGCGCTGATTCGGCGTCTTTGCTCAGGTCGCTCGACCCGGGTGCAAAGGACACGGTGCCGAGGTCTTCAGAACCGCCACCGCTGACCAGTCCGCCAATCAGCTTGAACGGCGCGGCGGCGGCTTTGACGATCAGATTGCGCAGGGTCTGCCAGACAATCGGCATTACGCTGAATTGCGGGTTGTTGAGGTCGCCGGTGACCGGCAGTTCGATGGAAATCTTGCCATCGACGTCCTTGAGCAGGGCAATCGCCAGTTTCAACGGCAGGCTCACGGCATCCGGGCTGTCGACTTTCTCGCCGAGTTGCAGCTGCTCGACCACCACTTTGTTTTCAGCCTTCAACTGGCCCTTGGTGATCAGGTAGTGCAGGTCGAGATTGAGCCGGCCCTTGCGGATGCGGTAGCCGGCGAATTTGCCGGAATACGGGGTGAGTGTGGTCAGTTCGACGCGTTTGAAACTGGTAGCGATATCGAGGCTGGCCATCGGGTCGAACGGATTGACCGCACCTTTGATGGTCACCGGCGCATAGCGGTCGACCTTGCCCTTGACGTCGACGCTGGCCGGTTTCGCCTGACGGCTGTCGATGGTGCCGATCTGGCCGTTGAGTTGCTGGATTGCCGTGGCGAAGTTCGGGGTCAGGCTGAAGTCGGCGAAGTTGGCCGAGCCGTCATTGATCGCGATACCGCCAATGTGAATGCCCAGCGGTTTCGAGTGATTGGCGGGTTTGGCCGCTGCCGTTTTCGCCCCGGAATCGGCAGGTTGCGGGATCAGCAAATCATCAATGTTGGTGGTGCGGTCATCGTTGATCATGAACCGCACGTACGGCTGGAACAGGTTGACCTTGTCGATCGACACACTGTCACCGTGTTGATAGTTGATGCCTTCAACCACGACTTGCTGCCATTTGAGGAAGTCGCGGGTTTTCAGGGTGTCGAGGGTGTGCAGTTGATCGATCTGCGCGCGCCCGGTAACGCTGAGTGCCAGTGGCTCGGTGCTCTTGAGGTTGACCTTGAGGTCACTGCCGAGCATGCCGCTGCGCAGTTCCAGGCGAATGAACGGATTGATGTAGGACTGCGCGACACGCAGGTCGATGTCCTGGGTCTTCACGTTGAGCTGGGCGGTAACCGGTGCGAGGTTGACCACGCCGTCGGCGTTGATCTTGCCTTGTTTGCCCAGACCGCTGTCGAGCCTGACCTTGAAAGGCGAACCGTTGAGGCTGTCAAAATCCTGCAGGTCGATATTCAGCGGCGTCACATCCAGCGCCACCGGCGGGTTGGCCGAACGGTCGGCGAGATGCACGGTGTAATTGCGCAACTGCACATCCTTGAGCAGCACCTGCCAGGGCTTGCTCGGCGCCGCCGGCTCTTTCGGCGAATCGGCGGCGGCCGGAGTGGTCTTGGGTTCGGCGGCGGCCTTGGCGGCCGGTTTCGAGGGTTGGCTGGCGAACAGTTTCTGCCAGTCGAGCTGGCCGTCGGCCTCGAGCGCGGCCCAGGTTTCCAGTTTGTTGCTGCGGATCTTGCCGACCACTACCTGCTGTTTGGCCAGGTCCAGCGAGGTCTCGCTGACATCAAGGCGTTCGAGTCTGGCCAGCGGACGTCCGTCCGGCGCCTTGATTGCGAACGGCGCAATATTCACCGCGACGTTGTTCAGCAGCAGTTCGGTTTGTTTCGACAGATTCAGTTTGTACTCGGTGCTGAGGTTGATCACGCCGTCTTCGAGCACCAGCGGCAGCGCATCACGCACATAGGGCCAGAAGGATTTCATCTTGCCATCGGTGACTTTCAGGGTGCCTTCAGAGGTGAACGGGATCAGGCTGAAGTTGCCCTTCCAGTCGATCTGCCCACCGGCCGGGCCGGCAGCCACCAGGGTCATGTCGGCATTGTCTTCGGGCAGGGTGCTGAGGTTTTTCAGTTCGAAGTCGAGTTTGTCGTAAAGGAACTCGATGGGCTCGCTCGGCCGCGCGTCCTCGAAATGCACGTTGCCACCGGCCAGCTGAATGCGGTCGATGCGCAGCGGGAACGGCTTGGCATTCGGATCGGCCGGGGTCGGCTCGCTGGCGGGAATTTTGAACAGGCCCAGCAGATTGAGCTGGCCGTCCTTGGCGAAGAGGATTTCGGTCTTGGGCTTGTCCAGCTCGATATCGGCCAGGTGCAGTGCTTTGGTCCACAGGCTGTCGAGTTGCAGGTTGGCGTACAGCCGCTCGAAGCCGACCTGCTCCTTGCCCGGCTCACCGACGACCAGGCCCCACAGGGTGACTTCAAGGCTGAACGGATTGAGCTCGATGCGCTGGATGTGCGCAGGCACCGTGGCGTAGTTCGCCAGTTGCTGGTTGGCAATGCGCAGGGCAATGCCCGGCAAAATCAGAAACCCCAGCAGGCTGTAGAGGGCCAGAGCAGTCAACAAGGCGCCAATCGCGCGAATCAATCCTTTGGGCATTTGCGGCTTCATCTGTCTGAATCGGAGTGCCTTGGAGTATGGCACGCGATTCTGGTTCCGAAGTACATCGTGGGGGGCAGGATTGTTCAGATTCTTCTGTAGGACCAAGACACTGTGGGAGCGAGCTTGCTCGCGAAGGCTGCGGATCAGTCGAGAAATATGCTGACTGACGCGCCGCCTTCGCGAGCAAGCTCGCTCCCACATTGGATGGTTGCCAGTCCCGCAGGGGGGTTACAGCTGCAGGATCAGGGTTTTCAGCGGTGGCTGTTGATCCAGCGACGGGAAGTCGGCGCCCGGGGTCATCACGCTCCAGTCGCGGACCGGTCGCCCGGCCTTCTCGGCACAACGCAGCACCTGTTCACGCCAGTCGTCCATGCTGACTTTCGCCAGGTTGTTGCAGCAGATCAGCACGCCGTTGTCGGCGGTGGTCAGCAGCGCCGGTTTGAGCAGGCTTTGATAGTCGCGCAGCAGGTCGACGGTGCCGAATGCGCTCTTGGCCCAAGCCGGAGGATCGAGCAGCACCAGATCGTATTGGCGCTGTTCGAGGCGCTGGTAGCTCGGCAGTTTCTGCCCGCGCCGCTGGCTGATCGGCAGCCCGGCGAGCTGACGGATCGCCGGGAAATAATCGGACTGGATAAATTGCATCTCGGGCAATTGCGGGTTGAGCAGGCCGTTCTCACGGCCGACCGCCAGATTGCCTTCGGCGAAATCCAGATTGCACACCTCACGCGCACCACCGGCAGCGGCACTCAGGCCGACGCCACAGGTGTAGGCAAAGAGGTTGAGCACGCTTTTACCCTTGGCGTGATCCTTGACCCAGCCGCGAGTGTTGCGCAGGTCGAGGAACAGCAGCGGATCCTGGCCGGCATGCCGCCCGCGCACGCGATAGTTCAGGCCCCATTCGTGACCGACCAGATCCGCCAGCGCGGCGTCATCGGCTTTGTAGACATTGTCTTCGCGGTCGATCCGCGAGTTGCCGCGGGAGCGGTCGTTGTAGACCAGCAGGGTGTCAAACCCCAGGGTCTGGTTGACCATGGCGTGCAGTTGCAGCAGGTCGTCACGCTCCAGCGTCTGGTGAAAGCTCTGCACCAGCAGTTGCGGACCATAGCGGTCGACGGTCAGGCCGCCGGCGCCTTCCTGGCTGCCGTGGAACAGCCGATAGCAATCGGTACCCTGGTCGTGCAGCTCAGCGAGCAGATCCTGGCGTTTATCGAGGGCGGCGCGCAGCGCCTGATTCAAGGAAGACATGCGTGCGCCTTGCTGGTGAGAATGGGGGCGCGGGAGTTTAGCAGCTTGGCGGGCAATCGAGTTGTGCCCTTCGCGAGCAGGCTCGCTCCCACACAGGATCTATGCTGCAAATCAATCTCCTGTGGGAGCGAGCCTGCTCGCGAAGCTTTCAGGTCAGCAAACCCATCCGTCGTTTGGCCCGCTGCACCGAACCATTGCGCATCGCCCAGCGCAGCATCGGTGCACTGCGCTTGACGCTGGCGCGGATCAGCTGGCGTTGCAGCGGATTCTGCCGTATGCCGAACATGGCGCTGGCCCAGTCCGGCAGCAGATCGATGCCAGCCTTCATCATCAGGTCGCCAAAAGGTCGGGCCAGCACGCTTGGGGCCGGGGCGTCGAGCAGCAGGCGCAGGACTTCGCGGCTGCGCTCATCACAGAGCAGTTGCGGGCGCAGGCGTTGCAGATAATCGGCCACGGTCTGTCGCGATTTCGGCACCTCCCGCGCACCCAGGCGCTCGGCGACCACGGCGATTTCTGCGTAGTAGCGATCCTGATCCGCCCCCGACAATTGCGGGTTGCGGTAACGCAGGTGCGCGGCAAGAAAATGGCTGACCTCGGCTACGTGCACCCAGGTCAGCAGGTCCGGATCGCTGGCCGCATACGGTCGGCCGTCCGGCGCGATACCGACCACTTGCAGGTGAATGGTGCGCACTTTGTCGATCAGCCATTCGGCGTCGCGGCGCGAGCCGAAGGTGGTGCCGGAAACGAATTGACTGGTGCGGCGCAAACGCCCGAGCATGTCCTGACGAAAATTCGAATGATCCCAGACCCCGGCCAGCGCCAGCGGGTGCAGGGCTTGCAGCAACAACGCGCTGATGCCGCCGATCAGCATGCTGCTGAAATCGCCGTGCACTTGCCAACTGATCGAGTCCGGCCCGAACAGCCCGGGATCGCCCTTGGGGTTTTCCAGATCGAGCTGACCGAGGGACAGCCCGGTCAGGCTCATGAGTTGGTTTTCGATACGGCTGCGGATGAATTCCATGACAACTCATAGATGATGAACGGGCGCGGCCGGGTGACCGCGCCACGGATGTTACTGATTGAGGCGCTTGTCGATCAAACCTTGCACCACGCTCGGATCGGCCAGGGTCGAGGTGTCACCGAGGCTGTCGAGTTCGTTGCAGGCGATCTTGCGCAAGATGCGCCGCATGATCTTGCCCGAGCGGGTTTTCGGCAAGGCCGGCGCCCACTGGATCAGGTCCGGTTTGGCGAAGCTGCCGATTTCCTTGCTGACGTGGGCCAGCAGTTCTTTCTTCAGCTCATCGCTCGGCTCGACGCCGTTCATGGGGGTGACGAAGGCGTAGATGCCCTGGCCTTTGACGTCGTGCGGGTAACCGACCACAGCGGCTTCGGCGATGCTGTCGTGCAGCACCAGCGCGCTTTCCACTTCGGCGGTGCCGATGCGGTGGCCGGAGACGTTGATCACGTCATCGATGCGCCCGGTGATCCAGTAATCGCCGTCCTCGTCGCGGCGTGCGCCGTCACCGGTGAAGTAATAGCCGGGGTAGGGTTTGAAATAGGTGTCGACCATCCGTTTCGGGTCGCGGTAGACGCTGCGGATCTGCGCCGGCCAACTCGACTTGATCGCGAGCACGCCGCTGCCGGCGCCTTTGATTTCCTTGCCGTGTTCATCGAGCAGCACCGGTTGCACGCCGAACATCGGCTGCGTGGCGCAACCCGGTTTGATCCGCTGGGCACTGACCAGCGGGCTGAGCATGATGCCGCCGGTTTCGGTCTGCCACCAGGTATCGACAATCGGGCAGCGCTGTTCACCGACCACGTTGAAATACCATTCCCACGCTTCCGGGTTGATCGGCTCACCGACACTGCCGAGCAATCTGAGGCTTTGGCGCGACGTTTCCTGCAACGGCCCGGCACCTTCGCGCATCAGCGCGCGCAGGGCGGTCGGCGCGGTGTAGAAAATGTTGACCTGGTGTTTGTCGATCACCTGCCAGAAGCGCGACGTGCTCGGATAACTCGGCACGCCTTCGAAAATCAGCGTGGTCGCGCCATTGGCCAGCGGACCGTAGACGATGTAGCTGTGGCCGGTGACCCAGCCGACGTCGGCGGTGCACCAGAACACTTCGCCCTCGCGGTAATCGAGCACGTACTTGAAGGTCATCGCCGCTTGCAGCAGGTAGCCACCGGTGGTGTGCAGCACGCCCTTGGGTTTGCCGGTGCTGCCGGAGGTGTAGAGGATGAACAGCGGATCTTCGGCGTCCATCGGCTCCGGCGGGCAGTCATCGCTGACGTCACGCACGGCCTGGTGATACCAGAGGTCACGGCCCTCGACCCAATCGACCTTGCCTTGAGTGCGTTCGACGACGATGACGGTGCTGACGTCCGGGCAACTGTGCAGGGCCTTGTCGACGTTTTGCTTGAGCGGTACGAATTTGCCGCCGCGCACGCCCTCATCGGCAGTGATCACCGTGCGGCAGTCGGCGTCGAGGATACGGTCGCGCAAGGAGTCCGGGGAGAAGCCACCGAACACCACCGAGTGAATCGCGCCGATCCGCGCGCAGGCGAGCATCGCGTAGGCCGCCTCGGGGATCATCGGCATGTAGATGCACACCCGGTCGCCTTTTTTCACGCCGCGGCTTTTCAGGACGTTGGCCAGGCGGCAGACATGATGGTGGAGTTTTTTGTAAGTGATCTGCGCCGATTCGGCAGGGTCGTCGCCTTCCCAGAGAATCGCGGTCTGCTCGCCGCGCTGTGCGAGGTGGCGGTCGATGCAGTTGTAGCTGACGTTCAGTTGGCCGCCGGCAAACCAGGCTGCTTCACCGGTTTTCAGGTCGTAGCGCTGAACGGTCTGCCACGGTGTGCTCCAGTCGAGAAAGCGCGTGGCCTGTTCGGCCCAGAAGGTGCTGGGGTGTTCAATCGATTCGCGGTACAGGCGCTTGTAGTCGTCCTGACTCAACTGCGCAGCCCGGCGGACGGCATCGGCTTTGGGGAACGTGCTGATATCGAACATGACGGTTCCTTATTCTTGTTGTGCGACAGGAATAAAGATGCGCCGAGCGGCCTGGAGGTTCAAGTCATCCCTGAAACAACTGTGGGAGCGAGCCTGCTCGCGAATGCGCTGTATCAGCCACAAAGATGCTGAATGACACACCGAATTCGCGAGCAGGCTCGCTCCCACATTGGAAATGGCTTGCCCACAGGATTTGTGGGCAAGCCGTTCACCTCACCCGCGGTGACGACCGCGGAAGTAGTTGATCAGGCCTTGGGTGGAAGCATCGTCAGCGCTGGTTTCATCGCTGCCGACCAGACGGTTGTAAACGCCTTTGCCCAATTCCTTGCCCAGTTCCACGCCCCATTGGTCGAAGGCGTTGATGCCCCAGACCACGCTCTGCACGAACACTTTGTGCTCGTACATGGCGACCAGCGCGCCGAGGCGACGCGGGCTGATGCGCTCGACCACAAGGGTGTTGCTCGGGCGGTTGCCCGGAATCACCTTGTGCGGCGCGAGTTTGCGCACTTGCTCTTCGCTCATGCCTTTTTCGCGCAGTTCGGCCTCGGCTTCCGACAGGGTTTTGCCGAGCATCAGCGCCTGGCTCTGCGACAGGCAGTTGGCGTACAGCCACTGATGGTGATCGGAGACCGGGTTGAAGCTGACGATCGGCACGATGAAGTCGGCCGGGATCAATTGGGTGCCCTGGTGCAGCAACTGGTGATACGCGTGTTGACCGTTACAGCCGACGCCGCCCCAGATCACCGGGCCGGTATCGGTCGACACCGAGGTGCCGTCCTGACGCACGCTCTTGCCGTTGGATTCCATGTCCAACTGTTGCAAGTGCTTGGTGATGTTGCGCAGGTAGTGGTCGTACGGCAGGATCGCGTGGCTTTGCGCGCCCCAGAAGTTGCCGTACCACACGCCGAGCAAGGCCAGCAGCACCGGCATGTTCTGTTCGAACGGTGCGCTCTGGAAATGCTGGTCCATGGTGAAGGCACCGGACAGCAGCTCCTTGAAATTGGACATGCCGATGGCCAGGGCAATCGGCAGACCGATGGCCGACCACAGCGAGTAACGACCGCCGACCCAGTCCCACATCGGGAAGATGTTTTCTTCGCGGATGCCGAACGCGACGGCCGCCGCGTTGTTGCTCGATACCGCGATGAAGTGGCGATACAGCTCGGCTTCCGAGCCGCCCTGCGCCAGATACCAGGCGCGGGCGGCCTGAGCGTTTTTCAGGGTCTCGAGGGTGTTGAAGGATTTCGACGAAACGATGAACAGCGTGGTTTCGGCGCGCAGCTTCTGCGTCAGCTCGTGGAACTCACTGCCGTCGATGTTCGCCAGGTAATGGCAGCGCACGCCTTTCTGCGCATAGGACAGCAACGCTTCGGAAACCAGCTCAGGGCCGAGGAACGAGCCACCGATGCCGATGTTGACCACGTCAGTGATCGGCTTCTCGGTGTAACCACGCCACAGACCGTCGTGGATGCGGCCAACCAGATCGGTGATCTGGTTCAGCACCTTGTGAACTTCCGGCATCACGTTGACGCCATTGACCGACAGCTTGTCGCCCACCGGGCGGCGCAGGGCGGTATGCAGCGCCGGGCGGCCTTCGGAGGCGTTTACGATTTCGCCGTCGAACAGCGCTTTGATCGCGCCTTTCAGATCGACTTCATTGGCCAGGCCCACCAGCAGGTTGCGGGTCTCGGCGTTGATCAGGTTCTTCGAATAATCGAGAAACAGGCCGCAGCTGCTGAGCGTGAATTGATTAAAGCGCTGCGGATCGGCGTTGAAGGCCTCGCGCATGCTGAAATCCTGCATGGCTTGGCGGTGATCTTTCAACGCTTGCCAGGCAGGCAGAGCGGTAACGTCATGAGGAGTGCGGTAGTACGCCATCGCTGCGGTTTTCCTTTTTACTTGAACGGCCTTTTGAACACAGAACAGACCGATACGCCCTGGTTGGGCGAGGGTCAAATGCGTCGACACGATTTTTCAACGCAGGGCGAATACAGTAAACCTCGCGCTGCGATCTGTCTTGACTTCTTCTGACCTGTTCCCTGTACTTTTTTAACATCAAAACCGGGAACGGGCCGACCAACGGAAGGAGAGTGGCGCGTCGAAGCGGCTCAGGCGAGCTGAACCGGAATCGCGTTGCTGGTGTGGCTCAGCTCATTGCCCGGCGCCATGTACAGCATGCGCGGTTTGAAATTGACCAGCTCCGCTTCGCTGTAATGGGCGTAGGCGCAAATGATCACGCGGTCGCCGACTTTGGCTTTATGCGCGGCTGCGCCGTTCACCGAAATCATCCGCGAACCTTCTTCGCCACGAATCGCGTAGGTGGTGAAGCGCTCGCCATTGTCGACGTTGTAAATCTGGATCTGCTCGTATTCACGGATGCCGGACAAGTCCAGCCACTCGCCATCAATGGCGCAGGAACCTTCGTAATCGAGTACCGCATGAGTGACTTCGGCGCGGTGCAGCTTGGCCTTGAGCATGATGGCTTGCATGAGGGATTTCCCGGGTTGGAAACGAACGGCGGGCAGTGTGCCCGAAGGCTTTGGGGGCGGCAATATGGTCTGTGTGGACACCAGAAACCAATGTGGGAGCGAGCCTGCTCGCGAAAGCGTCGGAACAGTCGACATCGTTGTCAACTGACAGATCGCATTCGCGAGCAGGCTCGCTCCCACAGGGGTATTGCGCTGTTTTTTAAGCTGGGCTATCGAGATTCAGATGCAAGTTGTCGATCAACCGCGTGGTGCCGAGGAACGCGGCTACCAGAATCACCAGATCGCGGTCTTCAGCCGTTGCCGGACGCAAGGTCAGGGCGTGGCGGATTTCCAGATAGTCCGGGCGCAGGCCGGCGGCCTCCAGCTGTTGCACCTGAGCGGCGACCAGCGCCGGATAGTCGCGCTCGCCTTGCTTGATCGACTCGGCGATTGCGCTCAGGGTCCGATAAACCACCGGGGCCACCGCACGTTGATCTTCGCTGAGGAAGCCGTTGCGCGACGACAGCGCCAGACCGTCGGCGGCACGCACGGTCGGTTCGCCGATGATCTGGATCGGCATGTTCAGGTCATGCACCAGCGCGCGGATCACCGCCAGTTGCTGGAAGTCCTTCTGACCGAAGATCGCCAAGTCCGGCTGCACCATGTTGAACAGCTTGCTGACCACGGTCGCCACACCTTCGAAGTGCCCCGGACGGCTGGCGCCGCACAGACCTTCAGACAGTTGCGGCACGCTGACCCGGGTCTGCCCGGCCATGCCGTCGGGGTACATCTCTTCGACGGTCGGGGCGAACAGCAAATGGCAGCCTGCTTGCAGCAGCTTTTCCTGATCCGCCGCCAGGGTGCGCGGGTACTTGTCGAGGTCTTCGCTGGCGCCGAACTGCAGCGGGTTGACGAAAATGCTCGCGACCACGAAATCCACGCGCTGAGTGGCTTTGGTGATCAACGCAATGTGACCGCTGTGCAGGTTGCCCATGGTCGGCACGAAGCCGATGCGCTTGCCTTCACTGCGGGCGCGGGCCACGGCGGCACGCAGTTCGCGTACGGTTTTGACAGTGTTCATGCAGAGAATCCGTGTTCGATGCCTGGGAACGTAACGCCTTTGACTTCGTTGACGTAGGCCTTCAGGGCGGACTGGATGCTGTCCTGACCCTGCATGAAGTTTTTGACGAATTTCGGTACGCGACCCGTGATCGACAGGCCGAGCATGTCGTGCAGCACCAGAACCTGACCGTCGGTATCGCTACCGGCGCCAATCCCGATGACCGGAATCTTCACGGCCTGGCTGATTTCCGCCGCCAGTTCGCTCGGCACGCATTCGAGCAGCAGCATGGCGGCCCCAGCCTGTTCCAGCGAGATCGCATCGGCACGCATCTGTCGCGCCTGGTTCTCGTTGCGGCCCTGCACTTTATAGCCGCCAAGAATGTTCACCGCCTGTGGGGTCAGGCCCATGTGTGCGCAGACCGGTACACCGCGCTCGGCCAGCAGACGGATCGACTCCGCCAGCCACAATGCACCTTCAACCTTGATCATGTGCGCGCCGGCCTGCATCAGTGTGGCGCTGTTGGTCAAAGTTTGCTCGATCGTGGCGTTGGCCATGAACGGCAGGTCAGCCAGGATCAGGGCGTCGGTGTTGCCGCGTTTGACGCAAGCGGTGTGATAGGCCATTTCTGCGATGGTCACCGGCAAGGTGCTGTCGTGCCCTTGCAGAACCATGCCGAGGGAGTCGCCCACCAGCAGCACTTCGACACCGGCCTCGTTGCAGGCGTGGGCGAAGGTCGCGTCATAGCAGGTCAGCATGGTGATCTTTTCACCTTTCTGCTTGAGGCTCTGGAGCGTGGTCAGGGTGATGGCTGGCATGTAAAAAATCCTCGTTCAGGCGCTCTGGAAACTACTGCGAGTAACGCGCGTGATTCTTCGTCTACTCAGGCGCACGGTCTTTTGTCGTGCTTATAAGGCCTGGATTGCGCCCGTATGTGCCGGGTTGGCGGCAGCGGGACGCCTATAGTCGTGAGGAGAACCTAGGAAGTCAATTGCGTGTGTTACCGCATTGTTACGAGGGGAGTGTTACCGGCGTTACTGATGCGATTCAGCGGCACGGCGGGGCTGATTGGGAGGTTTTTTGTCCGACAAAAAGCGAACACGGAACATCGCTTTTGTGGCGAGGGGATTTATCCCCGATGGGCTGCGAAGCGGCCCTTAAATGGCGCATTAATCAGTCACACCGTATTAGCCGGTTTTGCGACTGCTGCGCAGCCGATCGGGGATAAATCCCCTCGCCACAGAGGCCCCATCCACAGGGGGAGATTTGCGTCAGGCGTGGGAGAGGCGTTCGAGGCCGACGAACGGGCAGGCGGCGAGCAGGTCAGCCAATGTGCGGCCATCGGCCAGGCGCAGATCCTTGGGTGCCAGTTCGGCCAGAGGATAGAGTACGAACGCACGCTCCTGAATCTGGTAGTGCGGGACTTTCAGGCGCGGCTCGTCGATCAGGCGATCACCGAACAACAGGATATCCAGATCCAGCGTACGCGGCCCCCAGCGCTCCAGGCGCTCCCGACCTTGATCGTTTTCGATGGTTTGCAGGGCATCGAGCAGGTCGAGCGGCGCGAGATCACTGTCGAGGGCAGCGACCGCGTTGGTGTAACGCGGTTGCCCCGGCAGCAGTGAATCGCTCTGATAGAACGCCGAAACACCAGCAAGGGAAGTCTGCGGCAATTGCCCCAGCGCATTGAGCGCGCTGCGCAATTGTTCGGCCGGGTCAGCGAGGTTGCTGCCCAGACCGATGTAGATGCGTTCCATGCCTTATTCGCCCGTCGAGCTTGAAGCCCCGGCGCGCTTGCGCTTGGAACCACTGCTGCGGCGACGTTTGCGTGGCGCACCGCTGGCGTCATCACCTTTGCCGCTGAGATCACGGATCATGTCGCGGCGTTCGCTGTCGTTGGCGTCCTGATAATCCGTCCACCATTCGCCCAGGCCGTCGGTTTCCTCACCAGCGCTTTCACGCAGCAGCAGGAAGTCGTAACCGGCGCGGAAACGTGGATTGTCCAGCAGCAGGTCGGCGCGTTTGCCGCTGCGGCGTGGCAGGCGTTCCTGCATGTCCCAGATTTCGCGGATCGGCATGGTGAAGCGCTTTGGAATGGCGATGCGCTGACACTGTTCGGCGATCAGCTCATGCGCGGCTTCCTGCATGGCCGGGATCGGCGGCATGCCACGCTCTTGCAGGCGTAATACGCGGGCCGGCAGGGCAGGCCACAGCAGGGCGGCAAACAGGAACGCCGGTGTGACCGGTTTGTTCTGTTTTATGCGCAGGTCGGTGTTGGTCAGCGCTTCGCTGATCAACGTGTGGGTGTATTCCGGGTTGTATTCCAGTGCGTCGGCACTGGCCGGGAACAGTGGGGCAAACAGTTGCAGATCGACCAGCATCTCGAAGGTGATCGCGCCGTGGCCGGAGAGGAACAGCTTGAGCACTTCCTCGAACAGACGGGCCGACGGGATCTCGCGCAGCATCGGCGCCAGGTCGCGGATCGGCTGCACGGTGTGCTTCTCGATGCCGAAATTCAGCTTGGCAGCGAAACGCACGGCCCGCAGCATGCGCACCGGATCTTCCTGGTAACGCTGCTTCGGATCGCCGATCAACCGGATCAGGTGATTGCGGATGTCGTGCACGCCGTTGGCGTAATCGAGAATGCGCTCACTGACCGGATCGTAATACAAAGCGTTGATGGTGAAGTCGCGGCGTTGCGCGTCTTCTTCCAGAGTGCCGTAGACGTTGTCGCGCAGAATCCGCCCGCTCTCGTTGCGCGAAGACTGGTTGCTGTCTTCGTCGTCTTCATTGACCGGGTGATTGGCACGGAAGGTCGCGACTTCGATGATTTCGCGACCGAAATGGATATGCACCAGCTTGAAGCGGCGACCGATGATCCGCGCATTGCGGAATTCGGCTCGGACTTGCTCGGGGGTAGCGCTGGTGGCGACGTCGAAATCCTTGGGCGTGATGCCCAGGAGCATGTCACGCACGCAACCGCCGACCAGATAGGCCTGGTAACCGGCGCCCTGCAAGCGTTCGACGATATTCACCGCATAGCGGCTGAATTGCCCCTTTTGCAGCGAATGTTGGCCGCTGTTGAGCACTTCAGGAGTGCTGCGGATGTGTTGCGTACGACGCACGGGTGTTCGGAATGACTGGAACAGCTTCTTCAGCATGGGATGCACTGTTTGAAGGAATGTTCGGCCATACCAAAGAATGACCGCATGATGGGCGCAGATTCTAGCATTTAGTCGGGGGATGGTGTAGGACGCAGCAGATTTGCGCTGCAAGCCGCAGGCTACAGGCATCGGGCAGGGTCGAAACGGAGGTTTTTGCCGAAAGACAGAAACTACAAGGGGAGCCGAAGCTCCCCAAGAAGTAGTTGCGTGCTCTTTTTATTATTGATTCGGGCTTCTTGTTTTTGTTGAGTGCCCTCGTCATGAAGCTTTTCCTTCATGACCCTCCCAATCGGGAGTCAAGAGCAAACGGATTGCTTTGGTCGCTGTGTTGCAGTGATCTTGCGATCCAACCAGTACAGGCTCTGTCTTAGGACAGTTTTTGTTGTTCTCGGCCTGGTCGTGGGGCTAGCCCCAAATACAACGCCTCTCCAAAAGAATCAGTTAGCTGCGCCTCTCGCCGTCTTGTTTTTATTGTGCGTGAGTCGATTCGTCTTATTTTTATTGTCTTGTGCATTGCTTGTTATTGTTCTTGTACCAAACATATAGCAGGTGCCGTGCCAACTTTTGCCAAGCCCAATAAAACAAGGGGTTAGGTCGATATAACGGTTTTCTCGGGGCGAAAAAAAGCCGGGGTTTCGTTACCGATAACCCCGGCTTCTGTTACGTGAAAAAGCTGAGGTAACAGTTTTTTCACGTCTTCAAGCGTTACCCGCACACTCTACAGGTAACGTTCAGCTCTCGCTGGTGACCCCGGTCTTGCGCCGTGGAATGCCCAGGCGCTGACGGCGTTCCCACAGGCACTTGCGGCTGACGCCCAGTTTGCGCGCCAGCTCGGTCTCGGTCATGTGGTCCTGATGCTCAAGAACGAAGTGCTGGAAGTAGTCTTCCAGCGACAGGTCTTCCGTCGGCTCATGGCTGCTGTTGCTGGTGTTACCCGCGGTTTGCGCGGGCAAGCCGATGAACTCGTCGTCTTCCAGGTCGCTCAGCTCAATGTCGATGCCCAGCAGGTCGGCAGAGATTTCCGGGCTTTCGCTCAGAATCACCGCGCGCTCTACCGCGTTCTCCAGCTCTCGCACGTTACCCGGCCAGGAATAATGCCGGATGGCCTGTTCGGCGTCGGCGGCAAATTTCAGGTCGGTACGGTTGATGCGCGCACTCTGGCGGGCGAGAAACGCCGTGGCGATTTCGTTGACGTCGGCGCCACGTTCGCGCAACGCCGGCAATTTCAGGGCAATCACGTGCAGGCGGTAATACAGGTCTTCACGGAACTGGCCGATTTTCGCCAGGCTCTTGAGGTCACGGTGGGTCGCGGCGATCAAACGCACATCGACCTTCTGCGACTGCACCGAACCCACGCGGCGAATCTCGCCTTCCTGCAGCACACGCAGCAGACGAGCCTGGGCTTCCAGCGGCAGTTCGCCGATCTCGTCGAGGAACAGCGTGCCGCCATCCGCCGCTTCCACCAGACCGGCGCGCCCGGCGCTGGCGCCAGTAAACGCACCTTTTTCGTGGCCGAACAGTTCGGACTCGATCAGGCTTTCCGGGATGGCCGCGCAGTTCACCGAAATCATCGGTGCCTTGGCACGCTTGGACAGGTTGTGCAGGGCGCGGGCCACCAGTTCTTTACCGGTGCCGGACTCGCCCTGGATCAGGACATTGGAATCGGTCGGCGCGACTTTGCGGATCTTGCTGTACAGGTCCTGCATCGGCGGGCACGAGCCGATGATGCCGATCTCGCCGTTGCTGTTGTCGACAGACGATTTGCCGCTGCCACTGCTCGGTTTGCCGGCAAGCGTTTCGCCGGCGGCAGGCGCCGACTGGTGATCACGCAGGATCCGCGCAACCGCCTGAAGCATTTCATCGTGATCGAAAGGTTTGGCGATGTAGTCCACCGCGCCCATCTTCATCGAGTCGACCGCCGAGCGCAGGCTGGCGTAGCTGGTCATGATCAGCACCGGTTTGCCCTGGCCGAGCTTGATCAGCTCGGTGCCGGGGGCGCCAGGCAGGCGCAGGTCGCTGACGATCAGATCGAATGTGGGAATACTGAAGCGTTCTTGTGCTTCCTGCACTGAACCGGCTTCGCTGACCTGGTACTGGTTGCGTTCCAGCAGGCGGCGCAAGGCGGAGCGGATAATGGTTTCGTCTTCGACGATCAAAATGTGCGGCATTGATTCGATACTCTCGACGGTCTCAGTTCACAGCGGACGTCGCTTCGACATGACGCGGTAAGGTCACCCGGATTCGGGTGCCGCGCTGGCTCTGTACATCAGCCGGGCTGTCGATGGTGATTTGTCCATAATGCTCTTCAACGATGGAATAGACCAGTGCAAGGCCCAGACCGGTACCTTCACCCGGGTCCTTGGTGGTGAAGAAAGGTTCGAACAATCGGTCCATGATGTTCTGCGGAATACCACTGCCTTCGTCTTCGACGATCAGATCGACCGTGTGTTCGCCGGCTTCACTCTTGACCCGCACGGCGCTGCCCGCAGGCGAGGCATCACGGGCGTTGGAGAGCAGATTGATCAGCACTTGGGCGAGCCGCTGCGGATCGCCTTCGACCCAGTGATCCGGATCGCACAGGTTGTAGAACTGCACTTCGAAGTTGCGTCGGTTCAGCGCCAGCAGACCGATGGCATCCTGCGCGACTTCGGCCAGACAAACCGGTTCGTCGCTGTGCTGATGGCTGCCGGCGTGGGCAAAGCTCATCAGCGACTGCACGATGCGCGACACGCGCTTGGTCTGTTCGAGGATCTGCCCGCTGATTTCCGTCAGTTCGCCGTCTTCTTCGCGCTCTTCGCGCAGGTTCTGCGCCAGACAGGCGATGCCGGTGATCGGGTTGCCGATTTCATGGGCCACACCCGCCGCCAGTCGACCGATGCTCGCCAGGCGCTCGGAGTGCACCAGTTTGTCTTCGAGCATCTGCGTTTCGGTCAGGTCTTCCACCAACAGCACCAGACCACTGTTGCCCGGCGCCAACGGTTCGTCGATCGCCGCTTTGTGCAGATTGAGCCAGCGGGTCTGGCCGTCGAGAGCCAGGTGCTGCTTGTGCAAGTGCTCGTCGGGCAGGTTGATGAAGCCTTGCAGCAATGGCTTCCACGGATCGGCGATGGTGCTCAGGCGTGAACCGACCACCCGTTGCGCAGCGATGCCGGTGAGTTCTTCCATGGCCTTGTTCCACATCAGGATCTCTTGATCCTTGGCCAGCGAGCAGACGCCCATCGGCAACTCCTGCAAGGTCTGGCGGTGGTAGCGGCGCAGGGCGTCGAGTTCGGCGGCCAGTCCGGTGAGGCGCGAGTGGTAATCCTCGAGGCGGCTTTCGATGAAGTGGATGTCTTCGGTCACATAGTTTTCGCCGCCGGCCTTGTACGGCAGGAAGGTTTCGACCATGTCCTGCGCCACGCTCGGGCCCATCAGGCCGGAGAGGTTGGCTTCGATGCGGTCGCGCAAGCGGCGCAAGGCATAAGGACGGCGCTCGTCGAACGGCAGATAGAGGTCGCGCAGGGCCTGCTCGACTTCTTTCTGCGCCGCCTTGGCGCCCAGCGGTTTGGCCAGTTGCGTGGCGAACTCCTGGGGCGAAGCAGCATGCAGTTCGCGGCGTTGCGGACGACGCACGTTATCCACCGCGCAGGCTTCGGCGGCGCTGGCTTCTTCGAGGCTGGCGTTGGTGAACAGCGAGATCAGGGTGAACATCAATACGTTGGCTGCCAGCGAGGCGATCGCCGCCATGTGCCAACTGGTGTCGTCCAGCACGTAAATCATGTTCAGCAGGGGAATGTAGAAACCCTGCAGATTGCCGACCAGTGGCAACAGCATGGTCACCACCCACACCACAATCCCCGCCAGCAGGCCGGCGATAAAGCCGCGCCGGTTGGCGGTCGGCCAGTACAGCACCGAAAGCACGCCGGGCAGGAACTGCAGCGTGGCGACGAAAGCGACGATGCCGAGGTTGGCCAGATCCTGCCCGGCGCCGAGCATCAGGTAGAAGCAGAAACCGGCCATGATGATCGCGACGATCAGCGCCCGACGCGTCCACTTCAGCCAGCGATAGATGTTGCCTTCGGCCGGCGGCTGATAGAGCGGCAGCACCAGGTGGTTCAGCGCCATGCCCGACAGGGCCAGGGTGGTGACGATGATCAGGCCACTGGCGGCCGATAGCCCGCCGACGTACGCCAGCAAGGCCAGCGGTTTGCTGTTGGCGGCGATGCCGATGCCGAGGGTGAAATATTCCGGGTCGGTGGTGGCGCCGAGCTTCAGGCCGGCCCACAGGATCAACGGCACCGCCAGGCTCATCAGCAACAGGAACAGCGGCAGGCCCCAGCTGGCGCTGACCAGCGAGCGCGGGTTGAGGTTCTCGGTAAAGGTCATGTGATACATGTGCGGCATCACGATCGCCGAGGCGAAAAACACCAGTAACAGCGTGCGCCATGGTCCTTCCTGCAGCGGCGTGTGCAGGGCGGCGAGGGCGGTCTGGTTTTGCAGCAGCCACAGTTCGAGTTGTTGCGGGCCATCGAACACGCCGTACAGCGCATACAGACCGACGCCGCCGAGGGCGATCAGTTTGATCACCGATTCGAAGGCAATCGCGAACACCAGCCCTGCGTGTTTCTCGCGAGTGGCGATATGCCGGGAACCGAAGAAAATCGTGAACAGAATGATCAGCGCACAGAACGCCAGCGCGACGCGGCTCTGGATCGGCTCGCCAGTGAGGATGCCAATCGAATCGGCTACCGCCTGAATCTGCAACGCCAGCAGCGGCAGCACGCCGATCAACATGAAGATCGTGGTCAGCGCGCCGGCCCAGGTGCTGCGAAAGCGGAACGCGAACAGATCCGCCAGCGACGACAATTGATAGGTGCGGGTGATTTTCAGGATCGGATACAGCAGCACCGGTGCGAGCAGAAACGCACCAGACACCCCGAGGTAGCTGGACAGAAAGCCGTAGCCATACTGATAGGCCAGCCCCACCGTGCCGTAAAACGCCCAGGCACTGGCGTAGACCCCCAGCGACAGGGTGTAGGTCAGCGGGTGGCGAATGATCGCCCGCGGGATCATGCCCCGTTCGCTGATCCAGGCAACGCCGAACAGCACCGCCAGGTACGCGGCGCTGATCAGGATCATCTGGGTCAGGCTAAAGCTCATCGGCATCTTTTTGGCTCTGCAGGATGAAGGTCACGACAATCAGGATCAACCACAGCAGATACGGCCGATACCAGGCGCCCGTGGCGTCGATCCACCAATCCATGATGGCTGGCGAAAACAGATAGATTCCCACGACCAGAAGCAGGACCAAGCGATAGATGTACATCCCGGCCTCTCTTTTTTATGCGCGTGCCCGAAAACGTGCGGCGATGGTAACGGATGGGCGCGCCACTGCAAGTGTCGTCATTGCAGTTGCGCCTCGGGCAACGTCAGTGTGCGCGGGATCTTCGATGCATCCCAGTGGGCTGCGCCCCATTTGAGCAATTCCTCGGGCGTGGCATGGGCCAGTTCGGCACCGGGGTTTTGCCCCAGCGCACGCAAGGCTCGCAACAGCAGCGGCGTGGCCTGATCGGCCTCAAGCGGCGGCGAACGGTAGGATTTGCCGAGCTTGTTGCCGTCCGGCTGCGTAATCAGTGGCAGGTGCAGATAGCGCGGCTGACGCAGGCCCAGCAGTTCTTGCAGGTAGAGCTGGCGTGGCGTGGAGTCGAGCAGGTCGGCACCGCGCACGATGTCGGTGATGCCTTGCCAGGCGTCATCCAGCACCACCGCCAGTTGGTAGGCGTAGAGACCGTCGCGGCGGCGAATCACGAAATCTCCCACTTCACGGCCCAGATGCTGGCGCAACTCGCCCTGCACCCGATCGATAAAGTGGTATTCCAGTTCCGGCACGCGCAGGCGGATCGCCGCATCTTGCTGTCCATGACCGGCATTGCGGCACAAGCCCGGATAAATCCCGTGATACGGCTCCAGCTGCTTGCGCGAGCAGGTGCAGGCGTAGGCCAGGCCATGGTTGAACAGGCTGTCGAGCACTTCGGCGTAGGCGGCGTGGCGGTCACTCTGGCGTACCATCTCACCGTCCCACTCGAAGCCGTAACTTTCCAGCGCCTTGAGAATCGCCGCCTGCGCGCCCGGTTCTTCGCGGGGCGGATCGAGATCTTCCATGCGCACCAGCCAGCGGCCATTCACCGAGCGGGCATCCAGATAAGAAGCGAGCGCCGCCACCAGTGAGCCGAAGTGCAGGTGGCCACTGGGGGTGGGGGCGAAGCGGCCGATGTAGGCGGGGGAGATTTTGGCTGTCATGGAAACGAAGCTACTTTTCAGGCGATACGCAGGTCAACGGGTGGGAGCGAGCCTGCTCGCGAAAGCTTGATGTCAGACGATTAAATGTTGAATGACACACCGCTTTCGCGAGCAGGCTCGCTCCCACAAGGGCAAAAGGCAGAAACAAAAACGGAGCGTTCGCACGCTCCGTTTTTCGTTCAGGTCGAGATTACTTGCCGACCTGCTTTTCCTTGATTTCCGCCAGGTTCTTGCAGTCGACGCACATGTCGGCAGTCGGACGGGCTTCAAGACGCTTGACGCCGATCTCGATCCCGCAAGAGTCGCACCAGCCGTACTCTTCGTCTTCGATCAGTTGCAGGGTCTTGTCGATCTTCTTGATCAGTTTGCGCTCGCGGTCGCGGGCGCGCAGCTCGAGGGCGAACTCTTCTTCCTGACTGGCACGATCGGCCGGATCAGGAAAGTTGGCCGCTTCGTCTTTCATGTGATCAACAGTGCGGTCGACTTCCTGCATCAAGTCCAGTTTCCACTTGGTCAGGATCTTGGTGAAGTGCGCGCGCATTGGAGCGCCCATGTACTCTTCGCCCGCTTTCGGGACGTAGGGTTCGAAACCGCTGAGTGTCTGACTTGCCTGTTGCTTTGCTTGGGTGGGCATGAAATGGACCGCCTCTACTCTTGTAATCCATTGCGCAGGATTGCTCCATCACCGACACCTGCCGGCCCTGCGGCTGCAAGCGGGCGAACTTACCAGATCAATTCGGCCTGCGCTACTCCCGGATGTCGAGGCCCCGGCGGGCGGCGCTTGCAGAAGTTTGGCAAGTCATGTCTGACAGTGATGGAGGCCTGATCAATCTCTGATTTTAGTCAATCCTGGAGCGTACGCGCATATCGTTACAGTCCAGCGTTCTTGAGGCTGTGACCGCGACGGGTTCTCGCTCGTTCCGGCAGACAGGTAGAATCGTCTCTTTTTCCCCGTCGAAGGAAAACCAATGGCTCAGCCCTACAGTGCGCGCAGTCGTGCGATCGAACCGTTCCATGTGATGGCGCTGCTGGCGCGGGCCAATGAACTGCAGGCCGAAGGTCACGATGTGATCCACCTGGAAATCGGCGAGCCGGACTTCACCACAGCCGAACCGATCATCCGCGCCGGGCAAGCGGCGCTGACGGCGGGCAAGACTCGCTACACCGCGGCGCGGGGCATTCCTCAATTGCGCGAAGCGATCTCCGGGTTTTATCAAACGCGCTACGGCTTGAACATTGATCCGCGAAGGATCCTGATCACGCCGGGTGGCTCCGGCGCGCTGTTGCTGGCCAGCGCCTTGCTGGTCGATCCGGGCAAACACTGGCTGCTGGCGGATCCGGGCTACCCGTGCAACCGGCACTTCCTGCGTCTGGTTGAAGGCGCGGCACAACTGGTTCCGGTCGGGCCGGAGGTGCGCTATCAACTGACCCCGGATCTGGTGGCGCGGCATTGGGATCACGACAGCGTTGGTGCGTTGGTGGCTTCGCCTGCCAATCCGACCGGCACCCTCCTGACCCGCGACGAACTGGCCGGATTATCCACAGCGATCAAGGCGCGGCACGGCCATCTGGTGGTGGACGAGATTTATCATGGCCTGACTTACGGCACCGATGCCGCCAGCGTGCTGGAAGTCGATGACAGCGCCTTTGTCCTCAACAGCTTCTCCAAATATTTCGGCATGACCGGTTGGCGTCTCGGCTGGCTGGTGGCACCGGATGCGGCCGTCAGTGAGCTGGAAAAACTCGCGCAGAATCTCTATATCAGCGCGCCGAGCATGGCGCAGCATGCCGCACTGGCCTGTTTCGAGTCGGACACCATCAGCATTCTCGAAGAGCGCCGCGCCGAATTTGGCCGCCGTCGCGACTTCCTCCTGCCGGCGTTGCGCGAGTTGGGTTTCAATATCGCCGTCGAACCTGAAGGTGCGTTCTACTTGTATGCCGATATCAGCCAGTTCGGCGGTGATGCCTTCGCGTTCTGCCGGCATTTCCTCGAAACCGAGCACGTTGCCTTTACCCCGGGGCTGGATTTCGGTCGTTATCAAGCGGGCCATCATGTGCGTTTTGCTTACACGCAAAACCTCCCACGCTTACAGGAAGCGGTGGAACGCATCGCTCGTGGCTTGAAGAGCTGGCAAGGCTGATGCGTTTTTATCCGGCTCTGGAAGAGGCGCGGCTGATTCGCCGCTATAAACGTTTTCTGGCTGATGTTGAAACGGTCAATGGCGAGCTGTTGACCCTTCACTGCCCGAACACCGGTTCGATGCTCAACTGCCAGGTTGAGGGCGGACAGGTGTGGTTCAGTCGCTCCAACGACCCGAAACGCAAGCTGCCCGGCACCTGGGAAATTGGCGAAACCCCGCAGGGCCGGCTGTTTTGCGTGAACACCGGCCGTGCCAACGCACTGGTGGAAGAGGCGCTGCAGGCGGGAGTCATCAACGAGTTGAGCGGCTTTACGGCGCTTAAACGTGAAGTGGCGTACGGCCAGGAAAAGAGCCGCATCGATTTCCGCCTCGAGTACCCGAGCGGCCCGGCCTACGTGGAAGTGAAAAGTGTCACGCTGGGATTCGACGGAACGAATGTCGCGGCGTTTCCCGATGCGGTGACCCAGCGCGGCGCCAAGCATCTGCGTGAACTGGCGCATCTGGCCCGTGACGGCATTCGGGCGGTGCAGCTGTATTGCGTTAATCTCAGCGGGATTGACGCAGTGCGTCCGGCCGAGGAAATCGATGCGGCGTACGCCGATGCCCTGCGCGAGGCGGTGGCATGCGGAGTTGAAGTGCTGGCCTACGGCGTGCGCTTGAACCACGAAGAAATGGTGATCGACCGGCGGCTGGACGTGTTGCTCAACGGTTAAACATCGATCCACACCCCTTGGGCGTCCTCGCGGCAGGGGATGGCGATCAGGGATTGCCCGGCGCAGGGGCCGGCGACGCATTCGCCATCCTCGATCAGGAACAGTGCGCCGTGGATGGCGCACTGGATCAGGCTGTTGCTCGGGTCGAGAAACTGGTCGGGGTGCCATTCCAGGCCGACGCCACGATGCGGGCAACGGTTGAGATAAACATAGGCCTGACCATTGCGGCGCACGGCAAACAGTTTGTTGCCGTGGATGTCGAACCCACGGCTGCCGGCCTCGGCGAGATCGGCGCCCGCGCACAAAAACTTCATGACTATCCTCAACTGTCGGCTCGTTTCAGGAAATGTCCGAGCTTGACGTTTAAATGCAAACAATTATCAAATGGCCGCCTTCGCCCACTGTGCGCGGCTGCCGCCAAGGATACTTGGCCTGCCGGTTCGCTGCCCGGGAAACTGTTCAAGGAAAGCTGCGTATGCGCCTGATTATCCGCGTTGCTGTGCTGTGTGTCGGACTGTTCGCCAGCCTTCAGGTGACAGCTGCCGACTTGCCACAGCGTTGGGTCAGTGCCGGTGGCGCGCTTTCGGAGTGGGTCAGTGCGTTGGGCGGCGAGTCGAAACTGGTCGGCGTCGACACCACCAGCCAGCATCCCGAGTCGCTGAAGAAACTGCCAAGTATCGGCTATCAACGCAGCCTGTCGGCAGAGGGCATTCTCAGCCTGCGCCCGGACATCCTTATCGGCAGCGAAGAAATGGGCCCGCCACCGGTGATCGCTCAGGTAAGGAGCGCCAAGGTGCAGGTCGAACTGTTCTCGGCGCAGCCGGATCTGCCGACGCTGGAAAAAAACCTCACGCATCTCGGGCAGTTGCTCGGCGCGCAAGCCCAGGCGACGCAGTTGCTGGAAAGTTATCAACAGCAGCTCGCCATGCAGAAGGCGCGAGTCGCCGAGTTGCAGACCCGGCACAAGGCGCCCGGTGTGCTGGTGCTGATCGGACATGCCGGCGGTAAACCATTGATTGCCGGCAAGGACACTGTCGCCGACTGGCTGCTGCAACGGGCCGGCGGACATAACCTGGCAACGCATACCGGTTACAAGCCGTTCTCCGTGGAGTCGCTGGCCGGGCTTGATCCTGAGGTGCTGGTGTTGGCGGATCGCGCGTTGAGCGGTGAGGCGGCAAAAGCGGCGTTGTTCAAGGAAAACCCCATCCTCAATTCAAGCCGTGCGGCCAAGACCGGACGGGTACTGGAGCTGGATCCGACGCTGCTGGTCGGCGGGCTCGGGCCGCGTTTACCGGCGGCGTTGAAGGGTTTGTCTGACGGCCTCTACCCGACTGCGAGCGGCCAATGACCGTACTGGTCAAACCACGCAGCGTGTTTATCGGGCTGACGCTCCTGTGTTTGCTGGCCATCTGGCTGTCGTTGGCGCTGGGGCCGGTGAGCCTGCCGCTGTTCGATACGTTGCGCGCGGCTCTGCGCATGCTCGGTGTGCCGCTGGCGCCGGACGGTCTGGAGCAGGCTGAGCTGATTCTCGGGCAGATCCGTCTGCCGCGGACCTTGCTCGGCCTGGCCGTCGGCGGCGTACTGGCGCTGTCCGGTGTGGCGATGCAAGGTTTGTTTCGCAATCCGCTGGCCGATCCCGGGTTGGTCGGAGTCTCCAGCGGTGCGGCGCTTGGTGCGGCTGTAGCTATTGTCGGCGGTACGTTTTTTGGCGGTTTGCCAGAGTGGTTCGGGCCGTATTTGTTGTCGGCGTGCGCGTTTCTCGGCGGGTTGGGGGTAACGGCGCTGGTCTATCGGCTCGGACGGCGCAACGGCCAGACTCACGTCGCGACCATGCTGCTGGCGGGGATCGCGCTGACGGCGCTGGCCAGCTCGGCAGTCGGGTTGTTCACCTATCTGGCGGATGACGCGACCCTGCGCACGCTGACTTTCTGGAATCTGGGCAGCCTCAATGGTGCCAGTTACGCGCGTTTGTGGCCGTTGCTGATCATCAGCGCCGGTGTTGCGCTGTGGTTGCCGCGTCGTGCCAAGGCGCTGAATGCGTTGTTGCTGGGTGAGTCCGAAGCAGGGCATCTGGGGATCGATGTCGAACGGCTCAAGCGTGAACTGGTGTTCTGCACAGCGTTGGGTGTTGGCGCAGCGGTAGCGGCGGCGGGGATGATCGGTTTCGTCGGGCTGGTGGTGCCGCATCTGGTGCGTTTATTGGCCGGGCCCGATCACCGGGTGCTGTTGCCGGCGTCGGTACTGGCGGGTGCGAGCCTGCTGTTGCTGGCGGATCTGGTGGCGCGGCTGGCACTGGCGCCGGCGGAGTTGCCGATCGGTATTGTCACGGCGTTTATCGGCGCGCCATTCTTCCTTTATCTGCTGCTGCGAGGACGTGCCTGATGCTGTGTGCACACAATCTGCACATCCGTCGCGGGCGCAAGACCGTCCTCAGCGACGTCACCCTGCAACTGGAGCCCGGTGAGGTGCTGGGTGTGCTCGGTCCGAACGGTGCCGGCAAAAGCACCTTGCTCGGTGCCTTGTGCGGTGAGCTGACGGCGAGTGAAGGCGAGGTGTTGCTCGACGGCAAGGCGCTGAATCACTGGACAGGTACGCAACGCGCCCAGCGTCTGGCGGTGTTGCCGCAGGTCTCGACGCTGGATTTTGCCTTTCGTGTGGATGAAGTGGTCGGCATGGGCCGCTTGCCGTATCAAAGTGGTCGGGTGCGCGACGACGAAATCATTGCGGCAGCGCTGGACGCTGCGGATGCCGGGCACCTGAGCGGGCGCAGTTATCTGGCGCTGTCGGGTGGCGAGCGCCAACGCGTGCATCTGGCGCGGGTTTTGGCGCAGTTATGGCCGGGTCAGGCCGGGCAAACCCTGTTGCTGGACGAGCCGACCTCGATGCTCGATCCCTTGCATCAACACACCACGCTGCAGGCAGTACGCGAGTTTGCCGATCGCGGTGCGGCGGTGCTCGTCATCCTGCATGATCTGAATCTGGCGGCGCGCTATTGTGATCGGGTGTTGCTGCTTGAAGGCGGGCGCCCGGTGGCGCTGGATACGCCGCAGCAAGTTTTGCGACCGGACTCGCTCAAAGCGGTGTTCGGTCTCGAAGTATTGGTGCAGCCGCACCCGGAGCGTGGGCATCCGCTGATCATCGCCCGCTGATTTCTCATCGAGGTGATGGCATGCGCGGGATCTGGTTGTTGGCGGTGTTGTGGCTTGCGGGGTGTCAGCATGTTGCTGCGCCACCACCGGTCAGCGGTGAGATACGCGATCTGCACAGCGGTCAGGTGCTGACCGCGCAGGAACTGCTGACACGTCTGGCCGGTGCGCAACACGTGATCATTGGCGAGCAGCATGACAATGCCGATCATCACGCTGCGCAGTTGTGGCTGTTGCGGTCGCTGGGTGAGCAACGCCCTCAGGGCAGTCTGCTGCTGGAGATGCTTACGCCTGATCAACAGCCGAACGTTGATCAGGTTCGCCATGCAGCAGCGCGGCCCACCGATCTTGCCGCCGCTCTGGACTGGCAGGATGGCTGGGACTGGAAGCTTTATGGACCGATCGTTCGCTTCGCCCTCACACAATCCTATCCGTTGCTGGCAGCCAATCTGGACGACAGCGAGATCCGCGCGTTCTATCGTCAGCCGCCGGCCTTGACCGGCGTTCGCAGCAATGCGGCAACGGTAAAAGCCACGCTGCTTGAGCAGATAAGCGACTCGCACTGTGGCTTGCTGCTCAAATCGCAGATGCCGGCGATGCTCAGCGTTCAGCAACAACGTGATCGACGCATGGCCGAACGTTTGCTGGCGGCACCAGCGCCCGCCATGTTGTTGGCAGGCGCCTGGCATGCGCGCAAGGATGCTGGCGTGCCGCTGCATGTGCTTGATCTTGGCGCAGCCCAAGCGCCCACGGTGCTGATGCTGGCCGAACAGGGCGCCGAGGTCAGCGCGGCGATGGCCGATTACGTCTGGTACACCCCGACCACGCCTGCGCAGGATTACTGCGCACAGATGCGCAAACAGTTCGGCCAGTGACTTTTCCACAGGCAAAAAAAGACCCGGTAAAAACCGGGTCAAATAACCGTGATTAGCCTGATGAGGAGATAATCTGAGAGTCCGAACCAAGGGCTTTTCAGAATATCGACTGATCTCGCGATCAGTTGTGATAATCATAGCGATTCTCATTAACGAGTCAACCACTGTTTTTCCATTCGCGTGATTTAGTCGTGCAAATGGCCGGAATGCCCCGGAAACAGGGGACTCAACGCGCAGCTTTCACCGCACTCAGTTGGGTGATTTGCTGGTTGAGCTGGCCAATGCGCCGGGCCATGCTCTCGATCAGGCTGTGGGCAATCTTCGGATTGTTGCGGATCATGCTCAGAAACTGATCGCCCGGAATCAACATCACTGTACTTGGCTCGCGGGCAATGACCGTGGCGTTTCGCGGCTCGCCTGTGAACACGGCCATGGCGCCGAAAATCTCGTCCTTGGGCACGTCGCCAACCTTGTGCCCGTCAACAAACGCTTCGGCATGTCCATCGATGATCACAAAGACGTGATCGGCGGCATCGCCCTGCTGGATCAGCACGTCACCGCTCTCGACCCGTTTAAAGCCATTGGTGCTGCGAAACTCCCGTGGCTTCAGTTCGGCCACCGCGTGTGCCAGCAGCGCCATCTGCCCCAGCAGATATTCCAGCCATTGCTCAGCCCGTTCCGGCTCGGCGTACAAATGTCGGAACAGATCGGTTCGTCGATAGGGCAGCAAGCGCAATAGTCCATCGCTGCGCAGTCGGCAATCGGTCCAGGCGTCACCTTGCTGCAGGCCGATCAGATCGCCTTCCTGCCAGTAAAACAGCGCACGGCCACCGATGTAGCCGTGGATCACGCCTTCTGTCAGCAGAAACAGCTGATCGCGTGGGAGCTGCGCCATCAGGTCGTCAGAGATTTCCGGCTCAGACGCTGGCCCGCATGGCGCAAGCCCTTCCAGCCAGCGTGCGGGCAAGCTCTGCAAACGATTGATCAGCGCATCGATCGATGCCGATTGTTCCCCGAGCAGATACATGGTCGTCAGCGCCTGGTCAGTTCTTGTGACGCGAGGAGATGGCTTCGAGCTGCTTGTTCAAGGCGTCTTTGCGTTCGGCCGGGATATCGTTCCAGTGCACATCCATCAGTGCCCCTTCGATCGCGTACAACAACACCTTTGATGCGCGAAACCCGCGGGTACGCACGGCCCGATAGGCGTCCACCGCCCCCAGGCGACGCAAGTCCGAGGCGCTGTGGATGCCCACGGCATGCAGCCATTGCGCCGACGTCTTGCCAAGATTCTTCAGGTGTTGCAGTTCATCATTCATCAAGCCTCCTTGCGACGGCCGAATGGTGCGTGGGCGATCTTCTCAGGAGTGTAGCCATCAGTAGGAAAAGCGTGGTTGTTTGGTCGGATTAGACGCAAACGCTTCTAAGAAGGCAGCTGTGAACGCAGAAAGGAGGGAAGAAATGCGGAAATAAATGTGGGAGCGGGTTTGCTCGCGGAGGCGTCCTGTCGGCCGCAGGATGTATCGACTGACACCACGCCTTCGCGAGCAAGCCCGCTCCCACGCGGGAAAGGCGTCGGGTCAGAGAAAGATAAAAATATCAGCGGGTGCGATAGCGCAGGCGGGTACCAAAATTCATCGACATCAGGATCTCGTCGGCGCTCAGTTCCGGTGGGAAGTACGCACCGGAAATCTGCGCATGGGCCAGGCTTGCGCCTTCGAGTGATGAATTACGGAAATCGATGCCGCGCAAATCGGCGGAGCGGAAGTAGGCGTCGCGGAAATCCACGCCGTCGGCGTTCAGTTCACGCAGATCGAGACCACGGAAGTCGCCACCGACCATGTCGATCGGGCCGTCGTTCGGGCGTTCCTTGTTGAAGCCTGCGATGTCGTCTTTGTGCAGCAGGGCATAAAGCGGGGTGTCGAGAAGTTTCGGCTGGCTCATGTCACATCACCTGTTGGTTTTATGACGCCAGTATAGTGCCACTATTTGACGGCCGTGAAGCCAGCGAGGACTTCACGGCCGAAATAGTTTCTTACAGGCCTGGCAGGCGCTGACGAATCTGCGCCACTACGGTGTCGAGGGTCCCGCTTTCATTGGTCTGTACGCGCTTGCTGCGCAGAATTTCTTCTGGCGTCAGTGCTTCGCGGCTGGCCTGTTGGGCCTCTATGACCGCCAGCGTGGCGTCGGAAGGGTCCTTCTTGTCGGCCTGACGAATCGCCAGCCAGCTTTCGATCACGGCTTGCGGAGCGTTGCAGTCGAGAATCAGGAATGGCGTGCCGGTCGCCTCGGCGACTTTCGCCGCGCTGTCACGTTGCTCGCGCTTGAGGTAGGTCGCATCGATCACCACCGGGAAACCGGCGTGCAGGATCACTCCGGCAATCTCATGCAGACGGGCATAGGTGGCTACGCTGGCGTCGGCGCTGTAGATCCCGGCCTGCACGTCGTTGGCTACGGTCTGCTCGCCGAACAGACGCTTGCGCTCGACGTCGGAACGCAGGCGAATCGCGCCCAGCGCTTCGACCAGGCGCATGGCCACGTGGCTCTTGCCGACAGCCGATACGCCGTGGGTGATGGCCATGAAACGCGAAGGAATGGTGCTGTAGCTTTCCGCCAGGTTGGCGTAGTTGCGGTACTGGCGCAGGGTGGTGGCGCGCTGCACCGGCGTGGCGTCTGCCGGCATGCTGAACAGCGCGACTTTGGCGCGAACCAGCGCGCGATAGGCTTTGTAGAAGTTCAGCACTTCCAGGCCTTGATAGTCGCCGGTCAATTCCAGGTATTGGCTGATGAAGCGGCGGGCCAGGGATTTCAGACCACGGTCTTCCAGGTCCATCGCCAGGAAACCGGTGTCGGCCCAGACGTCGGTGAAGCGGAACGGTTCGTTGAACTCGATGCAGTCGAAGATCACCACTTTGCCATTGATCACAGTGGCATTGCCCAAGTGAATGTCGCCGTGGCATTCGCGAGTGAAACCCTCGGCCTTGCGCTGGCTGAACAGTGCCTTGAGACGATCGAAGCTGCTCTCGGCCCAGGCTTGCAGGGCCTCGAGTTGCAACAAGTCGTTTTTGTCGCTGAGGAACGGCAGGATCTGTTCGAAGTTCTGGCGCACCGGGGCCATTACGCTGTCTGGCGTACCAGCGTCGTGTTCGGCCGGGACTTTTGGCGCACTGAGGTGGAATCTGGCGATCTGCTCGGCCATTTCGTCGATGTGCTGAGTGGTCAGTTCACCGTTGGCTTGCAGGGTGCTGAGCAGGCCGGTCTGCGGGAATTGGCGCATCTTCAACACATACTCGATCACCGGGCCGTCGCCGCCCAGTTGCGGCGCTTCGACGCTGCCGGTCACCGGCAACACGTCCAGATACAAATCTTCGGTCAGGCGCTGATTCAAACGCAGTTCTTCAGCGCAGAAGTGCTCGCGCGCTTCGAGGCTGGTGAAGTCGAGAAAGCCGAAATTCACCGGCTTCTTCACTTTATAAGCAAACGACCCGGTGAGGATCACCCACGAGATATGGGTTTCGATGACCTGGAACCCGTCGACGGGGTGCGGGTAGAGGGCCGGGTTTTGCAGGGCAGCGATCAGTGACTGGCTCACGGGCGATCCTTCAGAGACTGGGAAATTCGAGGTCGCCATTATGGCCGCTCGCCAGCCTGACGCAAACCTCGGAGCGCTCCTGTTGAGGATGAATAAAGTGCGTATAATCCGCCGCCATGACTCGAACTCGATCCCCCCGTACCAAGAAAAAACCACCTGCCAAGGGCCTGCGGCCGTGGCTGGGCTGGGCCATTAAACTCAGTCTGGTCGGCCTTGTGGTGCTGGCCGGCTTCGCCGTTTACCTCGATGCCGTGGTGCAGGAGAAATTCTCCGGCAAGCGCTGGACCATTCCGGCGAAGGTGTACGCGCGTCCGCTCGAGCTGTTCGTCGGACAAAAGCTGAGCAAGGACGATTTCCTCACCGAACTCGACGCCTTGGGCTATCGCCGTGAAGCCGTGAGCAATGGCCCCGGCGCTGCTGCCGTCAGTGGCAATACCGTCGATCTGAATACCCGCGGCTTCCAGTTCTATGAAGGCCTGGAGAAACCGCAGCCGGTGCGCGTGCGTTTCTCTGGCGACTATGTGGCCGAACTCTCCGGGCTCAACGGCGGGAAGTTGTCCGTGGTGCGGCTCGAGCCGCTGATGATCGGCGGCATTTACCCGAAAAATCTTGAAGACCGCATCCTGATCAAGCTCGATCAGGTGCCGCCGTATTTGCTCGATACGTTGGTCGCCGTTGAAGACCGCGACTACTACAGCCACTGGGGCGTGTCGCCGAAATCGATTGCCCGGGCGATCTGGGTCAACACCTCTGGCGGCAAGATGACCCAGGGCGGCAGCACGCTGACCCAGCAGTTGGTGAAGAACTTCTACCTCACCAACGAGCGCAGTCTGAGCCGCAAGCTCACCGAAGCGATGATGGCGATGCTGCTGGAGCTGCACTACGACAAGAAGGAAATTCTTGAGGCCTACCTCAATGAAGTCTTTGTCGGGCAGGACGGTCAGCGTGCCGTGCACGGTTTCGGTCTGGCCAGCCAGTTCTTCTTTGGTCAGCCACTGTCCGAGCTGAAGCTGCATCAGGTCGCGTTGCTGGTCGGCATGGTCAAGGGCCCGTCCTACTACAACCCGCGCCGCAACCCCGAGCGTGCGCTGGAGCGACGTAACCTGGTGCTCGACGTGCTTGAGCAGCAAGGCGTGGCGACTGCCGAACAGGTTGAAGCGGCGAAGAAAATGCCCTTGGGTGTAACCACGCGCGGCAAGCTCGCCGACAGCTCGTTCCCGGGCTTCATCGATCTGGTCAAACGCCAGTTGCGTGAAGACTACCGCGACGAAGACTTGACCGAAGAAGGCTTGCGGATATTCACCAGTTTCGACCCGATTCTGCAGATGAAAGCCGAAGCGTCGGTTAACGACACCTTTAAACGTCTGGCTGGACGCAAAGGCTCCGATGATGTGGAAGCGGCGATGGTCGTGACCAACCCGGAGACTGGCGAAGTGCAGGCGATGATTGGTAGCCGTCAGGCCAGTTACGCCGGTTTCAACCGGGCGCTGGACGCCGTGCGGCCAATCGGTTCTCTGGTAAAACCGGCGGTCTATCTGACTGCGTTGGAGAAACCGAGCCACTACACGCTGACCAGTTGGCTGTCGGATGATCCGCTGTCGATCAAAGGCGCGGACGGTCAGGTGTGGAAGCCGCAGAACTACGACCGTCGCTCTCACGGCACAGTCTTCCTTTACCAAGGGCTGGCGCATTCCTACAACCTGTCGACCTCGCGTCTGGGCCTGGAAGTCGGTGTGCCGAATGTGCTCAAGACCCTTGCGCGTCTGGGCGTGACCCGGGAATTCCCGGCGTTCCCGTCGATGTTGCTCGGGGCTGGCGGCATGACCCCGATCGAAGTGGCGACCATGTATCAGACCCTCGCCAACGGTGGTTTCAATACGCCGATGCGCGGGATTCGCAGTGTGCTGACTGCTGAGGGCGAACCGCTCAAGCGTTATCCGTTCCAGATCGAGCAGCGTTTCGATCCGGCGTCCATCTACCTGATCCAGAACGCCATGCAGCGGGTGATGCGTGAAGGTACCGGCAGCTCGGTTTACAACGTGCTGCCCAAGACCCTGACGCTGGCCGGCAAGACCGGTACCAGTAACGACTCGCGCGACAGTTGGTTCGCCGGTTTCAGTCAGGATCTGCTGGCGGTGGTCTGGCTCGGTCGTGACGACAACGGCAAGACCCCGTTCACCGGGGCGACCGGTGCGCTGCAGGTCTGGACCAGTTTCATGCGCAAGGCCGATCCGCTGCCGCTGGATATGCCGCAGCCGGACAACATCGTTCAGGCGTGGGTCGATTCGCGTACCGGGCAAGGCTCGGATGCCAACTGTCCGGGAGCCGTGCAGATGCCGTATATTCGCGGCAGCGAACCGCCACCCGGTGCCGCGTGTGCAAGCGAAACGCCTGCTTCGCCGGAGTCGGTGATGGATTGGGTCAAGGGCTGGATGAATTAAGCAAAGAGGGTTTCAAGTGAACAAGTGGTTGATTCCAGCGGTGACCGCCGTGGCTTTGCTCAGCGGCTGCTCTACCGTACAGCGTGGTTCGATCCCGGTGGTGGACTCCGGCACAGCCGTGTCCAACAGCGAACGGCTGTCGGCCAACGGCGGTTTCCGCAAGACGACAGTCAAACGTCCAGTGCAGGGTCAGGCGCAATCCCAGGCCATTCCGCAAGGCGATACCGGCGTGGTGGTGATGGTGCCGGGTGGCGGTGCTGCGACATCGGCGCCGATCAGCTCCTCGCCGATCGTTCCTGGTCCGGCGTCCGGTGGGATTACGGCGGGTCCGTACAATCCTTCGCCGGTCGAGTCGGCACCGATCAACACTGGCAGCTACAGCATGCCTTCGACGCCGAGCGGCATTCCTTCGGCCAGCAGTGGCGGAGGTCTGTCCGCAGACGAGCAACTGGATGGTCCGGTACTCGCCTTGCTGACCACTGCGCAACAGCAGCAGGCCGGCGGCGACCTCAACGGTGCATCTTCCAGTCTGGAGCGCGCTCAGCGTGTAGCTCCGCGTGAGCCGCAAGTGCTCTACCGTCTGGCGCAGGTGCGCATGGCCCAAGGTGATGCGCCGCAGGCGGAACAGTTCGCCCGTCGCGCGCTGACCATGGCCAACGGCCGTCCGGATCTGCAAGCCAACCTGTGGGAAATCATCGCGCAGTCCCGTGAGAAGCAGGGCGACTCCGCCGGCGCTGCACTGGCTCGTCAAAAGGCCAAGGTTTCGCTCTGATGGACACCCGTTTCCCGAAAATCGCCGATCAATTGCTGCTGATCGAGCGTGAACTGCGCACGCAGGGTTGGTGGGATGAGATCCAGCCATCAGCCGAAGCCTTGAGCAGTGTCGAACCGTTTTCGGTCGACACGCTGGATTTCGAGCAGTGGCTGCAATGGATCTTCCTGCCGCGAATGAAGATGATCCTTGAGCAGGACTTGCCGTTGCCCAATGCCTCGGGCATTCAGGAAATGGCTGAAATGGTCTTCGCCCAGCGCAATCTGCAGGGCAAGGATCGCCAGTTGCAGGTGCTGCTTAAAGAGTTCGATCTGCTGATCACCGCTTCCCGCTAGAGCCGATCCCCTGTAGGAGCTGCCGAAGGCTGCGATCTTTTGATCTTGCTTTTGAAAACAGCATCAAAAGATCGCAGCCTGCGGCAGCTCCTACAGATTTTTATTCGCAGTTCTGCGCAATCTGCTTCTGCGCTTCGACAATGCGCTCCTGACGCTGCGCATCATCCAGCCGCCGTACTTGTCCCTCCACTTCCTCCCGCAAACGCGGATTGTTCTGCAATTGCGCCAGGTTCGTCCGTGCCTGTTCGCAAAATGCCTTGAGCTGCGCCTGCTGCTCCGCCACCTGTTTCTTCACCTTGTCGTCGATGGCTTTCTGATCGCCCAGCGCACCACTGCCAGGCATGGCGGCGGGTTTCGGTGGGGGCGAGGAGGGCGTCTGCACAGTCGTCGCCGGCAGCCCTTGCGGCGGCTGCGCATCGAAGTGCGTGACGCCTTGAGCGTCGACCCATTTGTAGATCTGAGCGGCCGAGCACCAGGGGGTGAGGCCGATCAGCAGAGTTAACAGAAGCGTTCGCATGCTGATTCCTTGGCAAAATTGCGCAATTGACGCTAACAGAGTAGCTGTTTTCAGGTTTTTTCTTGCGTTCTCATGTGCTTACCCACAATTAAGCACATTGACGGCTTGACTTGGAGAGGGCGAAACAGAAGAATCCAAAGTCCGCTGTAGAGGGACTGCCAGAAGCAGACCCACTCGGCAGATCATGAGGCGCCTATCCGCGTCGACCTGTTACACCCGCAACGCGTTACCTCGCGCTGGGTGGGAAAGGCCCGCAACACTTGGGACGATCCCAATACTTGCTCAGTCAGTGCTGACGTAGTCGGCGACCACCGTCGCTCATGCTCTGCCGAGAAGTAAACCTATTAAGACCCGCCCCTTTTTGTGGACGGTATTCTGGCGTTTTAGAGGTGAACAACGTGGAGCTTTTATCTGGCGGTGAGATGCTCGTCCGCTTCTTGCGTGACGAAGGCGTCAAATATATCTACGGGTACCCGGGTGGTGCTCTCCTGCATGTTTACGATGCCCTGTTCAAAGAACCGGAAGTGACCCACATTCTGGTTCGTCACGAACAAGCGGCGACCCATATGGCTGACGGCTACGCCCGTGCCACCGGTAAAGCCGGCGTGGTATTGGTGACTTCCGGTCCAGGCGCCACAAACGCCATCACCGGTATTGCCACCGCCTATATGGATTCGATTCCAATGGTGATCATTTCCGGTCAGGTGCCAAGCACCATGGTCGGTACCGACGCGTTCCAGGAAACCGACATGATCGGTATCTCCCGGCCAATCGTGAAGCACAGCTTCATGATCAAGCACGCCTCGGAAATCCCGGAAGTCATGAAGAAGGCGTTCTACCTGGCGCAATCCGGTCGTCCAGGCCCGGTCGTGGTCGATATCCCGAAAGACATGACCAACCCGGCCGAGAAGTTCGAATACGTTTTTCCGAAAAAAGCCAAGCTGCGCTCCTACAGCCCGGCCGTTCGCGGTCACTCCGGGCAAATCCGCAAGGCGGCAGAAATGCTCCTGGCGGCCAAGCGTCCCGTGCTCTATTCCGGTGGCGGCGTGATTCTGGGCAACGGTTCCGCACCGCTGACCGAACTGGCGAAAATGCTCAACCTGCCAGTGACCAACACCTTGATGGGCCTGGGCGGTTTCCCGGGTACTGATCGTCAGTTCATCGGCATGCTCGGCATGCACGGCAGCTACACCGCCAACCTGGCGATGCACCATGCCGACGTGATCCTGGCTGTTGGCGCACGTTTCGATGACCGTGTGATCAACGGCGCGGCGAAGTTCTGCCCGAACGCCAAGATCATCCACATCGATATCGACCCGGCTTCGATTTCCAAGACCATCAAGGCCGACGTGCCAATCGTTGGTCCGGTGGAGAGTGTCCTGACCGAAATGGTCGCGATCCTCAAGGAAATCGGCGAGACCCCGAACAAGGAGTCTGTGGCCAGTTGGTGGAAGCAAGTCGATGAGTGGCGCGGTGATCGCGGCCTGTTCCCTTATGAAAAGGGCGACGGCAGCCTGATCAAGCCGCAGACCGTGATCGAGACCCTGTGCGAAGTGACCAAAGGCGATGCCTTCATCACGTCCGACGTGGGCCAGCACCAGATGTTCGCGGCGCAGTACTACAAGTTCAACAAGCCGAACCGCTGGATCAACTCCGGTGGCCTGGGCACCATGGGCTTCGGATTCCCGGCGGCCATGGGCATCAAGTTGAGCTTCCCGGATGACGACGTTGCCTGCGTTACCGGCGAAGGCAGCATCCAGATGAACATCCAGGAACTGTCGACCTGCCTGCAATATGGCTTGCCGGTGAAAATCGTCATCCTGAACAACGGTGTTCTGGGGATGGTTCGTCAGTGGCAGGACATGAGCTATGGCAGCCGTCACTCGCACTCTTACATGGAGTCGCTGCCTGACTTCGTCAAACTGGCTGAAGCCTACGGTCACGTCGGCGTGCGCATCACCGATTCGAAGGATTTGAAGTCGAAGATGGAAGAGGCGTTCGCCATGAAAGACCGTCTGGTGGTGATCGATATTTCGGTCGATACCAGCGAGCACGTCTATCCGATGCAGATCAAAGACGGCTCCATGCGCGATATGTGGCTGAGCAAGACGGAGCGTACTTAATCATGCGGCACATTATTTCCCTGCTTCTGGAAAACGAACCCGGCGCTTTGTCTCGCGTAGTCGGCCTGTTCTCGCAGCGCAACTACAACATTGAAAGCCTGACGGTGGCGCCAACCGAAGACCCGACCCTGTCGCGTCTGACGCTGACCACTGTCGGCCACGATGAAATCATCGAGCAGATCACCAAAAACCTGAACAAGCTGATCGAAGTGGTCAAGCTGGTGGACCTGTCGGAAAGCGCTCACATCGAGCGCGAGCTGATGCTGGTCAAGGTCAAGGCCACTGGCGCCCAGCGCGCCGAGATCAAACGCACCACCGATATTTACCGTGGACAGATCGTCGATGTCAGCGCCAGCGTGTATACCGTGCAATTGACCGGTACCAGCGACAAGCTCGACAGCTTCATTCAGTCCATCGGCACCGCATCGATTCTGGAAACCGTCCGTAGCGGCGTGACCGGCATTGCCCGCGGCGACAAAGTACTCAGCATCTAAACCAAATTAGCGAATGGCCTGAACGGCCTGGATATATAGGGGAAATTCATGAAAGTTTTCTACGATAAAGACTGCGACCTGTCGATCATCCAGGGCAAGAAAGTTGCCATCATCGGTTACGGTTCCCAGGGCCACGCCCAGGCATGCAACCTGAAAGACTCCGGTGTCGACGTTACCGTCGGTCTGCGTAAAGGTTCGGCCACTGTTGCCAAAGCCGAAGCCCATGGCCTGAAAGTGACCGACGTGGCTGCTGCCGTTGCCGGCGCCGACCTGGTCATGATCCTGACCCCGGACGAATTCCAGTCTCAGCTGTACAAGAACGAAATCGAGCCGAACATCAAGAAAGGCGCCACCCTGGCCTTCTCCCACGGCTTCGCGATCCACTACAACCAGGTTGTTCCACGTGCCGACCTCGACGTGATCATGATCGCGCCGAAAGCTCCGGGCCACACCGTACGTTCCGAGTTCGTGAAGGGCGGCGGTATCCCTGACCTGATCGCGATCTACCAGGACGCCTCGGGCAACGCCAAAAACGTTGCGCTGTCCTACGCAGCTGGCGTGGGCGGCGGTCGTACCGGCATCATCGAAACCACCTTCAAGGACGAGACCGAAACCGACCTGTTCGGCGAACAAGCCGTACTGTGCGGCGGTACCGTTGAGCTGGTGAAGGCCGGTTTCGAAACGCTGGTTGAAGCTGGCTACGCGCCGGAAATGGCCTACTTCGAGTGCCTGCACGAGCTGAAGCTGATCGTTGACCTCATGTACGAAGGCGGTATCGCCAACATGAACTACTCGATCTCCAACAACGCGGAATACGGCGAGTACGTGACGGGTCCGGAAGTGATCAACGCCGAATCCCGTCAGGCCATGCGCAACGCCCTGAAACGTATTCAGGACGGCGAATACGCCAAAATGTTCATCAGCGAAGGCGCAACCGGCTACCCTTCGATGACCGCCAAGCGTCGTAACAACGCCGCTCACGGTATCGAAATCATCGGCGAGCAACTGCGCTCCATGATGCCGTGGATCGGTGCCAACAAGATCGTCGACAAAGCCAAAAACTAAGTCGTCGTCCCTTGTACGAAAAACGCGGCCTCGGCCGCGTTTTTTCGTTTGAAACCGATGGTTCTGGTATAAAGCTGCATCGTTTGTGGCCGAACCGTCGTCACAGACACCTGTCGAAACTTTCCAAACCGTTGCAAGGTAATGTCCATGAGCGAACGTCCCGAAGAGCCGAACCAGGCTTCTGACGCCGAAAGCCTGCTGCCCATCGATGAACATGTCGAGGAAGGGCACGACGCAGAAGGTCGTAAAGTCCGGCATCGTGGTATCTATCTGCTGCCGAACCTGTTCACCACTGCGAACCTGTTTGCAGGGTTTTATTCCATCATCAACTCGATGAGTGCCCAGGCTGCCTTGAGCGCCGGGGATTCTGCGAATGCGAGCAAGTATTTTGCCTTTGCCGCGATCGCGATTTTCGTGGCCATGGTGCTCGATGGTCTCGATGGCCGCGTGGCGCGCATGACCAATACACAAAGTGCATTCGGCGCCGAGTATGACTCGCTGTCCGACATGGTTGCCTTCGGTGTGGCACCGGCGCTGCTGGCGTTCGGCTGGGCGCTGGGCGACATGGGCAAGGTCGGCTGGATGGTGGCCTTCATCTATGTAGCCGGTGCAGCGCTGCGTCTTGCGCGTTTCAATACTCAGGTCGGTACGGCCGACAAGCGCTACTTCATCGGTCTGGCCAGCCCGGCGGCGGCAGGCGTGGTGGCGGGGATTGTCTGGGCGTTCAGCGATTACGGTATTCAGGGTTCGAAGATGTCGTTCCTGGTCGCTCTGATGGTGGCGGCTGCCGGCATGCTGATGGTCAGCAACATCAAGTACAACAGCTTCAAGGAGCTGGATCTGAAGGGGCGCGTGCCGTTCGTGGCGATCCTCGCCGTGGTACTGGTGTTCGCTGTGGTGTTCAGCGATCCACCGCGTATTTTGCTGCTGGTGTTCCTCGCCTACGCGGCTTCCGGACCGGTGCAATACCTGTTGCATCTTCGTCGGCACAAAAACGCCGAGTGATGTAATTTCCCGCATACTCCGCAGTCTATGGGTGCATCTGTCCTCCAAAGCTGCGGAGTTGCCATGCTGATCAAAATCCCCAAAGCGTCCGACTGCCATGAGTCGGATGTCACGCCTGAGTCCATTTATCTCTCCCGTCGTCAATTGCTCGGAGCTACTGCGGCCGGTATCGCCGTGAGCAGCCTGCCGCGTTGGGCCAGTGCCGAGGACGCGGCGCGCTATGCTGATGTCGAGCCAGGCAAGGCGCCTGCCTGGTTTGCCGAGAAGCTCCGTTCTACCAAGTGGGGGGCAGTCAACGTCAAGGATGAGGCGATCACGCCTTATAAAGACGCGACCCATTACAACAACTTCTATGAGTTCGGCACCGACAAGGGCGATCCCGCAGCCAATGCCGGCTCGCTGAAAACCGAGCCGTGGAGCGTGGTCGTCGATGGAGAGGTGGTAAAGCCCGGGCGTTACGCGCTGGAAGACTTCATGAAGCCGTACCAGTTAGAGGAGCGTATCTATCGTCTTCGCTGTGTTGAGGCGTGGTCGATGGTCATCCCTTGGATTGGTTTTCCGATTTCCGCACTGCTCAAGCAGGTCGAGCCGACCTCTAACGCCAAGTACATTCGCTTTGAAACCTTGCAGGATCCCAAGAGCATGCCTGGGCAGCGCTCGGGTTTCGCGCTGATCGACTGGCCTTATGTAGAGGGCTTGCGTCTGGATGAGGCGATGAATCCCTTGGCGATTCTGGCGGTTGGCATGTATGGCCGCGAATTGCCCAATCAGAATGGCGCGCCGCTGCGTCTGGTGGTGCCGTGGAAGTATGGCTTCAAGAGTGTGAAATCCATTGTGCGGATCAGTCTCGTCAGCGAGCAGCCCAAGACTACCTGGCAGAGCATTGCGGCAGATGAATACGGTTTTTATGCCAACGTGAATCCGACGGTCGATCATCCGCGCTGGACTCAGGCAAGAGAGCGGCGTCTGCCGAACAGTTTGTTCAAGCCGAATGTACGCGATACCCAGATGTTCAACGGCTACTCGGATGAAGTCGCTTCTTTATATACAGGGCTCGATCTGCGGAAGAACTACTGATGCGATATCCGTTTTGGCGTGCAGGCGTTTTTATTGCGGCGGCGATCTGGCCACTGTTTTGGTTTTATCAGGCGTTTGCCGATTTGCTCGGTCCGGATCCCGGCAAGGTGCTGGTTGATCGACTGGGGCTGGGGACGCTGGTATTCCTGCTGATCACGTTGAGCATGACGCCGTTGCAGAAATTGACGGGGTGGGCGGGCTGGATTGCTGTTCGCCGTCAGGTGGGGCTCTGGTGTTTTGCCTATGTGGTTCTGCACCTGTTCAGCTATATGGCGTTCATCCTTGGTTTCGACTGGTCACAGTTGGGTGTGGAGTTACGCAAGCGGCCGTACATTATTGTGGGTACGCTGGGTTTTCTTGGATTGTTGGCACTGGCAGTAACCTCAAATCGTTACAGTCAGCGTCGTTTAGGTGTGCGCTGGAAGAAATTGCATCGGGTGGTGTACGTGATTCTGGGGCTGGGATTGCTGCACATGTTGTGGATCGTGCGTGCTGATCTCAAGGAGTGGGCGATCTATGCCTTTATAGGTGCAGTGCTTTTACTGCTGCGTGTGCCTACAGTTGCCCGTCGAATCCCGCGTTTATTGGCTAAAAAGCAGGTTTTGCAATAAAACTGAAATTAACGGTTGACGGCAGATTCTGGAGGTCTATAATTCGCCCCACTTCCGGCGCAGTCGAAACGGAAAACTCCTTGAGATTCAACGAGTTACGCAGTTTTCGACGGCAGATCGCTTCAGTTCATCGAAGCCT
>Ga0209426_1000086_pt1 | contig 159101 bp, 175 predicted proteins | sample Deesub1362B_J571_FD_187697 | JGI IMG/M metagenome (GOLD analysis project Ga0209426, IMG submission 187697) | Deep oceanic, basalt-hosted subsurface ecosystem from Juan de Fuca Ridge flank, Pacific Ocean, CORK Borehole 1362B_J2.571 (SPAdes)... ...
CTAAGAGAAATCCATGCAATAGACGGAGTTGTTAAAACAGGCACCCACTTTGTCGCCTCCACAATTAAGGAGGAAAAAAGGTTGTTGGTGAATTATAATGACGAGGACCTTAAGAAACTCTTCTGTGGGAATAGGCTGCGTTGAAACTTCATTGTGAATATTGAATAAAATAACTAAAATATTATAACTCCTTCAGATACTCTATCACATCATTCAGGTCCTTCTCACTCATCTGCCATCTTGGCATGCAGTAATCCAGCTCCTCGCCCTCATCATCTACGCCTTGGGTTATGGCCTTCTTTATGTCTTCTTCTGTCATCCCGTGCTCTTCGGTAAGCGTCGAATATCTGATATCAGGTGTTTTTACACCACACATCATGGGATATATGCCGCCCTTTCCGTCAGTTCCATGACAGCTGGCACATCCACCGCCGTGCATATAGAGCCACTGAGGACCTCCAACGAATGGTATTCTCTCCCCTTTCTCATTAACACCGGTCATGAAAATCAGTTCGCCATTTGATTTGTACTGGGCGGGCTGTGGAGAATAACCCATCATGGGCTGCTGGTATCCCTGCATTGGCCCCATCATCGGCTGATATGGAGTCTGGGAAGGATATGTCTGATATCTGCTCATCCAGAACATGTTTCCAATGCTAAGACCTATGGCAAAAGCTGCAAGAATTGCAACGACTAGAACTACTTTATCTTTCTTCTCCATAATCCATCACCATACTTATTTATACATATTAACATTTAAAGCTTCTGAAGGTTTCAATTTTTCCTCACACCTGCAGCAATCTTGTTGCGAAAGAGTTGAACAGAACCAGCGACACGCTTGCCACCATGGCCATCATTGCCCAGATGGGGTGGACGATGCCCATCACAGCAAGGGGGACGCCAATACCATTGAATGAGAAAGCTATGGCCAGATTCTGCTTGGTCTTGTTGTAGCTCATCTTTGCTATATTGTAGGCATCAAGAAGGGCTGAAAGTCTGCTGCCTATGATTATTATGTCTGCGCTCTCTATGGCGATGTCTGTGCCGCTTCCAATTGCTACACCAACATCGGCCTGCATAAGGGCTGGAGCATCGTTTATCCCATCTCCAACCATGGCAACCCTGTAGCCTTCTCTCTGAAGCATCCTTATGTGTTCAGCTTTCTGTTCAGGCAAAACGTTTGCAATAACCTCTTTAATGCCAAGCTTCTCCGCAACAGCCCTTCCGACCCTCTCGTCATCCCCTGTAAGCATCACAGGTTGTAGTCCAAGCCTTTTCATTTCCTCAATCGCATCTCTCGCATCAGGCCTTATCCTGTCAGTTATGCCCATCACACCGATCAACCTGCCATTCACTGCCATAAGGACAACGGTTTGCCCTTTCTCCTCCATTTCCTTTATGTCATCAATGAAATCACTAACATCCACCCCTTTCTCCTCCATCAGCCTCACGCTGCCAATAACTACCTTTTTACCATCTATTACTCCTTCAACTCCAAATCCAGCCATACTTCTGAAATTATCGGCCTCTCTGATGGATACTCTCTTTCTTTCAGCCTCCTTGATTATCGCTCTAGCTATGGGGTGCTCCGAATTGTTTTCAAGAGATGCAGCCAGAGCAAGCAAATAGCGCTCATTTCCCTCGAAAACCCTGATTTCAGCGATTTCCGGCTCACCTTCCGTCAGCGTACCGGTTTTGTCGAGAACAACCTTCTTCACGTCCTTGAAAACCTGAAATGCTTCGCCGCTTCTCATGAGTATTCCTCTAATCGCTGCTTCCCCACCACCCCTTATCATTGCCAGAGGTGTGGACATGCCCAGAGCACAGGGATATCCCATTACAAGGGCTGCCAGCGAAGCATAGATGGCCTTTTTGATGTCAGGTTCTCCAGTTAAAATCCATAAACCTACAGTCCAGACGATAAATCCCAGAACTGCAAAGAAAATCACGAAGGGGACATAGTACTTCAGAATTCTATCAACAAGCTGCAAAATACTGGGTTTTAAAGCCCTTGCCTCCTCCACATACTTGGCAACTCTGTAAAGGAAGCTCTCCTCTCCAACTCTGGTTACCTCTATCAGGAGAGCTCCCGTTAGGTTTATCGAGCCCGAAATGACCTCATCTTCCAACTTCTTTTCCACCGGGAGAGACTCGCCAGTAACTATGCTTTCGTTGACTCCGCTTTCTCCCTGGACAACGACTCCATCCACCGGAATTGTCTCGCCGGGCTTAACCTTCACGATATCTCCCTTCTTAAGTCGTTCTACAGGAACTATTCTCTCTTCTCCCTCCACCACAACCCTTGCCGTTGGAGGCTGAAGAGATAGGAGTCTTCTCACAGCCTGTGAGCTTTTTGTTCTCACGAGAAGGGATGTATAGCCCGACAGGATGTGGTATCCAGTGACGAAAATTGAGACTGCGAAGAAATCAGCCCTTGGAAACTCCGGGAATACATAACCCAACAAACCGCCAGCTATGCCGCTGAAGGCAGCGAATTCCATTAAAACGTGCTGGTTCAAAATTCCCCGTCTGAGGGAGTAATACGCCATCTTGAGTATAGGCCACCCAAAGACGAAAACCATCAGGAGAGCCAGGAAAAACATGGCATAGGGAAACCACCACTTCTTCATCCCTATCCACATGGAAACCATCATAGATAACGAGATTCCAACGATAATACCTGCGATAATTAGCCTTCTCTTCTCCCGTATGACTTCAGCCTCCTCCTCTTCAAAGCTCATGAGTTTCTTGGGATCTCTGACAGTATAACCAAGCTTTATAAGCACCTCATCAATCTCCCACGGTTCAATTAGCGCTGGATCGTATTCGACGAGAGCCTCTTCGTGTACAAGGGAGACGCTGACGTTCTTTACTCCCTTTACTCCAGAGAGAGCCTTCTTTATGGTGCTTACACAGAAAGAACAAGCCAGCCCTCCTATTTTAACGTGATGTCTGAGGATTCTGCTTTCATGCACCTCCACTTCCTGCATTTTCACCCCCCTCTTTACCCAGCAAAGCAGCCATCTTCTCCTCTTCGACAAGCTCAGCAATTGCCCTGTTAAGAATCTGAACTACAACGTACTCCACGAAGTGCTCATCGCTGCAGTAGGGGCAGTGCTTCAGGCTGTTAGCCACCTCAAGAATCTCTTTTCTGTATTTCTCACCCAGCCCATCTACAATTTTCTCAATTCCCACCTTAGCATCCTTTATTGCCTCTTTCATCCTCTCTTCGAACCCTTCAGGCAGGTTCTGGTGGAGGACTCTGGTATTGGAAGCGTAATACTTCAGAACTCCTCCTTTCACGTCCTCAAGCTTGGTAAGCTCAATTAATCCTGCTTTTTTCAATATATCAACATGATGTCGAATGGTTGTGAGAGCTTTTCTTATCCCGATTTTTTTCAATTCTTCGGCAATTTCCACAATGGAACAACTCTTTTTTGAGAGAATCTCCAGTATAGCTACTCTGATTGGGTCTTCGAGGGCTCTGGCTGTTTCAGAGTCAATAGTCAATACACTCTTCACCCTGACGGGTTTCTGGTATATTTCACCCATGCAGGAAACTTTAGAACAACTACTAAATTAATCTTACCATTACAAAATATCTAAATATGGTCCGATGTATTTAATCTTCAATTAAGCCATGAAACTCCAGCCTGCAAAACCTTATATACTAACAAATGACATTGGCATCATATGATGTATGAATCATGGAAACATTTTGCGAGTGTACTGTCTAACAGAACCCGCTTCGACATTGTGACGCTCCTCAGAAGAGAAGGAGAGATGAGCGTATCTGAGATATGTCACAGGCTTGGGTACGAGCAGAGCAGAATTTCCCACAACCTGAAATGCCTCCTCAACTGTGGTTTCGTTGAGGTAGAACAGAGGGGGAAAAACAGGATTTACAGGATGAGTGAGATAGTGAGCAAAATTCTGGATGACCTTGAAGATTACATGACTGAATATCAGAAGAAGCTCATCAGCTGCGGGATTCTGAAGGAAGAGGATGTTGGCCAGAAAACCCTTCAAAAGGTGGTGTGATGGTAATGGACATCAGCAGCATCGGTGGAACGACAAGAGGTGTAGTTGGTGGCCTCATCTCGTCTGCATGCTGTCTCGGCTCCCTGCTTCTCCTTCTCATTGGCATCGGCAATTTCAGCTTAGCAGCTTCCATGGGAGCCTACAGAAACTACTTTATCCTTGCAGGCATAGCTTTTGTTCTGCTTTCCATCGCGAACCATCTGCGAAGGAAGGCGAAGCAGTGTGCCTGTAGCTATAAACAGTTGTTGAGGAGCGAGAGCAAATTCATAACCACAACCCTTCTCGCCTTCACCACCATCTTTGGTGTTATCAATTTGGCCATAATACCCTATGTCACCGCCACGATATCTGAGGGAACAGATGTCAGCGCTAACGTCAATTCAGCCTCAGAGCTGAGGGAACTCAGGCTGAAAGTTGATGGTATGACGTGTGAAAGCTGTGCAGAAGCCATAAGAGCTTCTCTTTTGCAGACAGAGGGAGTTATGGAAGCTGAGGTCAGCTATGCTAAAGGTGTGGCTGTGGTAATTTACAACCCATCGTTGGTCAGTCCGCAGGAGATAATGGCAAAGGTGCCGAAGCCCTATGTCGTTACGATACTGTCAGATAATGGGATTCAGATCAGGGAGGTGGAAAAATGAAGTATGTTTGTCCCATCTGCGGAACAGAGGGATGGAAAGTGAAGAAAATAACAGTTGGAAGCCATGTCAATCCCGAATACTGGCACCTGATTAGCGATGACTTCCACTTCTGCCCCACTCCTGAATGCCATGTTGTGTATTTCAACGGTACAGTTACGTTCACGGTTAAAGAAGTCAAGACAAAGGTATTTTTCAAGGAGAAGGGATCACCAAAGCCGTTGTGCTACTGCAAGCAGGTTACAGAGGAGGATGTTATCGAAGCAATAAATAGGGGAGCCAGAAGCGTTGAGCAGGTGGAGGAAATGACGGGTATAGGAAATGGTGGGCATTGCCTCATCACAAATCCGTCTGGCAGGTGCTGCAGGCAATTTTACGTGGAATTTATTAATAGGATACTGGAGAGCGTTACTGTTGGGGAACGAGATGATAATAGAGAAGTCCAAATGGCGGACTTAACAAAGGACTGTTGCAAGGTTTAAAGGGCTATAGAATACCGTCAAACGTTACCAAACCAGATGTTGCTAATGTTACTACATATGCCAGCTAAAATTTTTAAACTCTTGCTTTCCCCCTGCTGCGATGGAGGCTTGGAAGTCTGAGAACGCCCTGGACACTCAGGATGTCTGGGAGTACATTCGGAAAGTAGATTTCGTAAGACACTGCATTCACTGCGAGGGGATAGATGAGAGCATATCGAATCCAAAACACCATCCAACTTACGAGATTACCCATAACTGCAACCTGAACTGCGTTTTCTGCTACTCCCGTCCAGCTGTTCTGTCTAACGTTGCCCCAAAACCCGGTTTTTATGGCGATACTAAAAACGTGAAGTCTGTAACCATCTCCCAGTTTGGTGAGCCTCTTCTGTATCCTGAAAAAGTTGCATATGTGGTAGACAGACTGAAGCAGATATTTGGGGACATAAGAATAGACATCCAGACCAATGGAGTGTTCCTGAAAGAGGCTTTACCGCTTCTTGAGGACAGAGTGGATCTAGTTATGGTTAGTCTTGATTCCGATAATGCAGCAAATTATGCCGCAATAACAGGTGGAGACTTCTTTGGTAGAGTTATCGAGGCAATAAAGCTTCTGAGTGAGACGGATATTTATGGTATCGTCAGAACCATCTACCTGCCGGGGATAAATGATAACGAAATAGAAGGTATAGCTGAAATAGCTTCGAAATACAGTATGAAAGAGATGTTCTTCCAGCCGTGTTCCGTTTACAGGCAGAACATGGATGACCTTGCTGCTCTGGGCTTCGATTTTGAGAGGGCTGAGAGTATGTATGAGTTCGTTGCCAGAGCTGCCGAAGTGCAGAAGAAAACCGGTTTCCCCGTTAAAATTCCGGGCTGCATTTTAGTGAACCTGAGGAAGCTGAAAGAGCCAGAGCACCTACGCTTTATCTCCAGAAACCCCGTGAAGGATACGCCGCCCATTGTAGAGAGGGACTGGAAGTTCGTGATCAAGTGATGAGATTCGCTGAGCAACCATAGAATAAACTTTTTACTTTCCTTCCAACTATTCTTTGTGGGACTCCAGTGCATCATCTGCGACAATCCAAGACCATCAAAAACCATACCCGTCTGTCCGAGCTGTGCAAAGAGTCGTGCTGAAATAGCCGAAACTCTGCATAAGGGTCTGGAGATTATTGGTGGTAGTGAAAAGGCAAGTTGCAACCTCTGCTCCAATCAGTGCAGGATTGAAGACGAGGGGCTTTGCAGAATTCGCTTCTTGAAGGATGGGAAAATTGTCTCTCGCTCAACTACCAGAAGGGCTTTGCTGCACGCTTACAAAGACCCTTTACCCACCAACTGCTGTAATGCCTGGTTCTGTAAGGGGAGCAGCATGTTCGGTTACAATCTGGCGGTCTTTTACTACGGCTGCAACTTCGACTGTCTTTACTGCCAGAATTGGCAGCACAAGCACGTTAACAGAGCACCGCCAGTCACGGTTGATGATATGGTTAGGAGAGCAATGGATGAAACTGTGAAGTGCATATGCCACTTTGGCGGTTCCCCTGAACCCCAGATGGGTTTCGCATTGAATTTCAGCAGGCTCGCTCTTGAAAAGAGAAGTGACATCATGATCTGCTGGGAGTGGAACGGGGCAGGAAATACAAAGCTCGCTCTGGAGGCTGCAAAACTAAGCAGCGAGAGTGGGGGGACAGTTAAATTCGATCTGAAGGCATGGAATGAAGATCTTCACGTCATCCTTACAGGAAGAAGTAATAGGCCTGTCCATAAAAACTTTGAAGCCATCTTTGAAAAGTATCCTGAGGTTCTCTCGGTTACAACGCTACTCGTTCCCTATTACGTGGATGCTGAGGAGGTAGAGGGGATAGCTTCCTTCATGGCAAGTTTGAGTCCCGAAATCCCTTATTCCCTTTTGATATTCCATCCCGATTATAGACTGAGAGACCTGCCAATAACTCCAAGAAATCAGGTTCTTGAATGCTACAAAGTAGCGAAAAAACATTTAAGGAATGTGAACATAGGCAATATACACCTGCTGGGGTGATGAATGTGGACTCACTTCTTGAGAGAAAGCTGAATAAGGTAATTGAGATTCTTGAGAATGATAACGAGCTTTTGCTGGAGAAAAATGACAGCTTTTTGAAAGGTCTGCTTTACGGATATTACTGGGCCTTTATAGAGCTATTCTTTGCAAGGACTCCGGATGATGAGGAGAGGGGACACATCCGGGAGTTTTATGAGGAGAATGAAGAAAGGCTTAAAAGACTCGTTTAATTTATTCATTTTGTCCGTTTTTAAGCTAATTATTGTTGAAACTTTGGGACGGTGGCGGGCCGGGTGGGCGGGATAAATAGTAGGATAAATATGTGGAATGAAACTAAACCTGCAGAGCCTTTGAACCCCTCTGCATCGAAATCTTACCCGTCCTTGCCACCTCCTTTATCCCGTACTGTCTCATGAGGTCGATAAAGGCATTGATTTTATCTTCATCTCCCGTAACTTCGATTACGAAGCTATCCCTTGCAACATCAACAATTCTGCCCCTGAAAATGCTGGCTATCTCGATGATTTCCCCTCTATTCTGGGGATTTGCAGCGACCTTTATCAGAACGAGCTCCCTCTCAACACTGTTCTTGCTGACATCACTAACCTTAATCACTTCAATGAGCTTGTTTAGCTGTTTCATAACCTGTTCCAGCACGAAGTCGTCTCCGCTCACAACTATAGTCATTCTAGAGAGGTCTTCCCTCTCAGTTGTCCCCACAGCCAGACTTTCGATGTTGAAGCCTCTTCGCCTGAAAAGGCCAGCCACCCTCGCCAGCACACCTGGCTTATTTTCAACCAGCACAGCAATTGTGTGGCGCATAATCACACCTCCTTGTCTATAATCTCATTCAGCGCTGCTCCAGCCGGAACCATTGGATAGACATTCTCCAGCCTGTCAACCCTGAAGTCCATGATGACAGGAGCATCGTCAATCTCAAACGCCTCCTTAAGCGTGTCCTCAACCTCACTGGGCCTTTCAACAGTCATGCCTATAGCTCCGAATCCCTCTGCAATCTTTTCAAAGCTCATCTCTTTGCATCTCAGACATGTTGCTGAATAGCGCTCATCGTAGAACAGCTCCTGCCACTGCCTGACCATCCCCAGAAACATGTTGTTGAGAATAACAACCTTAACAGCTATGCCAAAGTCAACGCACGTGGCAAGCTCCTGGATGTTCATAAGAAAACTGCCGTCCCCAGCTATGTCAACCACAGTCTTCTCAGGAAACGCCACCTTTGCTCCCATCGCCGCCGGAAAGCCGAATCCCATAGTGCCAAGACCACCGCTGGTTATGAACTGGCGTGGGTAGTGGACTTTGAAGTACTGGGCGGCCCACATCTGGTTCTGGCCAACCTCAGTTGTGACTATTGCATCGGGCTGAAGCTCGTAGATCTTCTCTATAACATACTGGGGCTTCACTCTCTCGTCATCCTTTCTGTATCTCAGGGGATATGCCTTCCTCCATCCCTCAACTTTCTCTTCCCACTCTTTCCGCTGCTTATACTGGATGAACCTGATGAGTTCTCTGAGAATCAGCTTTGCATCTCCGACAATTGGAACGTCAACCCTCACATTCTTCCCTATCTCTGCCGGATCCACGTCAATATGAATCACTTTTGCATAAGGGGCGAAACTTGACAGTCTACCGGTGCTTCGGTCAGAGAACCGGATTCCGACTGCTATTATAAGGTCAGACTCCTGAACAGCGTAATTGGCATATTTTGCCCCATGCATACCCACAAAGCCTAGGCTGAGGGGGTGGGTTTCAGGAATGGCTCCCTTCCCCATCAGACTTGTAACCACATAGGCCGGGATTGTTTCTGCAAGTTTCGTCAGCTCTTCAGTAGCGTTTGAAAGTATCACACCACCTCCGGCCATTATAACCGGTCTTTCGGCCTGCATGATGAGTTCAGCAGCCCTCTTTATCTGCCTTGGATGACCCACATACTTGGGCTTGTAGCCCATCAGATCCACCTTCTCAGGATAGTCAAACTCGATGTCAGCAAGGGTGACATCTTTTGGAAGGTCAATTAGCACAGGCCCGGGTCTGCCCGTTGAAGCTATGTGAAAAGCTTCCTTGATTATCTTCAAAAGCTGTTTTTCATCCGTCACAAGGTAATTGTGCTTGGTTATGGGCATGGTTATGCCAGCAATATCCGCTTCCTGAAAGGCATCGTTACCTATCAGGCTCCTGGCAACCTGCCCTGTCATGACCACAACAGGCGATGAATCCATATAAGCCGTTGCAATGCCTGTGACTGTATTTGTGGCCCCAGGTCCCGATGTGGCAAAGGCAACACCCGTCTTTCCTGTGGCCCTTGCGTATCCATCAGCAGCGTGAACAGCAGCTTGTTCGTGCCTGGTAAGTATGTGTCTTATCTCTGAATCGAACAGTGCATCGTACACCTCGATTATGGCTCCTCCGGGTATGCCGAAAATGTGTTTAACACCCTCTTTTTCCAAAGCCTTGACAATGGCGTCAGCAGCCCTCATAAAACCCACCTCTTCATAAAACCACCTACAACCAATTAGATTAGCAAATTACTACGAGTACTACAGGCAAAAGAAGCGGCATTCTTTCTGTTCCTGCCTGGAGTGTGATATACATTGACGCAGCATCCACTGGATAATTTAAATAATTTTTGGTTATCTGGTTTTTTGTCTTCTCGAAATATGTGTTTGGAATAACTTGTTGGGTTCAGCACTAAGGAAATATCACCAGTTTAGCAATCAAAACTTTATTTTCCCCGCTATCTTACTGATAATCCTCATACCAGTCTCCCTTCCCGCTTCTCCATTCCAAACAATTACTCTGACGAACGCGTTTGACACTCTGCTCAACCATATATGCGTCGAATCTGTAGAATGAAAAACTGTTTCATCTCCAATATCCAGTTTCTTCCAGTCTTTCGCCTCACTTCGGTTCTTGATGTATTCAAAAAATCCTTCTGCTCCTTCAATGCTTTCAAAGACGAAGACATCAACTTCAGCAAGAGATTTTGGAGAATTAGCCCTCTTCAGGATTAGTATGCACCCATCCTTCACACCGTTCTTTTTTAGCTCACTTATTTCGAATTCGGTTTCTCCAGTTTTTCTGTAAAATTCCTCAAGAGTCGCTTCGGGATCATCCATGTAACTAAGACTTCTCTCTCACCCCTCGCCAACTTCGCTGGCATTCATCATCAGCTCCCTTGCATTTTTTATCGTACTCTGCTCACCGATGGTCATAAGGTAAATAGCAGAAACAGCAAAAACAGCTATACACACCACAAGCAGGAGTTTCGCTTTCATTTTCATTTTTTATCACTTTTCAATGGAGTGTAATCTGCAGATATTTCAAAATTACAAAATAATAAAATATTACAAAATAATAAAATTAAATAAGCATATTCAGGCCCTCAAGAAACGCCTCCACGGATGCCATGATAATGTCTGTCCTCGCCCCCCTGGCGGTGACTATCTTATCACCTCTTCTGAGCTGAACGACGACATCAACGAGAGCATCAGTGCCGCCTGTTATGGCATCTACGTGATAGCTTACCAGCTCTATGTCCGCATACTCAGATATGGCTTTCTTTATAGCATTGATGGCAGCGTCAACCGGACCAAGACCTACAGCAGCCTCCACAACCTCTCTGCCGTTAATCTGGAGCTTGACGCTTGCAGTGGGTGTTACGTTGACTCCACTCACAATGGAAAGGTCCAGAAGCTTTATCTTCTTCTCATGCCTGATCTGCAGCACTGTTTCGATGATGGCTCTCACATCAGCATCCGTCACCCTCTTCCCTCTATCGCCAATCTCCTTAACTCTGGAGAGTATCTCTTTCAGCTGCTCCTTGCTCGCTCTGTAGCCGAACTCCTTCATTATAGCTTCAACACTTGCCCTTCCAGCATGTTTGCCCAGAACGAGTTGTCTTTTCCTTCCTATGATCTCAGGAGATATAGGTTCATAGGTAGTGGTATCCCTCAGAAGAGCCGATGTGTGAATTCCGCTTTCATGGGTAAAGGCGTTATCTCCAACTATTGGCTTGTTTGGCGGCACAACGATGCGTGTGAGCTTCTCCACCAGCTGGGAGGTTGGATAGATGGCCTGCTTGTTCACCTTTGTCTTTATACCGTAAAGGAACTCTAGGGCCATCACGACCTCTTCGAGTGCTGCATTCCCGGCTCGTTCTCCCAACCCATTTACGGCAACGTGTACCTCGTCAGCGCCCCCTCTTATGGCGAATATTGTGTTGGCAGTAGCAAGCCCGAAGTCATCGTGGCCGTGGAAAGCAAGCGGCAATTTGAACTCAGCCTTGATCTTTTTCATGGTTTCCATGGCCCTGTCGGGGGTGAAAACTCCAACAGTGTCTGTGAAGGTAAGCCTGTCGGCCTTCGCATCCACAGCCGCTCTGTACAACTCCATCAAGAAGTTAAACTCTGCCCTTGAAGCATCTTCTCCTCCAAACTCTACTATTAGTCCTCTCTCCCTTGCGTACTCTATGGCCTCCACAGACATCTCTATTATGTCCTCTCTCTTTCTGCCGGGGAACTTGGCGGAAATGTGGATGTCTGAAGATGGGGCAACCATGAAGATTGAATCTGCTCCCGCATCGGCGGCAGCATCAATATCTTCTTTCTTTATCCTGCCGAAGCTGCAGATCTCTGCCTTCAATCCGGCCTGAGAGATTGCTTTTATCGCCTCAAACTCACCCTCTGAAGAGATTGCTGTACCGGCTTCAATTATGTCAACTCCCAGCTTATCCAGAGCTTCGGCTATCATTACTTTCTGATCAACACTCAGCGAAACACCTGGCGTTTGCTCTCCATCCCGAAGGGTAGTATCAAGTATTATTGGCTCCATAATCATCACTTGTGAGATAAGAAATGACATACTCACAATAAATCTTTTTTGGTGAACAGTTTGGTGAAAAGAGGCCATCTGCAAAGAGGCCATCCACTCTTCAACAAATTTCTACCACCGGTACCATCAGTCCATCTCCTGAACCTTCTGCTCGTCTATCTCCTTTACAAGCTTCTCTGCTACCTCTTCACTGATAATTCCTCTGCGTAGAAGCTCAAAAACTGCACTTTTCTGAACTTCCAGCACATTATTCCAGGCCTTTCGGTATTCCTCCAGCCTGAGGTCCTCATCCTGAAGAATGTTTGAGATTTTAATTCTGAGTTCTTCAGCCCTGTTCTCAAGCTCCTTCGCAATGCTTTCAGCCACATTCTGATCCAGTTCACCTCGCCTCGCCAGCTCCATCACTTCTTCAGCACTCTTGCTTATTCCGTAGAGTCTTGCTCTAACTTCCTCGTACTTCTCCCTCCGCTCATCCTTCCTGAAAAGCCTTCTTGCGAAATAATCTAAGCTTAATCCCTGAATCACCAAGGAAAAAATGACGACTCCAAAAGCCATAGCCGATAAGGTATCTCTCATAGGTGTTTCAAGGCTGAGGGCGAGAGCGACGGGAATTGTTCCATGCAGACCTCCCCAGAAAGCAACATGCTGCCAAGATGCTTTTACTCTGAAAGCTGTCAGAACAGGATAGACTGTGACAGCCCTTCCAATTAATACCGCCGGAATTGCTATGGCTACATAATTCCAATACTTCACAAGCTCAAAAATGTGGGTATCGATTCCTATGAGTATGAACACCAGAGAGTTAACCAGAAAAACCACGGCACTCCAGAAATTGATGAGGGTGAGGCGGGTGGATGGAGACATAGAAAACTCTGTTCCGTAATTGCCGATTATCAGGCCAGCAGCAACAACTGCTATAACTCCCGAAACTCCCAGTTGTTCTGCAATCAGAAAGGTTCCGAAGGCAAGGATTAAGGTTATTGTCACCTCAATCAGCGGATCGTCTATGTAGGAGAGAATTCTGTAGGCTGCATATCCCACAACAAAGCCTACTGCAGCTCCGCCGGCACAGACCAGCAAGAATTCTGCAAAACCATTCAGTATGCTAACGTCGCCTCTCAGCATCTCCAGAAGAATGGAGAAGATGACCACAGCTGTACCGTCATTGATGATACTCTCTCCTTCTATAAGCGTGGTTAACTTCTTTGGTGCTCCAAGCTTTCTGAATGTGGCCAGAACCGACACTGGATCGGTTGGAGACACCATTGCTGCGAAGATCAGGGCTAATAGTAAGGGTATACCCACTAGGCTGGTGATGTAGCCGGTTACCAGAATTGTGAGCAACAAACCGGCGGTTGCCAGCGTCAGGATAGGATTTATGTTATCCCTCAAATGCCTTATATCCATGGCCAGAGCACCCTCAAAGAGAAGAGGAGGAAGTATGAGGGTAAAAACAACGTCTTCAGTCAGCTGTATCTCGGGAAAAATCTCTGTCATCCCCACCAGCAATCCTACAAGAACGAGGGCTATGGTGTAGGGTATGCGAATGTATTTGACGGCAACACCGACACCGCATGCTATAAGGAGGAGTGCGATGAGTTCTGCTAGAAGCTCCATGGGCTGAAGTTGGCAGGGCTGCTAAATAATTTACCCGGTAATTTACTGATGGATTTAGTGGATGGGTTTAACTTAATATCCAAAAAATTACTGACAATTACTCAACAATCAATAGCTTCACAAAAGAGGCCTCTTAACGCCACCTCTCAACTGCTCCTGTCTCCTCAGCCATTCTCTTTTCCACACAGAATAGCACTTCTGACTGCAGAAGTTTCTGGCTTTGTTGTTGCAGCAAGTCTTAACTATAACAGCCTCCCTTATCAGCTTGCCGCAAATGTCACACCTCTTTGCCCCTCTATCGCCCCTATCGCTGACTTCTATTGGCATAACTGTATCAATACTCTTCTAAATAAAAAAGCTTCCGCATGAATTTTATAGATGATAGTCTGTTGCTCCATCATGCCTACATTCAGTGAGAAGGGGATTACGAGATACATAGTCAGGGAAGCCGCCAAGGAATGGGAGGATATCGTTGAAACAGATGTTGTGGTGGTTGGAGCTGGCCCAGCAGGCATGACTGCTGCCCGCTATCTGTGCGAATTTGGCTTCAAAACCGTTGTCTTCGAGCGCCGCCTTAGCTTTGGAGGTGGTATAGGTGGGGGAGGAATGCTCTTCCACAAGATCGTCATTGAAGAGCCCGCCCACGAGATTCTGGAAGAGGTAGGAGTGAGGCTTAAAGAGGCTGAAAATGGGCTTTATGTGGTGGATGCCAGTGAGATGATGGCCAAGCTGGCTGTTGCAGCCATAGACAGTGGAGCGAGGATAATTCACGGCGTGACTGTTGACGATGTGGTTTTTAGGGATGATCCGCTCCGTATAACAGGTGTGCTAATCCAATGGAGCGCTGTTCAGATATCAGGCCTACATGTTGACCCGCTGATGATTGAGAGCAGGGCTGTTGTTGACGCAACCGGACATGATGCCGAGGTCGTAAGCGTCGCTGCAAGAAAAATACCGGAACTTGAGATATTTATTCATGGCGAGAAGTCCGCTTACAGCGAGATTTCAGAGAAGCTTGTGGTTGAGAAGACTGGAAAGGTTGCAGAAGGACTTTATGTGGCAGGCATGGCGGTCTCAGCGGTGCATGGCTTGCCGAGGATGGGGCCAATATTTGGCGGGATGCTGCTGAGTGGAAGGAGAGTTGCAGAACAGATAATGTGGGATTTGGAGAGGAAACAATAGCGGAAGAAACCAAAAATACAAAAAAAGAGATGACAGAATGGCAGAGAAGTGCCAGGTCTGCAAAACCAGAATTGCCACAATGAAGTGCAGAAGATGCTTAAAGCCAATATGCAGCCTTTGTCACTTCCACCACGGGCTGTGCAGGAACTGCCGGTCTCTCCTTAGATGATCAAGTCATTTCAGATTATCGTGAGGCCCAGCAGCACAGTCAACACAATGTTGAGGGAGGAGAGGAGGAGAAAGAGATAGATAGCTGTCTCACCGATCTCTCTGAAGGCTCTCTCTACGCTCTCAAAAAATCTCCTACCCATAACTTTCGCCACAACCTCATTGATACCGTAACATATCTTCTCAGCTTTCTTTACTTCTTTTGCAAGAGCCTCTTCAAGAAAACCCTGCACAACGCTCCAGTCTTCTAACCCAGCGGGTTTGTAACCTATTTTTGGCGAGACACCTGTTTTGGCGTGATTATCGGTGCTGGTAACTATTATTTTTACTCCTCTTTCATCCCCAAACTCTTCAACCTTTCTTTTAAGCTCTCTCTCAACATTGTTGGAGTCGAGAAGCAGAATTCCGTATTTTTCTGATGTGTTTCCAGAGTAACTGACATACCTGAGAAGGAGGAAAGAAATATGGCCGCATAAGCTCTGACTCTCAGCTTTCTTAGTGTGGAAAGCATACTTTAACTCTGCCTGCTCTGTCTCAATATCCGAAGCTCTTTCAAACAGTTCCTCAATCTCCAGTATGTCCTCCGCTGACACCTCAAAGCCTTCAGCGTAGCAGCTGTGCGCCTCGCATAGTATTGGATTGATGAAGTACTTTTTGGCTACATCGTTGAGCTGAGACGGCAAATCATCGGCAGCATCTCTACCATCGAGAATCAGAAGGGTTGCATGATCAAAGGGGAAGACGTGAAGTGTGTAGCGTTTTCCCTCAACGCTGAAGGGCTTAAAAGCTCTCAGCCCTACCTCATCGCAAACCACCGAAGAAACTATTTTTTCCACTTCTCTACCACTCACAGGATTGTCCTCATGTTTCGAGGCTGAATGCAGATACATGCTGTATCTCTCCAGAAATGCCCCGACCAAGCTTCCTCCACCGATGTTCCTGATGGGGCCTGGATGAAATGTGGATGAGGTTATTTTTACATCTCCAATGGTCAAACACTTAACAGAACCCTTCTTCTCCACACCATACTTCTCAAGCTCCTTTTCGAAATAGTTTGCATCGCTGGTGAGCCAGAATAGTATAAAGCTCCTGAGAAGCTCTTTGATTGCAATTCCGCCGATGTTCCTGTCTATGTACCGCATGTAAGCAAATGAAAACAGAGCTCCTGCTAACGATGCAATCATGTATGCAGTCAATCGATGGGGGGCTTGGAAGGAATACAGATGGTTAACAGGATATACCAAAAAAAGAAGGATGATTGATGACGTTAGAACGTATTTGAAGTGGACTCTGGAAGTAAAATATAGCACCAGAATCAGGAAAAAGCTTAGAGAGGCTGGAGCTACAACTATCAAGTCAAAAGCGGAAAGATGTATGACAATAAAGTCAAATATTTCAACCCCTATGAGTAGAATTAACGACAGGAAAAAAATTCTTCTGCTGTTATATGCGGCCCCTATTACCGGTCTCAGAATAAATAGAGAAATTATAAAAGCTAAACCGATGAAAAAGTATCGCTGTGCGAAGAATGCTTTGCCAGCCATTCCATTCAAAATGGATGCAAAGACTATGGAAACAATGCCAATAGCTACCGAAAGCCTTTTCTTTGGAATAGAGAATATCTTTGTGTAAAACCTCTCCAGTAACTCTCTGTCGATCATTCCAGGGATGCTGGAGAATTAAGGATAAAATACTTTACCAGAAAAATGAATGCCTAGAGGATGAATATCCGGAGGGTGGGAAAATATGGATAGGTTTACTGCAGCCATTGTTGCATTTGCTTTGATAGTAGTTGCACTAATTGCAGCCATCTGGTGGTATTTTGGTGGAATATTCCTGCTTAGACTTATTCTCGGTCTAGGTTTTGCCATGTTGACGCTGATGCTGGCAGTGATGACAGGCGTGCTGTTCTATGCCAAGAATATCAAATATGGAGTTATGAGTCTGATTGTGACCGCAATAAGTGGTTATGCCGTCTATCAATCCTACAGCTGGGATCAGCCGTTACACATCGTCTACATTATAGCCTTCTACGCCCTTTCTGCAGCTCTTGGACTGTGGTACATCAGTGAACCCGACCTTAGCATCTCCGAGAGGTTGCGGAGTCCTGAATCCTTAGAGAAGTCAGGAAATTACAGAGCAGCAGCTAGGAAGTTCGAAAAGAAGGGAGATTATGTTAGAGCTGCGGAGAACTACATTAAGGCTGGAATGAAAGAATCAGCTGCTTGGTGCTATGAGAAGGCTGAGAGGTTCGAGGATGCTGCGAGGCTTTATGAGGAGATTGCAGAGGAGAAAGAGGAGTCATACTACTGGAAAGAGGCTTACGAGTTCTGGAAGAAGGCAGGGAACAAAGAGAAGGCTGCCGAGTGTCTGGTTAGATATGCGGAGGATGAGCCTTGGTACTGGGAAGATGCAGCTCAGCTGTACAACGAAGCGGGGATAAAGGATAAGGCAGAGGAGTGCTACAGAAAGGCAATAGAGTACTACGAAAAGGAGGCCCAGGAAGAAGGAGTGTTCTGGGAAGATGTTGGAAAGCTGTATGAGAAGCTTGGCGAGGTTGAAAAAGCAGGGCTTGCATGGCAGAAGTATGCTGAGTACTGCGAAAAAGAAGCTGAAGAGGATGAGGCATGGTGGAAACACGTTGCTGAGGCTTATGAGAAGCTTGGTGATGGACAGAAGGCTGAAGAGGCAAGGAAGAGGTATGAGGAGTACAGGAAAAGGATTAGAAGGGAGAGCGAAGAGAGTCAAGAACCTCAGGAGACTGAAGGTCAAGATAAAAGTAAATCAGAGGAGTAAGGCCATCCACAGAGCAGGATTACTGAAAATCCCCATTGCAATTGCTGCAAGCATTGCATGACCAGAGTCCAGCTCATATATCAGTTTGGCCAGAATGAAATTGTAGACTGCCAAAAATATGAATGCCAGAAATTCTGTGTTGAGAATAATGGCCTGACGTGAGAAAAGGAAAGACTTTACAAATTCTATTACCGCGAAGTCAATAATCATGCCGCCTACTGTTACAATCAGAATGTAGGCTGCAAATTTTTTATCTCTGATTTTTACTCCCGTTTTGAGGATTGTAAAAACCGCTGCAAGCACGGCAAAGTCAATCAGATAGTCGAAGGTGAAAACGAAAGGTAAAACTGTCTGATACGGTATGTTGAATGGCTGATATCCTGGTGGGGGGTTTGCATGAAGGTTTGAGTTGAGTGGAGGTATGCAGACCACCTCTCAGTAAAATTTTGCCTTAATCAAACTCCAAACACTTCTTTATCGCCTCTGCCACCCTCTCTACCACATCCGTTGCCGTAAAATTGTAACCTTTTTTCTGAAAGCACATGTCGCCAGCCATCCCATTGACGAAGGCTGCAGAGCAGGCAGCTCTGAAAGGATTACTCAGTGCTAGGAAAGCTCCACATATTCCGGCAAGAACGTCTCCCGTCCCGCCTACAGTCATGCCCGCATTTCCGCTTTGATTTACCTTCATCCTTTTCCCATCACTGATGACGTCTTTTTCTCCCTTAAGCAGAATTGTTGCCTCGCTTTTCTTTGCTACTTTCATAACGTTCTCAGGAGAGGGTTCACCTCCGAAAACTCTCCTGAACTCTCCTCCATGAGGTGTTAAAATTACTTCTTTATTTTCAGGAACTTTGTCAAGCAGGGCACCGGCATCCAAAACAGCCTTGTCCACCTCAAACTTGAAAAGCTCCTCCATGAGCTCAGCAATGTTCTCTGTCCCCATGCCTGCCACCACCACATGATGTCTGGCAGCAAGTTCTGCAATTTCCTCCACACAGCTCACAGAGAGCTCTTTTACTCCTCTCACAATGAGATTCGGGCTGAATGATGCGATGATTCCTTTTATCCTCTCAGGTGTAACAACTGTCACTATATCTGCTCCTGCTGCATAGGCTGCCATGGCTGCCAGAGCAGGGGCTCCAGTATATTCGCCACCGCCCAGTATCATAACCCTGCCGTGCATGCCTTTATGAGCGTTATCGAAACGTCTGTAGGTGGATTTTACATCCCCAGGACCGCAAAGCCTCTCCAAAAATTCAGGAATACCTATATCAGCAACAACCACCTCTCCTGAAACATCTCTTGCCTTAAGTAACCCAGGCTTTGCGGCGTGGAATGTAACCGTTACATTAGCCTTTACTGCCTTTACATACTCCCCTGTGTCGGGGTTCAGACCACTTGGAACGTCAACTGCAACAACAAAGGCATTGCTGGAGTTCACAACATCTATAGCTCTGGCAAAGGGCTGTCTGAGATTACTTTTAAAGCCCGTTCCTAACATGGCGTCAATAATAACTTCACTTTCTATTTCTTCTACCTTCTCTATTTCATTTGAATCTCTGATCTCCGCTATTTTCACGCCGCATATCTTCAAAATCTCAAAGTTTCTTCTGGCAATTTCACTCCTTATGTCTCTCCCTCTGCCGAGAAGGAGCACTTCGACATCGTAATCCTTCAAAAATCTGGCTGCAACAAATCCATCTCCACCATTGTTCCCGGTTCCAGCCAGAATAGTTACGTTACAATCCTCAAATCTCTTTTTGACCTCTTCAGCAACGGCTTTACCAGCATTTTCCATGAGCTGGAGTCTCGAAAGACCATAATACTCGCAATTAACATCTATAATCGCCATTTCCTCAGAAGTCACAACTTTCATAACCAAAATTCACGCAGGAGTTAAATAAAATCTATCGTGAATTGAACGAAAAGATTTTAAAGATTTTATGATTATAACAACAACTACTACAATCACAATTCAAGGTGCAATTATGGACTTCGAATACCTGTTTCAGAAAATGGACGGTAGGAGAACAAGACTTGTTTACGAGGATACTTATGCAGCTATGGTTTTCACTTTTTACAACATCATTCCTCATTTCTCAAAAATAAAGGAACTTTATGTGGTCAGTTATTCTGAAACTTCCAGCAGAAGAATGGGTGAAATATATAAGTCTCTTAAAAATGAGAACCCCCAGCTAGCTGAAATTTTCAAGAGAATGAAAATAATCAAAATTGGCAACACAAGGGATTGCAGCTATGGCATGCTTTATGAGTTCATAAAGAGTGGTGACGTCGAGGAGGAATTAAAATCTCTGGAAAGCGTCCTCTCAACCCTCCCAAATGATGCGTTTCTAATGATACGTGGGCTTTACCTTATTCCGGCAATTCACGGTAAGACTGTTCTTGGCGAGATCTTGAGGCTTTTTGATGCCATTCCAGACGGAATAACACTTCTAGATTATTATTCTGCAGGAATTCTGGATGAACATCTTAATCGTATCGTCGAAAAGCTCTATGACGTAATAATCGGCATCAGAAAGGATGATGCTATTTTTGGTGATGACAACTTCATCCTAAGCATTGACCAGAGTATAATCAAGGGGCTTGAACCCAGAAGCTGGAGAGTCAAAATAGGGTATGAAGGTATTGTTGATCCAACTTTGTGATTCAATTCTGTGGGATCAATCGGTGGATTCAAATCTGTCAAATAAGTGCAGATACGATGAAGTAGATTCCAAACACTGCTAAAAGCCCGGATGATACAATTTTAAGGGTTTTAACTGCTTTATCTCCCCAGATTGTGGCTCCTTTACCTGAGCTGTATCCTACAAAGCCCAGCCAGCCAAAATCACAAGCTTCATGGACAACGATGAAAACCAGAAGCCCAATCATTCCAAGGTCCACAGCCTTCGTTGCCAGTGAAAGACCAATGGTAGCCCACCACAGCAGAAAGTAAGGGTTGAGGGCACTCATAATGGCTCCGGTGAAAAAATTCCTGAAAACTTTCTTTTCCATCTCGCTTCGAAGCTCCGTGTAAGCGATATATAGTAGAACAACTCCTCCAACAAAAGCCAGAATTCTCCTCTCAACTTCTCCAAGAAATGAGCCGAAGAGAAAGAGGATGGCGATTAAGGGGATTTCGACTGCTGCATGACCGGCAGATATCATAAATCCTGCTCTTGGATCGTCTCTTCCTGCTGCAATGGTTGCTGCAAATAACGGGCCTGGAGCCATGACGCCGCTAAGGCTGATCAGGGCAACCATGGCTGCGAAGCTGAAAAGATCTAGGGAATTCATGAAGAGGGGGTTGCAGAGATGTTATATAAAAATTGGCTGACCCCCAATTATATCCCAATGACGTTAGATACCATCGGATTAGAATCATCGGATGACCAAAAACTTAAATCTGAATGGCTTGAAATGGTGCCAATGAGCTGGAGAAAATGGCGTCACATAACGAAGCTTGATCCAGACAAGGAGAACACTCCAGAGATAATCAAGGCTGTTGCGGAAGGTGGCACTGATGCGGTCATGGTGAGTGGAACCCAGAATGTAACCTACGAAAAGGCAAAGAAGTTGTTCGAGGCCGTGAAAGAACACGCCCTTCCGACAATCATGGAGCCTTCAGACCCGACAAATGTTGTTTATGAGGCTGACTACCTTTTCGTTCCTGTAGTGCTGAATTCCAGAAAGGGGGAGTGGATTACAGGAAAGCACGCAAAATGGGTTGAGAACAACTATGCAAGTCTCAAGAAGTTTTTTGAGGTAGTTGACAAAACCGTCTTTGAAGGTTATATAGTTCTGAATCCTTCTTCAGCAGTGGCAAGAGTTACAGATGCAATTACTGACCTGACACCAATTCAAGCGGCAAGTTTTGCAGTGGTGGGAGAGAGGGTACTGAATCTGGATGCAATATATGTGGAATACAGCGGAACCTATGGCGAGCCAGAAATTGTGAGAGAAGTCAAGAGTGTATTGGAGAAAAGTGTGCTGATTTATGGTGGGGGCATTAACAGTGCTGAAAAGGCTGAAAAAATGCTGAGATATGCTGACATAATTGTGGTGGGCAACGTCATCTACGATGAGGGGATTGATGCCTACCTCTCCACGATACCATGATCAAGGCAGTCTGGCAGCTTTTAAGACTTGAGCACGGAATAATGTACGGAATAGCAGTAATAGCAGGTATGGTGATTTCTTCTGCCACAAACTTTGATGCTGAAAAAGCATTTTTCGGATTTCTCACGGCCCTTTTTCTTCAGGCTTCAGCTTTCGCCTTGAACGATTATTTTGATTACGAAGTTGACATTGCCAACAGAAGGTTAGACAGACCCTTGGTGAGGGGTGAGCTGAAAAAGGAACATGCTCTCTTCTTTGCAATCATTCTGGCTCCGGCAGGTCTCATCTCGGCCCTCAAGATATCCTATGATGCTTTCCTATTTGCCTTCTTTATAACCGCAATGGGCTATGCATACGACGTGAAGCTGAAGGAATTTGGTGTTGCAGGAAATGTATACATCGCTGCATCCATGGCAGCACCTTTTCTCTTCGGAGGCGTCGTCGCTGGACTCGTTGGGCTTCCTGTGGTGGTGCTCTCAGCCATCGCTTTCGTCTCGGGGCTTGCGAGGGAGATAATGAAGGGAATAGAGGATGTTGAGGGGGATGCGTTGAGGAATGTAAGGACGGTTGCGAGAGTAAAAAGCATAAGCTTCGCATCAAGGATCTCTGCAGTACTCTTCCTTACATCGGTTGCCTTGAGCCTTTTGCCATTAACTCTGTCAGAATTTATGGATCTCAAGTATATAATTCCAGTTGCCATAACAGATGCCATGCTCATCAGCATTTCCAGAAAGTTAATTTCTGGAGTAAGCAAAGAAGAGATAGGAAAACTTAGGAAGGATACGCTTAAAGCCATGTTTATAGGACTGATCGCATTCACTGGCGGTGCATTTTGATGGTTTAGGGGATTAGAGAGTTGAGAGCTTAAATCGTAAGGAGGTGTGATGGGATGAAAGAGGAGGAATTCAGAAAGGAAGCAATAAAAATTGCAGCATATTTGATGGCTGTTTCTGCCAGAACCGCCCCCAAGGGGAAGGGGGAAGACTACCTAGAGATAATTTTTGTGGATGGAGAAGATAAGGATAGGATTGCTGAGAAGATGGAGGAGTTGGCTGAAAGCAGAGGAAAGAACTTCATAAGAGATGCCAATGGAGTCAGAAAGGCAGAGGGTGTCCTCCTCATAGGCGTTGATGGTGGAGAACCTCTGATGCTCAACTGCGGTGCCTGCGGCTTTAACTGCAACGAGATGCCATCTGCTAGAAAGGAGGGTAGAGACTTCATTGGCCCGAACTGCGTGTTTAGGGTGCTGGACATGGGGATTGCAATCGGCTCAGCGGTAAAGCTTGGTAGCATTTTTGGAGTAGATAGCAGGGTGATGTACCGTATAGGTGTGGCTGCAAGAATGCTGGGAATTGCAAAGGCGGATGTGGTAATGGGAATCCCCCTTGCTTCTCTGGGCAAAAACCCGTTCTTCGATAGATGACCTCGAAATGACAGTGCTTGACTTTCCCTCTTCAGATTTATCTAGGAAGCTGGCAGAGAAATATGGCTACGATGAGTTTATAGTGAGGAGATGGCTGGCTTTTTTTGGTGAGGAGGCGAGGCAAATACTTGAGGCAATGGAGAAAGGAGTGCCCAAGTACATAAGGGTGAATACCCTCAAAATCGGCGAAGAAGAGCTTTTGGAAAGGCTGAAAGAAAGAGGTTTTTTGCTGAAGGAGACTGAGGTTCCTTATTGCTACGAGATTGTGGAGGAGCCATTCAGTGTAGGAGCCACCCCAGAGTATCTGATGGGGTATTATTATGTGATGGATAAGAGCTCATGCATACCTCCTATTGAACTCAATCCCAATCCCAATGAGCTTGTGGTTGATTTTACAGCTTCTCCTGGAGGCAAAACAACCTTTCTGGCACAGCTCATGGGAAATAGGGGGAGATTGCTGGCCATAGAGGCTAATCCCGAAAGAATCGGGCCACTTGTAGACAACATCCACCGAATGGGCGTCATGAACACTGCAGTAATTAGGATGAACGCGACAAGGTTTCATGAACTCAACATCAAAGCTGATAAAATACTGCTTGATGCTCCATGCACCGGAGAAGGAGTAATACATAAGGACCCCTCAAGAAAGACTAGCAGAGGGGAGGATGACATAAGATTTTGCTCCTCCCTTCAGCTTGATCTCCTCAGATCCGCCATCATGAGCGTGAAGAGAGGTGGTGTGGTAGTTTATTCAACCTGCTCAATGACACCAGAGGAAAATGAGCTTGTTGTGTCCAAGGTCATTGATGAATTCGATGTTTATCTTGAGAAAGTCAGTTATGGGGATGATGCTCTGACAGAGCTTCCAGGCCTGAAGCTTAATCCGGAGATCAGGAAAGCGAAGAGGCTTTTCCCCCATAAACACAGATGTTCTGGCTTTTTCATTGCCAAAATTGTCAGGGATGGTGGTTGAGATCCAGAAACTCCTTCATCAGCAACGCATCCTTTAACATCATCTCGTATTTTTTCGATATCCTGTGTCTCAGTACTCTCATGTAAACCTTCCAGTCCCTCCCCTGGCTCTTCCATTTATCAACGAACTCAGTTAACCTCATCTCACCATCCATGACTTCAAGCCAGTCCTGAATGAATTCTCTCTCCTTTTTTGAAAGGCACATAGCCAAAGTACCCCTAACGTTATAGAAAAATGTAACGATACCCATCGGGGTTCACATCCATTCATTTACGTCTTCCAAGAATGCTCCACGTCACATTTTTTAACACTTCCACTGTAAATAAACTTATGAACCCCATCAAAATCTTCGTAGGAATTGCTCTCATTTTCATGGGTATATCGCTGCTCCTAATCTCACAGGCAGAAAGTGTGGAGTACGGGGGAGTGGTAGTCATAGGGCCGTTCCCCATCATCTTTGCCTCCTCACCAGACATGGCGGTGATAAGTATATTCATAGCCGCCTTCTTCCTTCTGATGCTTCTATTCTTCACGAGGTGGTGAACAATGCTTGAACTGATTGCTATCGTCATGATTGCAGCTGGCATCCTTCTGACAATCAGAGGACTTACAGAAAGAGTTGAGATTGGGTATCGGGATTTAGAGTTCAGAGAGTTGGAGGAACAGGAGGAGTGGGAAGAATATAAATGGGAGAAAAGGGAGGAAATAGAGAAAATGGAAAGAAAGCCCAGAAGAGAAGTTAAAGCCGGTGGAGTTGTGTTAATAGGCCCTATACCTATAGTCTTTGGAGATTCGAAGTATGCAAGCCTTGCTTTAATCCTTGCAATCCTCCTGATGCTCCTATCGATAATTTATATGTTCTCTTTACAGGCGGTGATCTGATGGGTGAATTTAGTGAATCGAAGTTGATGGAAGCCAGAATCTACTATTTTGAGAAACCAGGTAAGCAGAATACTGAGAAAACTCTGGAACTGGCTATCAAAAGGGCAGAAGAACTCGGCCTGAACTATATGGTTGTGGCTTCAGCCACAGGTGAGACTGCAATAAAGGCTGTAAAAATACTAAAGGAGAAGGGACTAAACCTGCAACTGGTCTGCGTCACCTACCACAGGGGTTTTTATGAGGAAGGGAAAGACAGTATGGCTCCAGAGAAGGAAGAGTGGTTGAGAGCTCAGGGAGTGACCATCGTAAGGCAGAGCCACATACTCAGCGGGTTGGAGAGGAGTATAAGCAGAAAGCTTGGCGGAGCCTCCAGAACAGAGGCCATTGCCGAAGCTCTCCGTTCCCTCTTCGGTCACGGTCTGAAAGTATGTGTGGAAATAACCATTATGGCTGCTGACAGTGGAGCCATACCTATCGAAGAAGTTGTTGCCGTGGCGGGTAGAGGCAGGGGAGCTGATACTGCCGTCGTTATCAGGTCAGCCCACATGAACAACTTTTTCGATATGCAGATACGAGAGATAGTATGTATTCCGAGGGAGAAAAGATGAGAGGAGAGGAGAGGAGATGAGAGAAATTGTGAAGGAGTGGCTGGCGGAAGAGGGAATACTGAAAGCTGATGTGCCGGATGAGAGGGCAGTCTTCCACTACATCGTAGAATTCCCTCCTGGCTCGAATCAGGTTTCAGATGTTGTAAAACCCGTGGACAAGGATTTCATAGTGGTTGTGAGCGGTATAGTCCTTGCTGAGAACCACTACAGAGCTCTGCACTCTCTTCCTCCAGAAAAGAAAAAGAAAATGATTCATCGGTGGAAAATGGACCTGCTTTTCAGAGAAGCTGAATTCAGGATGGTGCCCGATGCGGAGAATGTTCAGAGAGTGGAATTCTCGATACCGATATATGAAGATGAGCTTACCAAGAGCAAACTTATGGGTGCTTTGCGAGAGATCTTCAAATGCAAGCTTTACATAATCTGGAATGTTCAGCACGAATTTGACAAGCCCGGATTTGACACAATGTATCTCTAAAACTCTCAATCCAGCTCTGTGTATTTTGAGGATTTGCCTTTTGCTTTTTCCACCGGGTATTTTGACTCATTTATTTCCATTTTCTTGTTAAATGCCTCGATAAGATTAATGCCACATTCATGGCAGAGAAGCAGTAGATAAATGAAGATGTCCGCCACTTCTTCAGCAATTTTTTCTCTCTTATCCTCCACAACCTCGTATCCATCCTCAGACCACTGAAAGATTTCTAGAAGTTCTGCAGCTTCCACAGATATGGATGCTGCAAGATTCTTTGGTGTGTGGTACCTCTGCCAGTCTCTTGCATTTCTGAACCTGACTACTTTTTCAGTTAACTCCTCAATCATCATCAGCAGTTGTAGTGTCTTCTCACTCTTATAACTCCTTCCAGTGACAGCTCTTTCTCGTCTTTCACTTCCACAATGTAGTGATAGTCGCAGAAGGCCTCATGAACTTCCCTACAAACTTCTTTCAGTCTCTTTTCAATTTCGTTTCTCTTGGAAAGATCTATCCAGACTTCGTAGTACGGCATACACTCCTAACCTCACCCTGAATTACTCTAACCTAACAAATCTCACGGCTTGTAATGGGAAAAAGTGTAGCCGAGAAGAATTAAAATTAGAATTGAGGTTCCAATAACTATCCTCAAAGTAGAGATTATCCACCAGTATCTGAGTATTCTGACCAAGTTTTCCTCATTGCTGAGCCAGCGGTAAATTTTTTCAGAGATCATCTTTCAGATTTTTCAGGTCTTTGCCATCTTTGCCTTTATCTTCTTCAGCCTGACTATGTTCTCTCTGTCCATCTCCTCAAGCCTGAAGGATATATATTTGGCAGTCGCTTCCATGTCCGGGATTACCCTGTATTCCAGAGCGTTGACTCTCCTCTTGGTTTTTTCAATCTCTTCAATAAGCCTTTTAAGTGTCGTTTCAAGTTCAGCAACCTCAAGAATAGCATCTACCAGCTCCTCATATGCTGCCACTGCCTCATCTATTCTGGCTGTTGTCCCAATGACACCGTAATCTCTCTCAGATACCCTCTTCCTGACTTTCTCTCGCTTTATTACTGGAACTACCACACCCATTATGTTCTTCTTTTTGATGGTAAAACTGGGCTCGGTATGGCATGATAGGGCTATGGATTTGACGGCTATAACTCCATCAGCGGCCATTGCGATGGCCAGTCTTTCCCTAGCACTCTCGTACTTCTCCACCATTCCACCGATAACTTCTTTGGCCTCTTCCAGAATGTCTCTGAATTCCATTATGAGGCCGTCTCTTTTCATTTTGAGGAGAGCATGACCTCTAGTAGCCATCTTTATCCTTCTTCTGAGCTTTATTAGCTCCATTCGTGTTGGCTGGACTTCTGCCATGATGACACCTCTAAAAAATTAGATGATTCAAGCAGTTGCTTTCTTCCTGTAGACAGGATGATACTTCTCGATGTACTTCCTCTCGATCTTGGTCAACTCTCCCTCGGGCAGGGTTGCAAGGAGCTCCCAGCCCAGATCAAGGGTGTAATCGATGTCTCTGTCCTCATACCTCCCCTGTTGCACGAACCTCCTTTCGAATTCATCAGCGAAGCGCAGATAGCGGCGATCTCTCTCACTCAAAGCCTCTTCACCAACTATAGCAACCAAGCCACGCAAATCCACACCCTCAGCATATGCAGCGTACATCTGGTCGTTCCACTGAACGTGATCGTCTCTCGTCCTACCCTCTCCAATTCCTTCTTTCATCAGTCTACTGAGGGAGGGTAGCACGTTTATGGGTGGGTATATGCCCTTTGCATGGAGCTCTCTGCTCAGAACTATCTGACCCTCTGTGATATAGCCAGTAAGGTCGGGAATCGGATGGGTTATGTCGTCTCCAGGCATTGTGAGGATGGGGAACTGGGTGATGGTTCCCTTTCTGCCCCTTATACGGCCAGCTCTCTCGTAGATGGTAGCGAGATCGGTGTACATGTAACCCGGATATCCTCTTCTTCCAGGCACCTCTTCTCTCGCAGCCGATATCTCTCTAAGAGCCTCACAGTAGTTGGTCATGTCTGTGAGGATGACCAGAACATGGAGATCGTACTCATAAGCCAAGAATTCTGCTGCTGTTAGAGCCATACGTGGTGTAAGCAATCTTTCTATAGCCGGGTCATTTGCGAGATTCAGGAAAACTACTGCCCTCTCAAGAGCTCCTGTCCTCTCAAAGTCCTTCATGAAGTGCTGTGCCTCTTCGTTTGTTATACCCATGGCTGCGAATACAACAGCGAATTCCTCACCCTCTCCTCTAACCTTTGCCTGTCTTGCTATTTGCAGAGCTATATCGTTGTGGGGCAGACCGCTTCCACTGAAGATGGGAAGCTTCTGTCCCCTCACCAGAGTGTTCATTCCATCAATGGCGGAAATTCCGGTCTGGATGAACTCCCTCGGATATTCCCTTGCATAGGGGTTGATGGCTGCACCTATGATCTCCCTTCTCTCTTCAGGCACTATTTTTGGCCCGCCATCAATGGGATCACCAGAACCGCTGAGAATTCTTCCAAGCATGTCGTAGCTGACATTCAGTCTGACTATATCCCCCACGAAGCGAACAGCTGAACCAGTATCGATGCCTCGTGTCCCCTCAAAAACCTGAACGATGACGATATCTTTGGAAGTATCGAGGACCTGACCTCTCTTGGTTGAACCATCTGGGAGGGTAATTGTGACCAGTTCTCCATATCCAACAGGTTCAGTCTTTTCTACAAAAATAAGAGGTCCAGCAACTTGATTTATAGTTCTGTACTCCTTCATCCAGCTCACCCCAGAAGTGCCTTTTTCATGGTTTCAACCGCCTTCTCAAGGACTTCTTTGTAGTTCTCCTCAAACTTGGCCCTTGCAAACTCTTCTTTGCCCGGAACGTTTATTATCTCATCAACCAGCTTACCGGCCTCCAGAGCCTTGAAGAACATGTCATTCACTTCTTTAATGGCTTTGAGCAAATCATACTGCTTCTTGGGATCACAGTAGGTGTCCACAGGATGGTATGCATACTGCTGTAGGTAAACCTCCCTGATGAGCCTAGCAACTTCCAGAAGCAGTCTCTGCGACTCTGGCAACGCATCGCTACCAACCAACTGGACAATCTCCTGCAGACTTGCCTCCTCCTGCAGCACCTCCATGGCCCAGGTTCTCAGTTCACTCCAGTCTGAAGCAACGTTCTCCACAAACCACTCATTAAGGGTATCAGCATAAAGGCTGTAGCTTTGTAGCCAGTTTATGGCTGGGAAGTGTCTCCTTGCAGCCAACTTGGCATCGAGAGCCCAGAAGACCTTCACAATACGGAGGGTGTTCTGAGTCACAGGCTCACTGAAGTCTCCGCCTGGCGGAGATACTGCACCGATAACTGTTACGCTCCCAATGCTTCCGCTCAACGTTCTTACTCTGCCAGCTCTCTCATAGAATTCTGCGAGACGAGAAGCAAGATAAGCGGGATATCCTTCTTCACCGGGCATCTCTTCAAGTCTTCCTGAAATTTCTCTCATAGCTTCCGCCCATCTGCTTGTGGAGTCAGCCATCAGGCCCACGTCATAACCCATATCTCTGAAGTATTCTGCAATTGTCATTCCCGTATAAACGCTGGCTTCTCTTGCCGCAACGGGCATGTTAGAAGTGTTGGCTATGAGCACTGTTCTCTCCATCAGCGGCTTGCCGGTTCGCGGGTCTTCAAGCTCTGGGAATTCCTCAAGCACTTCAGTCATCTCGTTACCTCTCTCTCCACATCCAATGTACACCACTATTTGCGTATCACTCCATTTTGCGAGCTGATGCTGGGTGACAGTCTTGCCACTTCCGAAGGGGCCCGGAATTGCTGCCGTACCACCTTTTGCCACGGGGAAGAGAGTATCTAGAATGCGCTGTCCAGTTATGAGCGGAACGACTGGCGGGAGCTTCTCTCTGAAGGGGCGAGATTCTCTTACCGGCCAAGTGTGATAGAGCTTCAGCTCAGTGCCATTATCAAGAACAGCTACAGTTTCATCCACAGTAAAGCTCCCCTCATAAATCTCGGTTATAACACCGTTTACCCTTGGAGGAACAAGTATGCGGTGCTCAACGATTTCGGTTTCTGGAACCGTACCGATTATGTCTCCACCACTTACCTTCTCACCCTTCTTAACAGTGGGAGTGAATTCCCACTTGGTCTTTCTGTCAAGCCCAGGAGCGTGAATACCTCTCCCAATGAAATCGCCGCTTGCGTCCTTCAGCACAGGTAATGGCCTCTGAATCCCATCATAAATGGACTTCAGCAAACCTGGGCCAAGTTCAACGCTGAGGGGCATTCCTGTGTTTTCTACCTTATCTCCAGGCCTTATACCGCTGGTATCTTCGTAAACCTGTATCAACACCTTATCGCCTACAAGTCCAACGACTTCACCCATCAGTCCTTCTTCGCCCACCCTGCACACGTCGTACATTCTGGCTTTCAATCCTTCTGCCACTACAAGTGGTCCAGATACACGATAAACCTCACCAACTGCCATTTTCACTTCCATAGGTCAACACCTATCGCCCTTCTTATTTTCTCTCTAATTTCTTCAATTCCACCTTCTCCACCTACCGCAACAAAGGTGGGGTCAACGCTCTCATCAACCTCCCTATGGAGAGCATAAGGAAGCTTTTTCAGTAAATCGTACCTTATAACAACAACACCTACATCCTTTCGGGTAAGAGTCTCCCTCACAGCCTTTTCAAGCTCTTCTTGACTGCTAACATCATAAATATCTCTAATACCCACAAGCCTAAAACCAACATTGAATTCTGGATCTCCAATCACGGCCATCTTCTTCATACTATCACCAGCTGTTCCTTGATGGCTTCTGTTGGCAATCCTTCAGCCTTACCCCTGGCCAGAATCCTGAGATTATCTACTTCTATCTTCTTAAGAAGCATGTAGGATAATACAGGTAGTATCGAGAGCGGGAAGTGATGCGATTTAGACACTACTTTCTGTGCCCACATTCTGTCAAAGTACACCTCAATCCTGCTTAGAGGTTCTCTTAGGACATCCTTGATTGCTTCATGGAACCAGAAGCCCTCCAGGCTTTTCATGAGCTCATCCAATTCCATAGCTGCCAGCCTTCTTGCAACATCTTCTTTCAGCTGATATCCGCCGGGAACAATCTTGGGCACTATTTCGTCCATCTCAGCTCCTTCTGTCTTCAGTCTGAGAATTGTTTTGATGTTTTTGATGTCAATCTCCATTCTTATGAACTCCAAGAAGTATTTCATATCTATTGTTTCGGGGGATATAGAAGTGAGACTCTGATAATAGAACTTGTCAAGCTCGTCCTCGAATTCTGCCAGTGGACATGCCTTTACGAGCTTATCCAGAATTGGATAGAAAGGTTTGCCCTCGAAGGTTTTTACGATGTCTTCAATGGTTTCCTTAGCCATGAGCGCTCTGTAAAACTGCTCATCGTATTCTCCAGCGATTACCAGTGTTGCCTCAACCTCTTCTCTTGGAAAGCCGAACATCTTCCCGCGAATTATATTCTTCAGATTCCAGAAGTCATATCTACGGAGATACTGAACAATAAGCTGCCTTGGCACACCCTTGGATATTCTGATCAGCTTGGAATATGTTCTCGAAAGATTGAGCGAGAGGGCATAATCTACGAGGTCCATTCCGCTGTATTTGTAGGCTAACTCATCAATCTCCCTCTTATACTCACTCTCTTCCAGATACCTGGCAATCTCATGGATGTCCATGTTCAGAAGCTTGTTGTAGTCTTCTCTGGGTATGAGCTTCCTGCTCATTACCCTTACTCTGGCAACGATATATGCCCATTCAGCTGGCTTTGTACTAATTCTTCTTAGCAACGCCATGGAATTTCACCTGAAAAGCATATCTGAAATCTCTTTCATCTTGCCCTCGTATATTCCCTTAACAAGCTCATCAAATGTCATATTTATTCTGAAGCTGCCATCGGGGCTCTCGATTATTACCCCACCAACACAATTGATGTTACCAGCGTACTCCATATTCGTGAGTTTTTTCACAAGCTCTTCATCTTCTTTATTGGAGTAAATTCTGTAGCCATCCATGCCATATTTCTCGATAATTTTGCTCAGGATCTTCTTTCTTTCTTCTGCATCCATGTTTCTCAATCTCTCTATGAGTCTGCTGTATACTTCATCAAGCACTTCCTTTCTTTTGTTGAGTTCTTCTCTTTTAAGCTCCAGGTTCACCGCAGCTATTTCCTGCTTTCTCAATCTCTCTGACTCTCTTTCAGCCTCTTCTCTCGCTTTTTTCAGCAACTCTTCAGTTTTCTCCTTTGCTTCTTCAATTATCTGACTTGCCTCTTTCTCAGCCTCACTGCGAATCTCTGAAACTCTTAGCTGTCCCTTTCTTGTGATCTCTTCAATTATTGGTTCCAAAGGCATTCCTGTCACCCTTTTAATATAAAATGAAGTTAGATGAACATCAGCAGGAACGCTACGACCAATCCGAATATGACGATGGTTTCCGGTATAACGGTCATCAGCAGACCTTTACCGAAGAATTCTGGATCCTCTGCCATTGCTCCTACTGCAGCAGCACCGATTGCTTGTTCACCCAATCCAGCACCTATTCCAGCCAATCCTACAGCCAGACCAGCACCAATTGCTACCAAACCTTCTACAGGCATTTTTTACACCTCCTCCTTTGTGTATTTTCTAATCCTACCAAAGGGGTTGTAGCGTATGCCACCCCCTTCAAAGAACTTCACAAAGAACTCCACATAGTGGAGTCGCAAACTCTGAAGGCCGGGATCGAGTATGCCAAGAAGTATGTTTATGAAATGTCCTAAGGCAAGTATGATAATCCCGGCTATCAAGCCCACTATACCAGCAGGCATTAGCATTTCAAAGGCTATTTTGTTGAAAGCTATTGCAAAGCCAACGCTCGCCAAGCCAACAGCCAGCAATCGAGCGTAACTTATGGTGTTGCTGAGTAACGTGAGGTACTCTATCAGAAACATCGGCCCTTCTCCCATCACCGTAAGCACCGCCCAGGCCAATATCAGGGGTACAGCTGCGATGTAGGCGAAATTCAAAGAGAACACGGGAATTCCAGCGAGCGTATTCATTATGAAGCCCGTGATGATAAATGCTATGCTTATAAGCGCCATGAACCAGTTAAATTTCTCTTCAATGGCATGTTTCCAACCGTGCTCTTTGGCAACATTTCTGATTCCGAAAATGAAGCCCAGACTCATGTGGATTACTGCTACCGCCAGAGTTACCACAAGCAGTTTTGGCGCATCGTAAAGCCTGTTGCCCAATATAGGCTCCCAGTGCTCGAATTCCCCACCAAGAATGCTCTCATGTCCGAATAGCTCGAATCCAAAGAACTCTCCAAAGCCCAGACCGAATATAACTGTGGATATGCCGGAATACAGAAGGATTCTCAAAAGGCTTTGCCAGCCCTCTGTTTTGAAGATTCTTGAGAGCCAGAGAGACAGGCCAATCAGGATTACACCGTATCCAATGTCGCCCAACATGAATCCAAAGAATATTGGGAAGAAGAATGCCATGACGGTTGTGGGGTCAACTTCCGTGTATTTTGGAATTGAGAATGATGTTGTCAGCAACTCAAAGGGTTTGGCAACAGAAGGATTCTTGAAAGCTGTTGGCGGCTTCCATACATCATCTTTTGTTTCGAGAACAACTACTTTGTTCTTCTCAGTCTCCTGTTTGAATGTCTCAAATTTCTCCTTCGGGACGTATCCAACAATTATGAATGCATACTTGCTGGTGGCAGCTTTCAACGGAAGCTCGCATTTCTCAAGTTCAATGCTTAAGTGTTCCTCAAGGGCAAGCATCAGATCGAGGTTTTCCATCTCTAGAGCTTCAATTTCAGCCCTGAGCTTTTCCAGCTTTTCTCTGAGCTCCACTTCTTCTCTATCCAGTTCTACAAGCTTATCCTGAAAACTGCCTTCTTTGATCGGGACACTGATTTCTCTCCACCCCAATTCCTGGAGAACTCTCAAAACATCATTTGCAGCCTCATTTTTGACAAAAACAGCCACAACATATTCTCTTTCAAATTCAGCTATAAATCTCTCAAAATCCTTGGTTACATCCATTATCCTCTCCAGCGGATCGCTTCTTATGAAACCTACAAAAACAGTTATGTTTTTGTATCCAGAAAGCAATTCAGGGGGCAAGCCAAGGGCAATCAGCGGCTCAATCAGGCGTTTTTCATCGGCAATTCTCCTCAGTCTATCCTCGATATCTCTTATCTCGTCAATTTTAGAGGTTATCATACTCTCAAGTTCTGAAACCTTGCTTTCAGCCACTTGGCTGAGTTCAGAAACGCTGTAAACTTTTTTAGGTTCGTATACTCCATCCAGCTTTACGTAACTGAGCAGAGAGCGAAGCGTGACCACGAAACGTGATAGTTTTGATGCCTCATCAAGCGGTGCACCAATCTGGAAGTACCCTTCCTCTCCGCTGTAATCCTCGATGTGAAGCACATTAAGCCTGTGAAGAGTCTCGGCTGTGGATTTGAAGTAATCTTTTGGGCCCACAATACAGACCTTTACCATCTCCACAGGCTTAAGCATATTCCATCATCCTCACGAATTCCTTGTAGAGATAATCAACAGCTTCGTCAATCCTTTCCTGACCCTTAGAAACAATACTGTTAATCTCCTTCAATCTGGTCTCTCTTATTTTCTCCTTCTCCTTCTCCAGCTCAGCCTTGGTTTTTTCTAGGATGTCTGCTTTGATTTTCTCCGCCTCCTTCTCGGCATCTTCAACAATCTGTCTTGCTGTTTCTCTGGCAGCAAAAACTTTCTTCTTAGCTTCCTCCTCTGCCGCTTTTATTTCTTCCTCGACCTTCTGTTCAATTTCTTTTATTTTTCTGAGTATCTCTGCCTTCTCCATGCACACACACCTCTTAAAATGAGGATAGGGACTCGCAAAGGAATTCTGGGGAGTTTAACCGAGATATGTATTTAAGCTTTTCTTTTTTTATTTTATTTTGATATTCTATGAATTTCCAACCAGAAATTTAGAAAAGATGAGCTGTAACCCGTTCACCTCTTTCAAACCCCTCTACGTTCTCCGGAATCAGGATGTAACCATCTGCAGCAGTGACGCTGCTGAGGATTCCTGAACCTGAGGTGGCGATTGGCAAAGCAGTCATGGCCTCAAAATCAATCTTTACCCTGACAAAGGATGTAAAGCCAATTTTTGATGTAACATTTTCAAGCAGTCTCACTTTTAGACTTACACCAAACTTTGTGGAAAGCATTTTTTCCATTGCAGGTTTAAGCAATATGTGCATGACGGCTATACATGCTGTCGGAAATCCTGGCAGGGATAAAACCGGCTTTTCATTTACGATGCCTGCCAAAGTCGGCTTTCCCGGCCTCAGTGCGATGCCCCTAAAAAGGAGTTCGTGTTTTGATAGCACGTCCAACATGTAGTCACGCTTGCCGACACTTGTACCGCCTGTGGTGATAATCAGATCCCCTCCGGCTTCCTCGATAACCTCGGCAATCTCATCCGCATCATCTCCTACCAGCGGGTGGAGCTCAGCAATACCTCCCCACTGGGTGACGTAGCTGGAAACCATTATTCCATTGGATTCGTAAACCTTCCCCGGCTTCAGCTCTTCGCCTGGAGGTAAAAGCTCGTCTCCGGTTGGAAGAACAAAGATGCATGGCTTTCTGAAAACCTCAACCTCCTCAATCCCTGCACTTCTCAAGATAGCAACGTGGGCAGGCTTCATGATGTCTCCTTTCCTGATGAGTACATCGCCCCTTTTAACGTCCTCCCCTCTCCTGCCGACATTCTCGTACTTCCTTACGGGTCTGAATACCTCAACGTACTCCCCAACCACCTCGGCATCCTCAGCCTTAACAACTGCATCGCCGCCTTCTGGCATCGCATCTCCAGTATGTACCCATACACACGTCTCTTCATCCACATGGGTTCCGAGCTTCATCAAAACAGGATTGGATGGAGATGCACCTTTTGTCGCCTCTGACACAACAGCAAACCCATCCATGGCAGCTCTGTCGTAGTGGGGGATGTCAACTGATGATGCCACATCAGATGCAGCTACTCTGAAAAGAGCTTCAGAGATCCTTATTTTTTCCACATCCTTATCGGTTTCTCCGAATGGTTTTATTTTGCTCAGGAAAATTTTTTTTGCCTCATCTACACTCAAAAGCTCTTTGAACAGCCTCATTCAACCACCACTAACCGGAGGGAATATGGCAACCACGTCATTCTCATTGAGCCTGGTCCTCAGGCTGTTCAGACCTCTAACATGTACTCCATTCACCATGATCTGGACGTAATCCTTCACTTCCCCATTCTCATCGTAAATGAGCTCTTTCAGTCCTTCATACATGCTACTCAGCTTTTTGAGGAGGTCTTCAACATCCGCTGCATCAACATCAATCTCCCTATTACCTGTCACTTCCCTGAAGTTTGCGAAGAGCTTAACCTTCACCATTAAGAGTGGGATGCGTGGTAGAATCTTAAATTTATCTGCTTTTGTTTGGAAAATTAACAGAAACACTTTCATTTATTAAGAAGTTTTTCATCAACCTGATTTTAAACTGAAAATAATTGTAAGTAATAGGCCAAATCATGAAAAATTTATGAAATCTTATGACATTTTATTAAAAAACCTTAAAAATTGATTCTCTGGGCCAGTTTTGGGTGATTAAATGGTGAGTGAAGTTGATACAGCATGGCTGATGGTGGCAACGGCCTTAGTTATGCTGATGACTCCCGGCGTGGGATTGTTTTACGGAGGCATGGTCAGAAAAAAGAATGCCATTTATATGATTACGCTTTCATTCATCGCTTACGTACTGGTGAGCCTTCAGTGGGTTCTGGCAGGGTACAACCTGTCCTTTGGTGACGATGTAGGCGGCATAATTGGCATCGGCGGAATGATGCCCACAGACATCTTTGCCATCTATCAGCTCACCTTTGCAGCCATAACGCTGGCAATCATAACGAGTGCTGCAGCAGAGAGAATGAAGCTCTCAGCCTTCGTCGTATTCGGACTGCTCTGGACGACTCTCGTTTACGACCCCTTCGCTCACTGGCTTTGGGGCAACGGCTGGCTGGCGAAGCTTGGGGCTTTGGACTTCGCCGGAGGCATTGTTGTTCATGTCAGCTCAGGCTTCGGTGCCTTAGCCCTAGCAATTGCTCTGGGGGCAAGGAGGGGCTTCGGAGAGCATAGCATAGAGCCTCACAACATACCCATGACGTTGCTTGGAGCAGCTCTCCTCTGGTTTGGCTGGTTTGGATTCAATGGGGGAAGTGCTTTAGCCGTCAACGAAACGGCTGTGAGGGCCATCATAGTCACCAATACCGCAGCAGCAGCCGGAGCTTTTGTCTGGATGGTGCTTTCGTGGCACAATGGAAGGCCAGGATCGCTGAGCATAGTAACTGGGACCATCGCAGGTCTTGCCGCTATAACGCCAGCAGCTGGCTTCGTTGACATTCCTTCAGCCCTTGTAATAGGAGTTGTGTCAGGACTGATATGCTACAAGGCCATGCTCTTCAGGATACAGGCAAGGCTTGATGAGAGCTTGGATGCTTGGGCAATACATGGTGTTGGAGGAGCTTGGGGTAGCATAGCTCTTGGAATTTTTGGTGAGACTGGTCTAATTTCAGGAAATGTGCATCTTCTAGTGTCTCAGCTGATAGCAGTGGTTACATCCATTGCTTATGCCTTCATTGTGACATTTGCCATAGCAAAGTTCGTGGATGTTCTGATTGGATTGAGAGTAAGCGAGGAAGAGGAGTACGTAGGGCTGGACGTTTCCCAGCATGGTGAAACAGCCTATGCATGAGGCAGAGTGTAAGCTAGTAAGGAGAGGGGTGGTAAAATGAAGAAGATCGAGGCAATAATAAGGCCTGAAAAGCTTGAGCATGTGAAGGATGCTCTGGAGCAGGAAGGCTTCGTTTCCATGACAATAACAGAGGTCAAGGGGAGAGGGGAGCAGAAAGGAATAACACTCCAGTTCAGGGGCAGGACGATGGAGGTGGAATTGCTTCCGAAGGTAAAGATCGAAATCGTTGTTAAAGATGATAAAGTGGATGCGGTCATAGACACTATCATCAAATCGGCCAGAACAGGGAGAGTGGGAGATGGCAAGATATTCGTGATCCCTGTTGAAAATGCAGTCAGGATAAGGACAGGAGAGAAAGGTGAGGATGCAATATAATTTTATTTTTATTTTGTTATTTATAACAGTGCACTCAAAATTTTAGTAAATTGCAAGATTATTTATAGTTACTAGTCCAAGTTTTAACCCCAGGAAGTGTTCTAAGTGCTCAAACATTTGCCGGTTTCAGTGATTGCAATTTATATCCTGCTGTCCGTTGGTAGCGCTGCAGTTATGGAAAAGGAAGTATGGGTCTCACCTAATAAATCTGACTCACTGGAGTTTACAGTTGAGATAGAAGGTACAATTTATGCTGAAGTAATCATGCAGGACGGTGTAGAGCTGTGTGTTTTCTTGGTATTCCTTGGTGCAGGGGATGGCGAAGAGAAAAAAGTTCAGGATTGCAGTGGCAGGAGATTGGTTTTAAAGTATGATGTTACGGCGAGAGACATTGAAAGTGGCACACGTTGGCTGCTGCTGATTGAGAGTAAAAATGGTGAGGGTGGAGGTTACGTAAGGCTCGAATACCCTGAAGGTGTACTCTCTGAAATTAGGGCACCATTGGCTTATCTAGTCATATCACCAAATCCAGCAGCTGAAGGGGAGAGAGTGACTTTCTCAGGCTATGGTATTGATGCAGATGGGGAAGTGGTGGAGTGCCGTCTGACTTTCCCTGATGGCAGGACGATTTCAGTAGAGGGAGATACTCTAGAGCTGGTTCTTGAATCCGATGATGTATTGCCAGGAATTTACAGATTTGCAGTCTTAGACAATGATGGAATCTGGTCAGAGGAGGTTGAGCTGGAGTTCGGGGTAAATCCTGCCAGTTGGAGTTGGGAATATATGGTAGTTATCTTGGGATCGGCAGCAGTGCTGACCACCATGGCGATTAGATGGAGGGCAAGAAAGAGTAAAGCGGAGGATAGTGAATCTGAACAACAAGAGCAACTAGGGTCAATCTACGCAAATTCCCAGCCGGAAGGTGCGCTAGTATACGTCAACGGAGGATTCAAAGACAGATCGCCGGTGAAAGTTGAAAGTGTCTCTGCTGGAGCTCATGTGGTGACGTTCAGAAAATTCGGATATCTTGAATGCAGGAAAGAAGCATTTGTTAAAGCAGGAGAGGTGACGACTGTGCACTGCAACCTCACAAAGATTCCGGGGCTGAAGCTAAAAATATGGACTGAGCCAGATGAGATTCAGATAGGCCAGAAATCTACTATAACTGTGCGGTTAGAAGACAGAGATGGAAGACCGGTCCCCGTTCCTGAGGATGTATTCGTTACTCTGGAAACGACTGTTGGAGATGTGGAGAGCCCCATTCGAATTCCAACAGGCAGAGCTTCGGCAAAAGCTCGTCTGACGTCCAAGATAACTGGCACTACAACTGTGAGGGCTAAGCTTGGGATATTAAGAGGTAGTACAGACGCTAGGTTTTTGAGCGTAGACTAGATCCCAGATCAATCAAAACTAATCAAAATTAGGCCCTATCAAACTTCTAAAACACTTTTAGAGCTCTTCTAAAAAACCGGGCATACACTTTTTATCATAGCGGGGATCGAACTCAGCAACCTCCTCCACCTTAAGAGGGATGACTATACGTGACGTCACACCGTTCAAAGAGTAAGGCAACCTGATAAGTCTCATACCGCCACTCGTAACCCACTCATCAATGTAGTACTTCTGGAATCTCTCGGCCAGAGCCTTTCTCTCCTCATAGTTGAGCTTCACCGCCTCCTCATCAAAGACGTAAATGTGAAAACCTCTGCCGCTGAAGGTAATGGCAATATCGCTAAATTCTTTTTCTAACTCTTTATAAAGATTTACAGTTGCTTTTCTGACCTCATCAAACTCTATCATGCAGAAACTTGACCCCTTCAGACCTTGCCTCTCCATCTTATCTTCCAGCATCCCGTGTACGGGACAGGGAACATTTTCAGGATCTATGTCAAAGGCTAGCTCCTGTCCAAGGTAACAGGAACAATCCCAGCACTCTTTATAGCATTTCTCGCACTTCCTGCACTCCTCAAGGCTGGTGTAAACATTTCGATCATAATAAACCCCTTCAGGTAGGTAGTAGAGTATGTAGTCCACAATGTCGTTCCAGCTCTCGTATTCATCAATAATTACTACCTTGCTCCTGATAGGCTCAAATTTTGGTGAGTAGATATCGGAATGTCTGCCGATTATGACGGCAAAAACAGTATTGTTACGGATGTCCCGAAAGCTCCCCCTTCTCCACAGCCACTTTTCAGCTTTTTCCACGTCGAACTCTTTCCTGTAGAACTCTTCCCTCTCCTCAAGGGTTGATGGCCTCATTTCATAGGGGAATTCATCAGAGTTATCAGAGTCATCAGGGAATTCAAACATCTCATACATCCTCCAGACCTTCAAACCCAATCACCAAAGGGTTTATTTATTGAGCTCCTCTCCGCTTTCCAATGAGGCGTTTCGTTGCACCAAGTGTCGTTGCATTGATGCTTTTGGCACTCCTTACCCGAGTAGTCATTTTGGATGCCAGACCCATGGATCACGATGAAGGTGTAGTTGCCTATCTAACATACCAGCTCTTTAAAAACGGTTACTATCGCTACGACCCTGCCTTTCATGGTCCCTTTATATACTTTGCCACCGCTGCCCTCTTCAAACTCTTTGGTGATTCAGAAATTATCACAAGGCTCCTCGTTGTGGCTTTCAGCCTCATTGGGATTTATGTGGCCATAAAAATGGAGAGGTGGATGGGCAAGGGGGCATGGATTTTTGCTTTGATTCTTATTTTCTCCCCATCAATCCTTTATTACTCCCGTTATTTCAGAAACGACATGATAGTTCTGCCATCGTTTCTGGTGGCCATCTACACATATCTGAGATGGGTTGAGAGTGAAAGAGAGCGTTACGTGTATCTCGCCACACTCTTCTTTGCTATAATTATGTCCAGCAAGGAAAACGGGTATATTTATCTGGCAACATTCCTATCCTTCACGTTTCTCTACGGCATATTTTCAGAGGGTTTTACCACATATCTGAGGAGAAAACTCTTGGAGTGGGATTTGAAGAAAATCAGGATTTGCATCGCTTCAGCCATCATTTTCACTTCCATCTTCGTCCCTCTATACTCTGCTGGTTTTGCAGACATGGATGGGGTTTACCGTGCAACGATTGGTGGCGTGGAACACTGGTTCTCCATGCACAGCCAAAAGGATCACTGGAAGCCCATTTATTATTATGCAAAACTCCTGCTCAGGTACGAGTTCTTCACTCTAGCGATTGCTCTAGCAGCAATTCCGCAGTTCTGGAAGCGCATTAGAAGTGCTAGCCGCCTTGAATATCTGGCAGCCTACTGGAGTGTTACTGCTCTCATCGCCTATCACATCCTCTCCCACAAGGTGCCCTGGCTTTTGGTGCACCTCGTAGCCCCTCTCGCCATGTTTGGCTCCATCTATGCAGGAAAGCTCTTTGACACGTGGGAGAATAGGGGATTCAGACTTTCACTCCTTATCGTTTTCATAGCAATGTTGGCTGTGAGCCTTCACATCAACTACATCAACTATAACGATGCAAGGGAAGACCTCATCTACATACAGGTTCAGCCATCAGCTGTAGAGCTGGCAGAAAGGCTGAGGATGGATGTGCAGGCGGGAAAAAGAGTTCTTGTGTATGAAGAGGGGAATGATTACTGGCCTCTGCCTTGGTATTTGAGGAACATCAGCATGGCCTTTTCAAGCAAATATTACAGCGGTTATGATGTTGTTGTAACATCAGAAAGACTTGCAGAAAAGGTGGAAGAAAAGGGGTACAAAATGGATGGAGTTTACGAAATAAGACCCGGCTATTTCATGGTTTATCTCACCAAGACTACATGAGGCCAAGGGTTGATAGTTCCTCAGCTATTCGCTCCACAGCCCTTCTGGCATCCTCTGGGTTCTTCCCGCCTGTCACCACCATCTTGCCCGAACCAAAAATCAGCACCACCACTCTGGGATTGTCCAGCCTATAAACCAAGCCCGGAAACTGCTCTGGCTCGTATTCTATGTTTTCTAAGCCGAGACCTATAGCAATGGCATTCAGATTCAGGTCAACCCCCAGATCGGCGGAAGCAACTATGTTCTGAACCCTGACATCTGGTTCATCAATAACGGGAATTCCAAGTGCCCCTATGATCTTAACAACCTGCTTTACTGCTCTTCTGGCATCCTCAACACTCTTTGAACCTGTGCAAACAACCTTACCGCTTCTGAATACGAGGGCTGCAGCCTTGGGCTCCTTTGTTCTGAGAACTAGCCCTGGAAATTGTTTGGGTTTATACTCAGCATCCTTTACCTCTCTGGCAATCTTGTTAAGGTCTATGTTCTCACCAATCTGAGTTGAGGCGACAACATTCTCGATTTTAATCTTGTAATCTTTCATAACAACACCCAATCCAAACACTTTATAAACTATATAAATACCTTTGCCCATGTTCAGAAAATTTCTTTCACTCCTTGAAAACAGAAATATAATTCATCTTGCTCTCGTGGCCAACATTGCTGGCACCATTTACGGCTGGTATTATTACCGCTACCAGCTCCTTTCAACACCTCCGTACCTGTGGTTTCTTGTGACGGATAGTCCCAACTCCACCTTGTTTTTCGTCATTGCCTTGGTTATGATCAAACTGAATAAAAAAAATGATTTTATCTCGTTTTTTGCCTCTACTAACCTCATCAAGTACGGGCTATGGACATGCTTTGTACTCCTCTTCCACAGAGAATTCTTTTTCTCCCCAGAGCGATATCTGCTGTACACTGGGATTTTCATAACCCACTTCCTGATGGCTGTTGAAGCTCTGCCTCTGGCGTACACCATCAAAAAGCTCAGATGGAGCTTTGGCCTCGCTCTGATATGGGTACTGGGAAATGACTACGTTGATTATTTCCACGACCTCCATCCCTACATACCGGAAAGCGGAATTGAGATCGTAGCTATATTCACGTTTGCCTTGAGTATTGCCACTTTCTCAGCACTGCTATTGATGGTTAGGGGCTGGACAGGTGGAAAATCCGATGAGGAGGGATAATCCGCAAAATCACTTCAGTTCATTTCAAAACTTTACCTGTAGCCATGTACCATAGGTAAAGGTCGAGCTCACCCGGCATCATGCTACATCGTCTTGCCAATTCAAAGAATCGCTGCTCAATCTGCAGATATCTCATTCTGTTCATGCTTTTTGGCATTTCAGCAATGCCATGGTTGTGGAAAATCCTCAGGATGTGCTTGTCCAGAATTGCCACATCGAAATATCCCACGTTTCTCAGAAAGTGACTCGCTTCCTTGTAGCCTATCCCCTTGACGTTCTTTACCAGCCATTCTCTGGCTTCGAAAGTGGATGGGAAGGACGTGACAACGTCCTTAATTCCAGCGAATCGCCTTGCTTCCACAATATACTTTGCTCTTACATTGTAAAACCTGTAACCGGTGGATTTCAGCTTTTCAGCCAGCTCTTCTTGGCTCAGCGTCAAAAATCCTTTTCCGATAAATTTCTGGGCTTTAATGCCAGCTTCAGCAGAGCTATTTGCCGTTAATATACAAAAGCAGAGCTCAAAAAACCACTCCTCATTGCTTCTATCACGCATTGACAGAAACTCTTGAAGCCTTCTTTTAACTACAGACTCAATAGCTGGCTTAATTCTCTCAACTTTTTCAACAAGTTCAAAAAAAGAGTTATTCGAGGACTGCGACGATTTCAGCCTTTATCTCCCCTCTGCCCCCTCTTGGCTCGGCAAGAGTTCTGCCACATACAAGGCATTTCACGACCGTTGAGGGATGATCAAAGATGATCTGAATGTTCTCGCAATCTGGGCACTTTACCCTGACGAACTTGCTTTTCTTCACACCCATACTAATCACCAACTTCACCTAACCTTCAGCTTACTCTATGAGCTCAAACCTTTTTGCCCTCCAGGTGGGGCGGTGTTCGGCTTTCTTGCACTCGGTGCAGCGGAACCTTATGTTAACTCTCTTGGTGGGCTTGTCTCCTCCAGGTACCTTGCTGAACTTGCCGAGGTTTCCAACCTTACCTCTTCTCCACTTCTGTCTGTTAATCCAGCGCAGCGAACTCTGCTTACCCTTGCTTACCTTCTCCACCTCATGAAGGGTGTGCTTGTTGCAGTACCTGCAATACGTCCTTATCTTCTTGGGATACTTCATCTTTTCACCTCGATCACTTCCACTGCATCACTTTTGACCAGCACATTAGCGTTAAGGGACGGAAGCGTTACAACATCCCCCTTTCTCAATTTATATGTTTTTCCATCAACACCCTCAAACTCCGGAATATCCTGCTTGACCCTCACAACAAAGTTTCTCCTCTCCTCATTTTTCTCTTCCCTAAACGCCTCGCCTTCAAAAACCCATTGCCTGAATTCCCTCAGAACTTCAGCTACTTTTCTGAAAAGTTCTCTCTCTTTATCAATTAGATTCTCCATGCCTTCTATTCCGCTTTCTGTCTCGCAAACCTCCGCCCAAGCAGCCCTCACGATTTTGCTTACTCTTGCCTCAAATATCCTCCTCTGAATTTTTCTGATTGTTCGTATCTCATCATTTATCCTCTCAACTTCCTCTGATTCCTTTCTCAATTCCTCTAGCTCTTTTATTCTGTTCCTTAGCATCTCATAAAAATCTGGATCAATCTTCTGAATTTTGCTTCCTCTGCTTTTTTCAACAATTATCAGGAGCTCTTCAATATCCATAATCCTCACCCCAGCAGCCAGTTCAATGGCCGTAGATGGCTGCTCCCCTGCACATTAGGAATATCGCCGCACATTCCGGCAACTTAGCATTTCCGGGAAGCAGCTCATAAACCTCTCCATTCATCTTGAACTTTTCCTTTCTCTTCACCACAACCTTAACCTCTTCTTCTCCAAACGCTAAGGCATCGCTGAATGGGTCGAAGCTTTCCAGCTCATCGTAGCTCAGCAGTTTTGCAACAAACCCGGTTTTTCCGTGCAAGGAATTTGGCAGCCGAATAAGCCTCTTTATATCCCCCGTGACGGGAGCATCAACCTCCACAGATATCTTTCTGGCACAGGCTTTAATCAGGAAGTTGACGAAATTCTCCACTCTCTTACCTTTTCCGAGGAATGCAAAATCACCATTCCTGATTCTATAGAAAACACCCTCATCTGAGAATGCCTCAATAATCCGTGCTTTCTGCTTACCCCCTATGCCATGGCGCCTTAGCAACTCCTCCAGCTTTCCACTCCTGACAGCTTTCCTGAGCACTTCAGCAATACACCCATATACTTCTTCCAACCTCCCGTCGAAACCGGTGATTCTGTAATCGGAGAGAGTTAAAAACTCAACTATCTCCCTCCTCTCAGCGCTTCCAAGCTTCATGAACCCCTCATCAAGAACGTGGATGTGATACCCCCTGCTCCCCGAGAATACAATTTCCATCTTTTCCACACCAAATCTGTTCTCCAGTATATCATAAAGCTTCATGATCTCTTTTTTTGCCCTCTGCAACTTGTTACCTCTCCCCGAGATGTGGTCTGCGTCGATGTCAAATATGAGTTCCGCACCAATCCAACCTTTATCTTCCATTTTTTCAGCGTTTGGATTGTTATATAATGCAGAGGAGTAATAGATGTGAGCAGGAGGGTTAGAAAGAATCTGGGCCCTTAACTCCATGGTACTTTCAAAACCCATGTGTCTTTGCATCACGAAGTCCGGAAGTGATGAAATTGCCACGAAAGCCCACTCTCTCTTCTCCATATTTCTCGGAATAAAGAGATCGTTCTCTGCGTAATACTCAGAAAATTTCCGCTGGAGATATAGTTTAGTCATGTCGTCCATATGCTGTCTGGGTTAGTTAGCCGCATCATTTAATTTTCTTTTGCCCTATTGTATTGTGAGCTTTTAAATTTTATAAAAAATGAAATAAAAAATTAAAGATCTTCAAAAGTAATAACCCTAACATTTGTGGGAACCTTAACAACGTTACCGAGTCTGACGCCTACCAGATACTGTATGTTCTTTTTGGCTGCCAGATCTACTACCCTCTGCGTTATCACTCCATCGAAAATCAGGTTAGATGCCTTGGTATTGTTTGTTTTTAGCACCTTTACAAGGTCTCTCACCGGCACCTCCTTGATGAGATTGCCGTTTCTATCGAGAAGCCTTGCTATAAGCTTCCCTTCAATCTCCTCTTTGTGCCTTCTGAGAACTGAAATGAAGTCTCTCTTTTCACTGGCCTCTCTGACTTCCCTAATCTCCCTAATCTCCTTCTCCTTGCCCTCTTTCTGAACTTCTTCCTTTGTCTCTTTTCTGTCTTCCTTCGCCCTCAGAACGTGAATTTGCTCAACTGGAACCTTGTTTCTCAATGACTTCACAATCTCTTTCTGTGTAAGGTCTTCAACTCCCTTGCCTTCGGGAGCTCTTGCCACATAATCAATATCCGCAACCTGAAGCAGCTCCTTCAGTATCAAGTCTCCACCTCTGTCTCCGTCAAGGAATGCTGTAACGGTCTTCCTCTTGGATAGATCCACGATTGTTCTGGGTATGTTTGTCCCCTCAACAGCTATAACATTCTTGATTCCATGTCTTAGGAGATTGAGAACATCTGCTCTACCCTCAACAATGATTATGGCGTCAGACTCGTCAATGGCAGGACCGGCGGGCAGCCCGTCCTCTCCATACTCCAGTATCTCCTCGGCTCTAACTGCTTGTCTGACGAGGTCTGCAATCTTCTCAGACTCAACTTCTGGCTCTTCAAACAGCTCCCTCAGTATGTCCTTCGCCCTCTCTATGATCTTCTTCCTCTTGCTGGCTCTAACGTCCTCTATTTTGTTTACCTTTATCTTGGCAGCACACGGCCCAACCCTTTCTATGGTCTCCAATGCTGCCGCCAGAATGGCTGTTTCAATCTTATCAAGGCTGGAAGGTACTCTGATCTCACCGTAGCTCTTTCCACTCTTGCTCTCAATTTTAACTTCTATTCTACCTATTCTACCTGTTTTCTGAAGCTCTCTCAGATCCAGATCGTCACCGAGCAATCCTTCGGTCTGCCCGAATATGGCTCCCACAACGTCTGGACGTTCTACGACACCTTCTGCAATTATCTCAGCGTATATGAGATACTTGGTGGTATCGCTGGGGGCTTTCATTGTCATCCCTCCATATTCGCTTTTTTTGTCGCTCACCGCTGAGTCGGTGGTTACGTATCAAAAAGGGGTGCTGGTATTATAAATAGTTATTTGTAGTCATACGTGGCATCTTAGAGCTTAAAGATTCCTGGGGCATTTAGCTGTACACTCAATGCACATATACCAATTATGGTCATCAATAACAGCAACATGCTGGAGAATTTCAATTTCACTGGGTGAAAGTTCTCTATTTTCTGACTTTAGGAGGTGTACAAAAAGAGGAGAGAAAGATTGCGTCCTTATACATCTTTTGACATCAATACTGTAGGGTTCAAGGGCTTTAGCTGGACATGCGTTAATACATTCATAGCAATCTTCCGGGCAGCCATTCCCAGGCGATTTTTTAATCTCCTCTAATTTGGCTTCTGTGAGGACTCCTGCCAGAATTAATCTCGTACCGTATTCTGGATTTATGAGCATTGAACTTTTCGAGATTTTTCCAAGTCCACATTTAGTTGCAAGTCTAATGAGGTCTACAAATCCAGCATATTCATACATTCCCGTTACCCGAAACGGGAAGCAACCAAATATCGGTAAAGAGTCGTAACTATCTTCCTCTAATATAAGTGCAATTTTAACTGCCAAAGTATCGAGATGCCTGTATAAAAGATTTGCAGTTCTCCAGTAATTGTGTAGAGGCTTTGTAGACTTAAGAACTGCTCTTGGTATCGGGAATCCAAAGATCAAAGCACTTCTTGCATTTGGGAAAATAAAATTTGATTCAATTTTGGTGGTTCCGTAAACGGCTTTGGAATCTTCTAACACTTTATAGATGGATTGCAAATCTGACATGAATTTAAATAAAAACCTCATATATTTAAAATTTGCTTCAATCATCAATCACCAGTTCAACCGAGGACAAACATCCTGTGACTTAATATTTACCCAAAAACCCATTCAGGGAACTCTGCTTTTTGCTCGAAATCCTTGAGATTCTTCTGAAATTCGATGTCACGTAATGGTGTATGAGAGTTTTATCAATCTTTTTTAAAAAAACAGGTTGTTGAAGTTAAGGTTATGACTCATCCGGCATCTTAGAACTCAGTTAATTATCTCGGAATTGGAAACTCTTCCGGGAAGATCTCCCTTTTCTCATGTATTCTCAGGAAATCGTCGCCGTGACACGACTGGCAGTCAACACCCCGGGGTATGTGGATGTCAAGAAGGTTGGCTTCACTGGGCTTGAAAGGGTCATCAGCTGCATGGCAGTTCCCGCAATCCAGCTCTGTAAGGGTGAAGCTCTTATGGCAGAGGTTGCAATCCGTATACTTGCTGTGGTGGAGTTTCGCTATTTCCTCCACAAGATTTCCAGATTTATTTTCAGCATGACAGTAGAAACAGTACTGGCTCCCATCAACGTGTCCGGCAATTGTCTTAGCTTGCGGAACATACTGCCTTTTTTCATTTATGTGGCAGTTCTCGCAAATGGCTCCGGTAGCTTCAACGTATTTTGGCCTTACGGGTGTTACAGTTGGCTTTGGAGTTGGTTTAGGAGTCTCTGAGGGTGTAACTCCGGGGGTTGGCATTTCCACTTTTTCGCCTTTCTCAGCCTTTTGAAGTTCCTGAACACACCCAATAAAGAGCAACGAGAGTAAAAATAACAGCACCAGGATTTTTTTCATTCCCTCCCTCCGTTAAAAAATTGGTAAATTGGGTTGTTTCTTAAGTTGTTGTTTCCACAAATGTATCGGCTGCCTTGTGGAGGGACGCAATGTCCAAGCCATGGCAAACAGTACAGTACTTACCTCTTGGGATATGGATGTTAACCAGGTTACCATAGCTGGGCTTTGTCGGGTCTGGATAGGCGTGGCAGTTCTCACAGACCGTCCTGCCTTCTTCTATTGGTTTGGGAACTTTCACGTTTGGTGGGGCTCCATGACAGGTGCTGCATTGCAGGTTGATGGTTCCTGGCCCTACGTGAATCTTGTGCGGATCACTTCCATGGCAGTTAGCACATCTCTGTCCTCCAGTAACATGGGCGGCATAGTTAACAGCTTTAGTGTGGCACGCCTCACACCTAACTACTTGTTCTTTGGCTTCAGCTTTAGGCGTTGTTTTCGGTTTAGGCGTTGGAGTAGGCTTGGGCGCCTCTGGTTTTGGAGTTTCCTTCTTTGCAGGAGTTGGAGTAGGTTTTGGAGTTTCCTTTTCAGGAGTTGGTGAAACCTTCGGCTTCTCCTCCTGAGCGCAGCCGGTGATAAACACTGCAATCAGAACCAGAGCTAGCAAAACTGCCATTCTACCAAGTCTCATGGTTTTTCGAGGTAATAAAATCTATATTAACTTTTCGTAATTGAATTTACGATATTTATGACTCACGGGGATATATAAGAAACTATCAGAAGCCTGCAAGTCACAACACTTCTCAAGCTTTGTAAATAATGTGCTATCACCAATTTTAATAATATATGAAAGAGTACACAATTTAGTTCCATCGTAAAATTAAATAAGGATAACCCCCAGATTTAATTACTGTGAAGTCAGTGGTGGCAAAGTCTGAAGAACTTGTTAGAGAGCTAATCGAAAGAGTGGCTGGTGATATAGGATTGATCATTTATGCTCTGAACATCAATGGGGAATTCACAGATGAAGAAATTGCCATGAGGCTTGGGATTGAGATTAACGACGTTAGAAGAGCTCTTTTCGCTTTATATGAGCTTGGTCTTGCTGAATATCGCAGACAGAAAGACGAGGATACTGGCTGGATGGAATATTACTGGAAGATAAATTACGATAGGGAAAGAGAGGTTCTGAGAAGGGAACTTATGAAAACAAAAAAGAAACTGGAGGAAAAAATTGAGAAAGAAGACAGTACAGTCTACTATATATGCATCAATGGCTGTGTAAAGATATCCTACGAACAAGCTATAGAAATGGGATTCACATGTCCCAGATGCTCTTCACCGCTGGAGTATCTGGATAACACTTTGGCAGTTGAGAAGGTGAGGGAGGAGCTGAAAAAAATTGAAGAACTTCTCAGAGAGATAGTTTAGCTGATATTAGTTGATAAGTTGATAGTTTAGTAATTTAGTTTATTCCGAGTTTTCTGAAGAGGTTTCTTGCTGCGATTACGAGAGGGTCCCATACAGGGGATTTTGGAGGGTAGAAAGGAAAGTCTGTGAAAAAGAAATCCTCTACATTTGCGCTTTTGTAAAGAAGAGCTGAGGCACCGTATATTCTCTTGGACACACCAACTCCTGCTGCCTGAACCCCAAGAACCCTTCCATTACTTTCTGCCACCATCTTGAGGGTTATACTCTTTCCATCCGGTATGTACTTGGCCCTTGCCCTTGAAATGACTGTTGCAGAAACAACATCATATCCTTCTTTGACCGCTTCCTTCTCGCTGAGCCCCGCTTTACCTATTTCCAGATCTAGGAAGGACGTTAGCTGGCTTTTCAGCGAGCCGGGATACATGATATCCACACCGGCAATGTTTGATCCGGCAACATAACCCATTTTGTTGGCTGGGGCTGCCAGAGGAATCCAGTCTTTTCTACCAGTCACGATGTTTGTTGTTTCTGCACAGTCTCCTGCTGCAAAAACTCCATCAACACTGGTTCGCAGGTATTTGTCGGTCCATATAGCTCCACTGTCTCCAATTTTAGCTCCAAGCTGCGTTGCCAGTTCTACATTTGGCTCAACACCGATGCAGAGGATGACGAGGTCCGCTTTGTATGCTCCCTTGTCTGTCACCACCCTCTCTACCTTGTCCTTGCCCTCAATTTCCAAAACTTTCTCATTGGATCTGAACTCCACCAGCTTTTCCATATTTCTTCTAAGAAGCTCTCCAATCTCAACATCATATTCAGGAAGTGGATGTGACCCCATTTCAATGACAGTCACCTTTTTGTGAAGTCTGAGCATGGCATCCGCCATCTCAATGCCAAGGTAGCCACTGCCAACGATGACAACATTTTTCGCCTTCTTTGCCCTCTCCTTTATGTAAACGCTGTCCTCAATGCTGCCGACGCACATTACTCCTTCCAGCTCCCGGCATCCAACATTCAACGCAGCAGGTCTTGTACCTGTTGCTATAAGCAGGTAATCCCAGCCGTGCTCTTCTACTTCCCCCTTCCTCTCCACTATAACGTAGCCATCACCAGCCTCAATCACTCTTGAGCCTATTCTGACGTCTATACCCCTGTTTTCTATGAAAAAGGACACATCGTAAGCACAGAGGTCATCTAGGCTTTCAACATATCCTGCCACATGAAAAGGGATGCCGCATGGAGCGTGACTCACGTATTTGCTTGCCTCAAAAACCGTAACATCCCACTTTGGCTGCAACCTCTTTATGCGAGATGCTGCTGCCATCCCCGCTGCGCCGCCGCCAATGACTACTACCTTCAATCCATCACCCTGTAAAAATAATGACAGATTGTGTATAAAAAGATTTCAGAGCAGTCCCTTGGTGCGGAGGTACCTGACTCCCCGGTAACTCAACCGGGTTTTCAGTGTTATTCTCCCCCTATCAAGCTCCTCTCTTGTATCTACCAGACCCATGGCCTCAACGTCCCTCAACAGGTTTTTCGTGGTCTCCACGTCGAGATTGAGCTTTCTGGCAAGGTCTTCAACGCTTATCCTCTCTTCATAGCTCAGAACCCTGAGCACATCCAGCCTCCTTGGCACCTCTGCAAGATATAGGTCTAGGTCTATTCTCTCATCTTCAAGGATCATCAGAGGGGATGCGTTTTAATACTCTAAAAGCTTTACTTTTTTCGATGGTTGATGGGATTACTGGAGCTGCTCCGGGAGTAGCGGGAATTGGACCTGCGCTGATAGATTACATACATCTCATCGACTCCTTCCCCCAGCCTGGAGGTCATGCTGTTGTGAAAGAAACCCATAGAATTGCTGGAGGCGCAGCAGCAAACGTGATATATGGACTATCAAAGCTGGGCATTACATGCTATTTTTATTCCACCATCGGGAAGGATGAAGATGCCGAGCTTTTCCGGAAGAGCATGGAAGAAGTTGGAGTAAAGCTGGTGCTCAACATTACAGATGCCAGAACCGGAAGAGTGGATGTGTATGTGGATTCAGGAGGAGAAAGAACGTTCTTCGTTCATCCAAATGCTGCGGGTAAGCCTGAATTACGGATGAGAAGTGAGGATTTTCAGGTTAACAGCTTCTTCTACCTCGACCCATTTCCATCTCATCTGAGCTTCGACGTCCATCTGGAAGTAGCAGAGAGGGCGAAGGAGTATGATTGCACGGTCATACTCAATCCTGGCTATCCTTACACTTCTCTGGGTTTTGGAGTGTTGAAGGAATTATTGCAGCATGTTGACATACTCATCCTCTCCCAGCCGGAATTCTCCATGCTTAGTGTGAGTGAGGCTGAAATGCTCAGGTATGTGAATATACTGATAATCACTCTGGGAAGAAGTGGGAGCGTTGCAGTAACCAGAGAAGGCAGACACTTCAGGCCAGCTTATGAGGTTAAGGCAGTTGACACCACCGGAGCTGGTGATGCTTTTGCGGCAGGCTTCCTCTATGGCTACATAAACGGGTATGAAATTGAGAGGTGCCTTAAAATGGGAAATTTTGCCGCTGCTTACTGCATTCAGAGGGTTGGAGCGCGAAACTTTCCGTCAAAGGATGAAATTGAAGGAGTTATTTAAATTATTTAATTATTTAGTCATCCCTGCATAAAAATCTGGATAACGGCTAATTCACTCTAGTCCACCAGCCTCATCAGCGGATATTTCAACTCTTCGTTCCATTCCAGCACTGCTTCAGCTCTTTCACCCTCCACTTCAACCACAACACGTGCCTCTATCATTGAACAGTCCAAGGAGGTGTAGCTGAAAGCTGACAACTTCTCCCTAAGCGCATTCCTCCTAATTCTCACTTGGGCCTCCACAACATAGGGCTGAAGTTTAACGCAGCTTTCAATGGCTTTTTCAAGAACTTCAGCATTCTCTAAGCTCACAGGAGCTCCAATAAATTGGTGAAAAAGAGCACCAAGCTTTATTCCGGCTTCAAAGGTCGCCTTTTCAGAGGCTTTTCTTGACATTTCTTACCACCTCAACTAGCGGATAGGCTGCGTATGCAGCTGTGAAGAATATGAGGGCGTATGAGGCATCCCTAACGAAGATTGAAACTATCAAGACTGCCGCAAAAAGGGAGAGGAGAGACATATCCTTTATTTTTACGTACCTCCACCTGCTGACCATAAGAAGTGAGAGCAGAATGGCCAAGAAAGGAGCGAATTGGAAGTAGGAGAGATGGATGACTGAAGACAGAAGGAGGGCTGACGCTGTTATGGGCATTCCGACGAAATCGTTGCTGCCTGTAACGTTGAACCTGGCAAGCCTGAAAGCACCTGCAATTAGATATGCTAGGGCAATGGGGAAAAGAGTTTCTGACATGCTCCACAGCATCATGGCTGGAAGCACCCCAAAGCTTACCAGATCAGCCAAAGAATCTAGTTCTCTTCCAAAGTCCGAATTCCCCTTTCTAGTGGCTATGTAGCCATCAGCTCCATCCATTAAAGCTGCTAGATAAACGAAAATGGCAGCCTTTCCAACATCGCTAAACACGTAACTCAGGCCAGCAAGTCCGAAAGAGAGGTTGAGGAATGAGAAAACATCAGCCAACCTCATACGCAACAGTCTCTCCAGCCTTAATTTTGTCTCCGGTTTTTTTCACGAACACCACACCTTCCGGCACCTCAAGGACGACCCTTGAGCCGAAAATTATGGCCCCAATTCTTTCCCCTTTCTCGACTCTATCACCCTCTTTAACCCTGCAGATTATCCTTCTGGCAAATATGCCAGCAATCTGGACCACCTTGAAAAGTCCTTTCTCATTCCTGATATATATCTCATTCCTTTCATTTTCCCCATTTCCTTCGGCTCTCCAGAAAGCTGGCCTGAATTTTCCTTTCTTATAAACAACTCTCTCCACAACGCCTTCAATGGGTGAGCGAATCACATGGCAGTCTAACGGGCCGAGAAAGATCTCCATCCGGTTACTCTCCATATAATCTATCCTGCCATCTGATGGGGACACAATTCCTTCACCAATTTCCCGATCAGGATCTCGGAAAAAGAAGGCGAAAAATGCAAAAAGGGCCAATGATGCTGCTACGAAATTCCAGCTGCCATAACTTACAAAGAGCATTATGAGCAGCAGTGTCACCATAATTGGAATAAATCCTTCACGCAGAAGCAATTCTGACCCCCCAGAAGGACTTCAGGGCATCATAAAGTCTGAATATCAGATCTGCAAGTTCCGGTAGTATTCTGAATACAGCCAAAGATATCGCTATCAGTGCAAGGGTGGCACCAAACTTGCTTACTATATTGTGGGCGATGAAAAAGCTCGTGTCAGGGTCTCCAAAAATAGAGTATCCATAGATTGCGATAATGAACGTATTCCTGAAAAGATTTAGCACATAGATGACTGGAACTGAAACTAACAAGGCCTTCACCTTCCTTCGAGCATCAGCTTTCACACCCAGTATTGCTCCGGCAAACAGGGACATGCTCTCTATACCTGTACATGCTAGGATTATTTCCACAAACCGTCCTCCGAGAGTCAGAATATTCCAGTCATAGACTTGGATTGGAATCCCAAGAAAATTTGCTAGGATGGCGGTTTGCAGGGTAACCGTTTCAATGAGGGACATCCCAAGAGATCTGTTTAATGCAAAGGGGAAATAAAAAAGGGACGCTAGAGAGGAGAATGCGGTGACCTCTCTGTATGTCTGTATGTTTTCCACATCCCTGTATGAGGCGATTGAAATTGCAGTGAACAGAGCAAATGCTGCCACCATCAGTAATGAATTGAAGTAATCGGATATGGATAAGTAGTAAGGAAGCTTGAGAAGCCAAGAAATTCCAAAAATCAACCACCCTATAAGTGATAACAATCTGAACCCTGTGAAGGTAAAAAGAAGCATGAAGGGGACAGCCAGTATGACCAATTCCATGAACTGCCAACCTTCTATTGAGTATTTAAATTCATTGGGGAAGTCGGGTAAAAATTAATCTCTGTCACCGGCAATTCAGGGACATATGGCAATTTTCCTGGACCACAAACAATCACCACAACTGGGCGAATTTCCGAAGCAGTCAGAGTGGGTTGTAGCGGAAAAGTAACATCCATCTGCAAGCTTACAGTCAATACAGGATGCATACAGGGAGTTTTCTACAACATATCTAAAAAGCACGTATTCATCTTTAAGCCAGATTTTCTCAAGATTTTCCTCCTCTATGTTACCAAATGAGTGAGATTCAACCTTCACTTCTCTTCCCAGGATGTATTCTTTGTAGGAGTGAAGCAGCCTGTAACAGGGGGCAACGCTCCCATCCCATCTGACAACAGCACTCCTCCTCTTTACAAACTCGCATCTCCTTTCAGTTCTAATTCTGAATTCTGGGAGGACGTATTTTGGGCCTTTAAAACACTTTCTTATGAATTCATCCACGTAACCGTTTTCACCCTCTCCATATATGGCTGTATTATCAGTTTCTTTAGATGTTGGTATGATGTTAGAGATTATCACTTCTGCCACCCCTATCTTCCTGAGTTCAGGCAGATGTGGGAGGTGTGAGACGTTCTCCCTTGTAACCACAAACTCCACACCTATTGTGGGCTTTTTGGATTTCATTTCTTCCTTAACTCCATCCAGCAGAGTTATGGCGTCAATTATTTGCTGTGAATCAGCATGCCCAATTTCGCTGAAGGCTGGGGGCATGCAGTCCAGAGAGAAGTAAACCCTGTCAACCCCAAGCCTTACAATTTCCTCAGCAATTTTATCCATGAGGATTCCGTTGGTTGAAAAGGACACTCTGTATCTCTTCGACGCCTCCTCCACCAGGTCAATAAATTCTGGATGAATCGTGGGCTCCCCAATCCCTCCAAAAAACACTTCCTCCATCATGGGGAATTTCCCAGCCTGACTCATCAGTTCTCTAAATAGCTCAAGGCTCATGTCTCCATCTTTTTCCTCCCAGCTGCTCCTGAAACACATTCTGCATGATAGGTTACAACGATTTGTAATCTCCACATAAAGTCTCCTAAGATCCAATTTCTTCTCCAGGAGCACATACCCTCCGTTTATTCTTGTCGCCAGGTACTCTCTGGTAACATCCATCCTGCTCATCTTATCTATCATTTTTATCCATCCTAACTTATTTATGTAAATATACCAAGGGTAACATTAGTATTTCCCCTAACAGTTTAGCCCATTATGCATGATTATTCATAACGAATGTTTTAAATATCCTGAATTAATTTTTAAATATGGAGTACACTGTTTTGAGAGTGGATTTGGGTAAAGACAAAATCACTGAAGAGAAAATTGGTGAGAAAACAATCCAGAAGTTTCTCGGCGGGAGAGGGCTTGGAGTAAAAATTCTGTATGACGAAACAAAGGCCGGAATCGATGCCTTCGATCCAGAGAACCGGCTTATCTTCATGACAGGTTATGCAACCGGTACACCAGTACCCCTTAGCGGACGATTTCACGTGATTACCAAGTCTCCGCTGACCGGCGGAATTGGAGACAGCAACTGCGGCGGCCAGTTCGGGCCCAAGCTGAGGTTTGCCGGTTATGAAGGAATAATTTTCCAGGGAAGAGCAGATGAGCCCGTCTATCTTTACATCGAAGACGGACATGCTGAGCTGAAGGATGCAAGCAGGATGTGGGGTAAGGGAACATGGACGACGGAGGACATGATAAGGGAAGAAGTTGGTAAAGATGTCAACATCGCCAGTATCGGGCCGGCCGGAGAGAACAGGGTTATGCAGGCTGCTATAATAAACGACAAGCACAGGGCAGCTGGAAGAACGGGTGTTGGAGCAGTTATGGGTTCTAAGAACCTGAAGGCTATAGCAGTTAAGGGTAATAGAAAGCCGGAGATTCAGGATGAAGCCAAGCTGAAGGAGGCCGTTGAAAACATCAGGAAAATTGTTAGAGAGAATCCAGTTACTGGTGAGTCGCTGCCAAAATATGGAACAGCGGTGCTTGTAAACATAATAAACGAGACCGGCGGCTTTCCAACTAGAAACTTCAAGACAGGGGTGTTTGAGAAGGCCGCAGACATAAGCGGTGAGAGGATTGCAGAGACTGTCCTGGTTAAAAAGAAGGCATGCTGGGGATGTATCGTTGCATGCGGAAGGGTCAGCAGGGTAAAGACACCTCCATATCAGGTGGACGGGGAGGGACCAGAATACGAGACTGCCTGGAGTCTTGGAGCCATGTGCGGCATCAACGACCTCAATGCCGTTGTAAAGGCCCATAACATCTGTGATGATCTGGGCATGGATCCGATAAGCTTCGGCTCCACCGTTGCGTGCGCTATGGAGCTGTACGAGAAAGGAAAGATTCCTGAGGAGAAGCTTGGCGGAATGACCCTTGAGTGGGGCAACCCACAGACTGTGGTGGAGCTGGCCTGGAGGACTGCATACAGAGATGGGTTCGGGGATGAGATTGCCATGGGTGCAAAGAGGCTTGCGGCAAAATACGGCATGCCCGAGCTCAGCATGGATGTCAAAGGACTTGAGCTTCCAGCCTACGATCCGAGAGCCTACAAGGGGCACGGCCTTGGATATGCTACTTCCAACAGAGGAGGGTGCCATCTCAGAGCCTACATGATTGCTCCTGAGGTGCTGGGAATTCCTGAAAAGCTTGATCCACTTACGCCTGAAGGTAAAGCTGAGTGGGTGAGGATTTTCCAGGACCTGTTCTGCGTTGTGGACTCCATGGTGGTGTGCAAGTTCTCCACTTTCGCTATTGGAGCAGAAGAGTTCGTTAGTGTAACCAACCCAATTACAGGCTGGGACTGGACTGCTGACGACATAATGAAGGCTGGAGAGAGAATATACAACTTAGAGAGGCTCTACATAAACAGAGAGGGCTTTGACGGAAAGGATGATACACTGCCAAAGAGGCTGCTGGAGGAGCCCATGCCTGAAGGGGCTGCGAAGGGACATGTAGTTGAGCTGAAACAGATGCTGGAGGAGTACTACAGGATTAGAGGTTGGGTTAATGGAAGGCCCACAGAAGAAAAGCTTAAAGAGCTAGAGATTCCCTAATATTTTTTAAATGAAGGTTAAAAAAGTTAAATTCAAATTTTTTGCCACACTTCAGGAAGCAGGAAAGGAGGTTGATGTGGAATTCAAAGGCTCAACTTTGAAAGATGCATTTGAGGCTCTTTTTTCAGCATATCCGACTTTGAGGGAGAGGATCATGGAGGATGACAGGATCAAAGATTTTTACAAGGTCTTCGTGAACGGCAGAGATGTTCACCATCTCAGGGGTTTTGAGACTGAAATAAAGGATGGAGATGTCATAGCTGTCTTTCCACCGGTTGCTGGTGGCATAGGGTTTGTTTGAGTGTTATTGTTTAATCTTAATTTGAAGTACTGGCCTGGTGGGCTAAAAGTTAATTAGAATTCAACATCAGGTTTAATAGCCTTATAAACCCCCCATCCTGCCCGAATTAGAATTTGAGTCCAGATAAAGCAAAACATCTTAATTCTTAAAATTTAATCCCTCAATTTGGTGAATCTATATCTTCTGAAGCTTAGGTTGCTCAGAGCAACTATCCACATCTCAACTTCATCTTTGATGGCTTCATCCTTCACCTGGAGACCTTTCTTCGTTAGTAGGGCAACTTCTTCACCATCACACAGAAACTCCACCAGTTCCTCCTTTTTCAAGATCCTTATTTCAAAGGGTGGATCAGGAATAATGATGGTTTCGTCGTTGAAGACTGCTCTCCCCTCAAGAATTTTCTTAAGGCCCTCAAAGGACTCTATGATTTTTCTGCATGCTTCGTGCATTTCGGCCCCCAACCTTACTTTGCTAAAAATTTAAAAAATGTATGGTGAGAGGCGAAGCGATGGATATACAAGCGATGGATACACTGGACATAGTGGTGGCGGGAATTGGAGTTGCAGGAAGCTTCGCCCTATCCTCTATTTTCGATGAGCTTGAAGTTGTTGGAATCGATAAGAGAGAGAAACCAGGACATCCTGTGGAATGCGGTGAGATTGTCCCGACAAAGAGCGAGATGAAGCTTTTACTCCCCGAAGTGGATGAGCTGGATGATTACTCCATTTTTGACATTCCAAAGCGTTTTGAAAGTAACAGAACCAAATACTTCTGCTTTGTCCTCCCAAACGGGAAATCATTCGATGTTGAATTCGAGATGCATGTTGTTAAGAGAGACGAGATGATACAGACGGTTGCTGAGGAATCGGGAAAGAAGCTCATACTTAAGCGGAGGATTGTTTCCCTTAACAACGGCAACCTGAAGTTGGATAGTGGAGAAGAAATCAAAAGTAGGGTTGTTATTGCTGCTGATGGGGCTAACTCCAGAATTGCCAAGGATCTTGGAGTATGGAAATACGATGTGGTTCCGGCGAAGCAATATGTCATGGAGGGCGTTGAATGTGATGAAAATACGATTTACATGTACGTTGGGAAGGAGATAGCAGCAGGCGGCTATGCATGGATAATACCCAAAGGCAATGGAGTGGCCAACGTCGGTGTTGGCTTCAGAAAGGAGTTTGCAAGGCCGGGAGATAACATCCACAAAGCCCTGGATAAATTCGTGAAAGAATACCCCCACAGCTCCCCCATGCTGAAGAACGCCGAAATTGTCTCAAAAATCGGAGCAGTTGTGCCTGTTGACCTACCCCTCAAAAAGACGGTTTACGATAACGTGATGCTGGTTGGAGATGCGGCAAGCATGGTGATAAGCCATGTTGGTGCTGGCATCCCCACATCTATGATCGCTGGAAAGGTGGCGGGAGAAATCGCATCTCAATACTGCCTGAATGGAAAGCCCCTTGAGAGGTTCGAGGAAGAGTGGAGAAAAAGACTGCTTCCGGCCATGGAGCGGAGCTACTTCATAAAAAGAGTATGGGACGTTATTGGAGAGAGAGATGAAAGGATAAACAGGGTTCTCAGTTTGGCCAGTAACAAAGACATGTGGAAGATCTTGAGAAGCCAGATTCCACTCAAGCTCAGGTTATCTAGGTTTATGCTCCCTCTAATCCCGCTTCTCCCCTTTTAGCATCTTTTCAACATGAGTGTACCTCAAGAATCCAAGAACTCATGATGACTAACTCCACCACCAAGGTAATACCAGCATTTTAAATATTACCGTGTAAACTTTATATATTGCCGGGGGTAGAATATCTCAATGTTTGGCTCCTATGAATTCGGTGTTACGTTAAATATAGATGGTATTAAAATTGAGACATACAAAGAAGATGGTTTTTACGTTTATCACAGGCGGTCTGAAACTCAAGAAGTCAGAAAGGTCATTTCCTTTGCCTCGCGCCTTCTTGTCAACCCTTCAGAACCTGTAAGGCTTCCTAAAGAAGTTACTCATTACCTCCTCATTGAGTTGCAGGAACCGGTTTTTATTGCACCCAACGATGAGTTGACTTTTTACATAACTTTCCCAGTAGAATTCGGCGTCTATGTTGCCGGAAGAAAGAATGTGGAGCTTTTAGATTCCTTCACACTCACTAGCCCGAAATACACCCTCTACGGCACGCCAAAAGATGGAGTCATATGCAGATGGTGGGGGAGCTATGTTCATAGACAAATTCCAGAAATTGATCCTTATTTGGAGGGCATAATGAAAGTGAACGTCAAAAACATCTGTGACGACTGGGTAGAAGTGAAAAACCTGGTTTTCGACGCATATCACATGAAGATATACTATGGAGACTTTGCATCCATGCATGCGGCTGTAAAGGTCATCAACACCAAGGTGGCGGAAACGTCATTTATTGAGAGGCCAATTATGGATGGTATGAAGAAAGCAGTTGAGCTCTTCAGCCTTAGAAAACTTCCTGTGATGAGAAAGGCGTTTGTGATGGAGTGGGGGTTATGATCGATCCCGTAACAGATATAGCTGACGTGCTGGCATTCAAAATTTATGGTGACACGTCTCTCTACGATGTTCTTATTTTCACATTTGTGATATCTGCAGCCGTAATCATCGCCAGAATTCTCAGGACGAACCTGAGGAGGACCTTGAAAGATAGAATTGCTGGAGACTTGCTCAACGTCATCGAAAAGCTAGTATATTATATCGTGATAACGATAGGAGTCATCAGCGCTCTCCCTCAAATAGGTGTTAACCTCACTGGATTGCTTGTGGCTGGAGGCATTGTGGGGCTGGTGATCGGTTTTGCCAGCCAGAGTGTCGTGGCAAACCTCATCTCAGGGCTCTTTCTGATTTTTGAGAGGCCCGTGAAGATTGGAGACCAGATAAATGTGGAAGGTGTTTCGGGTTTTGTTGAGGACATACATGTCCTCTCAACAATCGTCAGAACCTATGATGGGGTATATGTGAGAATACCCAACGAAAAAGTTTTCTCATCCAGCATAACTAATTTTGTTGCCAATGTCGCCAGAAGGTTCGAGTACACGATAGGCATAAGCTACTCCGACGATGCCGGAAAGGCCGTTGAGGTCATCAGAAGGGTTGTTGAAGCACATCCTTTCGCCCTTCGTAACCCACCCCCTGCAATATTCGTAGACAGCCTTGGAGACAGTAGTGTTAATATAGTCGTTAAAGTCTGGGCACCATCAACGGTGTGGTATGACGTGAAGATGGACCTGCTCTGGAAGATAAAGGTGGAGCTGGAGAAGGCGGGAATCACTATCCCCTTCCCCCAGCGTGTAGTTCATTTCGCTGAAGGAGGTGTGAAGATTGAATCTGGAAAAGATGTTTCTGCATGAGAAAACGGTGGAGATATTGGTTAAAATTCTGGAAGCGGAAGAAAATGGCGAAGAGCCGTACCCCCTGGGAATATCCAAGGAAATAGGCTCCCCGTACAGCTACATATCCAAAGTGCTGAGTGAGTTCGAGGCAAATGCTTTGATTGAAAGCGAGTTCAAGGGTAGGATCAGGGTGGTTCGCTTCACCGAAGACGGCAGGAAGATTGCAGAGCTTCTGAGGCAGTTGAGAAACGAGCTGAGAAAGGACTTTGTTTCCAGAAAGAAGCTGTTCACACTTAAGAGTGTGATTGATGAGGTTAATGGAGTTGAGGGTGACGAGAAGTTGAGAAAACTTATACCAGTCAAACTCGAGCTGGAGAAGATAGCAAGTGAGACAGAGGATGAGGAAATCATTGAGGAAGTGAACAAACTCATCAAGAAAGTGGAGGAACTGATGGGATGATGGTAGAACTCCTTGACAAAATTGAGGAATATAGGGATTATGCCCTTTCTCTCCTTTCTCAGATGATAGAAACAGTGGCTATATCTCCAGATAATGGTGGTATGGGTGAGTTCGATAAGGCAGAACTGCTGATGCAGCACCTCGATGGCTTTAAGGTTGAAAGGTATGATGTTGAGGATGAAAGGGCTAAAGAGAACATCAGACCAAATGTGGTTGCAAGAATAAAAGGTGAAAACGACAGGACACTGTGGATCGTCAGCCATTTAGATGTTGTGCCGGAGGGGGACAGAACTCTCTGGCACACAGAGCCTTTCAAAGCTACAGTTGCTGGCGATAAGATCTACGGAAGGGGCAGCGAGGATAATGGTCAGGGTATAGTTTCATCCCTTATTGCGGCAAAAGCTATTCTTGATCTGGGGTTGAAGCCGAAATATAGTCTTGCTCTTGCCTTCGTCTCAGATGAGGAGACAGGAAGCAAATACGGAATACAGCACCTCCTGAAAGAGGGTGTTTTTAATCAGGATGACTTAGTTGTCGTGCCAGATGCCGGCTCACCAGATGGTAGCATGATTGAAATAGCCGAGAAGAGCATCCTCTGGCTGAAATTCATGGTTTACGGGAAGCAGGGGCATGCCAGCAGACCTGATACATCATACAATGCATTCAGGAGGGCGATAAAATTTCTACGTGATCTGGATAAAGCTCTGCATGCAAAATTTGATAAAGAGAATGAACTCTTCACTCCTCCCAATTCAACCTTTGAACCCACAAAAAGGGAAAAAAATGTGGATAACATCAACACCATTCCCGGGCTGGATGTTAGCTACATGGATTGCAGAATAATTCCCGATTACGATATCGAAGACATTCTGAAATTTATCACGGAATTTAAGAGAGAATATGAGCTTGCAGATGGCTACAGAATAGATGTGGACATCGTTCAGAGGGAATCTTCTCCACCCACTCCTGAGAAAAGTGAGGTTGTTCAGCTCCTAAAAAGGGCATTAAAGATATCTCGAAATATTGATGCAAAGGTTTACGGTATAGGTGGAAACACCTGCGGAGCTTTCTTCAGAAAGGCTGGTATAGAGACGGCTGTTTGGTCCACAGTTGACGGAGTAGCCCACATGCCCAATGAGTACGCAGTTTTAAGGAACATAATTGAGGATGCAAAAACCTTTGCACTGATGCCTTTCCTCTAGAAAATTCAGGAATTTTAGGAATTCAAAAGTTGTAGCTCCGCTAACCGACCCGGGATCATGTTTCTCACCCGGGCGTGGACAGCGGAGCAAGGTATTATCTTTGTTTAATAGTATATATTCCTTACTTTGCCTCCTAATTTGCATTAACAGGCATCTCGCGTGGAGGGCTAAATATCTACTTAACCATATTTACACTTTTACACTTTCACTCCACTCGAAAAACATTAAATGTTTAAATCTATGCTCTAAAAGGGATTGATAATGGCGAGAAAAAAGAATGATACTGAGGAAAAAAATGCTATTGCGGAGAAGGGCGGGAAAGAAAACCCTGGAGAGGTTGCTGAGGAATTCGAAAAAATTCTGGATCTGGAAGATCTACCCAATGTGGGGCCAGCGATTGCAGAGAAGTTGAGAGAGGCTGGTTTTTCCACTATTGAGGCTGTCGCTGTCGCTTCACCAGCTGAACTCAGTGCTGCAGCAGAAATTGGCGAGTCAACAGCAGCAAAGATCGTTTCTGCCGCCAGAAAACTTGCTGACATCGGAGGGTTTGAAAGCGGAGAGAAAATACTGGAAAGGAGAAGGAAAGTTGGCAAGATAACAACTGGCAGCGTTGCTCTGGATAACCTCCTTGGTGGGGGTGTGGAGACTCAGGCTATAACGGAGCTCTTTGGGGAGTTTGGTTCGGGAAAAACGCAAATATGCCATCAGCTTGCCGTCAACGTGCAGCTTCCTAGAGATGCCGGAGGTCTGGAGGGAGCAGTTATAGTCATAGACACCGAGAACACCTTCAGGCCGGAGAGGATTATTCAGATGGCAGAGGCAAAGGGGTTAGATGGAGAGGAGGTCCTCAAAAACATATACGTTGCCCAGGCCTACAACTCCAACCATCAGATGCTTCTTGTTGACAATGCCAAGGAACTTGCAAACAAGCTGAAGAAGGAAGGTAAAAACGTTAAGCTCCTGATCGTCGACTCCCTGATGGCTCATTTCAGGGCAGAATACGTTGGCAGAGGTACGCTTGCTGATAGGCAACAGAAGTTGAACAGACATCTTCACGACCTCATGAGGTTTGGTGAGATTTTCAATGCTGCAATCGTCGTTACGAATCAGGTGATGGCGAAACCTGATACCTTCTTTGGCGACCCCACGAAGCCTGTCGGCGGCCATATAGTTGCCCATACAGCAACCTTCAGAATATACCTGAGAAAAAGCAAAGGAGAGCTCAGAGTTGCCAGGCTTATTGATTCACCACACCTGCCGGAAAGTGAAGCTGTATTCAAGGTGACAGAGAGGGGCATTGAGGACAAGTAATTTTCCAGAAGTCTATCGGAAGAAATTTATACGAGGAATTCTATTTCTTTACAGCACTACATTAAGGTGAAGGTAATGAGGGTTGAAACAGGAGTCTTTGGTCTCGACTCCCTTCTTGGAGGGGGTCTAAGAAAAAACACAGTTACAGTGATTCTCGGTTCAACAGGAACTGGAAAAACCATTTTCACCCTTCAATTTCTCATGAAGGGTCTTGAAAAAGGTGAAAATGGAGTTTATGTATCATTCGATATGGATGAAAAAGGTGTGCTGGATACAGCCCTTAGTTTAGGCTGGGAAGAAGTGAAAGACTACATAGAAGAGGAAAGGCTGAAGGTTAGGAGGTTTTTTGCCGAGAATGTTTCTTATCTGAATAACGAGCTTATGAGTTTTATTATGAGCGGAAGCGACGGAAATTCCAGAATAGTCATCGATTCTTTCACCCCCCTTGTCTCATCACTCAGCTATGAGATGAGAAATGATGTTAACTGGTTTTTCTATAAGCTCAGAAGTCTTGGAACAACTGTTATCACGCTGGAAGAGCCCCTTAGCGGAAATCTGGATGAGCCTTCTGTAACAATCCCACTTTTCCTTGGCGATACAGTTCTACAATTGAAGAATATAGGATATGGCGAAGCATTCAACAGAACTCTGAGAATAATAAAGCACCGCGGTAGCTGGCATGCTGAGGGCGTTTTTCCCTATCGCATTCTGGATGGTGTCGGTATAGTTGTTGAGGGTGTTGATTACATCGAGGTAAGAAGAGAGAAAGTTGACATAGATTCTATCATCAGAAAGATGGGAGTAAAGGTGCCAGAAGACCTTTACAAAAAACTAAAGAAGATGTGTGACGCAGGCATGGCTGGAACCGAGGAAGCGATAAAAACTATCCTGAGGAGTCTCAAATGAGCCTCTTGTTGAGGATTTCAGAGCTTCTGGAGCCCTTTTCATCCGACCCTGGCATATATATGGTAGTTCTCCACAGAATAGATGGTGTGCCTATTTATGTGAAGGCAAAAAGAGATAAAAAAGTAAAGCTGACGACACTCCTTTACTGGCTTGAGGGGCAGATTAAGGAAGTGCTTTATTACATATTCACCAGAAACCTAAGCGAGGCAAGCTTCAAATTTCAGGACATGGTCGTCAGGATGTACCCTGTTTCAAAAACTCTGGTTTTGAGTATAATAGCAAAGGACGAGACACCGCTCTACAAGCTTGATCTGGATCTGGAATCTGCGTGCAGAGAAATTAGCAGCCTAGTGATTGTATGAGGGTCAATATCGTCCACTCTTCTGAGATAGATATTAGAAAATGTTATGCAGAAATCAAAAATAAGCTTGAATCTCTGGATTTTGAGCCTAATGTCGTGATGCTTTTTTTGACAGAAAGCACCTGGATGTTCTGGAAAGCATTCAATGAGCTGCTCAAAAAGAAGTTCCCGAATGCTCAGATGATGGGGATTGTTATAGAAGGATATGTTTTGAGCAGAACGATTCATACCAGAGGTGTTTGCGCTCTCTTAATGGATTATGATGGGGATGTTAGAGTATTCTATGAGAAGGGAAAAGGAGCCACAAAAACTGTAGAAAAGCTGGGGAACAAGATTGGGAAGGGATGGGATTTAGTAATTCTTGCTTTTCCTGCGGCATACTTTCCGGGTAAGATTAGGCTTGGTATAACTTTCTTCAACGACCGTATAATGTATGGCAAGTTTCAGAAAGCAGATTATGAAGAGAAAATAAGAATAATGGAAAAGTACTCTAAATACCTTGATAGGGCTAATTCTGTTTTTCCAGTAAACAGAACACTCAGGATTGTAGCGGAGAGAACGGGATATGACACTCCCATTGTCGGTTTAAATCTATTGCCATTACAAGCTGCTACATCCACTCCCTTCATTTTGGCCAATTACAGGCTTGTGAGCCCTGGAGCTGCAGCATTATGTTTTAAAGGTAAGATAAATGCATACTACAGCGACATATTTCCGGAGAGGGGGAAAAGTTTTGAGGAGACCATTGAAATCGTTAAAAGCAGACTCGCCAATGTAGAAGACGTAAAAGTCACCAAGAAAGGGCTGGTTATAGGTGAAATTAACGGGATGAAACCTGTAGACTTTTTGCTTGAAAAGGTGAGAGGATATGAGCAGTTGAGTGAGGATGAGTTTAAACAACTTCTTGATAAGGGAGAATTGCAGACTTTTACTCCTTATGGGATTGGATTTGTGAGCAGGGAAACGTATGGGTTCACTGCTTTAGGGCTACTGCCATATCCGATTAATTTTCATCCGTGTATTTTTGAATTGGATTATTTCTATGAGGATGGGGTTTTCTTTGGGGAACATTATAAAGGTGGGGTAAGACAATTAGTCAGAGTTTTTGAAGGAGTGAAAGAAGATGCAGAATTTCATTTTTTCGTCATCGATAGTCAATCAATATTTTCTTTTGGAAGAGGATTATTTCAGATTTTTGATGTGATCAAACTGTATAGCGAGAATTACTTCGGAATACTGTTGCAATCCCCACCAATCTATACTCCTAAACCAGCGAATTTTATGACTGAAATCGAAAAAGGAATCCATTATTTTGCAGCAGGTAACACAGTTTTGATAGAATTTATGCAAAAATAATATTCGAGGTAATTAATAATACTAAAGATAGTATTGTCGAGTAAATCATAATTTTTAAAAACACAACTGAGCAATTGTCTACTTCCCAACTCCTTATCCACATATTATAAGTAGAATAAATTAGCCCTACCGCTGAAATAACCGAAATAATTGATACCTTAGGATATAACCCAAAAGAGGCAAAAAGAGATATTGAAATGTAATATAGGTACGCTATTGAAAAAGAAGACTTTAAAAGCGTCTTGTAGTGAAATACTACACCAAGTGTAAGTAATCCAGCTTCTCTATCTGCTGAAATATCCTTGAGGTCTTTGAGAAGTGCTGCAGAAAGCATAAGGAATAGGAAGGTTGTTGCTATTGCCAGACCCTTGGCAAAGTCTGAAGAGAGCATACTCCACACAGCAAGAACGTAGGAGGGTATTGTTATCACGTATGTTGAGATCTCTGTCACATAATGTTCCTTAAATCTCCTAATAAACCTTCCAAATACAACTTTGTCAGAGTATAACCATGTAGTCACAAAAGCAAGGAAAAAGAAAGATATACCGAATTCCCAAATCTGCCAGAAGTAAACCATGAGTCCTGATAAGATATAAAGCACCACGGCCAATACAGCCACGGTCCTTCTGATTTTCTCATCCCATAATAAACTCCACTTCCTTCCTGCAAGCTTATCTTCTTTCACATCATTAACATGGTTCCAGAGATTAACGGCAGCTTGGAAAAAAGAGCTGAAGAGAAGTACCTCTGCCAGCTTTTGAATGCTTGTAGGTTCTAAGGAAAAAATTGCAAGAGGAGCTAAGTAAAGTGGATATATTATAGTGGGTGGTGTTGCAGAAACTTTTAAAATTTCTAAAATGTTTCGCATACAATGAAATCAAAATTGTTTAATTTAAAGATATCGATTAAAGTGGTTTATAATTTAACCGGTCAGAAACAACCTGAACCTCTTAAAAGTCTCCTCAACCTTTTCCTCCTTCCTCATGGTCATCACCGATATTGTGTTAAAGACATAGGGTAAATTAATTTTTTCATTTTTATGTTTGTCATTGTTAGAATTATGTAAACAAAATTATTATTCAAATAAGTTTATTCAAATCGCTATTCCTTTTTTCCTTAAAATACTTTTCCCCTGAAGTGTTCAGACAAAATGAAGCTGATATAAATCGGCAATCAGATGTTCTGGATTTCTTAAACGGAAGGACTGAACTCATCGCATCACCGGATACTTATTACTGATTAAAAATATTTATCGTTTACTATTACATACTGAGGTGGCAAGTATCTTAATATTAAATAATCATCATATAATAATCATCATAGTTTCCTCATCATGATTTTCAACTTAATGATCTAGGTCAATGACCCAAGCATCAAATTTGAAAAAGCTTCCAATTCTAGGAATGTGAGTCAATTCAAATCCAGAACAGGGATTTAAACCAGTAGAACAGGACCTTCAAAAGCAGTTTCACAGGGTAGTCAGTTACGCTGGGTGGATTTTTCGCATACACATCATATTTTCTTAAACCACGAATATCTTCTAGTATAGATCTGGGCGAGACGTCCATTCTTTTCTGCAACCTCACCAGATTTTCCTGAATCTCTAAAGGCATGTCCCATATCGCATATCCTCTACAGACCATGGTTCTAATTCCACTGATAAAGCTCCTCCAGTATCTTTGATAATCGCTGAGCTTTGTAGTGCCTTTTATATATTCCTTAATGATGGTAGCAAGAATTGCAGACATATGGGATATGTAATGAAGACTCATTCCATACACTGGATGCGTCAGGCCTGCTGAATCGCCCAGTAAAACAGTATTTCCGTAAACCACCTTTTTCACAAATCCATAGGGGTATGTGACTTTCAGAACTTCTCCACCTTCCTCACTTCCAGTGAACCTCTTTACAGCCTCCAGCTCTTTGGCCATCTGTAAATCCGGGAACGTCAGCTCGGCACCTCTTTTGAACCTGTTGGCCATTCCAAATTCTGCTCCTCTACCATGGGGGTATATCCATCCTCCAAAATTGGCAAAACCCATTATGAGATAGAATGTGTCTTTATTCACTTCGGGATTCTTAAGCTGCTGGAAAGCTAGGGCATTGATGACAGGTGGAAGTTGTATTTTATTTGCAGCTCTAAGACTCTCCCCACCAATCCCAGAACAGTCTGCAATTACTCTGGCTTTTATCTTTTCATCCTTGGTTACAACGAGGTTTCCACTGTATGAAATAACTTCAGCATTAACCACATCATTCCAAATATTTTTGCAAAGCTTTGAGTAATCAACAAGGCAGAAAATTTCCTGATCAAAAGAGTATTCTATTATGTCTCCGAGAGTATTGAAAAGCGTAAATTTCGAATAAGTTGACTTTATGGCTCTATTAGCTGCATCTGAAGAGTTACCTTCAACGACATCTATAAATGTGATGGCAGATACATCTTTGTTGCCTAGAGATTTGTCGATTACTATTACGTCGAGATTTTCGAACTTCGATGCTAAGTTGGCTCCTGCAAATCCAGCTCCGATTATTGCAACATCGTACATCGTCTATCACCTTTTTCAAATTGTTAATCTAACTAATTATTACAGGATTCTTCCAAATCATAAAAATTACTTTCACCCCAGTCGAAGCTTTCCTATGCATCGACTGAAACAGAGTTAAATATCCAGCAGCATTAAAATGGTGGGATAAAATATGATGCTAAACAAAACTGCTGAAGTCGTTCTGAGAAAAAGATACCTGCTGAAGAATGAGAAAGGCGAGCCCGTCGAAACCCCAGAGGAGATGCTCTGGAGGGTTGCGAGGGCCATAGCAAAGGCGGAGGAGAACTACGGAAATGATGTTGAGGAGTGGGCAAAGAAGTTTTTCGAGATAATGGATCAGCAGCTTTTCCTGCCCAACTCGCCGACCCTTATGAACGCTGGAACTGAGCTTAATCAGCTTTCAGCCTGCTTCGTCATACCTGTTGAAGACAGCATAGACGGCATCTTCAAAGCTCTCTGGGATATGGCGAGGGTTCAGAAGAGTGGAGGTGGAACTGGATTCAGCTTCTCCCGATTGAGGCCAAAAGGTGATTTAGTTAAATCAACCATGGGCGTCGCTTCTGGTCCTATAAGCTTCATGAAGATTTTCGATGCTGCAACGGAGCAGATAAAGCAGGGCGGTAAAAGGCGTGGAGCCAACATGGGCGTACTTAACGTCCATCACCCCGACATCGAGGAGTTCATAACTGCTAAGTGGGAGGAAGGTGTGCTTAGAAACTTCAACATAAGTGTAGCCGTCACCGACGATTTTATAGAAGCTTTGAAGAACGATTCTGATTATGAGCTCATCAACCCCAGAACCGGAGAAGTTGTGAGGAAGATTTCCGCTAGAAAGATCTTCAATCTGATTGTGGAGGGAGCCTGGCGAAACGGTGAGCCGGGCATTATTTTCATCGACGAAGTCAATAGGCACAACCCGACGCCCCATGTGGGGCAGATAGAGGCTACCAACCCTTGCGTTACAGCAGATACTTGGATAATGACTTCAGAAGGTCCCAGACAGGTTAAAGATTTAATTGGAAGGTCCTTTACTGCGATCGTAAACGGGCAGAAATGGCAGAGTGACGAAAGGGGATTTTTCTCCACAGGTATTAAAAAGGTCTACAGGCTCAAGACCAAGGAGGGTTTCGAGCTCAGACTTACAGAAGACCATCCTGTTCTTAAAGTGAAGAAATTAACTAGGTACGTGAAGGAAACCGAGTGGGTTAAAGCGGGTCAGCTTAAACCCGGAGATAGAATCCTTCTGAACAATCATAGGGATTTTGAGGGATGGGATGGCAAGTACAGCGAAGAGGAAGGTTATCTGATTGGTTTGCTTCTGGGAGACGGGACTATAAAGAGAGACAAAGTCATTATCTCGTCATGGAGTAACAGAGAGGGCCCGACTGCCGTCAGAAGAGCTGCATACAGCTACGCCACAAGATTGCCACATCGCAGGGATTTCAGAGGATGGATAGAAGTAAAAGGCAGGGAAGAGTACCGCATGTCCACAGGCTACCTGAAAAAACTCGCCCTCCAACTTGGACTGAAGCCAGGACACAAAACGATAACAGAAGAAATGGAGAGGACGTCATCCAGTTTCTATATCGGACTGCTTCGCGGGCTTTTCGATGCGGATGGGTGTATCGTCGGAGACCAATCCAAAGGAGTGAGCATAAGACTCTCTCAGAGTAACCTCGAAATGCTTAAAGCAGTCCAGAGAATGCTGTTGAGACTTGGAATATCCTCAAAAATCTACACTTGTAGAAGAAAGGCTGGTAAGCAAATGCTGCCAGATGGAAAGGGGGGACTTAAAGAATATCCCATAAGGGAGCAGCATGAACTCGTAATCACAAACGATAACGTTCTGGTATTCTATGAAAAAATAGGTTTTGAAGATATTGAAAAGATGGAAAGGTTGGAAAAAGCAGTAAAAAGCTACAAGAGGAGGCCAAACAGGGAAAGATTCGTTGCCACAGTTGAGGATATACTAATCGATGGGGCTGAAGAAGTTTACGATGTGGTGATACCGGGGATAAATGCTTTCGATGGTAATGGCTTTATCGTTCATAACTGCGGCGAGCAACCTTTGCTCCCCTACGAATCCTGCAACCTAGGAAGCATAAATGTCTCGGCCTTCGTTAAAGATAGTAGCATCGACTGGGACAGGCTGAGAGAGGTTGTCTGGACAGCTGTGAGGTTCCTTGACAACGTCATAGACGTGAACAACTATCCCATTCCCGAGATAGAGGAGATGACAAAAGCAAACAGAAAGATAGGCCTTGGTGTAATGGGATGGGCTGATCTGCTTTTCAAGCTTGGCATCCCCTACGACAGCGATGAAGCCATACAGCTTGCTGAAAAGCTGATGAAGTTCATTCAGGAGGAAAGCCATAAAGCGTCGCAACACCTTGCAGAGGAGCGTGGCGTATTCCCCAACTGGAAGGGGAGCGTCTGGGAGGAAAAGGGGATAAAGATCAGAAACGCCACCACCACTACCATCGCCCCAACAGGCACCATAAGCATCATAGCTGGCTGCTCTTCCGGAATTGAACCCGTTTACGCTTTGGCCTACAAGAGAACAAATGTGCTTGACGGCGAAGAATTCTTCGAGGTAAACCCCATTTTCGAGAACGCCTTGAAAGCTCTGAACCTTCTCAGAAATGACATTCTTGAGAAGGTTACCGAGGAGGGAAGCATCCAGAATATTACCGAGATCCCAGAAGAAATACGAAAGGTGTTCAAGTGCGCTTTGGATATAGCTCCAGAATGGCACGTCAGGATGCAGGCTGCTTTCCAGAAGTACACCGACAATGCTGTCAGCAAGACCATAAACATGCCGAATCACGCAACCAGAAAAGATGTTGAGAATGCTCTGCTGCTGGCCTATGAGCTGGGGTGCAAGGGGCTGACGGTTTACAGAGATGGGAGCAGGGAAGAGCAGGTTCTGAAGACCAAGAAGACCGAGAAGAAGAGGGAAGAGAGGGTTCTCAGGAAACCCGAGAAATACATCGAGCCAAGGCCCAGGCCTAAGATAACCACGGGCAGAACCATTGAAACCAGAACCGGCTGTGGCTCCCTCTACGTCACCATCAACGAGGATGAGCACGGGATTGCTGAGGTTTTCGTGCAGCTGGGCAAGAGCGGTGGATGCGCAGCTTCGCAAACCGAAGCGATTGGCAGGCTCCTCAGCATAGCGCTGCGGAGCTGGGTGAATCCTGAGGCGCTGATAAGGCAGCTCAAAGGGATAAGATGCCCGTCTATCGGCTTCGACAATGGAGAGATCGTTACCAGCTGCGCCGATGGTGTTGCTAAGATCTTGGACAAATACCTCAAAGGTGAGTACAAGCGCATAAAGGTGGATGTTTCAGGAATAATACCCCTTACGGAGTTCACGGAAGAAGCTGAAGGAGAAGAAAAGGTGAGAACGAAACTTATCGGTGGTGTCTGTCCGGAATGTGGCAACATCCTTGAGTATGGTGAGGGATGCATGACATGTAGAATGTGCGGTTACACCAAGTGTGGATAATTTATTTAAGCAAATTTAACCAAGTTGATTTAAGATGCCCCCAGAAAATTACGAGGAAACGATAGAAGAACTGCTTGGTGGAATGGAATTTGAGACTACGGCAGAGATTGAAGTACCCAAGAAGCTCATAGATCAGGTTATAGGTCAGGATCATGCTGTTGAAGCCATAAAAAAGGCTGCAATCCAGAAAAGGCACGTAATGCTCATCGGATCGCCTGGAACGGGCAAATCAATGCTTGCAAAGGCAATGGCTGAGCTTCTGCCCAAGGAAGAGCTGGAAGATATCCTCGTCTATCCAAATCCTGAAGACCCCAACCAACCTAGGATAAGAACTGTTCCTGCCGGAAAAGGTAGGGAGATAGTTGAGGCTTACAAGCAGGAGGCCATGAAAAGAGCCCAGGCAAGGAACTTCTTCCTCTTCATGCTAATTTTCTTCATAATAGGTTACGCTGCCTTAGAAGGTCAGATGCTCTGGGGAATTATCGCTGCAGCGATGCTGTTCCTTGTTTCACGGTACATACTGCCGAGAGAGGAAAAGAACGTTCCCAAGCTTCTCGTCAACAACGCAGGCAGAGAATCTGCTCCCTTCGAAGATGCTACAGGTGCTCATGCCGGAGCACTCTTTGGTGACGTCCGCCATGACCCTTTCCAGAGCGGTGGACTTGAAACTCCTGCCCACGAGAGGGTAGAAGCTGGAGCCATTCACAGGGCCCACAGAGGAGTTCTCTACATTGACGAAATCAACACCATGACTATCGAATCCCAGCAGAAAATACTGACAGCTTTGCAGGAGAAGAAGTTTCCAATTACAGGACAGTCTGAAAGAAGCAGCGGAGCCATGGTGAGGACGGAGCCGGTGCCGTGTGACTTCATCCTTGTTGCTGCCGGAAACTTGGATGCGTTGATGGGAATGCATCCGGCTCTGAGAAGCAGGATTAGAGGCTATGGTTATGAGCTTTACATGAACGATACCATCGAGGATACGCCAGAGAATCGAAGAAAGCTGGTCAGATTTGTGGCTCAGGAGATTATAAGGGACGGTAAAATCCCCCATTTCGATAAGTATGCGGTTGCCGAGATAATCAGGGAGGCAAAGAGGAGGGCTGGAAGGAGGAAGCACCTGACGCTTCGACTCAGAGAACTGGGAGGCATAGTGAGGATGGCAGGAGACATAGCCAAAGGTGAAGGCAGCGAGCTCGTAAGAGTTGAGCATGTATTGAAAGCGAAGAAGATCGCCAAAACGATTGAGGAGCAGCTGGCAGACAAGTACATCGAGAGAAGAAAGGACTATAGGCTCTTCATGAATGAGGGTGCTGATGTTGGCAGAGTAAACGGCTTGGCAGTAATTGGTGAAGCAGCGGGAATAGTGCTTCCAATAATCGCCGAAGTGACGCCAGCTTTGAGCAAAGAAGAGGGTAAGGTAATCGCCACCGGAAGATTGCAGGAAATTGCCAGAGAAGCAGTCATGAACGTGTCTGCAATCGTCAAAAAGATAATGGGAAGAGACATATCCAACTTTGACGTTCACATCCAGTTTGTTGGGACGTATGAGGGAGTTGAGGGTGATTCAGCCAGTATAAGTATAGCAACAGCAGTTATAAGTGCCATCGAGGGCATCCCAGTTGATCAGGGCGTTGCTATGACCGGTAGCCTTTCTGTGAAAGGTGAGGTGCTCCCAGTTGGCGGAGTAACCCAGAAGATAGAAGCAGCCATTCAAGCAGGGATAAAGAGGGTGATAATCCCCAAGGACAACATAGATGACGTTCTGCTGGATGCCGAGCACGAAGGCAGAATCGAAATCATCCCGGTGTCGAGAATTGACGAAGTGCTTGAACACGCCTTGGTGCCATCAGAGGAGCGGGATAGACTTATAGGGAAGCTCAGAGCTTTAGCATACGCCGAGGTTTAGAATCGGATTGTTTCAATTTAAAGCTCAAAAGATTTTTAATTTCAACTCTCTTTTCCCCTTCATGGAGTTTTATGATATAAGAGAGATAGAAAATGTATCTCTCACGCTGATTCTGGAGGATGGAAGAGTTGAGAGACCCAGAATCCACATAGATAGAAGCAAAGCTTTCAGGGTTCTGAAAAATGGATTTTGGGGATATTTTTCTGGCAATGTAGATGATTCTGAAGGGCTAAAGCTCGCTGCTGAAAACTGTGTTTTTGAAAGCGATTCCGCCGTTTACGTGGATGATGCCGATAAAACAAGTCCCAGAGATTATTTCTTCAAAGAGAAAATAAAACTCGAAGATATCCATTTCGAGGAGAAGGTGGAGATTTTGAGAGATATTGAGGGAGAAATGAATGCAGATTTTGTGGTAAACACCAGAGTTGCATATATGGAGATAATCAGGAGATTCCACTATAGGAATTCAAGTGGCGTTGAGGTGTATTATGAAGTTCCTCGAAGTGGGGTTGTTGCTCAGGCAGTTGGAAAAGGAAAAACCCTTCAGTTCTATTCAAAAAGATATATGCGGGCAGGGGGCTTTGAGGTTGCCAAGGAGGCTGCAGAAGGAAAGAAGATCGGCTCACACATACTGGAGGTTCTAAAGGAGCTTATAAACGCCTCTCCACCACCTTCTGGGAAAATGAATGTCCTCATGGATTCTTCTCTGGGTGGTGTTTTCATCCATGAAGCTTTTGGTCATGCCGTTGAAGCAGACCACATCTTGCAGGGAGCCAGCATCGTTGCAGGAAGAATAGGGCAAAAAGTTGGAGCAGAGGGTGTAAATGTTTACGACGATCCTAGCATAGAAGAATTCGGGTTTTTCCCCTTTGATGATGAAGGCATTCAAGCAAACAGAAAAGCCATCATAGAGAACGGTGTCCTCAAGTCCTACCTTCACTCCCGTGAGACTGCTGCAAAGCTCAATGGGCAGCCGGGGAATGCGAGAGCACAGGGGGTGGATGTTCCAATAGTCAGAATGAGCAACACCTTCATCAATGAGGGCGAGCTCAGCTTGGAAGAGCTTTTGGCGGAGATGAAAGAGGGAGTATATCTTATAGGCTCAAGGGGTGGTGAGACAAATCCTGCCACAGGCTACTTCCACTTCAACGCCCAGTACGGTTTTATGGTGAGGAAAGGGGAGATACAGGAAATGATAAGGGACGTTTCAATCTCCGGAAACACGCTGGAAATCCTGCATTCAATGAAGGTTGGGAGAGGGCTGGAGTTCAATCCGGGCTTTTGCGGGAAAGCAGGGCAACTTGTTCCAGTCAGCGATGGTGCTCCGCCAACTTTGGTGAAGGCGCTGGTAGGCGGGATGTGATAGATGAGCGAAATGATTGAAAGAATTGTGCAAGGATATGTGAAAAGGTGATGAAAATGAAAAATCAAATGGGAAATCAAACGGACATTGAGAGGCTTACCTCAGAACTGGACAGGAGAGCAGATGACTGGGAGATATACTTGGAAAGGTACAGCACAGCCTCAGGTATTGTAGAAAAGGGGAAAATTAAGGGCATAAAGCAGGAAAGGGAAGAAACAGCAGCTATAAGGGTTATAGTTGATGGGAAAGTTGGCTTCGCCTCCGGACGGACCTCTGAATCCCTTGTTGAGGCTGCAATTAAGGTAGCTAAGATATCAGAGGAGAGGATGGGAGAGTTCCCGTCAGAAAGAGTAAGAAACTATGCTGAAGGTATTTTCGATTCGTATCTCAAAATGCCTAATGCGTCTCATGTTAAAGAAGCTTTAACTCTTATTATCAACTCCTGTCTTGAAACAGGATCCAATCCGGCTTTTGGGGCTGTGGAGCTTGGATGGGTTGAAAGGAGTGTTGTCAACTCCTCTGGAATTCAGGTTTCTGAGGAAGAGACTTACTCCAGCGGTTTCCTTGAGGCGGTATATAAGGAAAGTAGTGCCTACGAAATGGATGAAACGAGGTTTTTTGATACGACCGACTTTGAGTTTATAGGGAGAAGAGCTGGAGAGCTGGCAAAGATGGCCGATAAGTCTGTAAAACCTGATTCAGACAATTATGAGCTCGTCCTATCACCCATAGCAACCCAGCAGCTTCTCAGCTTCTCACTTTATCCGGCATTCAGGGCTGATAATGTTGCCAGACAGCGGAGCGTTCTTGCAGGTAGAATAGGAGAAGAGATGTTTGGAGAGCTGACGATCTACGATGATGGAAAGCTCAGTTATGGACTTAACACGGTCTCATTTGACGATGAGGGGGTTGAAACCCAGACGACGGTAATGGTAGATGATGGTGTACTTGAGGGCTACATCACTGACTTCCGCTTCGCCGCCGAGCTTGGCATTGAAGTTACCGGCAACGGGTTCAGAGAGGAGATAACTGAGTATCCACAACCCTCTCCGACCAACGTGGTTCTCATACATCCTGAAGTGGATGAATGGGATGAAAGTTGCCTCTATGCCCACTCACTTATAGGTGCCCACACCTCGAACCCGATAAGCGGTGATTTCAGCGTCGAGATAAATGTAGGATTTCTTGACGGGAGGGGAATAAGAGGTGGGATGATCTACGGGAACATCTACGAATTCCTGAGAAAAATTGAATACATAGCTGAAGACATCAGGCAGATTGAAAACACCGTCACAGGGAGTGTTTGTTTTGGGAAAGTAAAAATAAAATTTTAAATTTTCCAGCTATTTGGGGCTTATATATCCCCATTTTTCTAGAGCCTCTTTCAGCTCCTTGCTTTGCTCAGCCTTTTCTTCCAGAGAGACTTTCTCTATAACGGCATCTATCGCATCCCTCAGAGCTTTTGCTCCAGCTTTCGTGCCATTTGGATGCCCGTGGACACCGCCACCCACCTGTATTATAACATCCATACCGAAAAGCCTCATGACATCTGGAATCAGTCCTGGATGCAGGCCGCCACTTGAGACGGGAAACACTCTTTTGATATGTTCTGCTTCTTTATACTGAGATGTGCATATTTCTTTGAGCTTAACAACTTCTGGTACTTCACCAGCCATTTTTCCAACACCTGTGCCCACGTGCATGTTGTCAACTCCAGCAATTCTTGCCAGCTTGGTTATCACTCCCAGACTTATTCCGTGATCCTCCTTTCTCGTAAATGCTCCATGCATTGCTCTATGAGCATGTATTGCTAAACTCAATTCTTCGCAAAAGTCTCTCACTGTCTGTACAGCACCCCAGCCAGCGGTCAGGATGTCCACCATAACGTACTCATTACCGTAATCCGCTATGAGTTCTGCCCTTTTTCGCATTTCTTCTGTCTCTGCAGTTATGTTGCACAGATATGTCTTCTTCTCTCCTGTCTCTGCCTCAACTTTTTCGATTACTTTCATAACTTTCTCTAGCCTCTTCTCGAACCTTATGAAGGGCTGGCTGGTGAGGTTTTCATCATCCTTCAGGATGTCTATGCCGCCGCTCAGCGCTTCATAGGCAACCTCAGCGTACTCATCTACATCATATCCAACTTTGGGCTTCGGAACAGTCGCTGTAAGAGGGCGGTCATAGATGCCCAGGAGCTCTCTAACTCCCTCAATTCCGAATTGAGGGCCTTTGAAATGCTTCAAATATTCTGGGGGGAAGTGTACATCTTCCAGCCTCAGACTTTTCAAAGCTCTCATACCAAAGATGTTGCCAGCAATGCTGCTGAGCAACTGGGGAATGTTACCCTCTTCAAAGAGGTCCAGAGGATAGGCGACCTTTACAACATTTCCATCGATTTCAAAGGCTTTGGCCATCAATCTCTTAATCCTTTCAGGGAGTTTGGAGAGCGTAGTCCAGGTTCCAACGCTGCTCTCCGAGGCAATTCTGCCTGCAGCCTCCTCTATGCTTATTCCATCAGGTTCAACCTTGAAAACGCAGATCAGCTCATCTGATGGTTTGTAACTCTTATCCACAAAATCAAGATACCACTCAAATCCCATATTCTATCAAAAGCCTTCATGGGATATATTATTTTTCGCTTATTAAAAGACTGGCCCGATGAACGTTGTTACTCATTTGTTAACTCTTCTCAAATACTCTAAAGTTCAGCCTGTCAGCAGATTTTTAACTTTAGTAAGTAAACCTTAGTAACGCTATCGGCCTATCAATCGACAATCCCCTCATTTTTCAGCCATGTAAAGCCCTACAATTGTCAGAAATCCTCCTATTGCTTTGAATGCTGTTATAACTTCTCCCAGAATTGTAGCTGAGAACATAGCAGTGAAAAGGGGTATCAGATAGATGAAGACCGATGTCTTTGCTGCTCCCAGTCTTTCAACAGCGTGATACCAGACCACATAGGCAAAGCCGGAGCAAAGAACTGAGAGATAGAGTATAGAAACCCAGGTAAGGGAAACTGACGGAAAGTCGAGGCCATTAATAGCAACAAAGGGTGTCAGCGTAATAACTCCGAATACAAAGGACCAGAATACAAGTTCAATGGCCGAATACTTCTCCATGAATTTCTTCCCATATACAGTGTAAATTGCCCAGAGTAGGCCGTTGGCAATCATCATAAGGTCGCCTTTAATAGAGGTGCTGGATATGCTCAGCTTACCCTCTGAAATTACGAGAACGATGCCAGCAAAGGCGACTAAAATTCCAAGATACTGCTGCAATTTCAGCCTTTCGTTGAAGAATATAGCTGAAAAAGCGGCAATGAATATTACAGCGGTGTTGATGAGTATGGATGCGTTTGTGGGAGTGGTGTAAAGGAGAGCGGTAAATTGAAGGTAGTAAAGCAACGAAACCCCTGAAATTCCCAGAACTATGAAGCCGGGAATTTCCCTTAGAGACGGTCGTTTCGAGATGAAGGGGATTAGAAGTGGCGTAGCAATAATAAATCTCCAGAAAGATAGGCTTAATGGGGTGATGTCAGAAATGCCGAACTTGATAAAGATGAAGCTACCTGCCCATATTACCATTACAGAAAGAATAGCAAGAAAAGATAGCATACGCCGCCATCAATGTTAATTCATTTAAGCATTTAAGCCACTGCCTCTGCCACTGGTTTTTCAACTTCGGCAGGTTTGGGCTCCTTCAGAACCTCTATCTTTCTGATTTCCACCCTTCTAAGCGGGTAGATCTTCTTGGCATTCTTGTAAATCTCACTGGGGATCTTACCAAGGACGCATTCTTGGAGGAACTGGACGAAGTTCTCTTTCTTGGCCGTCTCTTCAACAATCTGCCTCATCACTGCTCTAATTGCTCTTCTCTGTGAGGTCTTACACCTCTTAACTGTGAATGCAACTGGCTTGACCCTCAGCACGTAGCCATCTGCTGTTATAACGTCCACAACATCCTCGATCTTGCTAGTTCTGCGCCTTGTAAGACTGTTCAGGTAGTCTCTTGTAAGCTCGTACATGTGGAACTTGGTGTATGCATTATCGCCCGCAACCCTGTAAACCTTGAAGATGAGTTTCTTGTAAGGGTTCTGGTTTGAGTAATCGTTTGCCAGCTCCGCCAAAGTTATCTCAACGGTTCTATTGACTACTTTCTCCGCATCGTCGGCAGGCGTTACGCCCAGCTCTGCCATTCCAAAGTATTCAGGAGCGATGAGGGTGAACCACTTCTTGAGAGTCCACTTATCCTTTACCCTTACCTGTCTTTTTCTTGCCGTGTTTATCCCTCCCTAAGCTCAGCCAAATGCGAGTCAATTAATAAACTTTTTGTTGGTGGAAGTTGTCCTATCTACATGGACCGAATTAGCGACCGGATTAGCAAGGCAGCGGAGATCATTGCCAAAGCGAAGCATGCTGTGGTTTTTACAGGAGCAGGAATTTCTGCTGAGAGTGGTATCCCCACCTTCAGAGGGAAAGGAGGTCTGTGGGAGAAGTACGATCCTGAGGAGGTCGCATCCATTTCAGGCTTCATGAGGAACCCCCGAGCATTCTGGGAGTTCTCGAAAGACCTGCTGGTTAAGGTTAAGGCTGAGCCCAATGATGCACATAAGGCGATAGCCGAGCTGGAAGAGATGGGGATTGTTAAGGCTGTCATAACCCAGAATGTGGACATGCTGCATCAGAGAGCTGGAAGCAAGAAAGTTCTTGAGCTTCACGGCTCCATGAGCTATGTTGACTGTTTGAAGTGCGGTGCTATTTACGTCTGGGAAGACATAGAGAAAATTATAGACAACCCTGCATGCAAGAACTGCGGGAGTGAGTTACTGAAGCCGAGAGTTGTATTTTTCGGCGAACCTCTCCCTTCAGGAATTCTGAGCGAAGCTATGGAGGAGTCAAGGAAATGCGATGTCTTTATCGCAATTGGAACGTCTCTGGTAGTGTATCCCGCCGCACACCTCCCATTTATGGCCAAAGACCATGGGGCGAAGCTGATACTGATTAATGCTGAACCCACCGACAAGGATTACCTTTTCGATGTGGTGATACATGATAAAGCTGCTCCCACCATGAAAAAGATCCTTGAGAAAGTTAAAGAGCTTAGAGGTTAGAGCATAGAAAAATATGAGCTGCAAAAACTGCGGCAGATGCTGCTTGGAGATGGGTGCCAAGATATATGCTACACCAGATGACGTCAAGAGGTGGTTGGAGGAGGAAAGAGAGGATATTCTCAGACACGTTTTGGTTTATACTTACTATGATCTCATGGAAGGGGAGAAAATAGAGGGCGGGGAGGTATGGTTTGATGAATACGGAAACAGACTGGAAAAGTGCCCGTTTATAGAAGAAAGGGATGGTAGGGTGTACTGCAGAATACATGAGACGAAGCCTGAGCAGTGTAAAGATTACAGATGCTGGTGAGGTTTAAGCGTTCAAAAGTATAAACATTCAGAATAATTCCAATAACTTCGGATAATTAGATAATAACCCCGCCACCACCAATTTTTGATTTTCTTAAGCATATCTCTTTCTCATGTCTATTCATCTCATCTAAGTTTTTGAAGGGATATCCGCATTCCAGACAGACGTAAATGATTCTGACGTCTCCTTCTTTAAGCTCCCATTCTTCCAGATTGCCAGAACCGCATCTTATGCATCTCCAGAAATCTTTTGTTGTGGTGGATACCATTTATCGCCCTCTAATTAACACAGTATCAGATTTATCTTTTTTCTCCATAACAGGTGAAATACAGAGACAATATAGACAGCAAAATTTGACATAAGGTTCAGAACAACTCAGGACGAATCAATGACCACAACATTTTAATGTATGCATGCCGGGTTCATATCAAGCGGGGGTTGCCGAGCCAGGAAAAGGCGCAGGGCTTAAGACCCTGTCCCGAAGGGGTCCGCGGGTTCAAATCCCGCCCCCCGCATGCTTTTAACCAAATTTCAGTTGATTTTAGATATAGTTCTACTTATCTAAGTGGATGAATTATTATTTTAATAACTTGAAATAATTCAAGTGAATAAGGCTATTATCCAATTTTTGTCCAATTAAAGATTTACAGAAAAAATTATATATTTTGACTGACTGGTCAGTCAAAGATGAGGGAAAAGATACTGGAATCAGCACTTCGGCTGTATACATCAAAGCCACCGCAAAGTATAAGCATGGAAGAGATTGCAAAGAACGCAGGAGTTTCTAAGGGCACAATCTTCTATTATTTCAAAAATAAGAATAATCTGGAGAGCGAACTCCTCTCGTATTCGATTGAAAAATACTTTTCGTGGATATATGGTGAACCAAGAGATTGCAAGACATTAGAAAAAATAGTAAGGAAAGCCCTGAAAATTGCAAAGGACAATCCCAGACTTACCATGTTCTGGTATTACGTCTTCGAAAAAGAGATTTTTTCTGGAAACACACAGTTTGCACGCCAGCTTTACGACGAGATGTTAGAATTTCTTACATTGCTGTTGGAAGATATGGGTATAGATAAGCCAGAACAGACTGCCATAATTCTCATGGCCATGCTTGACGGGATATCCATTTACTCCCTCTTTATTCCAGAACTTGATGTTGATGAAATTGGAAATCTAATTCTTGAATTTGTGAAAGGGAGGTGTAAAAGGTGAGAATGTTTTTAGTCGTTCTCGTACTGCTTGTCTGTACCAGCTTGGTATCAGCTCAAGGCCCTGTGCTGTCTATAACATATCAAACAATCCCTGAAACGCCCACCCCAGGAGACATTTTTGCACTGCAAATAAACATCGTAAACTCTGGATATGCTGTGAAGGACTTAAAGCTGACAGTTTCCGAAAGCGAAGACGAACTGGTGATAATCTCTGGAGATAACGAGGTATCTTACCTGACGGTTAACATTGGTGACATTACTGGCACAGCCTCAACGACAGTCAAGCTGAGAGCAGATAAAGAAGGGACATTTCAGCTAAAAGTAAAGCTCAGGTACAATTATGGAACAGAAAGCTTTGAGGAAGTCATCCCGATTATCGTGCTTGATAAACCCTCTATAATCATTGAAAAGATATCTCAACCGGTGCTTGAGCCAGATAGTTCAGGAAAAGCCGTTTTTGAGGTGCTGAACTCTGGAGGGGAAGCGAAGAACGTAGAAATTCTGCTTGTCACGCTAGATGGCTTCGTTGCTGAAACTTCAAGAGTGAACTTCGATAGCTGGAAAAGCGGAGAGAGAAAAACCCTTGTTTTCAACATCTCTGGGAACAAAGATGTCCTGACAGGTATCTATCCGGCAAAGCTTGTCTTCAGTTACACAGATAGATTGGGGAATGTATATCAGGAAGAGAGCGAGTTTGCAATCATAGTTGAAGGCCATCCTGAAATTGTCTTTTCCGGTTTTTCGACTACTCCGGAAAGAATTTATTCAGACACCGATTTCACTCTCTCCTTAACTCTTGAAAATACAGGCAAGGACGATGCGAAAGAAGTCATGCTGACCCTTAACTATCCTGATGCGTTTTCTGGAGAAAGTGAAGCGTTCATTGGAACTCTGAAGAGAAGTGAAGCTACGAACGCTGAGTTCAAGCTTAGGGCTGACAGAAAAGCTGAGAGCAGAGCCTATCCCTTTAAGCTTACGGCCAAATATCTCGACGGGGAAGAACTTAAGGAAAAGAGTTTTGAATTCTCGCTCTTTGTCGACACTCTCGGCGACATCAACCTCGAAATTGCAGGGCTCTACCTCTCACCCAGAAAGGTGACACCTTCAGAAGACTTTACACTGTCACTTCAGATTGAGAATTCTGGAAAACAGGATGCGAAGGCTGTTGCTGTCAAACTTCTGCTCCCAGAGGAATTTGAAGGCAAAAACCAGTACTTCATAGGAACGCTTGAAAGCGGAGATTCTGCTACATCAACCTTCGACCTCATCGCACCTCCAGAGGAGGGAGAATACAAGGTTAAGGCTGTAATAACCTATCTGGATTCAAGAATGGAGAAGTATAGCGTCGAGAAAGAGTTTACAATCTACGTCTTCCCAGGAGAGGGGCACACAGCCGCAATTGTGGGTGTAGCTGCCTTAATTTTGATAGCTGTCGGAGGTTACCTCTGGAGGCGGAAAGCTAAATGAATGAGCTTCTGAAGCTCATTGACGTCTGGAAAACCTACAGGATGGGTGCTGTAGATGTCCACGCACTTCGTGGAATAGACTTGGAAGTGAAGAGTGGAGAGTTCATAGTCGTTCTTGGGCCGTCAGGTTCAGGCAAGACAACTCTACTCAATCTTGTTGGAGGAATCGACACACCAACAAAAGGAGACATACTCTTCAACAGCATCAACGTTTCCTCGCTTGACGAAGCAGAGCTGACACTTCACCGTAGAAGAAACGTTGGCTTCATCTTCCAGTTTTTCAATTTGATCCCGACTCTTACCGCAAGAGAGAATGTACTGCTCGCTGCGGAGCTTGTGGAGAATCCGAGAGATGCTGATGAAGTGCTGGAGATCGTGGGTCTGAAGGACAGAGCCGACCACTTTCCATCTGAGCTGAGCGGTGGAGAGCAGCAGAGGGTTGCGATAGCAAGAGCTCTCGTGAAAAGCCCACCATTGATTTTGGCAGATGAGCCTACAGGAAGTCTGGACTTCGAAACTGGAAAGATGGTCCTAAGGGTTATGAGAGATATAAACAGAAATGAAGGTGTGACCTTTATTCTTGTCACCCATAACTCGGTCATCGCCACCATGGCTGACAGGGTTGTTCACCTGAGAGATGGCAGGGTTGCAAAAATAATCGTCAATGAAGAACCAGCAGAGCCTGAGGAGCTTTCGTGGTGAATTATGAAAGCTTTAAATCTGAAGGTTTTTAGGGACCTTAAATCCCAGAAGTGGCAATTCATAGCAGTCATATTCCTCGTCTTCTTGGGCGTTGCACTCTACACATCTTTCTACATGTCATATTTGAACCTCAGCAAAACCTACGATACATTTTACGAGAAAACAAACTTTGAAGACCTTGCTGTAACATTTAATCCTGCTCCAGAAGAGCTACTTTCAGAGGTTCGCAAAATTGATGGAGTTGAGGAAGTTTATGGCAGGCTGTCGGCCTACGGAACCTTCGAAAGGGAGGGTAACAAGGTCACTCTGAAGCTCCTATCAATTCCCGAAGAGTTAAAGGTTAATAAGCTGGTAATTGTTGATGGCAGGTATCCCGAGCCTGGTGAAAGAGCTGTTGTGCTTCTGAAGAAATTTGCCGACTACCATGACATTAAAGTTGGAGAAGTCATCTCGATGGATATAAATGAGAAGAGAGTAAGTCTGAAAGTTTCCGGGCTTGCGTTCTCGCCAGAATTCATATGGATTGTTGAATCTGGAAGCTGGATTACAACTCCAAAAACCTTCGGTATTGCTTACATCCCGCAACAAACGCTGGAGGAGATTCTAGGGACAGCAGGTATTATCAGCGAGGCACACATCACCATTTACGATGAGGACAGGGTGGAGGAAATTCTGAACAGGGCTAAAGACATATTCGCCGACTACGGCATCGTTGAGATCTACAAGAGGGAGGATCAGCCAAGTAACAAACTCGTTAAGATGGATCTGGATGGATTTAAAGAGCTCTCATTCATGTTTCCGAGCTTTTTCCTTTTCATCTCAGCCCTGATGGTTTACGTGCTGCTTTCAAGAGTTGTGAGAGAGCAGACAGGCAGCATAGCAATACTTAGGGCCTTAGGATATAGCAGGAAGGACGTTCTTCTGCATTATCTGTCACATTCCATCGTTATCGGAGTCATCGGTTCAGTCATCGGAGCAATCGGAGGTTATGCATTTTCGGTACTGATGACAGCAGAATACACGAAGCTTCTCAACGTTCCGTATTATATCGCAGTCGTCCATCCTGATATAATCGCTCAGGGCTTAGCGATAGGCACAATCACACCTCTCCTTGCTGGCATTTCAACGGCCTACGCTGCCTCACGAATAGAGCCTGCTATAGCCATGAGGGGCGTGGAGGTTGAGGTTAAGAAAGTAAGGGTTGATGAGATACTCTTCTTCTTAAAAAGGGTCTCGATGTTAACCCGTCTGGCTTTGAGGAATCTTTTCAGAAGTCCGAGAAGAACAATTTACTCTCTTTTTGGCGTTGTAGCTAGTGTCGTCCTCATTCTCACATCCATGGTCTTTCTGGATGCAAATGACTTCGCCATTTCCATGCAATTCGACAAGATAACTACATTCGACATGAAAATCACAACATCAAACCCGGAAATTTACAGAGCTGTGAAGAACATGCCTGAAGTTTTGGAGGCTGCCCCTATCATCGAAACGTGGGTAGTTATTGAGAGGGATGGGGTGACGAAATCGTCCATTCTGTACGCCATAGGGCACAATCAGAACATGCTCAATATATACGATATAAGTGGGAGACAGCGTCACCCTCCGCCTAAAGGCATCGTCCTGCCAGAAATCCTCACCTCAAAATTAAAGGTTGCACAGGGGGAGAAGGTGGAAATTCTCACGGAATTTGGAAGACAGAAAGTGATTATTGCCGAGATATACAACCAGCCCCTTACCCCGACATGTTATGCAGATATACTCTACTTTTCAAAGAAAACTGGGGTTGATTTTAACGCTATAATTGTAAAATTCAAGCCGGGAATGGAAAATCAGGGGAAGAACAGAATTCTGGACATTAAAGGCATAAGAGTCGACTCAATCGACGATTTAAAGGAATACATAGATGAACTCATGACTTTCTTCTACGTCTTTATATCCTTCACCCTTCTCTTTGGCGCCTCTCTCGGCTTTGCGTCGATATTCAACACTACAACGGTGAACATTCTGGAGAGGAGAAGGGAGATTGCAACCCTTAGAATGCTGGGCTATACAACGAAGGAAATTGCCTACAGCCTTCTGGTGGAAACAGTTATCATCGGGATTATAGGCATAGTAATTGGAGTACCTTTGGGATATATGAGTGCAAAGCTCTTCTTCGAATCATTCCAGAGCGAGCTGTATTACATGCCCTTCATAATTTACGGCAGGACTTACGCCTTTACCATCCTAACAACATTCGCCATACTCCTGCTATCTCTCCTGCCCGGGATAAGGTATGTGTCTCGGATGGAGATAGAAAAGGTGACGAAGGAGATCGTGAGCTGAGAGTAAATCAACCTCAGACCAAATCAAAAAGCTAATAGATATAGGCGTAGAGTAGAGAACATGAGAGAGAAGCTGTTTTTTGATAGCATCCAGATTGGCGATGCCGTCGAATCCATACCTCGAACTATAACTGAAACGGACATCTGGCTGTTTGCATACCTCACTGCAGATTTTTTCCCGCTTCACACCGATGTGGAATTCGCAAAAAGGACTGTTTTTGGTGAGAGGATTGCTCAGGGAATGCTTGTTCTTTCAGTAGCTCTTGGCATGATAGACCAGGTTATCCTATCAAAATACGATGTGAGTTCAGTTGTGGCTTTTTACGGCATAAGGGATGTCAGATTTCTCTCGGCAGTAAAAATTGGAGACACTATTAAAGCGAGGGCGGAAGTTGTTGATAAAAAAGAGAAAGATAAGAGGTCTGGAGTCGTCACCTATCGCCTGACGGTCACAAATCAGAGAGATGATGTTGTTCTTACAGCGGAGTACAGTGCCCTCATTCAGAAATCTCCTTCATAATTTCATCTTTGAGCCTTATTCTGTCTGCCTTGCCCAGCCTGGTCATGGGTATGCTCTCCCTCACTATTACTTTCCTGGGCACCTTGAAGTCTGCAAGCTCTTTTTTGCATGATTCAATTATCTCCTCCTCGGAAACCGTCTCACCGGGTTTTGGAACAACCACAGCCCAGACGACCTCGCCGTATATTTCATGGGGCATCCCTATGACTGCAGCAGCCGCAATTCGCTGGTCTTTCATTATAATCTCCTCAACTTCCATAGGGAGGACTGTATAGCTTCCAACCCTAATTATCTCCTTCTTCCGTCCAATTATGTATAGCTCATCACCTTTCAGGTATCCTAGATCCCCGCTCACCCAGAAACCGTCAGTAAATCCTTTCTCAGTCTCCCCAGGCTGCCTGAAGTATCCCTTGCTTACCATTGGCCCCTTTACCAGTATCTCTCCAACATCCCCCTCGCCAAGCTCTTTTCCAGAATCGTCAACTATCTTTATCTCAACTCCCTCAAAGGGCACGCCAACATAGCCTTCTGCGAATTTCATGATGTCATCGTCAGGTCTTGAAAACGTTGCGAATCCTGTCGTCTCTGTAGAGCCATATCCAACGGCTATTTTCTGGCACAGCTTCTGCATCCTCTTTATCAGCTCAGGATTCAGCCTTTCCCCTGCAGTTACCAAAAGCTCCAGAGAAGACAGATCATAGTCTTCAAGGCCCTTCATGGAAAGAATCATGGCAAACATTGTTGGAACTGCCCCAAAATACGGAATTCTCTCATCTTGAATCGCTTTCAGCACAACATCTGGCCTCCAGTGGTCGATGAATATCATTTTTGAGCCATTGAGTACCCCTATCGAAAGCAGCTCTGTTGTGCCCCCAACGTGGCTTGGAGGAAGGTGTACGAGGGTCGGATATCTTTCAAATTTACCGAAGTATGCCAGTATGCTGCTAAGCTCCCCAATACACATGGATATGACATTTTTGTGTGACAGTAGCGTTGCCTTTGGCACACCAGTTGTTCCGCCGGTAAATATTATCAGGATGTCCTCATCAGGCGACTTGCTCAAGGGCCTTTCAATAGGCTCATGCTTAAGCAGCTCATTGAAATATGGTTCAGAGTTCAGGAAGACGAATTCTGGGTTGCCTATGTCTGCCTTCACTTCATTCAGGGTGGATTTTATATTATTATCCGCAAAGCTGTCAATAGCTATCACTACTTCTGGCTCTGCGTGGCTCAAAAATCTGCTGAGCTCTGCTTTTCTGTACCTCACGTCCATTGGAACGGTTATGGACCCTATTTTGCTGGATGCGAGATAAGTGTAGGCGTACTCAGGCCGCATGGGGAGAACGGTCGCAATTCTATCCCCACTGCTAACACCCATTTCTAGGAGGGCTCCAGCAAGAGAATCGACACTCCTTTTGAACTCTCCGTATGTTATTTCTTCACTTCCATACTTTATTGCCGTGTAACCCTCATCTTTATTCGCCCAGTAATCCAAGTACTGCCAGAGGTATTCAAATTCCGGCAAATCCTTCATGATTAATCTGAATGTTGAACTGATTTAAAAGTTTGGTTAACCTGTTCACCCGGCTGATGGTTTGTCGGTTAATCAATCTCCACCACTTCACTCCTGTTCTAGCAAAAATAATTAATCGCTTCATATTTATTCTAACTAAAACAAAAACCATTTGTTAAAGCTGGAAAGGGTTGGGAATGTATGAATATACGAAACATATTCACATCTTCCAGAATCCAGTTGCTTAAAATGCTGGATTCACGCCCCTATACTGTTTCGGAACTGGCAAAATTAACGGGTTACTCAAAAAGCTCTATCCTTTATCATTTAGAGAAACTGAGCAATGCAGGAATGGTGGAGAGAATCGAGAATGAGAGGAAATGGATATATTATCAGCTCACGGAGAAAGGCAGGAGAGCAATAAGATACGATAGCGTTGCTAAGATTATGCTGGCCATCGGCAGCGTGACATTTCTGTCGGGCATTGGAATGCTCATCACAAGGTTGCAGAGAGAGGCATTACCTGAAGTTGCCAGAGCTCCTGTTAAAGCCCCTGTTAAACCCGAGTTCGAGGTAGTAAAACCGGCTGTTGAACCGGCTTACGTCCTCATGGCAGTCGGTGCAATTCTCATCATACTTTTCATCTGGTTCAGGCGGAAATGGTAGCCTTTAACGTCAACTTTCACCCCCGAGAAGCTCATTGAGTTTCACAAGCACTCTTGCAGCTTTAGCAACATCTTCCACTTTTACTCTCTCAAGAGAAGTGTGGCAGCTGTGAAGGCTGCCAGGGCCCCATACTACTGCCTTCCAGCCAGCTCTTTTCAGGTTTATTGCATCTGTCCAGGAGTGCATCTCCCCGTATTCCACCTCGACACCACTTAACTGAAGGGCTTTTTCAAAAGTCTGGAACGACTCCTCCTCAAAACCATTATATACCTCTCTGGCTTCATATTCTCCATATTCCTTCAAGATGGATTCAGCCGCCTCCAGTACTTTTTCAACTTTCAGTGAGGAAGGTATGGTGAAATCCAGACGGAGGTAGCATTCATCCGGTATTACGTGTCTATTATCTCCACCCTTCATCTCCATGAGAACGATTTTTCCCGGGAGCTGAAGGTTTCTCAGCCTCTCCACCATCTCAAAGGCTCTGTCTATTGCATTCAGTCCATATTCTGGATATGAACCGTGGGCAGCCTTTCCTTTCACTCTCACAACAAATTCGATGCATCCATAATGGCTGATGGCTATTTTCATGTCGGTGGGCTCCATTACTACTGCCCTTCCATTATATTGACTGGAAAACTCTTGGCTGCCCTTTCCACCCTCTTCTTCATCCGAAAGTAGAGCTATTCCGAGATTCAGGTGGTCTATCTCCTCCAGAGCCGCCATAATAGCTGCAATTGATGCTTTAGCATCGCAAACACCTGTACCATAGGCATAAACTCCATCAAATCTGAAAGCATGATTACTGGGAAAGGTGTCAAGATGTGTTACCACCCAGAAATCTGTTTTACCTTCAATTATCAGGTTCTGAACTTCTCTGCCCTTAATTTTATATTTCACTCCAGTCTCATTTAAATGGTCAGAAATAAGAGAGATGAGCTTGTCCTCCTTCCCTGAGGGAGAGGGGGTCTCCACCAGCTTACTAAGAAGTTCAATCAGATCGGGCGAATACATGACACAGGGTTTAAAAACACCGAATATAAAACTTAACCTTGTGGGTGCAGTTGAGACAGTCGAAATAGCCAACGTCGATGCGTCTGATCTTCAGGAATTTGTTGAGATCTATCGCCTAGCTTATAAAGGGCTGGAAGAGTACGCATACACAACCACCAGGGACATAAAGAGTTATTTCCGGTGGCTTCTCAAGCGCGATAGAAACGGGTTCTTCAAAGCCATGATTGGGGAAAGGATTGTTGGATTTCTGGCATGCGATACTAGATGGATAAGCCATGTAGAAGGTGTAGAGGTTGGAGAAATCCACGAGATAATTGTCCATCCAAGATTTAGAGGGAGAGGGATTGGTAAGAAACTGGTGGAAAAGGGTATAGAGTACTCAAAACAGCAAGGCAGACAAATTTGCGAGCTGTGGGTTGGGGACAGAAACGAAAAAGCCAAGGAATTTTACAGAAGTCTAGGTTTTAAGGAAGCAGACAAATGGGGTAAGTGGATAAGAATGGTGAGGAAGATATAGATTTTATAATATTTAGTATAAAAATAAAATAGCAATGTTTTATAATTAAAAAAAGAACAAGTTATATAAATCTTGTGTGGTTATTCATCACGATTCGCTTTGGGTTGAAATCTATGAAATGGAATATTTCGTTAATTGAAAAATTGGTCAAAATGCCTGTTATTTAAAAAATGGTATAAATTTATAATTAATGAAAAGAGTAGTTTAAAAGCTTTTTACCCCTTGAAATATCGCCATATGCTTTTGTATTATTATAGTAATAATGTAATTGGGTGAAATGCATGATAACTAGAAGGAGTTTCTTGGGTTTGACTGGTGCTATCTTCGCAACTGCCCTTGGTATGGCATGTACAGGAAAAGAAGGAGTACAAACTACAATGCAAACACCAGCACCGTCAGTTACATCTGAAAAAGAATATGTGCACCTGCCAGAGCTCCCATGGAAGTACGAAAAGCTCGACCCAGACCACGTTGCAGACCTTGGCTATGAAGGATACATGGAGGCTCACTGCATGTATGGGGTTTTCAATGCGGTGGTTGTAGCCCTTGAAGAAAAAGTTGGCTTCCCTTACTCAGAGTTCCCCACACATCTTGCAGTCTACGGTAAGGGTGGCGTTGTAGGATGGGCGACGCTTTGCGGTGCATTGAACGGTGCAGCCATGGCAGCATACCTCGTGTTGCCGGAAAAAGATGCGGATGAAGTTATTAACGAGCTGTACTCATGGTACGAGTATACAGAATTGCCAGAATACGTTCCAAAAAAGGCTAAAAAAGCTGACTTAAGCCCATTTCCAAAGTCAGTGGCAAACTCTCCCCTCTGTCACGCTTCAGTCACCAACTGGTGTGAGGTCAGCGGCTACAAAGCCTTTTCAGCAGAGAGATCAGAAAGATGTGGGAGGTTGACGGCAGATGTAGCAAAGAAGCTTGTTGAGCTGCTTAATGCCAAAGCAGATGGGACTTTTGTTGCCGCCTATCCACTGGACGAGAGAACGGCTTCATGCAGAGGGTGCCATACAAAAGGAAGCCCACTGGAGAACACCAGGGGTAAGATGTCCTGCGAGAGCTGCCACGACGTAACTCAGATTGAGGAGCACCCCAAAGTCTAATTTTCTATTTCTATTTTATATTTCTCTCTTTTCTTATCTTTCGTATTCCGTGAGTGAGAGTAAAAAACATGGAAAAGATTACTTCAAAGAATTTACAAAATCTTCAATCCTGTCAGCAGCCTCTCTGAGCTTCTCCATGTGGACTGCATAAGCGCACCTTATATATCCCTCTCCGCAGTCCCCAAAGGCATTGCCCGGCACGACTGCCACATTTTTCTCGAAAAGCAATCTCTCTGCAAATTCCTCACTGCTCAATCCCGTCTCTTTTATGCTGGGGAAAACGTAGAAAGCTCCTTCTGGCATTCTGACATCCAGAATCTTTGAGAGCCTCCTCACGAAGAAGTTCCTCCTCCGCAGGTACTCTGCCCTCATCCGCTCCATCTCGTCTTCTCCATTTTTCAAAGCCTCTATAGCCCCTATTTGGGCTGTGACTGGGGCACAGAGCATACAGTACTGGTGAATTTTCAAAACTGCATCAAGAATATCGTCAGGGGCTATAATGTACCCAACCCTCAGCCCTGTCATGGCAAAGGCTTTGGAGAAGCCGCTCAGGATGACCGTTCTGTCCTCCATTCCGTTGAGGGATGCAATGGAGATGTGGGTACCTTCATAAGTCAATTCTGCGTAGATTTCATCTGACAGTACAACTGCATCCATTTCTATTGCAGCATCTGCTATCTCTTCAAGCTCCTTTCTCGAGAAACTGACACCAGTGGGGTTGTTAGGGTAGCACAATATGATGGCCTTAACTCTCATGCTCTTTCTTGCTCTAACGAGGTCTTCGTAACTAAGCTTGAAGTCGGGAGTTGTTGGGATTTCAGCCACTTCAGCTCCGGCAAGGTATGCGAGGGGTTTGTAGGAGACGTAAGCGGGTTCGGGAACTATTACTCCATCCCCTTCCTCCACAAGGGCCCTCAGGGCAATGTCAACCCCCTCACTCACACCGGTGGTTATAACAACATTATCGGGATGGCTTTCAACGCCAAATTTCTTGTAATACTCAACTATCGCCTCTCTAAGCTGTGGCAGGCCTTGGTTAGAAGTGTAGCTGGTTATGCCCTTCTCAAGGCTGTAAATCATCTCCTCCCTTATCCTCCAGGGAACCGGAAAGTCTGGTTCGCCAACTCCGAGACTGATGACGTCGTCTCTCCCTATGATCAGGTCGAAGAACCTCCTTATTCCGGAGGGTTTTATTTCCAGAACTTTTTTTGAAATTCTGGAAGGTTCACGGGACAATTGCGAGCCTCCTATCTTCCTCATCAGCAAAAAGAAGCACACCCTCCTCCTTGTATGTTCTCAGAACGAAGTGAGTAACGGTATCTCGAACTTCTGGAATGGTTGATATTTTTTCCGCTACGAAGAAGGCAACGTCTTTTAGCGTTTTGCCTTTCACAACTACCTGAAAATCGTACTCTCCGCTGACAAGCCTGATGGCGTGAACCTCAGGAAACTTGGCAATCCTTTTTGCAATATCATCATACCCCTTCTCACGGGTGAGGGAGACCCTCACATCAATTATAGCATAAACTTCCTCCACTCCTGCTTTTTCCCAGTCTACAATTGTCTTGTACTTCAAAATTATGCCATCATCTTCAAGCTTCTTAATGATATCCTCAATATCTTCTCTCAATATACCTGTCATTTCGGAGATTTCTGAAGGTGTGAGCTTCGAATTCCCTTCAAGTATCTTGAGAATTTCCAGAGCTTTTTCGTCCATTTTACCACCTTTAGCAGAAATTACTAGTAAGCATTTAAATTTTTTATCCCGGTTTCCAGTTTGTGGCTCTCTTGTTGATTTCCTGTAAGGTGTCATTGATTTGATTTTCTCAGTAATCGAATTGCAGCTTTAAGAATTGGCTATTCAAAACCATTGGGATATAGGGATGGTGGGCTGGGTGGTAGGCCTGAAAATAATTAAAATTGACAGTTATAGCCGTGTGCATCTGTAAGATTAAATCAAGGTACGGCCCCCATCCCAAGAGTATTGAGGTAGGGGGGTATTTCTAGGGAATACAATCACTTCAGCCATCCAAAAAAGTTTAAAATGGAGATGAAAAATCCTGATTGGTGATTTAATGAAGATCGTGATAATGGCTGGGGGTTACGCCACAAGACTCTGGCCCATTACCAAAACAAAGGCCAAGCCCTTGCTGCCGGTGGGCAAAAAGAAGATAGTGGATTATATTTATGATAAAGTCGTCAATTTTGGTTTTCCCATCGTTCTTTCCACTAACAAACGCTTTGAGGAAGATTTTAAGAGGTGGGCAGAGGAAAAGGATGTGGAAATCATTGTTGAAGACTCTACAAAGGAAGAAGAGAAGCCCGGAGCTGTGAAGGCCCTTTCAGACATAGCTAGAACCTTGGATGATGAATTACTTGTTCTCGCTGGAGATAATCTATTCTCCTTCAACCTTGACGGCTTTATGGAGTATTACAGAAGTAGGAAGGCTGTTGTTACTGCATTGTATGATGTAGGAGATTATGAGCTTGCTAAGCGTTACGGTGTTGCGGAATTGAATGGAGAGAGGATTCTGAAGTTCCATGAGAAGCCGGAGAAGCCACCATCCACTCTGGTGGGTATAGGCATCTACGCCCTTACAAAAGAGGCAACAAGACTCCTCGTGGAATATGGCGAGAGTGAGGAGAAAAGAGACAATTTAGGCGATTTCCTGAGCTGGCTGTGCAGCAGGGTCGAGGTTTACGGCTATCGCTTCGAAAACGGGAACTGGTATGACGTTGGAAATCCCGATTCGTACTTGGAAGCTTTTCGCTTTTACATCCAGCACAGCGTTGCAGATGGCATCCAGATTGACCGCACATCCAAGATAATCGAACCGGTGGTTATTGAGGAAGGCTGTCAGATAAAGGGGAGGTGCCTTATCGGCCCCTATGTTTACATGGGCAGAGACTGCGTCATAGAAAATTCAGACATAAGCGATTCAGTCATCTTTGATGAGGTTGTGCTGAAGAAGGTGAAGATGTGGAGAAGCATAATTGATGAGCGGTGCGAAATCAGGAATCTGGAGCTGAACAGCTCCATTATCGGTGGGCACGCAAAGATTCAGCGCGGGGAATAGTGGTAACATTCCATAACCTACCAAAATGAAGGCGGCAATCTTGGATGGCTACGTTGATGAACCCTCGTGTCTGGGCGTTCCTCCCTACATCTCCCCTTATCCGCGCTACATCTACGGGATGCTGAAAGACCTCGGCATTCCTGCATACTACACCACTATAGACCACTTCAGGAGGAGCAGAGAGGCGAAAGCCTATTTCGACAGGGTAGATATAGCAATTATCATAGCGGGAATTGCCGTTCCTGGCAAGTATCTGGGCGGTAAACCTCTTTCTCTAACAGAACTGGGCAGACTGAACATAAGGGCTGAAAAGAAGATTCTAGTTGGGCCCATCGTTCTCGAAACAGAAATGAGAGAGCTTGAAACTCTCGACTATGAAGTCCTCCCATTCCCCTTTGAATATCATCTCTTCCGTCTGCTCTGCAGGATTGCCGGAGAAAAGGACAGGGAAATAGAATCTGAATCGTCCAGCCCTACAAGAAACTTCGTAAACCGCTTCGCAGTTCTCGGAAGTGAAGTTGTCAGGCAGCATCCTGAATTTCCAAACCTGATTTGCGAGATTGAAACCTACAAGGGCTGCTACTGGCGGGGATGTAGCTTCTGCATCGAGAGAATCCACAGCGTTCCACAAATGAGAGATGGTAAAGCGGTGATTGATGAGATAGAGAGCCTTTACAGAAACGGGATACGCCACTTCAGGTTGGGAAACCAGACTGACTTCCTGACCTACGGTGGAGACTTCTCAAAGGAGTTTCCAAAGCCTGATCCAGAATTTATGCTTGCCTTCCACCGAGAAGTTTGGAGACGCTGCCCGAATATCAAAACGCTGCATTTAGATAACGTCAATCCCAAAACCATCGCTGAGTATCCGGAGGCGAGTGCTGAAGTTATCAAAACCATCGTGATGTATCAATCACCAGGCAACGTGGCAGCAATGGGCCTTGAAAGTGCTGATGAGGGGGTTGTAGAAGCAAACAACTTGGCAGCTATGCCTGATGAGGTTATGATGGCCATTGAGCTCGTAAACAAATACGGCAGATATATCGGCCATAATGGGCTGCCGTATCTCCTTCCGGGCATCAATTTCGTCATAGGTCTGAAAGGCGAGACAAAAGAGACCTTCGAGAAAAACTTCCGGTTTCTGGAGGAGGTAATGGAGAGGGGGCTTCTGCTCAGGAGGATAAACATAAGGCAGGTCAAGATTTTAAAAGGCACGCCCATGGAGAGTTTTGGAGATAAAAACGTAAGGAGACATAAGAAGTACTTCAGAAGGTTCAAGGAGAGAGTAAGGAGGGATATAGACACAGAGATGCTGAAGAAAATTGTCCCTGTCGGTAGAAGAATTACATCCCTCAGATGCGAGGTTAAAGAGGGTAAAATAACCTTTGCAAGACAGCTTGCAACCTATCCCCTTCTCATAGGCCTTATTGGTGAATATGACAGAAACACCTGGCTGGACGCTAGGGTCGTCGATTATGGTCAACGCTCCATTACTGCAGTGGAGGCGCCACTTGACGTTAACAGAGCAACTCTGAAACAGTTGGAGGCAGTACCGGGAATAGGGAGAAGTCTGGCGGCAAAGATTGTGGCTGAAAGACCTTTCAGGAGTATTGAAGAGCTGAAAAAAGTTCTTGGCAACCAGTTCAAAAATCCGGAGCTCTGGCTTTCAATTGCACTTTAACGTAAGTATCTCTATTTATCCAGACAATAAAAACAAATAATTCACTGAACATTTTTATAGGGAATCTCCAGTGGAAATGAAGGGGGTCGAATAAATTTAGGGTAAAGCTCTTAAAGGATGCATCCGTTGACCTATCACTTCTTAGGGTGTCGGCTTATGTACAATGATGGTAATATTTTCGAAAAAATGTTAAAGAAGACCAGGATTTTCATAAACAGGGATGTACTCAGGCATTCTTATACGCCCGAGCACCTGCCTCACAGGAATGAGCAGATAAATGCCTTGGCATCCATACTTGTTCCTGCCCTTCAGGGTGAAACTCCATCTAATGTCCTCATCTACGGGAAAACCGGGACTGGAAAGACCGCAACCGTCAAGTTTGTAGGAAAACAGCTTGAACAGGCCAGCATTAAGATGGGGGTTCACTGCTGCATTCACTATCTCAACTGCGAGGTTATTGACACGCAGTACCGTGTTCTGGCAACTTTAGCCAAGGCGCTGGGCAAAAACGTGCCCATGACCGGCTGGCCAACAGATCAGGTTTATGAGGAGGTCAGGAGAGCAATAGATGCGAGAGATCAAACCGTTATAATCGTGCTGGATGAAATAGACAAGCTGGTCAGAAAAGGAGACGAGGTTCTCTACAACCTGTCGAGAATAAACTACGAGCTGGAAAATGCCAGGGTCAGCCTTATAGGAATAAGCAATGACCTGAAGTTCAAGAGCTTTCTGGATCCCAGAGTCGTGAGCTCTCTCAGCGAGGAGGAACTAATATTTCCCCCATACAATGCAGAACAGCTTCAGGATATTCTTATGCAGAGGGCTGAGCTTGCTTTCTTTGATGGGGCGCTGGACGATGAGGTTATCCCCTACTGTGCCGCTCTTGCTGCCCAAGAACATGGAGATGCTAGGAAAGCCTTGGATCTGCTGAGGGTAAGTGGTGAGATAGCGGAGAAGGAGGATGCTGATAGGGTTACTAGGGAGCACGTGAAGAGAGCTGTCAAGAAAATTGAGATGGATCATGTTATTGAAGTTGTCAGAACTCTTCCAACGCAAAACAAGGTTTTGCTCTACAGCATGATTTTGCTGAACGAAATTGGGAAGAGGAAGTTTACCACTGGCGAGGTCTATGCAGTTTACCGCTCCCTCTGCAAGAAAGTGGGGCTTGATGTGCTGACGCAGAGAAGGGTGAGTGACCTCATAAGCGAGCTTGACATGATGGGCATAATAAACTCCATAATAATCTCCAAGGGTAGATATGGGAGGACGAGGGAGATAAGAATAGATGTGGATCCCGAATCTCTGAAAGAGGTGCTGCTTGAAGATTACAGAATGGAGATTCTGAACAGCATCGAAAAGAGCCTGAAGAGCACAATTACACTGGAGCTCTTCGAGTGAGTTTTGAGGGTTTGACCACGTTATTTCCCAAAAATCCGGCACATTACTGGGTCTTCGCCAAACAAGTTACCTGAGTAAACCAGAGCTCTATACCTGCATCCCCCTCTGCACTCCAGCCTGAACTCGCACTGGCACTGCAGTTCATCAATTGTCCAGATGTATTTCTCTTTCAACCTTTCCCAGCATGTCTTCAGTCCATCTCCAACAGACCCAACGGCCTCGTCCTCAAAGAATCCACATTTGGAAACCATTCCAGAAGGGGAAACGGATGCGAAATGTGCACCACATGCAAAACCGCCACTACCCTCATGTCCCAGATCCCCAAACCCGTATTTTGACATTATTTCAGCCGCAATATTAAAATCAGGGACAACATTCTCTAGAGTCGTTGGATAGTCTATTGCCCATCTTATAACGCCGCATTCTGAAAGCATGGTGCTAAGTTTCTCGAATTCTCCTAGGTTGTATTTTGTGACCATAGTGGAGACGGAAACGTCAACTCCGGCATTTACAAGCGTTTTCACAGCCTTCATTGCTGCTTCGAACTCCACACCCCTCAGCCTTTCATGACCCTCAATGCCATCAATGCTGACCTGAACTTCATCTACAAGCTCTTTCAGCCTCTCAGCTTCTTTTTCCCCAATCAAAAGGCCGTTGGTGAGCAGAACAATCCTGAAAGGCTTCTTTCTTGCATACTCCAGAAAACTCCATATCTTTGGGTGGAGAAGTGGCTCTCCTCCAGAAATCATCAGCTTCAAACCACCAATAGCGTAAAAATCGTCAACAGTCTTTTTAAACGTCTCAAAATTCATAAATTCCCTTCTCTGATGTACATAGCAGTGTTCACACTTCAAATTGCAGAGCCAGGTTACATTTACAAGCAAATAGCGAAGCGACGGCTCTTCAGCAGAGATTACTTCAATATCCCGCCTCTCGCCTCTCTCAACTAAGAGCCCTTCAGAAATCAAAAAATTGAGAAAATCTTTATCTACTTTACCGATTTCAACAAACCTTCCATCACAACTCTTCAAAAAATCAAGAGCTTCATCATCCAGTTCGTAAAGCTCATCGTTTGCAGCGTTGTAGGCGTAGGGCCCATCAAACACTCTTAACAACACTCTGTCCGCAAGACGTAGATGCGGCAAGTTTCACGTCCTCCTCGGTAATCTTCCCAGTTTCAATAAGATGTCTTAGTATTTTAAAGGCTGCACACTCCAGCCCCACATCACTCGGTTTATAGAACTCGCAGTGATAACAAATCAGCTCAATATGGTTGGTTCCTGTCATGGTAATCAACACTCTCTTGTCATCATGCGACCTTCAGCACGAAACATTGCACTTGCAGATTCCGACCACTCTCTTCTCAACTTTTTTCACCTTCATGCATATCACCCACTGATTAGTTGTGGAGCAAATATATAAAATTTACTTATCAAATTTTTGATAACTGTTAACATCCATTAACACTTAATATGATTTTCTTGATACCGGAAAGGTTTAATACAAAATTATAAAATTTAGTAAGCATGAGAAGAATCCTGGTCTGTCCAGTTTGCAATTCCACCGAAATTGAGCTTGATGCTGGCGGATATACTGGCAAATACTACTGCAAGAAGTGCGGTTATGTGGGAAGCTACGTGCTTGAGATGACTGAGGGTGAATACAGAGAGATGATAGAAGGAGAAGAAGGGGAAAGGCACAAAGATTCGCATAAGTGAGATGCTTCTCAAAAATTTCATAAGCTATTTATATCGCATCGCTCCAAGTTCTCCATGGAAAAAGTCATTCTCCACGCCAAGAAAGGAGGAGTTTCGGTAATTTATGAGGAATCCAAATCTACTCTGACATTTCCGGCTGATGTTGCATCTCCTTCAGCCGTTGCATTCCTTATGAGGAACTGCGATGAATTGCGAGTCGCTCTTCCTTGGAGGATTATTGAGAGACTCGGCCTGAACCGCTTCCGCTTTTATGGAGGGAATTTCATACCCATCGATATCAAGACCAACGGATTTTCTGCTGAAGAGAGGGCGAGATTCATCAAAGACCTTGTCAGTGGGGAAATCAACGCTGGCAACATAATATACCCCGGAAGAATTTTCGTGGAGGAGGTCAAAGAGGGTGGAGTTCTGGAGAGGCCGGGGTTTGGCGAAGCAGCAATTGACGTTGCAAGAATGGCGGGGCTGAGCCATTCAGCAGTTTACGCTTATCTTATCACCCCGGATGGAGAGGTAGCAGGCAAGGAGTATGCCCTAGATTTTGCAGCAAAACGCAACATTCCAGCCATCTCCATTGAAGAGCTAATCTCCTACAGGCTTCGGAACGAGAAGTTGGTGGAGAGGGTCGTTGAGGCTTCGCTCCCCACAAAGTTCTACGGAGAGCTCAGAGCTGTCGGATATAAAACTCCCTTGGGCGAGATAATGGTAGCTGTAAAAGGGGATGTGGGTGAGGGAGATGTGCTGGTCAGAATACATTCAGAATGCCTGACTGGAGACGTGTTCCATTCTCTGCGGTGTGATTGCGGTGATCAGCTGGAAAGAGCTCTTAAAAAAATTGATGAGGAAGGGAAGGGAGTTGTAATTTACATGAAGGGGCATGAGGGAAGAGGGATCGGGCTGATAAACAAGCTGATGGCGTACAAGCTGCAGGAGGAGGGAAAGGATACCGTTGAAGCCAATATAGAGCTTGGTTTCCCACCAGATATGAGAAGCTACGGCATTGCAGCCCAGATTTTACTGGATTTGGGGGTGAAGAAAGTAAGGCTGATGACCAACAATCCCCTTAAGTTAGAGGAGCTCAGGATGTATGGGCTAGTGGTGGACAGAGAGCCCATCGAGGTTGAGCCCTGTAGCGAAAATCTTGGTTATCTGAAGGCGAAGAAGGATAAGATGGGGCACATGCTCTGCATAAACGATTGAACGAACGACTGAACCTCAGCTCTGCTTAGCCTTCCACTCCAGATAATTGCAGTAGGGGCAGCCCAGATCCCAGTACCCCTTCTTCGTTTTTATCTTCACCATGTTTATCTCGTGCTCTTTGCATTTCTTTGCTGTGACGTAAAGGCTGCCGTTTTGTGGCAAAGGTAAAGTAAACCTGCAATCGGGGAAGCCGCTGCACCCAATAAACCTCTTTTTGTCTTTCGTCCTTCTCACCACCAGCTCTCTGCCACATTCAGGACATTTGCCGATTACGTTGTCCTTTCTGACGCCCTCTTTGAGGTTCTTTGACAGCTCACTGAGGTTCGTGCTCTTCAGAATCTCTTCCAGAAACTTCACCGACTCCTCAACAACGTAGTTCTGCTGAATTTTGCCCTCAGCTATTGCGTCCATGTCCTTCTCAAGCTTTGCAGTCATGTCGGGGAGCGTTATGGTTTCAGCATTGTTTTTCAGAGCGTCAATTACAGCGAAAGCCGTCTGCGTCGGACGTAGCGGATTACCGTAAACGTATTTCCGGCTGTAAAGCTTCTTGATGATCTCATGCCTTGTGGATTTCGTGCCAAGCCCTAGCCTCTCCATTATTTTGATGAGATTCCCTGTTGAATACCTTCCGGGAGGCTTCGTTTCCTTCTCCACCAAGTCCTTTTTCAGAATTTCGAGTATATCATTTTCAGCCATATCGGGAAGAAAAGATTCTTCGGCCTTGGAGTAGATGTAGATAGCTCTCCATCCCGCTCTAATCAGTTTTCTGCCTGAAGCTCTGAACTTCTCACCGTTGGCATCTATCTCAGTCGTTTTGACATCCCATATAGCTGTTGGGGCAAGTGTTGCTAGGAATCTTCTTACTACAAGCTCATATATCCTCCACTCATCCTTGCCAAGGTCATTTTGCGTTGCAACGGCAGTGGGATATATCGGTGGATGATCTTGCGTCTCCCTTCTGCCCTTTGATGGCACTATTTTTTCCTGAGAGAAGACGATTTCAGCTTCTTTTTTGAAGGGGCTGTTTGGGCTCAAGAACTGCTTGGCCATCCCAATAACATTGAGGGTTTTTGGATAAACGGTGTTGTCGGTTCTTGGATATGAAATGTAACCGTTCATGTAGAGGTTTTCGGCAATACTCATGGCTCTGTCCGGACTCATGAACTTGCTTGCCTCCCTCAGAAATTCCGTTGTGTTGAAGGGTATGGGCTTTGCCTCCTCTTTGGTTGATTTAACGAATTTTACTACTCTTGCCGTCTTCCCTATTTTTTCAAAGGCTTTCTGTGCCTCTTCTTTAACCTCAAACCTCTTAACGTGCTTCGCCTCGAATTCGCCATTTTCATGCCTGAACCTTGCAAAAATCTCCCAGTAGGGTGTTGGGACGAAATTCTGAATTTCTTTCTCCCTTTCAACTATAAGGCGTAAGGTGGGTGATTGAACTCTTCCAACGCTCAGAAAGTCCTTCCCCAGTCTGCCTGAGGACAGAGAGATCATTCTGGTGAGAACTGAACCCCATATGAGATCTATGATTTGCCTGGTCTCAGCCGCCTTCGCCAGATTGATGTCAACGCTGGTGCGATTTGAAAAGGCATTTTTGATGTCTGCAGGAGTTATGGCGGAATATTTGGCCCTATCAACCTTAACTGCTGAGTTTACCTCCTTGATGATTTCAAGAGCCTCAAAGCCAATGAGCTCACCCTCCCTGTCATAATCCGTTGCAATGGTGACTTTCGAAGCTTTCCTGCCCAGCTCCTTCAGGAGTCTCGCTATCCCCTTTTCCTTCACCTCCTTGACCAGCTCGGCTCTCAGGAGGGATTGAAGTGGAACTCTCTGCCAGCTCTGATATTCTTTCGGGAAATCGAGCTCAACAATATGGCCTTTAAGCCCGAGAACATAAGCGTTATCTGATGGAGAGTGGTAGATGTTTATGCCATATTTTCTCTCCCTCTTAACATCCTTAAAAAGGATTGAAGCTATCCTGCGGGCAGTATTATCCTTTTCAGTTATTATGAGCCAGCATCCATCCATTGCCCTGAAGTGCAAAACCACGGTTTAATATCTTTCTGTAGTTGGAGGTTCACCTTTTCTGTGATGGGAAAGGATGGGGGAAGAATGGGGGGAAATATCAGGTGGTTGAGATCATCTGAAAGCATCTGAATCTCGGCATAAAAGAAGAGAAACGAAAAAGACCTTATATAACAATGGCATAATTAAATTGTGGACGGGAAAAGGGCTGCCCGATATCTGGACAAACTCAGACACATGGAAGAAAGAATTGGTGACATCCTCAACTGGATAAATGAGGCCAAAGAGGATAAGAAGTCGAGATTGGCCGTTTATAAAGCTGCGCAGGAAGCTGTTGAAGCTGCATGCGATTTGGTGGCCATGTTTCTGAAAGATTCAGGATATCCTCCTAAAGACGACTATACAAACCTCCAGAAATGGGGAGAGCTGATGGATGAAGAGCTTTCAGGCTGTTTAAAAGTTGCTAATGGTCTGAGAAATAGACTGGTTCACCACTATAACGGGTTGAACGACAAACTCGCTCTCGAATCAATAGTAGAGATTATTCCGTGCCTTGAAGAGTTTATCCGGGTGATGGAGTTATGGTTGAAAGAGAGAGTGCAACCAGAGTAGCCAGAGACTTTGAATTTCTGAAAGACAGGGTTCTTGCAGTCCTCATATTTGGTTCAAAAGCAATAGAAGGTGAAGAGGGTAGAGACACTGACATATGCATAGTTGCCCCGGAGGGCTTTGATATAAAGGAGGTCTTCAGACAGGTAGATGTAGCCGGAAAGAAGTACGATGTCTGGCTTTTTGAGGAACTTCCGCTGTACATGAAAATGGAAGTGATTGAAAGGCATGAAGTTGTGTTTTGCAGAAACATTCTCGAACTTTATGAGTATTTTTACCAGTTCAGAAAATTGTGGAAAGATCAGAAAAGGAGAAATGAGGTAACCAGAGAAGACCTAAGACGCATGCTTCGACGTGTTTGATTTGTTTTGGATTTTGGTTAAAAAAGATCAATAACGGAGATTAAAAACGACTTTTTATCCCTCCCACCCAGCCCTCCTCCGTCCCTGAGCTTCATCTTAGCGTTCATTAAGTCAAACTACTTTAGCTTTGAGACGCGGGTAGGCTAGCAATTCTGAGATTTCGCACATTTGATTGGCTCAGAATTTCCAGAGGGCATCTATCCCCTCTCCAATAAGATTGACAAAAATGGCAACGAAACACTTAAATAGCCTTCTCCTTTAATACGGGAAAAGTCTCTAAATTTAGGATTGTGCAGATAAAAGGGGATTCGCAAACATGACAAGTGTGAGACTATCAGGGTGATGAAATGAAATTCGGAGAATTCGGAGGGAGATTCGTTCCCGAAGTCCTTATACCTCCGCTGGAGGAGCTTAAAAAAGCATATATGGAAATCAGAGAGGATGATGAGTTTCAGAGAGAGCTTGAGCATTATCTTAAAAATTATGCTGGCAGGCCCACCCCTCTTTATTTCGCCAAGAATTTGACAGAGAGGGTGGGAGGGGCCAAGATATACCTGAAGAGAGAAGACCTGCTCCACGGAGGGGCCCACAAGATAAACAACACCATAGGCCAGGCTCTGCTGGCCAGGAAGATGGGGAAGAAGAGGCTGATAGCAGAGACAGGAGCTGGTCAGCACGGCGTTGCCACAGCCATGGCTGGAGCCCTTTTTGGAATGGAGACCGAGATATACATGGGAAGCGAAGACGTTGAGAGGCAGCGAATGAACGTTTTCAGAATGAGGCTGCTCGGAGCAAAGGTCATACCTGTTGAGGGCGGCACGAAGACGCTGAAAGATGCAATAAATGAGGCGCTGAGGGACTGGGTGGCAAGTTTCGAGACGACCCATTACTTAATAGGCTCGTGCGTTGGCCCCTATCCCTATCCCGAGATGGTCAGGGATTTCCAGTCGGTCATAGGGAGAGAGGCGAGGCAACAGATCCTCCAGATTGAGGGGCGTTTGCCTGATGCGGTTGTAGCATGTGTTGGAGGTGGCAGCAATGCAATAGGTATCTTTCACCCATTTGTGGATGATGACGTAAGGCTCATAGGCGTTGAGGCGGCCGGGAAGGGGATCGATACGGGAGAGCATTCCGCATCGCTTAATGCGGGCAGAAAAGGAGTTCTGCATGGCATGCTTTCCTACTTCCTTCAAGATGATGAAGGGCAGATAGTCGATGCCCACAGTATTGCTGCTGGCCTGGATTATCCCGGGGTTGGTCCTGAGCATGCCTACCTCATGGAGGAGGGCAGGGCCGAATACGTCGCTGTGACAGATGATGAAGCTTTGAAGGCTTTCGTTGAGCTTTCGAGGGCTGAGGGAATACTTCCAGCGCTGGAATCTGCCCATGCAATTGCTTATGCGATGAAGATTGCGGCTGAGATGAGCAGGGATGAGATTGTGGTGGTCAATCTGTCAGGGAGGGGCGATAAGGATCTTGGTGTGGTGATGGATGCCGGACTCGCTGGAGGGCTTTGAAATGATAGGTAAATCAGGTAAATCACTCATAACCTTCATAACTGCCGGTGATCCCAGCAAGAATGCGACACTCAATTTCATGTTGGCCATGGAGGAGTATGCGGATGTGATAGAACTAGGCATCCCCTTCAGCGACCCGATGGCGGATGGCAAAGCGATTCAGAAAGCAAATTACAGGGCTCTGAAAGCAGGAATTAAGTTAAGTGACGTTTTTGATATCGTTAGAAGTTTCAGAAAGCATTCAGAAAAGCCTGTTGTGCTCATGACCTACTTCAATCCCATTTACGCCGTGGGAATCGAGAGATTCGTGAGAGATGCCAGCGAAGCAGGGGTCAGCGGGATGATTGTCGTTGATCTGCCACTGGAAGAAGCTGGCGGGTATCTGGAGATGTGCGAGAAGTACGGGATCGGAACGATCTTCCTGGCGGCTCCAAATACTTCAGACGAGAGGCTCATGGCGATAGACGAGGTTTCCGAGTTCATTTATCTTGTTTCAACTTACGGTGTTACCGGAGTGAGAGACGAGGTGCCACCAATAGCCTTTGAGGCTCTGAAGAGGGTGAAGAAAGTCTGCAGGAAGCCTGTGGCTGTTGGATTTGGTGTGTCTAAACTCGAACATGTCAGAAAGCTGATGGATGCGGGAGCTGATGGGGTTGTGGTTGGAAGCGCCATTGTTGAGATAATTGAAAGGCTGGGAGAGGATGCCGCTGAGGAAATTCAGAGGAAGGTTAGGGAGTTGAGGGGGGCGATTAAGAGATAAAATTAGTTGATGGAGCAATCATACAGTCATTCTAAAACAATCATTCTAAAACAATGCTCCCCGATTCCCCTGTTCGCCAGCTTTACGTGGCCATCTTTTTATCCTTTTTATCCCGCCCACCCATCCCCCCTTCGCCGTCTCTGAGCTTTGTTCTGGAGATATAGGCGACATAATAAACGCCAACATAACTCTGTCTCCAGTAGTTGAAAGAGAACCAGTCTCAAAAACTGAAAGCGACAAAGGCATCTCAGAGAAATACAGGATAAAAGTTCCTGTCTATGCGGAATTCGAGGGTAATTCAACTATACTCGTGCGATTTGAGGTGCGATCCGGCTTCAAAGCCCTGCCTTTCCTCTTCACATACACGATTCCATGGGAACCGAGATACGGGTGGAAGGCCTATGCCGGATACAAGACCATCGAGTTCAGAATAAGCTCTAAGAGCTGGCAGGTCGTAGAGGGAGAAGAGAGAGTCAGTGTCCGATTTCAGTAAATATTGGTTGGATTAAGGTGGTTATTGTCACATTTAGCGATAGGGTAAAGGTTCTTCCAAGAAAAGGCAACATTACGAAATATTATACTCTATAGAAGGTTGAAAGGTCAATGAACAGGAGAAGATGCGAGGATTGCTGAAATATGCACATTTGACGACCATTTCAACTTTTTACTGGCTCAGAGCTTCAATGTATCTGTTAATCTCTCCTCTGAGCATCGGACCGTGTCCCGGAGCAATTATATCTATTTCTAGGCCCTCAATCTTTTTAATTGCGTTAGCCAGATTGGATTGCTCCCCGAAATTGATCCTGCTGTAGGATTTTAACGCCTGAATTATATCACCCTCGGCAAACAGTCTCCATTCCGCGTTGGGCTGGGTGTATATCCCGAAGGCATCGGCTGTGAACAGAATCCTGTCAGTTGCATCATAAACGAACATGCTATCCGGTTTGCACAGATAGGGCGCGTAGATGAACTTCAACTTCCTCCTTCCAAGCTCCAGAGTGTCCCCATCCTTCACAACCATGACCTCCGGTCTTATTCCGTATACCAGCGGAAGCCTCAGAGCGGTAAGCTCGGATGCAACGACCTTTGCGTTCTTTGCAGCTTCAAGAACTGGTGCAAGTCCGCCGCAGTGGTCGATACAGTTGTGCGTCAGAATGATGTAATCGATGATCGAGGGGTCTGCAACCCTCTTTATGTTTTCCAGCATTGCGTCTCTCGTCCCGATTGATCCGGTGTCGATAAGCGCGGTCTTTTCATCCAAAATGAGGAATGCATTCAGGGAAGTGCCTGCCGGAGGTACAGGCACGCCAACCCAGTATGTCCCACTCACAATTTCGTTCATTTTCTCGCCTCCTAAATTAAACTATTAATAATTTCAAACTTCTTCCAATAAGAATTTTATGTATTAATTTCCAGAATTAGAAATATTTTTTGGTGTGGGATGGAGATTGCGTCCATGGCACCTTCCATAAGTCCGAAAAATTTAATGAAATCCGGGATTTTTTTCTTTCTAAATTACGGAGTCGTGGCAGGAATACTGTCAATTATTTTCTGGCTTAAGGGGTCTGATTCTATTTTTCTTCTCAACGCTCCACCCATTTGGATCGGTGACGCCGTTTACAATCTGGCCATAGACTATATCGGCGACCCCAGTTCCCCGCAAGCCCACCACACGATACCCTGGGCGTTGAGGATTCCTCAGGTGTATTTTCTGATGTCTGTGATGTTCTGGAGCCTGGTTGGAGCTATTTTTGCCTGGATGAGGGCAAGGAAGGATGCAGAGACACTATGACTATACTGAATGGCAGAGAAGCCTTTAACCCAACCAATCTGATATAACGAATAATAAATAAAAAAGAAAAATCACTTAACCCCGAGCAAGTTCCTGGCCACAATCAGCTTCTCGATCTCCTTTGCCCCCTCGTAAATCTCGGTTATCTTGGCATCTCTGTAGAACTGGTTTATCGGATACTCGTCTATGTAGCCGTAGCCGCCATGGAACTGCAGAGCCCAGTTGCAGGTTTCCACTGCTACTTCTCCAGCATACCACTTCGCCATGGCTGAAAGGGCATTGTCGGGCCTGCCCTGCTCAACCTGTACGGCAGCAGCCCTGTAGGTAAGAGTTCTCGCAGCCTCAATTTTCGTTGCCAGCTCCGCAAGCTTAAACTGGATGTACTGGAATGCTGCCAGCGGGACACCAAAGGCCTTCCTCTGCTTCACATAATCCACGGCCAGCTTGAGAGCACCTCTTGCAATTCCAACAGCCTGAGCAGCAACCCAGACCCTGCTTATGTCAAAGAACTCCATCATGTAGTAGAATCCCTTGCCTTCCTCTCCCACTAGATTATCCTTTGGAACCCTCACGTTGCTCAGGCTTATCTCAGCCGTATCACTCGCCCTGATACCAAGCTTGCCCGAAATCTTCGTAGCTTTGAAACCCTCTCTGTCAGTCTCAACAATGAAGTAACTGATCCCTCTGTGCCTCTTGTTCCAGTCCTCAACTTCCCTTGTCCTTGCGGTAACGAGTATGAAGTCCGCTACAGTGCCGTTTGTTATGAACTGCTTCGTTCCGTTGAGCACCCATTCGTCTCCATCCAGAACCGCCTTCGTCTTTATACTTGCCGAGTCGCTTCCTGCATCCGGCTCCGTATTTGCCATGCCCATGATGGCGTCGCCGCTGCACAGCTTTGGAACCCACTTCTCCTTCTGTTCTTCGCTTCCATGGAGAAGCAGAATTTCGACGCCAAAGACAGGTGTCAGACAGGCCAGAGCGAGGCCAGGGTTGACAGCGGAGAACTCCTCCATCACTATCATCTGCTCAATAGGGCCGTAACCTCCACCGCCATATTCCTCAGGTATGCTTACGGCGTGAAAACCGAGTTTTGCACACTTCTTGACGAGCTCCATGGGATACTTCTCTTCCCTGTCGCACTCAATTGCAAGCTCGGGTGTAAACTCCTTCTCTGCAAATTCCCTTGCTGCTCTCCTTATATCCTCCTGTTCCTCTGTAAATGTAAAACCAATAGCCATACCACCACCTCACAACCTCAAGTTAGCCATTTCACGATTTTACATGGCATTTTATGTTGTGAAGTAGTATAAAATTCTTTTGGGGTGGATAAATTTACAGAGAGCTTTTAGAGGAACTAGAAAAGTTTAAATAGTTGGAATTCAGAAACCAAAAAAAATCATGACAATTTTCTAAGTATATTAACCTTACTGGTTTCCATTTTGCTTTAAAAGGCTGAAAATTCGAGAAAGGCTTATATAATGAAAAATGAGTAAATTTGGTGTATGTCGGAGAACGTTGCCGTTATAGGTGTTGGACATTCCAAGTTCGGAATGAGAAAAGATGTCAGCATTCCTGAGCTTGCTTGGGAAGCAATCAAGCCTGCTCTGAAATCCGCCAATGTTGAACAGAAGGACATTGATTTCTTCGTTGTGGGTAATGCGGGGATGTGGAGTAGCGAAGCTGCAATTCCAGCTTTGATGGCTGAATATGCTGACCTTGCCCCCAAAGGTTCCATGAGGGTTGAGGCAGCATGTGCAACCGGGAATGCGGCGATAAGGGTTGCCTACACAGCCATTCAGAGCGGTGAGGCAGATGTAGTTCTTGTACTGGGTATTGAAAAGATGCAGGAATCGCCGAATCCCAACGTAATAGAGTTGATAGGGAGGTTTGGAAGCTACTTCTGGGAGTTTGAGAACTTCGGCCTGACTTTCCCCGGCTACTATGCCCTGCACGCAACGGCTTACATGGCCAAGTATGGTGCAACTGAGGAAGATTTTGCGAAGATAGCTGTTAAAAACCACTACTACGGTGCCAAAAACCCATTGGCTCAGTTCCAGAAGGAGATAGACGTTGAAACTGCCCTGAAGAGCCCTTATGTGGCCTGGCCCTTCAAGCTGTTTGACTGCAGCCCCATCACCGATGGCTCAGCCTGCATAATCCTCGCAAGCGAGGAGGTGGCAAAGGAGGTTGACGACAAGATATGGCTCATATCTCAGGGAGTTGGGACCGGCACAGCAAACCTGAGCAGGCGTGAGGAGTTCACATCCCTTGCTTCAGCCAGATATGCTGCTGAAATAGCCTACAGGAAGGCAGGAATTGATGTTGACGCCCCATACAAGCATCTTGATGGCGCAAATGTCCACGACTGCTTTACGGCGGCAGAAGTCATAGCATATGAGGATCTCCGCTTCGCCAAGCCTGGTGAAGGTGTGCAACTGATAAGGGACGAGCAGACATACATAGGCGGCAGAATTCCGGTGAACATTGATGGCGGTCTGAAGGCCAAAGGCCATCCAATAGGTGCAACAGGAGTCAGCCAGGCTGTGGAAGCTTACAAGCAGCTCCTGAGCAAGGCGGAACCCGGAAGGCAAGCAGACATCAAGAATGGAAGGTGGCTGGCCCATAACGTAGGTGGAACTGGCCATTACACATACATCACAATCTACGGGCTGGATAAAAAGTGAGGCGTTAGAAAGAGGTGATTTTAATGAAAGAGCTTAAAGAGATTGTTGAAAAGAATATTGCAGAATTCGGCTTTCCTGTTGTGCAGGATGAGAAAAGTAACGCTTTGCAGTGGGTGGATCTGAGGGAGCTCAGACTTCGCTATTTCATTTGCATAGAGAACATAAAGCCCTTCTTTGAAGGCCTTAGAGAGGGCAAGCTCATGGCAACCAAGTGTAAGGAGTGTGGGAGGCTCTTCTTCCCGCCCCAGAAGGACTGCCCCAGCTGCATGGACAGCGAGGTTGAGTGGGTGGAGCTCAAGAAAGAAGGAGTTCTTGAAACGCTCACAGTCCTTTTCGTCCGCCCGCCAAGCTTCTCAGCCTACGACCCCTACACTGTTGCGATAGCAAAGCTCGACGATGGTGTCCGAATCACGGGATGGCTAAAGGGCGATCCGAGAAGTGTGAGACCAGGCCAGAGGGTGAAGGTTGAAGTGAGCAGGAGAGAAAAAGAAGGATATTTAATGTATGAAATAGTTCCCCTCTAGGGGTGATAGAGTGGGCAAAGTGGAGGTAAAGAAGATAGCAGTTCTCGGTGCTGGGACAATGGGTCATGGAATAGCCCAGGTATGTGCAGCAGCGGGTTATGAGGTATGGGTTAGGGACATAAAGCAGGAGTTTCTGGACAGGGCAAAGGCAGCCATTGAGAAGAACCTCCAAAAGGCCGTAAAGAAGGGTAAGATGACTGAAGAGAAGGCAAATGAAATCTTCGGCAGATTGCACTTCACCCTCGAAATGAAGGATGCAATAGGGGGTGCTGATCTTGTTATTGAGGCTGTTCCGGAAGTTCTTGAGCTGAAAAAACAGGTTTTTGCTGAAGTTCAGCAGTATGCCAAAAAGGATGCGATTTTTGCAACCAACACTTCAGGTTTGAGCATTACTGAAATCGGTAACGCCACAGACAGACCTGAGAAGTTCCTTGGGCTGCACTTCTTCAACCCCGTGCCTGTGATGGCTCTTGTAGAAGTGATAAAGGGGGAGAAGACCAGCGATGAAACAATCAAATTCGGCGTGGAATTCGTGAAGAGCATTGGAAAGACGCCAGTAGTTGTTAAGAAGGATGTTCCGGGCTTCATAGTGAACAGATGCTTGGTTCCCTATCTGGCCTTGGCTGTTGACGATCTCGACAGAGGTGTTGCAACAAAGGAGGAGATTGACGCAACGATGTTGTACAACTACGCTTTCCCGATGGGCCCAATCGAGCTTGGGGATTTCGTTGGGCTTGACATCCTCTATCTGGGCAACGAGCAGTGGGGGCTTGTTCCAACGCCAAAGGTTCTGAAGGAGAAGTTCGAAGCAAGAGAGCTGGGAGCAAAGACGGGCAAGGGCTTCTACGACTGGAGTGCTGGAAGACCGCAGATACCGAAGGAGCTAGCAGGAAAATACGATGGTCTCCGCCTAATTGCCCCAATGGTGAACATAGCCAGCGGTCTGATTGAGATGGGGGTTGCAGATGCCAAGGAGATCGATACCGCAATGAAGCTGGGCACAAACATGCCCAAGGGGCCGTGTGAGCTTGCCGATGAAATTGGGATAGATGCCATCGTTGCAAAGCTTGAAGAGTTGCAGAAGGAGAAGGGATATGACATCTTCAAGCCCACTGAACTAATCAAGAAAATGGTTCAGGAGGGCAAGCTTGGAAAGAAGACTGGAGAGGGCTTTTACAGCTATACTGGAGCCAGTTACCAGAACATAGTCATTGAGAAGCTCGGAGATGGTATTGCGAAGCTCGTTATCAACAGGCCCCACAGGCTGAATGCTCTAACAGTTGAAACCCTCGACGAGATCGTGACGGCTCTGAGGGAGCTTGAAAACGATGATGAGGTTAGAGTGCTGGTGATAACGGGAGCCGGCGACAGGGCTTTCTCTGCAGGCCTGGATCTCCAGGCAACTATGCAGAGCAACGCCCTTGTACCCTCAGTGGCCATGATGCTGGCAGCCAAGGGACAGGCAGCCTTTACGGCCATCGAGAAATTCCCCAAGCCGGTGATTGCCGCCATAAACGGATATGCCTTTGGTGGCGGTTGCGAGCTTGCAATGGCCTGTGACTTCAGGATAATGTCAAAAGCCGGCCAGATCGGACTGACGGAGCTTGCTCTGGGCATCATACCCGGGTGGGGTGGAACCCAGAGGATGACCAAGATACTCGGCATAGCCAAAGCTAAAGAGCTGATTATGCTTGCAAAGAGGCTGAGTGCAGACGAGGCTGAGGCTGTAGGGCTCGTCAACAAGGCTGTTGATGCAGATAAGTTCTGGGATGAAGTGATGAGCCTTGCAAAGCAGCTTGCTGCAGGAGCTCCAGTGGCGCAGAGAGTAGCTAAATACGCCATAAACTTCGGCCAGACGCTGCCTGTTGAAATTGGCCAGGCTCTTGAGGCTGCATACTTCGGAATTGTCACGTCAACTGAAGACGTAATCGAGGGCTTCAAGGCATTCTTCGAGAAAAGAAAGCCAGAGTTCAAGGGCAGGTAATGGCAGATAATGATAAATCGGTAAATGTTGAAAACAACATTATTTTTAATTTTAATTGAAAAGCAAATCATTTTAAAACGTTAATTTCAACTGCAGTGGGGAGGTGGATGATTTGAAAATTATCGTGCTGGCAAAGCATGCAGCAGACCCAGAAAGCGAGATTCATGTGGGAAGCGATGGAAAGAGCGTTGATGAAAGGGGATTGATTTTCGATATCAACGACTGGGATCGCTACGCCATTGAAGAGGCCATCAGGCTCAAGGAAGCTCATGGTGGAGAAGTGGTGGTTGTAGGAGTAGGCAGCAAATGCGAGGATACTCTCAGAAAGTGCCTGGCTATGGGAGCCGACAGGGCAATAAAGATACCCGTTGATACCGGGCTTGACTCCTATCAGACTGCTGAGGTTGTTAAGGAGGCAATTAAGGATGAGAACTTTGACCTCATACTCACCGGCCTGATGAGTCAGGATTACAACAACGCTCTGACAGGAATCATTCTGGCAGGGATGCTCAACATTCCATTTGCAACGGCTGTTACGGAGATAAAGGTTGAGGATGGCAGGATAGCTGCAAAGAGGGAGCTTGAAGGCGGACTCAGCGAGGAGGTAACGCTACCCGTGCCGTGCCTGCTCACGATCCAGTCAGGTATTAACGAGCCAAGGTACGTCTCCATCATGGGTATAAAGAGGGCAAAGACGAAGGAGCTGAGAGAAGTCAGCGTTTCACCAGCAACGAAGAGCCTTGAAGTGGAGAAGATGTATCTCCCGCCTGTCAAGAAGGCAGACATGATTACCGGCAGTGCTGATGAAGTTGCAGAGAAGTTGATTGAAATATTCAAGGAGAGGGGGTTGCTGTAATGAGGGTTTTTGCGGTTGCAGAACACAGGAGGGGTGAGCTTAACCCCATAAGCATCGAGCTGCTAAATCTTGCCAACTCAATAAAGGGAGACGGCACAAGCGAAGCTATTGTGATAGGAAGCGATGTTTCAGCCTATGCAGAGGAACTGGCAAAATACGCTGACAAGGTGTGGAAAATAGAAGATGAAAGCCTTGCAGAGTATAATCCAGAACTCTACGTGGATGTGCTCATGCAACTCTTTTCAAAAGAGAAGCCCGACATTGTTCTCGTAGGGAACACCGCCATGGGTTCAGAATTCGCCCCCTATCTCGCATCAAAACTCAACGCTCCTGTAGTCACAGATGCTGTGGGCGTTGATGTGAGTAATGGCATTAAGGTTTCCAGATACATCTTCCAGGGCAAGCTGATGGTGGATGTTCTGCTGAGAGAAGCCGACACGTATGTTATAACCATCAGGCAGGGTGTCTTCAAGGAAGAGCAGGAGGCAAGTGGAGGGATAGTGGATGCGGGAATAAAGCCCAGTGTTACTCCCTCAAGGCAGTTCGTGGGCTTTGTAGAACCAGAGGTCGGAGAGGTTGATATAAGCCAGGCTGACATCATCGTTTCGGTTGGCAGAGGTATAGAGGATGCTTCTAACATCGAGCTGGCTGAAGAGCTGGCTTCGCTGCTTGGCGGTGTTGTTGCAGGAAGCAGACCGGTGATTGACAACGGATGGCTGCCCAAGGACAGGCAGGTTGGTATCTCAGGCAAGACTGTGAAGCCGAAGCTCTATCTGGCTCTGGGCATAAGCGGAGCATTCCAGCACATAATGGGTATGAAGGACAGCGAACTGATAATCGCCGTAAACAAAGATCCTGAAGCGCCCATCTTTGGTGTGGCCCACTACGGAGTGGTTGGAGACATATTTGAGATTGTTCCAGAGCTGGTGGAAAAGCTCAGGGAGGCAAAGGGTTAAAAAGAGTTTCACCAATTTTATTTTCTTTTTGAATCATTTATCGTGTTTGTTGTTTGTTCTTGGTTTGGTCAATTTTATTAACTGAGTGATTGGCAAATGTGTCCTACTGATATTGAAGCCTTGTCAAACAATCCTGCCAAATCATGCCAAAATATATTTTATTCAGTCCCATTCTCCTCTTCCTGAATGCTTTCGGTTATCATCGCAGCATACCGGACTAAAGGTCTTATCGAGGAGAATCTGAAGAAGCTGAGAAATTTCGGTAATATTGAGATCATAATTGCAGCAGATGAGCCCGACGAAGAGCTGCTGAACCTCATCGCAGAGAAGGGTCTGAAGGCCAGTATAAGCAGCCAGAGGAGAGGGAAGTGGAGGGCTTTGAATGATGCCGTAAAGCTGGCATCCAATCCCTACATCCTGTTTCTGGACAGTGACACTCTGATAGAGAGTCTTCCTGAGAACTATACAGAATTTGATGCTGTGGAAATTAGAAAAGAGGTTTTCCGGGACGGTTTCTGGAGCTGGCTTGTGAATATAGATTACATGAACATGTTTATGGCGGCGAAGCTGGCTGAGAAGCTGAAGGGTTGTTTGGGCCTTAATGGAGCAGCTTTTATAGTCAGAAAAGACGTCATCCAGGAGCTTGGTGGATTCAATTCAACTGTGACGGAAGACGCTGAGCTTGGGGTCAGAATCGCATTTAATGGCTATCGCTTTGGCACCGGTGGTAAAGCTGTGACAAAGGCTCCGGATTTTACAGGATGGCTCAGGCAGAGAAAAAGGTGGGCGGCTGGAGGGGCGGAGATCGTGCTAAACTACTTCTGGGACTTCTTAAAGAAGCCCCTGCTCACCCTGCCTGCCATGATACTGATATTTCCTGCTTTAATTGGACTGATGATTAACCTGATTCTGCCGGACAATCTGGGTTTGAAGATCGCATATCTGCTTGTGCCCCTGATTTACTTCCTACCCACTATTTTCTCCACTTTTATCCTCATTGCCGTCCATCACCTCTATTCTCTGCAAAACTTCGTTCAGTTAGCATTTACATTCCTAGCGTGGTGCATTTTCATGGCTCTGGCGGCCAGAAAGCTTAGATGGGGTGTGAATCTGGCAATGCTGCTTGCGATGCTGCCCTTCTACTTCCTGATCTACTCCCCGCTGTGGACAATGCTGTCCCTCACAACTTTCCTCAGAGTTCTGGTGATGAGGTTAACTGGGAAAAGGTACGTGCCCGAGGACTGGGCGGTTTGAGTTTCGGGATGAGTCTTGAACCTGCTAGCACCACCAGCCCGTTTTACCAGGGCATGTGGTATTCCTCACATTAATCTGGCCATCGTGGAGGTAGATGACGTAGGTTTTGTTGGTGGCATTTATCCTTAGATACACAGAATATTCGCCATATTCTTCCCCTGTTATCGCGTTAATGAACTTTGAAATCTGCCAGATGTAATAGCTCTGGCCTGATATGATTCTCTCTACTTGAGGGTTGCTCAAGGCCTTATGGAGAACCTCTTCCCTTTCCTCACCCTTCACACCCACCGGGATGACGGTTTTGACGTATGGATAGATGTGAATGTCTGAAATGTTTCCGTTTTCTTTAACGAAGAAGCTAACGTGAATTGCGGTTTTCCAGTCGTTCTTGCCAAAATACATGTCGATATAAAGGGAATTGCCCATCACCCTCTTTTCCCTGATGGTGTAATTCCAGCCTCTGTAAATCTCCAGCTCAGAGGTGTTCAGGGCAAGCTCTACCACTTCCTCATTGCTCAAAGCAGAGAGGTTGAGCTGTCTGCCATGTGCATGAGGCAGAAACTCAGCATCATTTATGCTAATGTTGAACCATATATCTCTTAACTCAATGATTACTGTAGAGTTTGAGAAATTAAACCCCGAATTTCTCTTTCATCTCCTCTGAAAGTTCGATTTTCATTTGAATTCTGGCGGGATACCACTCATTCTTCACAACCCAGAGCTTTTCGAGTCGTAATGTTTTCTCCCATACAATCTCCTGTGGAGGTTTCAGCGAGAGGACGTAACAGTCTTTACCCCCAACTTTCTCCTCTCCTGCCAGTGATGCGTTGTATCCCTTCAGCATTTCAAGTGTAAAGCCAAAAAAGTCCGCGAAGGTTGGCTTGTCGGAGTAATTGATGACCAATTTCTGCTCTCCAGTTGTTTTATTGTAAATCCAGATTCTTGAGCCGTTGGTTATGGTGACGGTCCCGCTGGAAACATGCTCCATTCTTGCCTTATCTGGCTTTTTAAACAAAACCTCATACTGGGTTTCCTAGATTTTTCCCTCACCAATCTCCGTCTGGTAAATTGTTGCCTTATAACTGGATATGCTGCTGTATTTCTCATGCATTCTGTTGAGAATGTCTTCAGCGGCTGGCTTTTCTTGGATGCATCCTTCTAGGAGAGCTGCCAGTATCAGGAGGATTGGTAGGTTTGGCCATATAACCCTGAACCCAGACCTCAAACTCCTCACCTCTCACTATTCTCCTCTAACAATCTAAACTACCTCAACCCTAACCCACCCCTCACTCCTGCGCCCGTCCTCAAACTGCAATAGTATTAGGAAAACATACTCCCCTGCCTTAGCAGAATCATCAGCCTTTATGACCATACCCAGGCTGTAGTAGGCATGGGGCTTAACCATGAGGCATGAAGGCTCTGCAATCAGGCTTACTCCTTCACCTCTCACCCTCTCGGTGCTGTAAATGTCGGCAACTCTGTATACTGACACCCTGACTTTCCCAGGCCCTGCTTCTCCTGTGTAGAGGGTGAGGGTTTCAACTCTCTTCTCCCCCCTCTTTATTCTTATGGACTCGTTGTACTCTATGGTCACGCTGGCTCTGTCCATGAGAGAAAGACCGGGAACCGGTTTTCCTTCAGGCATTACGGCAACCCTCAGCCAGTCATCTATTGTTTCATTTCCAAACTGGGCCCTGACAATCAAATAGAGTCTTTCGAATCTGACTGAAGTTGTGTCTCCTGTTTCCTCACCCCCCACCTTGAAATCAGAGCTTACACTGACAGTTATGTTTGACGCGTATTTCCCGTAAGGCCTTACATGGAATTCGGATGGGGTTACGGTTACGTTAATGCCTTGGGGCATTGGTATCTTTTCGGTTTCAAACATTCCAGCAACTCTGTAAACTGATAATCTTACATTCCCTGACGTGTTGCCTGAGTAGAGGATGTAGGTGGTTTGCCCTCTCTCACCGGGGCTCATGGAGATGTAATTCTTGGAGATACCTCCTATAGGTCTTTCAAAAATGCAGGTTGAAGCTTTGGTTTGCTGGTCTTGTTCTTGAGCTGGGAAGAAATAAGTGGAATAAGTGAGGAAGATGAAAGAGAAGACCAGAATGGTAAAGACGACAATCAGCTTTTTCATAGTTTCACCTGCCTTCTACCAGCAGATGCAACCCGTAGATGAAAAATACAGCCAGAATGACCTTCCCAACGAGTGGAATCGTAAACAGGAAAAACTGGGCATCCCGAATGAAGCTGTCAGTAAGAACTGGAAACAGCAAATTCACAGTCATTTGCACCGCAAATCCGGTAGCTATTATCAATGTACCTTTTAATTGCTTTGTGAGGTACAGGTAGATGCAGTACGCTGGAATCGTGAGCCAGATGAGGAAATTGAACATGGAATATGCAATCAGGTTCATTTTTGTCTCACTCTCGAACTATTCTTAAATCAATCTAAAATGAATTCATCAAACATATAGTTTTTACCCTTTTTGACATGCTTAATCTTATATATTGTTTCCTCATCTCACCTTCTTTAATTGTAAGATCATCCAAAATAGCTCTAACTGCTCTTAAGCTCCGCCTGACGAGGTCAAGGTCTCTTTCTGAGACCTCTCCTGTGGATCAAAATCTCTAGTATCCCTAGCATCTGGAAGTCTACGCCCATAGTGATTGCCAAAATAAAGTCCATTCTTGCAAACAGAAAAAAGGTAAGGATATTGAAATACTTTGCAGCAAATCCGGGAGTGAGTTTAAAGGAAATTGAAGGTGGGTTGAGAATCAGCAGAAGCACACTCCGCCACCACATTGATCTGCTGGAAAAAGAAGGCTGACTGAGATGACTGTAAGAACTGGAAAAGAGAGGCTTGTTTTTCTAATGGTTATCCTACTTGATAAAGACCTGAAAATGATTACCACTCTAAAATCTGATGTCAGGCAGAGTATTCTGGGGTTGCTGGTTGAGAACGGGGGCTTGAAAATGGATGAATATGCTAAAATCCTTGGGATGAGCTACAAAATCGTCCATTATCACTTAAAGACTCTCAAGGAGGCTGGAGCCGTTGACGTGAAGGAGACTTCGTTCAGGCAAGTTCATGGCTGAAGAAACAGGGATAGCTGAGATTAAACAAATAGAACAAATAGATAAAAACAAAACGAAATCCTCAGGGCTCAATCCCAGCATCCACAATCCTGAATTTACAACTTTCCCCTTCTCTCCTCCACCTGTGCTTGATGAGAGTTGCTATCCTATCTCCATTCAGCTTCTCTAAGGCAATTATCACCTTTGAGAGGTGGTCAACCGTAGGGCCACCCAGGGGCTTATCGATGCCATTCCGTATATCCGTAAACATCTGGTTGGTAATGACAGCGGCAAGGTCATGTTTTCTGGCCAAGCCGAGCAAATACGTTAGCTGAGCCGTGAGTTCCCTCTTCACCTTTATCTGCCTCTCCTCATCCTCCAGTTCACTTCGATAGAGAGCAGTTATGGAATCAACAACCACCAGCCTAACTTCTTCCTTCTTACACAACTTTCCTAGCTCTTTTATTGCTGAACTCTGCATTTTGAAGTCGAAGACGTCATAAATGAACACGTTCTCCAGAACTTCCTTATCAACAAAAATCTGCCGCACCCTTTCTCCCGATAGGCCCTCGGTATCCAGATACGCAACCTTTCCGAAATGTTTTGCGGTATTGTATGCAAGCATCAGACAGACTGACGTTTTTCCAGTTCCACTCCCCCCGTATATCTGGGTGATGGTCCCCGTCTCCACTCCTCCTCCAAGCAATGCGTCAAGGCATCTGCTGCCTGTGGGGAGCTTCATGTAGCTCATTCAATCCATCTCCTGATCATTTCGTAAATCTTCCTTAGTGGTAGGCCTGTTTCCTCAGCAATCCTCTTAACATCCTCAAATTCAGCCTTCACCACCTCACCGTCTGGAAAACTCCTCTTCACCCTCACCGAAAACTTCTTGCCTCCAATTTTCACCTCTTTGATTTCCTCATTCCTGTGGGCTTTCACGCGATGGTGAATCGGGATAATTCTGACTCCCAGACTCCCTGTCTCCTCCATCATGATTTTTGCAACTTCTTCACTTCTCTCAAGGCTGGAAATTGCCTTCAGAATTATCGATGGTCTCCCCTTCTTTCCATAGGTAGGAATTGCTGCCACATCGTATGCGAGAGATGCAAGCTTTTCCAAGGCGTAGCCAATAACTTCCCCGGTTGCATCATCCACATTGGTTTCAATAACAACAATGGAATCATGCAGGGCAGCGCTGGCAAGAATCAGCCTTAAAACGTTTGGAACCTCGCCTTCTCTATCTCCAGCCCCATAGCTCACCTTTTCGACGGTGAATGGCTGTCTGAATGTTCCTTCTGAGTAATAAGCAAGTATGGCTGCTGCCGTAGGAGTAAGAAGTTCCCCTTCTCCACCGTGAATAACTTCAATCTTGCTTTCTGAAATTATTTCAAGGGTTGCAGGAGCAGGAACTGGATATTTCCCATGAGAAAACTCCACAAACCCGCTGCCAAGCCTTACAGGAGTTGTGAAAATTCTATACCCTCTCTCCTTCAACTTCCTGATTCCCGTAACAGCAGCGACGATATCGAAGATTGCATCATCACTCCCAACCTCGTGGAAAACAGCTTCCCTGTAATCCCTGCCATGAATCCTTCCCTCTGCTCTGGCAAGAATTTCAAAAATAGCTGCAGCATCCTGCTTTATCTGATCATCCAGTTCTGAAGAAGATAAAATTTCCCTCACTTCTCTGAATGTCCTCTCAGTATCTCCGCCCTTGCTCTCTACATCTACGTGCCAGGCAGAAATTCCCTTCTTCATGACTTTCGATGCCTTTACTCTAACCTCTATCCCCAGAATTTCCGGTATTCTGACAAGATCATCCTGATCAAGGGCAACATCCAGCAGAGACGCCACAATCATGTCTCCGCCTGCACCACTGAAGGCATCAAATATAGCAAGCTTCATCTTCGTCCCTCAATATTTATTTCTTCAATCTCCCAACACCACAAGCCTTTTTATACGGTTCGGTTAAAAGTATTCATGGTGATGGTATGGAAATCATTTTGAAAGTCAATCAGGCTTACCCAAGTGATTCGGGTAGAGGCATTGCCAGGCTTGATCCTGATGCAATGCTTCGTCTTCACATCTCACCTGGAGACATAATCGAGATAGAAGGAAAAAGAAGCACCGTTGCCAAGGTCTGGAGGGCCCCCAAGCGGGATTGGGGCAAAGGCATCATAAGGATTGACAGGTTTATCAGAGAGAATGCAGGAGTGGGAGTTGGAGACAGCGTTAAGGTGAGGAAAGCGGAATACTCAAAGGCCAGAAGCGTTATTCTTGCTCCCCTTCGAAAGATGGATCTGAAGGTTTACGGAATGGATGTTGGAGAGTACCTGAAGCACCAGCTCCTGAAGAGACCCCTGATGGAAGGAGATATAATCCCCTTGGTAGGTGCTCCAGCCATTACAGGTTTCGGGCGCTATCCTCCTCAGAATCAGGCAGTGCTATTCGTTGCCATAAAAACCGAGCCCAAGGGACCGGTCATCATAGATGAGGATACAAAGGTTGTTTATCGTGATCGCCCCGCCAAGGGCTTTGAAAGACTGGGCAGAGCTGGAGTTACATACGAAGATATAGGTGGGCTGAAGGAAGAGCTTCAGAAGGTTAGGGAGGTTATAGAGCTCCCACTCCGCTATCCTGAACTATTCCAACGCTTAGGAATAGAACCACCTAAAGGCGTACTGCTCTACGGTCCTCCCGGTACTGGTAAAACATTGATAGCTAAAGCTGTGGCCAATGAGATTGGAGCGAGCTTCTATACCATAAACGGTCCCGAAATCATGAGTAAGTTCTATGGCGAATCAGAACAAAGGCTCCGTGAAATATTCGAAGAGGCTAAAGAGAATGCTCCCTCTATTATCTTCATAGATGAAATTGACTCAATCGCTCCAAAGAGGGAGGAGGTGACGGGAGAAGTTGAGCGCAGAGTTGTTGCTCAGCTTTTAACACTGATGGACGGGCTTGAAGAGAGGGGGCAAGTCATAGTCATAGGTGCAACCAACAGGATTGAAGCCGTTGATCCAGCATTGCGACGCCCAGGCAGGTTTGACAGAGAGATAGAGATAGGTGTGCCGGACAGAGAGGGTAGATTTGAGATTCTCCAGATTCACACCAGAAATATGCCTCTTGAACCCGAATATGACAGGGAGTTTGTGTTGAGGGCTCTGGATAATCTCAGGAAGAGGTATATTGAGGATGAGAACGATGAATACTTCAGATATCTGGAATTCGCCGCTGATGAAGTGCGAGAGTGCGAGAAAAAGGAGGAAGTAAAGGAAGCAATCGAGCGATCCCTGCCACCGGAGATAATTGAGGACCTTGAAAGGGAGATAATCCGAGAGATGCTAAAGCACCTCGCAGATCAAACCCACGGCTTTGTTGGTGCAGATATCGAAGCCCTATCTAAGGAAGCGGCAATGAAAGCCCTGAGGCGTTACATACCCAAGATAGACTTCAATGAGGATGAAGTTCCGCCAGAAATACTGGAATCAATAAGAGTTACCTTTGACGACTTCAAAGAAGCGTTGAAAGGCATTGAGCCTTCAGCAATGAGGGAAGTGCTGGTGGAGGTTCCCAAAGTCACATGGGAAGATGTTGGTGGACTTGAGGATGTCAAGAGGGAGATTGTGGAAGCGGTAGAATGGCCCCTTAAATATCCTGAGAAGTTCAAGAAGTTCGGCATAAAGCCGCCCAAGGGCGTGCTGCTTTATGGCCCACCTGGCACCGGAAAGACGCTGATAGCGAAAGCGGTTGCCAATGAGAGCGACGCTAACTTCATAAGCGTTAAGGGAAGTGAACTCCTTTCCAAGTGGCTTGGAGAGAGCGAAAAGGCCGTCAGAAAGATCTTCAGGAAAGCCAGACAGGTTGCTCCATGTATAGTGTTCTTCGACGAGATAGACGCAATAGCCCAGATGCGTGGAATTGATGAGGGTAGCAGAGCTGTTGAGAGGGTTGTGAACCAGATTCTGACTGAAATGGACGGGCTTGAGGAGCTGGAGGGAGTTATAGTTATAGGGGCATCCAACAGGCCTGACATAATCGACCCCGCCCTGTTGAGACCAGGCAGGTTTGACAGGCTCGTGTACGTTAGGCCACCAGACAAAAGGAGCAGACTGGCGATTTTCCGCATTCACACCAAGGGTATGCCTCTGGCAGAGGATGTGGATCTTAGTGAGCTTGCAGAGATGACGGAGGGATATGTCGGAGCAGACATTGAAGCAGTTTGCAGAGAGGCTGTTATGCTTGCTCTCAGAGAAAATATGGAAGTGGAGAAAATAGAGATGAGACACTTCCTGGAAGGACTCAAGAAGATTAAGCCAAGTCTCACTGACGCTATGCTGGCCTTCTACGAGCGTTTCGAGGAGAAAGCAAAACAAGAAAGGGCTGCGAAAATTACAGCAAGAACACTCACCGGATATGGCTAACTGGCTAACGTAAAGGTTGACAGATAGGCAAACGTTATATATTCTCCAATTTATTTAACTCAGGTGGTAACATGATATTTGCCAAAAGCCTTGCCAGAAAGCAGGTTTTACTGAGTGATGGGACAGTGGTTGGAGTGGTATATAACGTTACAGCTGATCTGAGGACTGGAGTTCTGCTCAATCTCCTTGTGAAGCCGCAGAACGAGATCTCGGAACTTAAAAAAGATGACGGTCTTTACGTAATCCCCTTTGAAAGTGTGAGGGCTATTAAGGATTATATCGTGGTTGACAGAAAGCTGATCAAGAAATGAGGGACTATCTTTTCCCACCTCTGCTATTCCCTCTTTTCCTGTTGATAATTCTCCCTCTCTTTGCATTAACACTTTTGCTGGCATCTTCAACCACATTTCAGATTCTTTTCGGCATAGATTATGAGGCTGCTATCACCCTTTTCGCTCTTATCGTAATAGGGAGCTTCATCAACATTCCAATTTATGAAAAAGAGGGCAGAGAAGTCGTAAGAAAATACAGCTTCTTCGGCCTACTTTATTACGTGAGATACAGAAACCACATTACCATCGCTGTAAACCTTGGTGGTTGCGTAATGCCATCCATTCTGGCCCTTAAGCTGCTGACAGAGCTTCCAGCACTCCCCTTCGCCATTTCCTTCGCAATTTCCAGTGCCGTCATATATTTCTTCGCCAGACCTATTGAAGGACTGGGAATCGCTGTTCCCATGTTTATTCCCCCCGCAATTTCTGCCTTGGCAAGTTACCTAGCTGCTACTTTTTTCTCTCTTCCCCCCGTCTTAATACCGAAGCTGGCTTTTACCTCAGGAGTTTTGGGAGCGCTTTTCGGAGCCGACATTTTGCATCTGAAGGATATAGAAAGGATAGGCAGCGGTGTTGTCAGTATCGGTGGGGCAGGTACCTTCGATGGAATATTTCTGACGGGCATCTTTGCTGTCATCTTTGCACTAATGGTTTAATTTTTTAATTTTTATCTTTCTGACCTATCTAACTTCACCACAAACTTTTAAATAGGATTTTGAATCTTCCCAGATAATATTCAAAACAATAAAAGTAAAAAGGGAGAAAAATGAAGAACACAACTGAAGAATTGTTGATTGGGCTGATACTGATAGGAGGAATGCTTTTTTTCGCCGTACTTTTCCTTCCCCTGAGCATCGAGTACATACTGGTGACAGGACTGATAATGGCCGTCATGTACGTTTTTGGAGTAATGCTGGGTAAAAGAATGAAATTGTGAAAAGCTCAGAGATACCATTAGCCCACATTTTAGGGGAAAAGGATTTATCAGAGATATTTAAGCTGAGCACATGAAGGTTGCTATTATTCAGCACGTAAAACATGAGCCAGCAGGCTCCATAGAAACTTTCCTTCAGAAAAATTCCATGGGATACGAATACTTCCGCGTTTACGAGGGTGAATTTCCCCAGGGCAACTTCACGCATTACGTGATAATGGGTGGCCCTATGGGAGCTTATGAGGATGACGTTTATCCTTTCATCAGAGAGGAGAAGGAACTGATAAGAAATGCCTACAAAGAGGGCAAAGGGGTTCTTGGAATCTGCCTGGGGGCTCAGCTAATTGCTAGCTCCTTTGGAAAAGCAGTGTATCCATTCAGGAGGGAGGTTGGGTGGTTTGAAATTGAAAGGCTAGAGGATGAGCTTACCAATGGATTGCCAAGCAAGCTGAAGGTCGTCCAGTGGCATAACGACACCTTTGACATTCCCGAAGGGGCAAAACTTCTGTTCAGGGGAGACGAGGTCCTAAACCAGGGATTTAGACTTGGTAAGCTTGTAGCTCTGCAATTTCATATGGAAGTGACAGAAGAGCTTCTCAAACTCTGGGCAAAGGATGAGGGAATCAGCGAGGATGAAAGGCAGAATCTACTCTCAGGGATTGGCAGCATTGAAGAGATGAATACTCAGTTCGAAATACTGCTGGAACGGTTTTTCAGAGTTTGATGTGGATAGGAGTCAGCTCTGCTGAGTTATTGCTCAGTTATTAATCTAAATAATCGGGAGTTAAAGCCATTAAACTGTAGAAATTTCTAATTCAATTATTTATATAAAATAATAAAAAAGAAAGGAAGTGGTAAGGCGCTAAACGTATTTTAATGCATGTTTGGTTTTTGCCTCCAATCTGCTACTACTGCCATACCGTTACATAATTTACAGAATTCTTGACTAACGCTATCTCTAATCATACTTTTAAAACTCAAACTATCAGCTTTAATATTAAAACTAACAAATTGAAAAAAGTTAAATACGAATTCAAAAGTGCTTCAGATGGTATGAATGCCAAAGTTGTTGCTATCAGCATTATTCTGCTATTTGCCATCGCTGTTCTGCTCCCATTCTTTGTAAAAATTCCAGCAGAAGAAGTTCCTAGACGAGAATACGTCCGCATGGGAGACATAGAGATCAAAGCCGAGAAGATTAACGAGAGTCATGCCAATATAAAATTCTTAATTAGCATTTACCGCTCAAAAACCGTCACCAACGCCTCGCTGACCGTAAGCGTGTATGACATGGGAACTAACCTGCTGCTAAAAAAGGTGGAACTTCAGATACCAGAGAAGGGTGGCGAGGGTCTGGAAGAGCTGAACACCACCATCTCCTTTGAAAAGAACAAGAGGTACAACATCGGATTCAGGCTGGAAAAGGATAAGAGAATAGTCGATACCAGATGGATGAGTCTGAGAGGTCTTGATACACTGCTGCCAAAGGAGAAAGAGCTTAAAATGACGTTAAAGGATGTTGATTTCCAGATTCTAAATGTCTTTGACAATGTAACCACCATTAGGGCCAGATTTTATGTTGAGGCCATGGAGGATTACGATGATGCGGTCTTCCACATCAAAGCCATCCAGTTTGAGTCCAATGTGCTGGCGGATGAGAGGTGGATGGAAGTCAGCGTTGAGAAAGGCAAAACTCTTCTGGTGGAGAGCAATCTGACAGTTCCCAAAGACTACAACTATCTGGTAAAGCTTGAGGTCTGGAGGAACGATGCTCTGCTTAAAACGTGGAGTAAGGGTCTGAACCTCGCTCCGACAAAAAGAGTGCCAGAGAACGTGACAGAGGAGAGGGTCAAGTTTGAAGTGAGCCAGTTTGTGAAGACACCCATGCCAATGTACACTCCAACACCTCTACCTGTACCAACGCCGACTCCTACACCTGAATACGCTAAAGTGCAGCCGAAAGCACCCGGATTTGAGATTCTGCTGGCCATGCTGGCCATTGGAGGTGCGATTTTATGGAGGAGAAGATGATGAAGACGACGGAAAAATACAGCCTCGAAGACATACTCAAGAAAATATTTCTTGGAATAGCAGTAGTATTCCTCATTCTCTCAGCATGGGGAGTGTATTCAGCCCTCAACGATGTCATCCGCCTCTGGATAGGCTATAAGCTTGCCCCCGTCTATAAAGCTCTGCTGAACTTAGCCGTGCTGATACTAGCCATCTATATCATCAACCTGCTCGTGAAGGGGAGAGATGGAGAAAGAGACAGCAGAAATGACAGTAATGAAAGCTCTAAGTCAGACCAGAGTTGAAATTCTAAAGGCCTTAAAAGAGAGAAATAAAACGCTGTCTGAGCTGTCCAAGGAGCTTGGACTGTCCAAGGCCACACTCTTCAGACATCTTGTAATCCTTCAAGCTGAAGGAATTGTCAGAAGGATTGAGAACGGAAACAGATTTGTGTACTATAAACTCAGCCAGAAGGGCAGAGAAATTCTTGAACTCATAATATCGGCTGTTATAGCATTTACAGGCTCAATAATTGCATATTTATCCGCTTACAGGCTGTCTGGAGTTTCAGAGCCTCTGCTGGAACTTCCATCTCCTGCTCCAGCAGTCAAATCCCCAGTTATAACCCCGCCTCCAACGCCTACACCCATTCCTGCCCCCAGACCTGCAGGTGGATTTTTACCAGATCTACCAGATCTACCGGAAACCGGATATGGTGCTGAAACAGTCACGTATTCTTCCACCACTTCTTCCATAGCGGCAGCAATTCTGGCCTTTTTGTTTATTTTTGTGATTATTACAATTTCTTTGAAGCTCATCAAAAAGAGGAATAGGATACAAAGAGAAGTTCAGAGACCCGATGCCTGATAGTGTCAGCATAATTACCTCCAACAGTCCCCGAACGGAGTTCGTGCACACCATTGCAAAGCGATGCATTTTTTATTTCGACAAAGATCTTTGTAGCCCTGCCTGATCTCTTCTATTAGCTGATTGGTGCGGTTTCATATATGAACTGACGGGCACGTAATGAGATATGTAGAAGAACTTGTAAGGAGGATATAGGGTGTTAAGTGATGCATCCGGATCATAACTGCATTATAACTGGGATTCAAATGATCAAGCAACCTTTTAATATCGTATTTCTTCAACCTCACCAGCAACAACTTTAAATATCTTGCTACTGCGTGTCACAGTATCAATGTGAGTGAGAGAAGAGGGGTGAAGAGTGTGAAAGTTGAGGAGGCTGGAAGAATATCGGAAATCTCCACCAGCACAATAAGGAGGATGTTTGAAATTGTTGAAACTGCAAGGAAAAAAGGGCTGGATGTTATCAATCTTTCAATTGGCGAGCCTGACTTTGATACTCATCCCCTTATTGTGGAGAAGGCCAGTGAGGCTATGAAGAATGGGTATACCCATTACACCTCCAATTTTGGTATAGAAGAGCTCCGCATAGAAATTGCAAAGCGCTATGAGGAGAGGGGCCGCAACATCGGGCCGGAGAACATAATGGTTACTGCAGGAGCATGTGAGGCTCTGATAAACGCAAGCTTGGCTTTCATCGAGAGGGGCAGCAAGGTCCTAATCCCAAGCCCATCCTTCCTTGCTTACTATACATATGCGAAGCTCTGTGAGGCGAGTGTTATCAACCTCAACACCCATGAAAATGATTTTCTTGTGGATGCAGACATGCTGAATGAAGTTATGAGTAAGGATGTATCCGTGATCTTCCTAAATTATCCCAATAACCCAACGGGGATCGTGATGGATGACAGCGAATTGAAGGCAATTGCTGAAATCGCTGCAGACTATAATGCAGTTGTTGTCAGCGATGAGGTTTATGATGCCATATATTACGATAAAGAGCCTGGAACTCTGGCTGGATTCGAGAATGTTGTTGTGATAAACGCCTTCTCCAAGAGCCTTGCAATGACTGGCTGGAGGATTGGATTTGCGGTTGGCAGCGAAGAGCTGCTAGAGAAAATGCTGAGAATACACCAGATCAATGGTGTTTGTGCTCCAGCCTTTGCCCAGAAGGCTGTTGCAGATGTGATGGTGGAAGGTAAAGACAGGGAGATTACCAAAGAGATGGTTGAGGAATTCAGGAGGAGGAGAGACTACGTTTATACTAGGCTGAAGGATATGGGCTTCGACATTGTTAAGCCTGAGGGTGCCTTCTACTTCTTCCCTGCCTACAATGGAAACGCTGCAGAGTTTGTTGAGAAGTTGATACTTGAAAAAGGTGTGGCTTTAACTCCAGGGATGCCCTTCGGTGAGAATAATGAGAGATTCTTCAGGATAAGCTATGCCACTTCAATGGAGAAGCTTGAGGAAGCAATGGACAGGATGGAGGAGTTTGTAGCCGGATAATCTTCTATCCCCCTCTCCATACTTTTTTGATTTTATGATTGTGAACCATCATAGGTGAATCTTCAAGCAATTAATCTCAAATCCTGTTTGGATTCTAATTTCATCTTTTTACTCTTTAACTTCGGATTTGGAGGTAATTGTCACGTAAAAAATTCACCAAATTTTAAATTAATTGAAGTGAATTATGTTTAGTAAAATTTAAGTATTCTAAATTGATTTATAATTTTGCAAAAACAATTTTGGAAGCGGAAATCCGACTAAAAGGAGCTGTTGAAAATGGCGTGGGATGACTGGGTTTTTGGAATTTTAACAGGTGGGCTGTATAACATTGGTAAAACAGTCTATAAAGCCAGTAAGGCAGCTGAGGCAGCAGGAGATGCTGTGGAAGATATAGCAGAGAGCGCCAGGACGACACCCGCCATCTTGGGCGAGACAGTAGCCAGATTGGAAAGTGAGTGTTGACAGGTCCCTCAACAGCAATCAGGCAATTCTTGATTCTATCTCGGAAAATAGCTTCTACATCAAACTGGGTCTGGGGATTCTGGGAGTCCTTGTCATTGCAAACCTATTTGTTAGTCTGATAGTTCTGATCAGAATTGCTCTTGGACTCTAAAAGCTTGGCTCTAGAAATCAAGGAGGAATACTAATCACATCTGGCACCTATCTTGACCTGCAAACAAACCCCCAAGTAGCCTCATTACCCAATTTATCTGAAATTTCTTTCAATTTCTTTACAACTCTCCCGTCTTTTGTAGTTTTATCTTTATTATTTTCATTTTCTGTATTTTCAGTCATAGTCTTTACCTTTACTTACATCTTTTTCAAAATCAAAACTTAGATAGAAACTCCTTACCCTCCATTACCTCAAAGGCGGGCATACCCTTAAACTTCTCCACTATAAAATCATGCAGCTCTTTAGAATGAGAGGCACAACAATCCTTCAGAATAATGGCTCTGAAATCGTTGCTTATTGCATCAAAGGCGGTAGCAAGAACGCATACATGAGTATTTATCCCTGCAAGAGCCACTACTTCAACACCCAATTCCCTTAGCGTTATGTCAAGGTCTGTCCGGAAGAAGGCGCTGAATCTCCTTTTCTCCACCACAATATCCTCATCTTCCGGCTTGAGCTCGTTAATGACTTCGACCTCTTCAGTCCCTCTGACTGCATGCTTCTTCATGAAATTGAAGATCCAGTCGTTTTCAAGGTAGCTATCGTTGGCAAAAATAATGGGAATGCCCCTTTCCCGGCACCCCCTTATTACTTTAGCCACTTTTGGTATGATTCTCCTGTGCTCCTCTCTGAAGAAGGGTTCATTACCCTTTATCAAATCTATGACTATCAGTGCTGCCTTCACCTTTACCAGACCTTCAAACTTTCCTTCTGTCAATCACCCTCTTAGCCTTCCCTTCAAACCTTGGTAGACTTTCAGGCTCCATTATCTCCACCTTTGGTGTGACGTTGAGGTAACTCTTCAGAGTGTCGGCAACCTTTTTTGTGAGCTGATTTACATCCATCTTATTGTGGAACTCGGGCTTTATCTCAACCTGAATCCTCATGTCGTCAAGCCCAGCTTCATCCCTCTCAAGAATGATCTGATAATGTTCGCTCACTTCATTAACCTGCATCAGTGCATACTCAACCTGACTGGGGAATACATTCACGCCACGAACTATGAACATATCATCTGCTCTGCCCATTATCCTTTCGATTCTCGGATGGTATCTGCCACAGTTGCACTTTTCCTCGATTATGCTGGTTATATCTCCAGTCCTCCACCTGATCATTGGCAGCCCCTCTTTACCAAGCACTGTCACAACAAGCTCTCCCTTCTCCCCTTCACCAAGCTGCTCTCCCGTGTCGGGGTCAATGACCTCTATGAGGAAGATATCTGACCAGAAGTGTATGCCCGTCTTTTCGCTACACTCACACACAACTGGTCCACTTATCTCAGACGTGCCGTAAACGTTTATGGCATCCAGCCCTGTTTTGTCTTCAATCCTCTTTCTGGTCTCCTCACTCCATGGTTCAGCTCCAAAGAAACCAATCCTGAGCTTGGTATCCTTTTCTATGTCTATTCCCATCTTTGCAGCATACTCGGCCAGATACACCATGTAGCTCGGTGTGCAGCATATAACCGTCGAGCCTAAATCCATCATCAGTTCTATTTGCCTCTGAGTATTGCCAGACGAGGCAGGAACGACTGTAGCTCCAAGCCTCTCTGCAGCATAATGGAAACCCAAACCGCCGGTGAATAGGCCGTAGCCATAAGCGTTCTGCACAACATCCTCTTTCCTCACACCAGCTGCATACATTCCCCTTGCTAGACTTTCAGTCCATAGGTCAAGGTCGCCGAAAGTGTAACCCGTTACAGTTGGCTTTCCGGTGGTTCCACTTGAGGCGTGCAGCCTTACAATATGGGACAGCGGAACTGCAAACATTCCGAAAGGATAATTGTCTCTCAAATCCTGCTTCTTCACGAAGGGGAGCTTTGTTACATCCTCAATGCTCTTTATATCATCCGGCTTAATTCCTGCTTGGTCGTAGAGTTTTCTGTAGAAGGGCGAATGATTATATGCGAAGTCTACGGTTTGTCTGAGCTTTTTCCCCTGAAGCTGCTTCAGTTCCTCAGCAGAAAGCCTTTCAACAGCAGGGTTCCAGTACAACATCCCACCTCCACAATATTTTCAATCATTGATAGTTATGGAAAATTACAAAGTAAGCACTATAAATATCTTACTGTTGAAGTTGTAAAAGAAAAGCCGGTCAATTTCAATAATTCGTCAGATTTAAATGTTAAATCCTGAACATTTTCCACACGAACTCTATTTCATCCGGCAGCTCTGATAGCTTCTCTCTGACAAGCCTAAGTCTCTCTTCGTAGCTCAAGCCTGGAAAAAGGGCGTTGGACATGGCAGGGACGGAGTAGAAATCCAATGCCACGTCTCTATGTCCAGAATAGCTGAATGGCTCAATTTCTCCCCCCATTTCCTCAACGAGCTCATCCAGCTTTTTGGATGGGAACACTTCTCTATGTTTTAGCCCAATCGTTTCTAAGGCATTCCTGCCGTTATGGTAGAAACCAACCAGATATGAGCCCGCCACAACTCCACCATCCCTGACAACTCTGAGGGACTCTTTGAGGGCAAGATCAGCGTTGGGAATCAGGAAAATTGATGCGTTGAAGAGGACAGCATCAAAGCTATCATCTTTGAATGGAAGGTGTTCAGCATCCCCTGCCAGTACATGGTCGAGTTTATCTCTCGCTTCTTTCAGCATTCCAATTGATATATCAAGTCCCACGATTTCGGAATCGGGGAGTACATTCCTGAGTATCCCGGTTCCGCAGCCCACATCCAGACAGAAACCCTTCTTAAAATTGGCAAACTCTACCATGTCCTTGGCAAGGGATGTGAAAAATCCATACTTCTCCTCGAACATTGTGTAGGTGGTTGAACTTTCATCGAAATTCTTTTTTATGACGCCCTTCACCTTTACCGACTTTGAACCGCCGGCTATGGCCGGTATAAACACGACTGTGTCGTTGTTACTAACACGAGTCTTTGGAACGTCATCGTGTTTGATGAGAACTCCGTTGACGGAAAAGTTGTAGAAGTGAGGGTCAGACAACTCATCTTTTGCCTGTGGAAATCGTCTTACAAGTTCTTCTATTAATTCAGTGAGGGTAATCTCTTTGCTTAATTCAATCTCCACTTCTTTGCCTATTTTACTGGCCAGCAGTCCGATGAACTTTATCTTCATACTCTCTCCCCATCTGCCAGTGCTTTAATGGTTTCTGAATTTGTTGTGAACTGGACCTATTGTTCTATACTCTATCTCTCCTCCTGCTTTATAACTTCCATATATTTCTCAGAAGAGAGCTTCATCTTTTCTCTGTTCAGCGTTTCGGCATCAACATGCCTCACAGCACCAGTAGAGCAGAACTTGACGCATACAGGATCGCCATTGCAGAGGTCACACTTGACGGGCTTCTTGGTGACAGGATCTAGGAAAGCAGCCCCCAGTGGGCAGGCTATTATGCATCTTCTGCATCCAATGCACTTTTCGTAGTCTATGATCTTGGCTCCCCGTTCATCTTCATAGATGGCATCCACCCTGCACGCTTCAACGCAAGGTGCATCGATGCACTGCATGCAGACAACGGGCAACTCAAGCCCCTCGAACACATCTCTAATCACCCTTATTCTTGCCCTCTCAGGATTGATAACCTTCTCATGTTTTATCGTGCAGACAATCTCGCAATCCCTGCAACCCGTGCAGAGCTCCGGAAAGACCATCAGGAATTTCTCGCCGCTTCCATCACCCATCATTCCACCTCCGGGAAGTTCTTTTCTGGTTTCCCTATGCCGAGTTTTTGCAGTGTCACCTCTTTGGGAACTCCATTGGAATCCCAACCGTGCTGCCTGTAGTATTCATCCAGCATTTCATCGTATTTCTTCCTGTCCAGCTTCCTACCCCGCATAAAAGGCAGGCCTCTTGGCGTCGCCTCTTCAAAGTAGCGTCTTGGCGGGTAGTCGTCTTTCCTGCTGTAACCGTTCATGACGTTGAACAGCCTCTCCAGAGTGTAGTTTCTCTCTCCCACTTCCATAAGCTCCTCTTTAGTAAACTCCATTCCTGTGGCGTATTTAATCATGGGGATGTAGTCCTCGAATTTGGGCGAGTTTGCAGAATTGAAGACGGTCTGGAACTTGCATATACCTAGGCTGTCCACGATGTTGTAAAGAAGCTCATGCCACCACACCATTATTCCCTTGGTCTCGTAAGCGGTGAAGTCGCTCTTTATCTTGTGGCCGTAGATGCTTTCAAGAATTTCTTCGGGGAGCTGGAAAAGGTCTATACCGGGCCTACTCCTGAGGTGGTCAGCACCCCTCGTTGAAGTTGCGATGCCAAGGGCAAAGCTGGGGATACCTCTTTCGTCGGTCAGCAGATTTGGATGCCCTTTCGTCTGATTTGCGTAGTAAATTGAATCCTCGCCGAAGTGTTCCGCAGCCTTGAGCATACCATCAGCAAGTATATTGCCTATTTTTTCCCTCTCGACTATCATCTTTGCTAGACCTAAAACAGCCTCTTCATCTCCCCACTCAAGTTTCAGGCCACCAGTATCATTTTCTGTAATAATCCCACGCTGATACAGTTCAAAGGCCCAGGCAATGGTGGTTCCCATAGAGATTATGTCCACACCCCACTTGTTGCACATCTCATTGCCCTTGATGACGAACTCCCAGTCGTAAACTCCAACTCCTGTACCAAAAGCTCCGCTTGCAGCGTATTCCGGCCCCTCTGTGAAAATTCCTGCATACTTTCCGCTCTTTATCTTGACGCGGTGCCTGCAGTGAACGCTGCAGCCTATGCATGCCACCATCTTCACGCTGTACTTCTCTAGGTTTTCCGCCTCTAGAGGCTTGCCTTCTTCTCCCGGTGTGTTGAACTGCCAGTTGAGAGTACCTATAAAGCCGGTGGTGTATGAAACGTCGTAAAGGAGCGGTGTGCCGAGTCTGCCAAGAGTCTTTGCCCATTTCGTTGACCTGGCTCTCTGATCAACTTCAAGTGCGTAATCCAGAAGTGCATCGGGGTCAAAAAGCTCGATATCAACGCTTCCACTTGCTGCAATGGCTTTCAGGTTTTTGGAGCCCATAACTGCTCCAACACCGCTTCTGCCACCAGAGTTCTTTACTCCGTTCATAACGTTGGCATAAACAACTCTATTCTCCCCAGCCTTCCCTATGACCATAGATTCGGCCCTATCATCTTCAACCTCTTCTCTGATGACTTTCTGGGTTTCATGGGTGCTGAGGCCCCAGAGGTGTTCAGCATCTTTTATCTCAACCTCACCATCCTTCAGAAGGATGTATACAGGCTTTTCTGCCCTGCCCCTTATTATGACATGGTCAAAGCCTGCATACTTTAGCTGTGGCCCGAAGGCTCCGCCCATGTTGGCATCTCCAACACCATTTGTGATAGGGCTCTTTGTGGAAATCTGAACTCTGCCGGCACCCAGTGCGGGAAAGCCTGAAAGCAGTCCAGCACCAACAGCTAGGATATTCTCGGCATCGAAGGGTTTGACTTGGGGAGGGACGTTGTTGTAGAGGTAGTACCAATTCAGCCCCCTCCCACCCAGATACTTTCTTCTCAATTCAAGAGGGATTTCCTGAATAACGCTTTTCTGCTTGCTTAAATCCACAAAAGCAACTTTTCTTTTGAGCACCATTCTTTCACCTCATATAACTCTCATGTAGACCTCATATGATCATGTGTTGACCTCATGCTGGCCCCTGAACCTTAGGCTGGTCAGCATCAACCCACGAAATCCTCCATTTACTTCCACAATGCGGGCAGGTTGCCACCTCTTCTCTCCTCTCAACGTCAAATCTCTTTCTGCAGTTGAGACACCTTGTTGACAATGTCATATTGATCACCCTTTAAGTTTACTTCTGTAAACACAAGTTTATTAATTTTTTTACACCACATACCTTTAATACTCTAATCGTGATAGTATAAAGGGTAATATAAAGGGGGATACCGGATGACTCTCTTGGTATATCACCATGAATTTTTCGGGAACAACTGGCCAGTGGTGGGAGATCGCTACGCTGAGTTCAGAAAAATTCTGGGTGAAGTTGAAAAGAAAGTTAAATTGGATGTTGCAGAACCTGTAGAGGAATCTCTGCTTGAAAAAATCCACTCCAGGAATTTTCTGGAAGTTCAGAGGAAGGAGTGGTACTATCAGGCAGCAAAACTCAGTGTTGGAGGCTCAATAAAAGCGGCGGTGAAGGTGTGGAAAAATGAGATTAACAATGCCCTCACTCTGAATGTAGCCGCAGGACACCACGCAGGAAAGGAGAGTGCTTGGGGAGGCACATACCTGAACATTATTGGGCCATTGTATCTCAAATTGAGAGATCTGGGTTTGAGAAGAATGTTTTATTTGGATACTGACGCCCATCATGGAGACGGTGATAGAGAAATTCTTTCAGATTTCAGTGAAGTTGTTCATGTCTGCTTCTGCAGCTCAAACAACTATGGTGCTGGAAAGCTCTGCGTAAACTCGAATTATCTGAGAGACGAGGAAGCGTACATCAGCAGGCTGAGGGAAACTCTGGAGAAGTTTCGGGGTTTCAAGCCCGACATAGTGATTCATTTCCTCGGCCATGACACCCACGCTTGGGAGTATGGTAGCCTCGGTCTGAGCACCGAATTCTTCGGCACCATAGCCTCTGAGGTCAAGGACTTTGCGGAGGAGGTTTGTGAAGGACGTTATGTCATCATACACGGCGGTGGGGCTGATCCCAAAATCACCAGCAAGGTTTTGCAAGTGGTTGTTGATAGTTTGGCTGAAAGTTGAAGATTAATACACACAATTGAACTTGGAGAGCTAGTAGAGTAGGGTGTGAGACAAAAGGCCACTTCCAGATTCAATGTTATTTTGGGATACTACTGCACCACAATGTAGTCATTTGCCGAAAAATTTATATACTAATTTTACTAACCAAAGGTTAGTAACCTTAATAAAAGGTGATTTCATGGATACTGACCAGCTTCTCGAGGTCATCGGGAATGAGAACCGCCGCAGAATCCTGAAGCTCCTCTCGATAAAGCCTTGCTACGTTAGCGAGATAGCATATACTCTCAAAATGGCACCAAAAGCAGTATTGGAACATCTTGAAAAACTGGAGCAGGCTGGACTCATCAGATGCTTTGAGGAGGGGCGGAGGAGATACTATTACATCGATAGAAACATAAGGATAGAGATCAACATCTCTCCCCACGTCTTCATGACGAGGGTAAGTGACAGCGAAGCAAGGGGTGGACTGGAAGGAAACGCCTTTAGGTTGTTCAAAGAAGCGGCGAAAGCCTTTGATGAAATTTCGAGGCGTCAGAATGAGATATTTGCCAAGATGACTGCTGCAATAGAGAGAGCTATGGACGAGATAGAAAGAATGTTCAGTGATAACATAGAGAGGGCAGTGGTGACATCGCTGATAAAAGGAGCAGAGACTCCTGAGGAGATTTCCGAGAGTTTCGGAATGCCTTTCAGAGAAGTCTACGCAGTCCTCGAGAAGCTGGAATCAATGGGATTTGTTGAGAAAGTAAAGAAGGACGGTGATTACGTATGGAGATTGAGAATATGAGTATTAGATATTTGAAGATAATTAGGAGGTGATATGATAATGGATGAGTATTTGAGGGTTGCCGAAGCCTATCACCGTGATGTAGGAAGAGGGATAGCTAGGGTGGATCCAGAGGTAATGGAGAAGCTCAACCTGCAGAGCGGTGACGTGATTGAAATTATTGGAAAGCAGAGTGTTCCGGCCATTGTCTGGCCTGGCTATCCAGAGGACAGAGGAAAGGGAATCATCAGGATTGATGGCAGCCTGAGGAGCAATGCAGGTGTTAGCATTGATGATAAGGTGAAGATTAAGAAAGTGGAGCCAAAGACTGCGGAGAAGATTATCATAGCTCCCACCGAGCCCGTCAGGATTATGGGTGGCGAAACTTATCTGATGAGGCTCCTAGAGGGCAGACCTGTTATAAGGGGTCAGAAGATCAGAGTGGAGATATTTGGTCATGTTTTAACGTTCGTTGTTACATCCACCAAGCCTTCCGGCGTAGTTATAGTATCAAGATCAACCCAAATAGAGCTGAAAGAGAAACCTGTGGAGGAGATAACGAGACACGTCCCGAGTGTGACTTATGAGGACATTGGTGGACTCAAGAGGGAGCTGAGGCTGGTTAGAGAGATGATCGAGCTTCCTCTGAAGCATCCAGAGCTCTTCCAGCATCTCGGCATCGATCCGCCAAAAGGTGTTTTGCTCTACGGTCCTCCCGGTACTGGTAAAACATTGATAGCGAAAGCTGTGGCCAATGAAGTGGATGCCCACTTCATATCTATAAGCGGTCCCGAAATCATGAGTAAGTATTATGGCGAATCAGAACAAAGGCTCCGTGAAATATTCGAAGAGGCTAAAGAGAACGCCCCATCCATCATCTTCATAGATGAAATTGACTCAATCGCTCCAAAGAGGGAGGAGGTGACGGGAGAAGTTGAGCGCAGAGTTGTTGCTCAGCTTTTAACACTGATGGACGGGCTTGAGGCGAGAGGAGAAGTAATAGTGATCGCTGCCACAAACCGACCTGATGCTGTGGATCCGGCTCTTCGCCGCCCAGGCAGGTTTGACAGGGAGATAGAGATAGGTGTGCCGGACAGAGAGGGCAGGAAGGAGATATTGGAGATTCACACCAGGGGCATGCCCCTCGGTGAAGATGTTGATTTGGAACAGCTTGCTGAGCTTACCGTCGGATTTGTTGGAGCTGATCTGGAAGCTCTTGCCAAGGAGGCGGCGATGCATGCGTTGCGGAGGGTACTGCCAGAAATAGATATTGAAGCCGAAGAAATACCCTCTGAAGTTCTTGAGAATCTGAAGGTGACGATGGATGATTTCCTTGATGCGTTAAAGAACATCGAGCCCTCAGCCATGAGGGAGGTACTGGTGGAGATACCCAATGTGAGATGGGGCGACATTGGAGGGCTTGAACATGCCAAGCAGGAGTTAAGAGAAGCCATCGAATGGCCCCTTAAGTATCCAGAGGTGTTCAAGACAACGAACATCAAGGCACCTAAAGGAATACTGCTCTACGGCCCTCCCGGTACTGGAAAGACATTGCTGGCGAAGGCTGTTGCTAACGAAGCCAATGCCAACTTCATCAGCGTTAAGGGTCCAGAATTGTTGAGCAAGTGGGTTGGAGAGAGCGAGAAGCATGTAAGAGACATGTTCAGGAAAGCAAGGCAGGTTGCGCCGGCAATCCTCTTCTTCGACGAAATAGATAGCCTGGCTCCGAGGCGTGGAGGAATTGGCGACAGCCACGTAACAGAGAGAGTTGTGAGCCAGCTCCTGACAGAACTTGATGGTCTGGAGGAATTGAAGGATGTGGTTGTAATAGCCGCCACAAACCGACCTGACATGGTAGATCCAGCTCTGTTGAGACCCGGCAGGATAGAGAGACACATATACATACCGCCGCCAGACAAGGAAGGCAGGAAGGAGATATTCAGAATTCATCTCAAGGGCAAGCCTCTGGCAGATGATGTGGATGTTGAGTGGCTAGCAGACAAAACAGAGGGTTACAGCGGTGCAGATATTGAAGCTGTCTGCAGAGAAGCAGGCATGCTTGCAATAAGAGAGGCGATAAAGCCAAGTATGAGTAGAGAAGAGGCAAAGAAAGTAGCCGAAAAGATCAGAATAACTAAGGAACACTTTGAAGAAGCTCTGAAGAAGATTAAGCCGAGCCTGACCAAGGAGGATATTGAAAAGTACAAGAAGATAGTTGAGGAATTCCATAAGATGTATGCTTAAAGGTGAATTATGGAATGTGGAGATGTTAGGAGGAATGTTAGGAGGAGGTGATTAAAATGTGGAGAAGGAGAAGGAGAGATTGGGATGATATATTTGAGGAATTCTTCGGCAGAGAATTCGAGTTCATTGATGAGCTCATGGAGAAGATGTTCAGGGACATAGACGAGTTCTTCAGAATTGCATCAAGTGGGGAAGGCAAGCCATTCATAAAGGGCTTCTCAATAAGAATTGGCCCGGATGGCAAGCCCGAGATCAAGGAGTTTGGAACCAAGCCAGAGGCTATTAGAAGTGAGGGCATTGAAGAAAGGAAACCCCTCATTGACGTGATGGAGAGCGATGAGGAAGTTCACGTGATTGCAGAGATGCCCGGCGTTAATAAGGATGATATAGAGCTGAATGCAGATGAAACAAGCTTGGAAATAAAGGCTGAAGGTGAAAACAGGAAGTACTACGAAGTTGTAAGCCTGCCTGCCGAAGTCGTGCCAGATTCAGCGAAAGCAAGATACAACAACGGCGTCCTTGAAGTTGTATTCAAAAAGAAACACCCCAAAAGAGAGGACAAGAGGAAAATAAAGATTGAATAATATATATTATTTTTATTTATTTTGCAATCTTTCGTATTTAACTCCTGAACTATTTCTCTCAAATTCGTGAAAACACTGGCAATTTTTCTCTTAAAATCATTCTCGACTGCCTATTCTCTTCGCGTGGACTCAAAGCTGATACAGTGCACAACGGCGAAAGTGAAACGCCAAGAAAACCAGGAAAAGAAGTTAGGAACACTGTAGTTTTAAACTTACTTCAAGTTCTTAAAGATAAATCAAATGAGAGTTTGGAAAATAATTTAGTCTTTTTAATCGATATCGAAAACCGAAAATAATATACACCTCTAGACTTTAAAATTATAATATGAAAGATTCTGTCGAAGTCTTAGCCTCCTTACTTGCAAGAGCATATTCTATCGAAGCCTCAGTAGCACGAGGACTTGCAGAGATGATGGTGTGTTGCGAAGATGAAAGCATTTTCAATTCTATTTGCAATATAATGGTAGATAACGAAAAACATAAAATTATGCTTAGAAGAGCTGTCGAAGCCCTCGGATTTGGCATTGAAACTTTAAAGGAGTATGCAGAGGAAAGGATGGGGATAAAGAGCTTTGACTTTTCAGAGGATTTAACACCGGATATGTTAAACATCTTACTCAGATGGGAGCGCTGGGCTTTGCGATATTATAGATACCTGCTGAGATTCAACTTCTCGGAAATAAGCGAAGAATTGGGTGATGAAGTGGCTAAAAAAGTCAGGGATATATTGAAAGAACTCGTTGCATCCGAGGCTAGCCACATCAAGATTATCGAGAGCCTGCTCTAAACTGCATGTAATTAAACTTAACAGTCTCAGCTTTTTAATCATTTCTAATCAAAAGTCGAGATCACAATCTGCGAGATGCTGGGTGCAAGAATGCCATGGAGGCGCCTCAATTAACTCTTTGATCAGCCCTTTGTTCGTTCCGAGATGTTAACTTATTCAGGCAGGGTTAGCTGCCGATTAAATTTTCCCTTTGCATCATGCATCATGGATGTCAATAGCAGGCACGACAAAGCCTTCCATGCTATACGAGGAGATTCACAACCTGGCGGTGCTGATAATACTGTCAAGGCTCAGGCTTGCAGGCATAGAGGCTGAAGCGGAAATAGCCATAGAGTACGGAGTGGTGGACATAGTGGATGACGTGGTTGAAGAGCTTGAGGAGGGGTTGAAGAGGGAGATTAAGGTGGCAGAGAAGGCCAAGAGGAGGAGAGAGGAGAACGATCAGAATTGGAACGAGAACTAAAGTGGCAATTAAAACGTTGAATAAATTTTAATAACACCACTCAGATCGATCCCGAGTGGTTGGCATGAGTGCGGCCGCGAAAGCGGTTAAGGTGGGTGTCGAGGCGAGAGTCTGGCTTCCGCTTGAAAAAATCTGCGAGAAAAATGGCATGAAAGAGCACGTTGAGAATGCTCTCATAACCTATCTGGCCCTTCTTGACAACACCCTCGTCCTGAGACACGATGGAGATTATTACGACGTTGTTGATGTAAGCCAGCTTGAGTTTGAAGATGCTGCTGGCTATACTTTCGAACCCCTTTACGGAAGCTTTCCCTCGAAGGTCATAAAGAGGTTCGTTCACATCGTCGCCCCCTACGTCGTCAAGCCCTGCGACGGCAGGCCCTACAAGATCCGCATTACTGTAACGCGAAGGAGAAGAGGGGCGTTGGTGAGGCAAAGCGAAGATTACTGCTGCGATTACCTATACCCCAACGTCATAGCAAACCACGTTTATAGCGATGAGCCTGTTACGATGGAGTACTTCAGAGAAGAGGAAGCTGAGGACCCCCTGAAAGAGCTCCTCGATCTGAGAAGAGCATACTTCGAAAAGGATTACATAGAGCTGGGCGTTCCTCCGGGATTTGAAGCGAAGGAAAGGCAGACCAAGCATCCAGAGCCTCCTGATAAAGAAGTGCTGAATGACAGCAGGGAGGTTGATGCAGAAATCAGCGTTGATGCTGAGCTCTGGAATGTCTTCACTGGAGTTATCAAATACAGGAAGCTCGACGTTGTAAAAAGCTTCAACGAAGCGCTGAAGATCTACCTGGGCGGGCTCTGGAACACTCTAGCAGTGAAAGAGTACTACGTATTAGATTACTATCACGAGCTGAAGCGTGAAGTTGTGAATATAGCTTATGAGGACATCGAGTTCAATGGAGCGAAGTATAAACCAGTTGGGAAGGGGGAAGACAGCCCGTCAGTGATGGTGAAGTACTCTTTCACGGAAAATGCGATCAGAGCAGTTGTGCGAAAGCTCGGGCAGCCGTATGCCTACATGGACATCCATCGCCCCCTGAGGTTCAGGAGGGCAGATGAGCTGGATGAGGATGAGATTGTTGAGATGGTGCTTGATGACTACATGATGATCTTTCAGATGGGCAAATACAGGCAGATGGCGCTTACGAAGGACTGCCTGCATCCAACAAGCCTTGAGATTGAGTTTTGACTCTTTATTTTTTATTTTTTAATTTGAATGAAAGTCTTGAAAAAATTTAAGCGAGTACCTTTCATTTCAAAACCTGATTTTGAACTTAGCTAAATTCTGCCAGCTAGCCAGCGGAATCAACTGCTATCTCATTCGAATGGGAAATCTCTCAAAAGTCTTACAGGATATTTTCCCTTCAGCCTATTGTACTGTGTCCTCTCATCCGCCGTGACGCACACCGTGGAGTTCTTCTCCGCAACAGCAACCGGCAAGGCATCGTAGATAGTTATATCGCTGTCAAAGGCTATTTCTGCACTCCTCTTTAAAATAGACTCATCAATCTCTTCCACAACCATGTGGAGCTTGAATAAAGCCTCCACAGCCCTCCTCAACATTTCTGCTCCAAAGTCCGGCTTGAACCTCAGGGCATTTGTCACCTCGCAGTAGAGAAGGGGTGTAGCTATCAGCTCGAAATCGCCCCTCACGTGGGCATCCCGTATCTGAACGGCTTTATCTGTATCATCCTCCTGGCTGAACCACTTGACAGCAACGGACGAATCTATTGCGAGTCTCTCCATTTCCTTATCTCCTCCACGCCACTCCAGCCCTTGCTCTTCGTCCTCAACCTGTCCATCTCCTCTGCGGCAATCTGCCTCTCTATCCTCTTCAATTCTTCCTCAAACGCCCTCCTTGCAACCTCGCTCCAGTTCACACCCTTTATCTTTCTGATCCTTTTTCTCAACTCCTCGGGAATTGTGATTGTCATGTTCACGTGTCCCATACATTTGAATTTAACAAATATTGTATATGAATGTTACCCCGTTAAGCTACCTGCCAAAATTGGCTACGATCGCGCTATTAGACTCTTCAGCTTCAGCAACCTCTTCACCGGCTCCGCCATCCAATCCGGCGGCGGGAGAGCTGCGTTCAGGCCCCCCATCCTCAGCCTTGCAACCCCTTGTCTGAGCCGTTCAATTTCTTCGAGCTTCTCCTTTTGCAGCCTCTCAAGCTCAACCATCCTTCTGGCAATGAACTCCAGCTTTCTTTGGAGCTCGTCATCAACAACTATCTGAACCTTGAAGGCATACAGCCTCCTAAGCCTGTTGCCTCTTCCCATCATGCTGTGCCTAATACCTTCAACTTTTGCCCGATCTCTTGCTCCCGCTGCTGCCAAATTTATGGCAGTGCCACTTACCTAGCGCAGGCTCCGGTTCGGAACTCGCAGAGGTTCGGCTGCGGGGGGCGCAGAAGGGAGAAGTGGTGGCGCCGAAGCAACCTCGAAGCCTGCAGAAACTCGGAGCGCCGGAGCTTGGAGTACTCCAGAATGCAGCTGTTCCAGCCACTTGACTAAACTCCAATCCTACTTCCTTATTCTGGCAACAACCGCCTCCCTTGCAATTTCAGCCGGGGAAATCAAAAGGAGGTGCCTCTCGTCTCCCCCACCGCCGTAAACTCTCTCGCTCCTCAAAACCCTCTCATCCACGAACGCTTTGCAGCCGTGCCCAACGGGCGGGACGCCGCCAGCCTGAAAGCCTGTTAAGCGTCGTACCTCTTCTCTTTCTGCTATCCTCACCGCTTTCCCAATCAGCTCTTCAACCCTCTTCAGGTCAACGGATGAGGTGCCATCTACAATTGCAATAACAGCCTCATTCCCCGCAACGAGAACGATGGACTTGATTATCTCCCTCTTGCTGCAACCTAACGCTTTCGCAGCCTCAGCCACTGTTGAGGCTCTGCCAACCTCTATAACCTCCGCTTTAATGCCTCTCTCTCTGACGTAATTCCTGAGCCATTCAGAACCTTTCATATCTCTCTCACGAGGTAAATTCATCAAATCTCTCAAATTTGAGAGTGGCAGAAGTCACTCAACTGCGAACTCCCACCTGCACCAGCAGTCCTGCCGCTCGTCTGGAGGGGCAAATATGCACCTAACCACTATTCTCTCATCGATCTCCTCCGCAAAGAACCTGAACTCCCTGAAGTGCATCTCCTTACAGGGAAACTCACCCCTCCCCATCCTAATCCTCGCCTCCTGAGGAGGGCAGTGCGGGACGGAAATAATGACTTTACCTTTTTTCTCCACTACCTCGTAACCGATGATGGTGCTCCAGGGGAAGTACTTCAAAGCCCTGACGAATCCCTTCAGACCCTTCTCATCAATTTTAAATCTTCTCTTGATCTCTTTAGCCGACCTTCGACCCATGTCCTCCCAAACCCTCTCGTTCAATTCTACGGCTGCGTCTAATCCAAATTTGTCCTCCACGGCAAGAAACCACAAAGCGTCAACAAGCCTATATTGCCTCAGCAAGAAATGTATGTACTCCTCTTTCTCTTCTTCCTTCAAATCCAGCTTCATGTTGACCACTTTTTGATTGCTCTGATAAACCTTTAAAGCGGTTTTGATTTCCAGAGATCTACCTTCTTGCCGTATCTCAAATTTCCTCTTCGTGAGAGAGAAGGTATGACAATTCCGCTGCAGCCATCGATTGCCGTTCACTATACAGATCGATGTCGATCCTTTCCACATATATCGGTAACCGATAGGCTTAGGTTTTTTGATAGCGAAGATTATATCATGATGGATAAGATAGACATGAGCAAATACAGACCCTTCAGGGAGATGGCAAGGACATGCAAAACCAGAGAGATCGGAGAAAAGAGAGTTGTCTGGCCGAAGTTCCATCTGGAATCGTACTTTAAGAAATATAGGGCCAGAATACTGAGGGAGGCAGATGTGGAAAAGGCTGCCGAGCTCTGGAGGGCAGGTTATCCTGAGGTTTACGGGTCGAACTACGATTTTGTTCTTTATCCGGAGCAGATAAGGGAGAGGGTTGCGCTTGAAGAAAACTGGGAGCGAGACAGGTTTGAGAAGGAGTACTGCATGGTTATTGCGGAAGAGCTTGAGGCTTCAAAGCTCGTTGGAGCAGCATTACTGAGAAAAGATGACAAGAATTTGGAAATAGAGTATTCCATGATTACTACCCACCCGGACTACAGGAGGCAGCACATACCGCTGGGAATAGGTTTTGCCATAGCCGAGAAAATAGCGGAAAGCGGAGCGGAGTACATGACAACTTTTCTTGAAACCTGGCACGATATAACTCAGAAGCTCTGCATAAGGAGGGGCTGGAAGATTGCGGGAATATTTCCGGGCAGGTTCACCAGGTGGGCTGGGGGTAACAGGGAATACAGGGGCTGCGTGGTTTACATGTACAAGTTCATAAACCAAGGCCAGGAATACGTCACAAAGCCAGAAGAGTGGAGCCTGGCACCTGAAGTCAGAAAAGCGTGGGAGTACTTGGAGAGGATAAACAGGGAGATTGAGGAGAAAGCTGAGGAATACGACATTGAAAGGCTGAGAAGGCTTATTGGATGATTTTTGCCATCGTTACATCCTATTATTCGTTATTTAAGGCTCCCAATGAGCTTCGAGAACTTACCTGAAGGTATTCCTCTCAAGACCTGCCCATAAGAAACATCCATGAATCTGTCTAACCACTATCAAAAGCTGGAAGGTATAAACTACCAAAAAAGTTTTGAAAGGATAACTATTGCGATTTTTCATCAACCAACTTTCAGAGTTAAGTGCCTATCGGAGTCTGTAGATGTTCAAAGGGTCAACCTCTTTTCTTAGAGTTTCAATCTCGATTTTTTGAATGGGTTCACCTGTTCGAGCTCTGCTCAAGTCAATGTCAAACCCTGTATTACTGATTATGGTTTCTTTAGAAACACCGGGGAATATTGTGTCCACATACGCCTCCTTGCTCTCTTTATCGAAGCGCATGATGCAGAGATTTGTGACAATCATGATCGGTCCGCCTGGAAGGCCCAGCTCTTGTCGATCAACAATTTCATCAGAGAATGGCTTTCTACACTTCCAGCCAGGAGTGGTTATGTAGTCCACGAAATTAACGATCCTTTCCTTTCTATGGGGCATAATGATTATCGTATTCGTAAAACAACCGATATCAACAGCTCCTCCGCTACCAGCTAACCTTTTGTGACCTCCAAGATAATCGCCTATAACTGTAGAATTTACATTTCCATATTTGTCGACTTGGGCACCCCCTATAAATCCGATGTCGTAATCACCTCTTGCAGTACCTGCCAGCGAATGAAGATTGTTGAGCTGTGCAGAGCACTTATATGATATTCTGGGCCCGAAAAGAGATATTGGAATCTCAGGAAGCTGGATATCGAATGAGCCACTTTCTATGTTTATCTTTAATTTTGGAGCGTATAGTCTTTTGGCGAGGAGTGAGGCAACCACAGGAAGGCCTATGCCAGTTATGACGCTCCTACCATCGTACTTCTTCAATTCCCTTGCCACGTAAACCACTGCTGCTTCAAGCGGAGTATACTCTTCAGCTTTAACGGCTTCAGTCAAATTTTCACCTCCATTTCTATCTTCTCAACCAAGTTCTTGGTCTGAATCCGTAGCCCTTTACAGCCCTCAGGCTTTCAAGCCGCTCTATCCCCAGTTTGTTCAGATAGCCTTCATGATTTTCGACAGAGAAAACCCATTCTTCCAGCCATTCTTCCAAATCTTCCTGAGTGGATGCACGCTTTACGTAATCTATGATAAACTCGATGTCGAGATCATAGTAGTGCGACACTACTGATGGATGGGCACCCCAGGGGACTTCTACTATCATGTCCACCTGGGTACATGGAATGGAATTTCTGTTCGGATCCTCTCTCAGATAATCTTCTGGAACTATCTCTTCGGCAGTCACAATGACCTTATCCGCTGCAAAGGCCGCCAGGGTATCCACACCTTCAACACCAAATATTCTGCATGTACCTTCTGTTCCCACTTGCTGGACATGTATTACTGCCACGTCGGGTTTAATCGTTGGTAGCAATACCCTTTCTCCTCCAAAAAATGGATCCTCGATTTTTGCATACTTTACCTTTGGTATTTTTTCCTTATTTCTGGCAATTTCTCTGATTTTATCCAGCTTTGAATACTTGAGATTTAGCAGGTCTGACCCAATGCTGTAGTTCGAAGCAACGCTGGACAGGCCAAAAGCAGACATGTAGATCAACAAAGAATCATTGTGTCCGAGGTCTTCTATTATTAGCTCGCCATTTTCGTACTTTCTGGCGATACATGGGGCCTTCCCAAAAGCTCCAAGCCATGCGTAGCAACCGATAAACGCACTAATACAGCCCGCACCAACAGCCGGATCTTCAAGAGCGAGTATTGAAAGACCTATTAAATCCTTTTTTCCTTGCCGGATCATCTCGTAAATAGCCGCCATAGGGACCCTGGAATCAAGCACACCCCCTATGAAAACTATATCTCCATTCTGAATCTCTCTCACGGCCTCTTCCAAACTTACGATTTTATCACTCATTTTTACCACCTATATTTTATCGAATCTTTTAATTTTTCATTTTCCATCGTGTATTCGGGTTTCCGCTTATCTCTGAATGCTTTCGGTCCTTCCCAGAAGTCATTGTTGAGCAACAAGTTCCAGAAAAGCATACTCTCTATTCTGAGCCCTTCTTCAAGCGGTGTCCCTATTCCCCTAATCAAGGCCTCTTTGTCCGTTCTTATAGAGCCTTGGGGGAACGAGCAAATCAGTTCTGCCAGTTCTTTAGCTCTTTCGAGGACTTCACTCTTTGGTACAATTTCATTAACCAGCCCTATTCTGTACGCTTCCTGGGCGTCGATTTCTTTGCCAGTCAGTATGAGTTCCAATGCTCTGCCAAGTCCAACAACCCTCCATAATCTCTGCGTACCTCCGTCTCCAAGCCCAACATTCCATCTTCTATTCAGTACACCAAATTTTGCATCTTCGCTGGCAATTCTGATATCAGCTGCAAGCGCCAGCTCCAGACCTCCGGCATAACACATGCCATTGATTGCAGCAATAATTGGCTTGAATATCTGTATACCTCTAGTTAACCCCCCAAAACCTGGCCCATAAAATGCATTCTTTCTGAAATAGTTGACTTTTTGTTCAAGCAAGAACCTGTGCCATTTTTTGAGGTCTGCGCCAGTGCAAAAAGCTTTGTCTCCAGCTCCGGTAATGATGGCAACCCATAGGTCATCATCCTCGGAGAATTTTCTCCATGCATCGGCCAGTTCGAAGTTTGTTTCCGGGTCTATGCAGTTGTGCACATCTGGCCTGTTGATCGTTATTACCAGTATTCTCCCATCTTTTTCACAAATTATATTTTTATAATCGGCATATTCCATGTTAAATTATTAATCATGAACAAAATAATAAGCGTTGCCCGCACCTGTGAACAAATTTGTTCAAGTTCTTAATTGATCGAGGAAAACAATTTTTATGGGGTTAACTATTCGTAATTAATAATGAAAGTCAGGAGGCACCTCCACACCACAGTGAATTCTGAAACTTTTGAGAAGTTAAACAAGCTAAGGAAGGAAACCGGGAAACCAATTGGCAGAATTCTTGACGAACTCATAAGTTCAATTGATACAGAGCTGGGAACAGACGGGATACGCCAACTGAATTATATTGAAAATTTAATCATCAAAGCATTTCGCGAGCTAGACGTCTGCATAATCAGTAAAGAGCAGTTGGAAGTGCTGGTTGAGGGAAGAGTGGATGACGCGATAACAACCAATGCAAACGAATTCGCAATTGAATGGCTTTATTCAAGGCCCATTGATAAATTAACATTAGAAGAGGTGGTTGAAGGGATAAAAACCATCTGGCTGGCCTGCAATAGAGTTAGAAAAATTGAAACAGTTAATAAAGATAATTCTATTGTTTTGATTTTTCACTCTACATTAAAAAGTAAAAAGATCGATGAATTATTCTGTAGGCAGCTAAAGTACCTCTTTGAACAGTACTTCGATGTCTCAGTTGAATACAAACTCCGTTCTCAGGGATATATATTGATCATAACTAAAGACATTGTGACAAATCAATTAGGCTCTGAAAATCAAAAGATAAATGTTGAATAGTAGCTATACTGGAAAGAACAGAAAGCTTCCATCTCTTTCTTCTCTGGCCACAATCCCTTTTTTCTCAAGATAAATCAAATGAGCGATTGTTTCTCCCACAGCAAACCACTTTTGGGTGATCGGAAGTTCATCCCATTCCTTAAACTTTATATCCCAGCTTATGTGGGGTGCCACTTCCCACGCCGTCTTAGCCCCCTTTCTAAGTGCATTAAGCGCCTCACTAAGTCTTTGATTGTGGTGTTCTTTAATCTCTTTAATCCTCATTCTGTGATTGCGATAAATATTTCTATGACCTGGAAGAGTGGCGACTACATCGAGTTCATAGACTTTTTCAAGGCTCTTGAGGTATTCTTCAAGGGAATTGTCAAGAGAGGGCCACCAAGTGATGTTTGGGGTTATATCAAAAAGTATGTGATCGCCAGAAAAGAACAGCTTTTTTTCAGGCTCATAGAGACACACGTGCCCAGGAGAATGGCCAGGCGTTAGAATGACGGAGAGTGAAAAGTCTCCATATTCCAGCATTTCACCATCGCTCACTGGCTGGAGCTCTGTTCTTGTCGAATTGTATCGAATACCAGGATGATATTTCAGAATATTGGTGAGTTCCTCCGAAGGAAAACCATTCATTTCTAGGAAATTAGCTATTTCAATCCAGTAGTCTGGATTTTCAATGGCTTCCACCGCGATAGGAGCTTCAACACTACTTACCAAAACGTTGGATTGGGATGCAATTCTGTCAATTAAGCCAAAGTGATCAGCGTGTAAATGAGTGATGAAGAAATCAGTCTTATCAGGTTTTACATGTAGCACTCTCAATGCATCAATCATCTCCATATAACATTCATCCATGTTGAATCCAGTATCAACAATGAGGGAGCGTGTCTTGTCTTTAATTAGATATGAATTCACGTATTTCAATGGATTTCGTGGTAATGGAATCTTAATTCTGTAAAGATTCTTTACGACTTTTTCAATCATCGAAAGTAATTTCACATAATATGAAATATAACGTTTTTGGGAGTTGCTCGAGTAAACCAGTATTAATTAGTCGTGGATCATTCATATAATAAGAACTATTGTCAGTGATGATTCGCAAAAGACGAAAAATTTTAAATAGGTTCTAGAAATATTGAATGAAACAAATTGGAGCTGAGGTCTAGGCGAGTATGCTCATTAGTTGTGGGAAAGGAAAAACCAGGTAATAGGAGGAATTTGGCAATCACGGGAGGGAGCTACGTGGTAGATAACAATCTGGAATATTTAAGATTAGGATTGAATTTTGAAACTCCTGGAAGAACTATAACCGAAGCAGACATAGTAAACTATGCATATCTTTCGGGGGATTGGAATCCAATTCACACTGATGCTGAATACGCTGAACGTACAGATTTTGGGAAGATAATAGCGCATGGACTGCTGACTTTAACCATTGTTGGCGGCTTACTCGCTAGACTTGGACGAACAGACAGATCACCCATTATCCTATATGGTATTGATAAAGTGAGGTTTCTGAAACCCGTGTTCGTAGGAGATACAATAAAAGTAAGAGGAGAAGTTATACAGATAGCTGAAAGGAAGAATTATAGATTAGTAACCTATGAGATAAAAGCTGTAAATCAAAAAGGAGAAGTTGTTTTAAACTGTTATTACAAAATAGCTGTTAAAAAAGATGGGTGAACTTTCACCTGTACCAACTATTAGGTTAGGAATATGGGTTATCATGGGTTTATACCAATAGCAATCAAGATTGATCCTAGAACTGCTAGGAGAGAACCTAAAAAAGTCTTAACTCCTATTGACTCCAGCTTCTGAATGAATAAATAGGACAGAGTTGTTGTTATTAGAGGATACAGATTTGAAATTGGAACGACAACGGTTAGCGGTGCGAGAGACAATGCGAAATAATAAGATATGTTCCCTATCGCAAGTGAAGTGGCAGAAACTAATAGGTATTTGTTGTTCACGAACTTCAGACAATTTTTAGTTGAAGCATAGATGCCCAGAACCAAAAGACCAGAAATTGATGCAATAAAGGTGCTTAAAAAAATATTATCGAGCATTCCTGCTTTTATCAGGAGAGATGCGAGACCATAGAAAAACCCGCTTATGGTGGCAGTATAAATCCCTCGCCTATCAATCTCTTCAGTTGAGAAAATGTAAAGCCCGAATATCATGAGAATTGTACCGGTTAGAATCGGCATATTGAGAATTTCATGTAGGAAAAAGACACCGAAAATTGCAGAAAACATTATTCTTGTAGAGGTACCTGAGAATGCTCTAGAAGATCCTATAGATGTTACGGACATATAGGTTGTCACTCTCGCTATGAAATAGGAAAATATTCCAGCTAATGCGAGCATTATAGCTTTGTCAGCTCTGAACTGTGTTTCATGTATGTTCTTGATAGAAAAAATAAAGGTGATTAGAGTTACAATGGAAACTACTGTGAATGTTGCTGATATAACATTTGCTTTTTCAAGTCCTTTTCTCAAGAAAATGCCGTTTATACCCCATAAGAGAGAAGCAATTAATGAAAAAAGGATGCCGAGCACGTCTATCACTTCCCACTTCTTTTGAGTCTGTCTGAAGCTTGCTCAATGATGCAGATAATTAATGGTTGATGGTACTCCATTACATTTCCTCCACAATAGCCAGTATCTTTTTAATTTAAATCGGTTACGCTTTCCTTTAATTTATATGGCGTGTCAGATGAAATCTAATTTTAAAATTATATTGCTAAATCAAATAATAATCCATATTCATTCGTATTTTACGAAACTTCATCGAAATGCTTAAATATAATTATTATTAATGGCATTTTGAGGTGGAAGCTGTGCTATCCCGTAGAGACTTTTTGAAGCTAGTTGGTGCCGGTATTGCCACAACTGTGATGGGCTGTGCTCAGCAACAAGCACCTACAGCACCTACACCAACCCCGACACCCACACCTAAAACAACCCCTAAACCAACAAAGGAGTTAAAACTTGCATATGTGGCCTACAGAACAGGTCCTGCTGCTGCTTTTGGTGAACCAGGACATCAAGGTATTGATCTACTTGTCGATTGGGTAAATGCTTCTGGAGGAATCGCTGGGGCAAAAATAAAGGTTATACATGAGGATGAAGGGAAACCAGCCGAAGTCGTTGAAAAGTTCAAGAGGCTCTGCTTAGATGAAAAGGTAGATGTGATAATGGGTTTAGCTTCTACTGCAAATTCAATGGCTGCCGCTCCTGTTGCTGAGGAGAATAGTACGCTGTTTTTGAGCTGTCAGGCAAGGATACCTTATGTAACTTGGAATGACCCCAAAGACCCGTCCAAAGGGAGAATGGACTGGGTTTTCAAGACAAATAACTCGGCTGTTTCGCATGCGGTCCAGGCAGCTTATCTGCTTGCTGAATTCTTCCCGGATGCCAAGGTAGTTGCCCAAGTACATCCTGACTATGCTTGGGGTTACGATAACTATGAAGTATTTACCGCGGCGATTAAAAAGCTGAAACCTGATGTAGAAGTTCTCGAGCCATTATATCCAAAGCTTTTCACTCCAGACTACACACCGTACATTACCGATCTGGTGAATGCAAAACCGGACTACATCTTCACAAGCCTCTGGGGTACAGATGCAACACGTTTCATTGACCAGCTCATACCATACCAGCTTCTTAAAGGTGCTGGAGGTAACACTTATCTATGTGGGTACTGGGACTTCTATATTGCGTTAGGCAGGGATCTGCCTCTTTATGGCCATCCTCAACAGGGAATTCAAGGCCACTGGGCGGAACTAGATGAGATTTCTCCAGAATATGAACGATACATAAAGGAATTTAAGCAGAGGTATGACAGGTGGCCTCAGGCAGGGGCAGTAGATGCAGTTAGTGCATTCTACACATGGAAGGCAGCAATAGAGAAAGCATACGAAGAGAAGGGGGAATTTCCAACGAATGATGAAATAAGAGATGCAATGGAAAATCTGGGTAAGGTGGAAACTTTCTACGGCACAGGCATCATGAGAAAAGAGGATCACAGGGTTCTTTGGCCAATCAATACTGGATTGACGGCAAAACATGAATGGTTGCCATATACCGTGAAACCGAAGATACATCTTGAGCCCTCAAAGCAAGAACCGCCGGCTTTAACAAAAGGAACTGACTGGATTGCAACTTGGTAAAAGTGATAACATGATCCCTCAGGTCCTCAATGGTTTGATATTCGCTTCCATTTTATTTTTAGTCACTGCAGGGTTATCGATAATTTTTGGAATACTTCGAATCGTCAATTTTGCTCATGGCAGTTTCTACGCACTTGGGATATACATCACATACACAATTACAAGGCTTACAAAAAATTTGATTTTACATCTCTTATCTCCATTTATTGCCGCCATAATAGTAGGATTCGTTGGCATTTTATTTGAAATCGGCTTGCTTAGAAGAATTTATGGCAGAGGTGAGCTCTTCGAACTTCTTCTCACTTTCGGAATGATCTTCGTTTTTATGGATATTTTCAGGATTGGATGGGGCAGTATGCCCATTTCAGACCCCACAGTAACTTTTACTCTCGGGACAATTTCAATTAGGGGCTTGATAATTCCGATTTACAACATCTTCCTCATAGTTACGGCTGCAATCATTGCCTTGGTTTTGTGGTTCTTGATTTACAAAACCAAAGCCGGAATGATAATCAGGGCAACTTCTCATGATTCTGAAGTTACGAGTGCCCTCGGTGTTAACGTTCAGAGAGTTTACACTCTAACGTTCTTTCTCGGATCTTTTCTGGCTGGTTTTGCGGGAGGTTTGATGCTCCCAATTACCGGTGGATGGATCGGTTCAGACCTTGAAATCCTTGTACTTGCACTGGTAGTATTAGTTGTGGGAGGGATGGGAAGTATAAAAGGAGCACTTGTAGCGTCGATACTGATAGGAATCACAAGGGCAGTTGGGATATCACTGTTTCCCAAAATAGAGCTAGCCATAATATATTTGATAATGGTCATTGTTTTACTCATAAAGCCAACGGGTCTCTTCGGAGGTGCTGATATTGAGAGACATTAAAAAAATCGTATTGCTGAGTTTAGGGATTGTACTCCTTATCATTGTCCCGTTTATGGGAGAATACATTACTTATCTTATAGGGTTAGCCTTATTATTTGGTATTGCCGCTTTGGCTTTAAACGTTCTTTTAGGATACAGCGGGTTGCTCTCATTTGGTCATGCTCTTTTTTTCGGAGGAGGAGCGTATTCTGTTGCATTGCTCATGAAACATTATGGAATTTATTCCGCTGAAGTTCTATTTCCGGTTGGCATAATTTTCGTGGCACTCTTATCATTGGCGGTAGGCCTTATCTGTGTCAGGCACACAAGGGTATATTTCACCATGTTAACCCTAGCAATTTCAGAACTTTTCTACGCACTTGCATTAAAGCTCAGATCGATAACAGGTGGTGATGATGGGATTAGGATTTCAAAAATATCTCTCTTTGGATACGAAATATCGTCGATTAGTGAGTACTACTATGTCATTCTTTTAACATTCTTTCTATCGGTCATCATCCTTAGAACAATTCTACATTCCCCATTTGGATTGACGATTCAGGCTATAAGGGACAACGATAATAGGGTGAAATTTGCCGGAATTGAGGTGATGAAGTACAGACTTATGGCGTTTGTCATATCCGGAGTCTTTTCAGGAATTGCTGGCGCAGTCTACGGCCCGCTCATTGGTCATGTCTCACCTGACGACACACTAAGCATATTGCTATCTGGAGAGTTTGTGGCCATGACAATACTAGGAGGGTATACAACTTTTATTGGGCCAATTGTAGGTGCATTCGCGTTTACATTTCTTAAAGCTTTCATCTCTTCTGCTATTGTATATTGGTATCTGGTCTTCGGGGCATTAATAGTTGGTCTCGTCATCTGTATGCCCACAGGAATAGTCGGGGAAATGGTCAAGAGGATGGTAAGATGGGGCTTCTAAAAGTTGAAAATCTGAAAAAATACTTCGGTGAAGTCCACGCAGTTGATGACATAACAATGGCTATAGAGGGAGGGGAGCTAGTCTCTGTAGTCGGTCCGAACGGAAGCGGAAAGACAACACTTGTGAACCTGATATCTGGGGCACTGATACCCGACTCAGGGAGAATATTTTTTGAAAATAAAGAGATAACAAAATTACCACCACATAGAAGAGTCAAGCTGGGAATTGCCAGAAGTTTTCAGATACCATATATCTACGAGAATCTCACGTCACTCGACAACATAATGGTTTCCATATTTTCGAGAAATGGATTTTCGAATGTTTTTTACAAAGACTCTAAAAAATATGAGATGGTTAGAGATGAAGCCATAAACTTACTTGAGATATTCGGAATACCCATAAAAGTGGCCAGAGAACTGCCACATGGACACAGAAAGCTTCTTGATGTGGCTATGGCACTATCACTTAAACCAAAACTGGTTTTGCTGGATGAACCCACAGCCGGGATTAGCATTGAAGAAAGGGATGAAGTGATAAACACTATAGTAGGAGTTCTTCGATCACAAAAAATTGCTGCTATTGTTGTTGAGCATGATATGGAAGTAGTAGCGGAGCACTCAGATAGAATCGTTGTTATGAATGACGGCAAAGTCTTGAAAGAAGGTGGAAAGGAAATCTTGGATAACGAAGAAGTCCGAAAAATATTGATAGGTGATTAATATGTTAAAACTCGAAAAAGTAAACACGTTTGTGGCCAAGGTACAAGTTCTGAGAAACGTGTCCTTGGAAGTAGATGAGGGTGAAATAGTTTGTCTAGTAGGCCCAAATGGAGCAGGAAAAACAACCACACTTAGGAGTATAATGGGAATACTTCCAGTATCCTCAGGAAAGATCACATTTAAAGGGCAGGATATATCGAGAATGAATCCTTATCAACGTGCAAAGCTCGGAATCGGATATGCTCCTGAAGATAGGAGATTATACCCCGATTTCACCGTTGAAGAGAATTTTCTATTTCCAGCAAGATTAATGGACATGGACGAAAATCAGGTTAAAGAGAGGATTTTTAGGATTTTTCCAGAACTGAAATATCAAACTCATCGACTTGCACGAACATTAAGTGGGGGGCAGCAGAAAATGGTGGCTATTGCTAGGGCTATTGCTACTGATCCTTCACTAATTCTTCTTGACGAGGCTTTGGAGGGTTTAGCGCCTATTGTTAGATCAAGACTTGCTAAAGGAATTTACCAGATGAAAGAAGAGGGAAAGTCGATTTTAATGGCTGAATCAAGTATTACTCATGTCAAAGGAATTGCGGACAGAATCTACAGAATTAAGCGAGGTACTATTGTTGAAACATAGGTTTGGCACTTCGATGTAAAATTTAATTAGCATTCACCACATTCCTCGCCTCCTCCCCCTTCAGAACCCTCACCACGTTGCTCAAAGCTTCATTCAAAATCCTAAGCCTCGCCTCATTCGTAGCACCTGCAATGTGGGGTGTAAGAATCAAATTCACC